>Ga0335074_10003767_pt1 | contig 20809 bp, 17 predicted proteins | sample Lox_Sample_23_FD_206715 | JGI IMG/M metagenome (GOLD analysis project Ga0335074, IMG submission 206715) | Soil microbial communities from Loxahatchee National Wildlife Refuge, Florida, United States - Lox_Sample_2.3 | ecosystem: Environmental > Terrestrial > Soil > Wetlands | place: USA... | reverse complement strand
GGCGACTCGACCTGGATCACCAGGTCGACCTCGCCCATGTCGATGCCGAGTTCCAGGCTCGAAGTCGCGACGACGGCCGGGAGCGTTCCGGCCTTGAGCGCTTCCTCGATCTGGCTCCGCTCCCGGCGGGAAACCGAGCCGTGGTGTGCGCGCGCGACGATGCCGGCCGCTCCGGCAGTTCCACCCGCCTGACCCATGAGCTGGGCCGGCGGATGGGTGTAGGCGTCGTCGACGTGAGCGGACAGTTGATCTGCGCTCTCCGCTGCCCGCTCGGCCGCCAGGTCGTTCAGCCGAGCGCAGAGCCGTTCGGCCAGCCTCCGGGAGTTGGCGAAGACAATCGTCGACCGGTGGCTCTGGATCAGGTCGAGCACCCGCTCCTCGACGTGCGGCCAGATCGAATGCTTCCGGACCGGATCGCCGTCACCTGGCAGCAGTTCACCGCCCGGCCGCGGCTTGCCACCAGGCCCGGCCGGGCGCACGACCCGTCCGTCAGCCATCGGCACAGCGGCAGCGAAGACCTCGTCCGCGCCCTGCAAGTCGGCCATGTCTTCGACCGGCACGACAATCTGCAGATCGAGGCGCTTCTGGCTGGGCGGCGCGACGATGGTCACCGGCAGCGCGCCCCCGAGGAACGCGGCAACCTCCTCCGGCGGCCGGACCGTGGCCGACAACCCGATGCGCTGGGCGGGCCTTGCCGCACCCGCGGCTGCCCCGTCGGCGGTTCGCAGCGCGTCGAGCCGCTCCAGCGACAGCGCGAGGTGCGCGCCGCGTTTGCCGCCGGCCAGCGCGTGCACCTCGTCGACGATGACGGTCTGGACGCCGCGCAAGCCATCCCGCGCCTGTGACGTCAGCATCAGGAACAGTGACTCTGGCGTGGTGATCAGGATGTCGGGCGGCTTGCTCGCCAGCTTCCGGCGCTCGTCAGCCGCGGTGTCGCCGGTCCGGACCGCGACCGTTATGTCCGGCTCGGGTCGACCCATCCGACGGGCAGCGTGCGTGACGCCGGTCAGCGGTGAGCGAAGGTTCCGCTGAACGTCAGTGGCTAGCGCCTTGAGCGGCGAGATGTACAGCACCCGGCAGCGCCGCTTGGGGTCTGCCGGAACCGGCTCGCTCGCCAGCTTGTCGATGGCCCACAGGAACGCGGCGAGCGTCTTGCCTGAGCCGGTCGGCGCGATGACCAGCGTGTGATCGCCGGCGCCGATCGCGCTCCAGGCCTGCGCCTGGGCAGGCGTCGGCTCAGCGAACGCCGAGGTGAACCACGACCTCGTCGCCTCACTGAAGTCAGCCAGCCCAGGGCCCGCGCCAGCGGCCATGCCTCAATACTGCCTGGTCCCGCCGACAATCTGGCCGTCGACAGGGCTTCAGGCCTGGCAGATGCGGCCGGGAGCGCGTCAGCCGGGATGCACCTGAGCGCTTGCTGCCGCAGCAGACGGTTACCGGGCTTTGGCTGTCGTCCGGTACCTGTCGATGACCAGTCCGGCCAGCGCTGGATGGCTGCCGAGCGGTTCGGTGACCCAGTCGGCCCCGCTGTCGAGCAGTTGATCCTGGAAGTAACCGGGTGCGAGCAGGTAACTCGCCACCGCGACGGGCCCGCCTGACCGCTTCCGAAGTTCGGCAACGGCCGCCGGCACTGTCGGCTCAGCGGCGGTCGCATAAGCGCTGAGCACCTCCACGCCGAGTTCGGCTGCCAGGAGATCGGCCTGACGGCGGACGTCGTCGGTGCCAGCAGGGTCGGACGAGCCAGCCGCCGCCAGCACCACCGGCGTCCCGGCCGGAACGCCCGCTTCGGCCAGCCGCGCCGTGAGCACAGTCAGCAGCAGGTCGTCAGGCCCCAGCGGGCCGGCTACCCGGGCACCGGCCGAGCTGGCCGCATCGGCGATATCAGCCGTGAGGTGATAACCGGACGACAGCAGCAGCGGCACGATCACAGCGTCCGAGCCAGCCGCGCCGAGTTCGTCGGGCAGTGACGGCTCGGCGTGGCCGATGAACGCGACGCGGACATCCAGCATCGGCGCCAGCCGCCGGACCTGCCGCGCGAGCGCGCTGACGACATCTGTCGCGGCGGGGTTACGGCTGCCATGCGCGACCGCGAGCAGGGCTGGCCGGCTCACGCCGCCGCCCCTTGCAGGAGGAGGTCGCGCAACCGGACGACTTCTCCGATGACGACGACCGCGGGCGGGTGCACTCCGGCGGACTGTGCCTCTGCCGCCACGCTCTCCAGCGTCGAGATCAGCACTTGCTGGTCCGGTGTGGTGCCGTCGCTGATCACTGCCACCGGCGTGGCCGCGTCCCGTCCGCGCTTGATCAGCTCAGCTGTGACGCCGTCGAGGTGCGCGACCGCCATCAGCAGCACCAGCGTGCCGGTACCGTGAGCCAGCCCCTCCCAGTCGACGGTCGCTCCGGGCTGCGAGGGATCGAGGTGTGCCGATACCACGGCGAAGTCCTGAGTAACGCCGCGATGGGTGACCGGGATCCCGGCACAGGCGGGCACAGCGATGGCACTGGTTATACCGGGAACGACGGTGAACGGCACCCCGGCCCGGACGCATGCGAGCGCCTCTTCGCCGCCGCGGCCGAACACGAACGGGTCACCGCCCTTCAGCCTGACGACTCGCTGTCCGGCCAGTGCCCTTGCCACGATGAGGTCGTTGATCTGCGCTTGCGTCAGGTTGTGGGCGTGCGGCCGCTTGCCCGCGTCGATGATCTCGACGTCTGGATCGAGTTCGGCCAGGAGTGATCTCGGCGCGAGCTTGTCGGTCACGACGACGTCGGCCTCGGCCAGCAGCTGGCGGCCGCGTACCGTGATCAGCCCGGCATCGCCCGGGCCACCGCCGACAAGGGCCACGCTTCCGACGGCCACCTCGCCGCGCCGGCTAGCGCCCGATCCTGCCCGGCGCGGCCGGGTAGGCAGCGTGCCGTCGGCTAGTGCCAGGGCAATCGCCGCGCGCAGCCGTTGCGAACGACCAGGATCACCGCCCGCTGCGACAGCGACCGTGACCTCGCCATGCCGGGTGACGGCAGGCGTCCAGGCCGCTGCAGCGATCGCGTCATCTGCCCGCACGCACCAGATCCGGTTACGCTCTGCCTCTGCCGCCACTTGCGCGTTGACGGCCGGATCGTTGGTAGCGGCGTGCGCGAGCCAGGCTGCCGCGAGGTCGCCATCGCGGTACTCGCGGGCTAGCACTGTGACTGGCAGCCGGGCAAGGTCGCGAAGGACGGACGGGGCGACGACGATCACGTTCGCCCCTGCCTCGAGCAGGCCGCGGGCACGGCGGAGCGCGACGTGGCCGCCGCCGACAACGACCGCGCGCCGGCCAGCCATTGACAGCATCAGCGGATACCGCTCGCCGCGGCTGGTCATCGGACGCTCGACGCGGCCGGGTCGAATGGCCGGGGGTGCACCACGCCGACGAATTTCAGGCTGAACCCGCGGGCGCAAACGCGGCACTCCCAGTCCCCGGCATCCGCGCTTGCCGGGCGCAGGTTCTCCTCGCCGCAGTACGGGCAGAAGAACGGCACCTGCCGCTCGCCGCTCATGCCCGCATCCCTGCATGCGCTAGCTGGGCCGCGTGCGCTAGCTCGGCCGGACGAGTCAGCAGGTCCGCGTCTGCTCGCCGGACCCAGGCGGCGAACTCCTCGCCGTCGCCCCGGTCGGCCTGATAGTTACGCAGCAACCCCTCCACGAAGTCGGGCAGTCCGTCAGCGGTGACCTTGAGGCCGCGTAGCTTCCGGCCGAATCCCGGCTCGGTGCCCAGTGACCCGCCCAGGTGCACCTGGAAGCCTTCGACGCCGTCGACGATCGAGCCCTTCAGCCCGATGTCGGCGAGCTGGAAGCGGGCGCAGGAGTTGGGGCAGCCGTTCACGTTGATCGTGATGGGGCTGTCGAAGTCTGGCATCCGCCGGCCTAGCTCGGTGTACAGGTCACGAGCCCGGCCCTTGGTCTCGACGATGGCCAGCTTGCAGAACTCGATGCCGGTGCACGCCATCGTGCCGCGCCGGAAGACGTTCGGATTGGCCTGCAGGTCGACCGACTCGAGTTCGGAGACCAGCTCCGCAACTGCTCGCTCAGGTACGTCAAGGATCAGCAGCTTCTGCTCGATCGTGGTGCGGACGCGGCCGGATCCGTAGGCCTCCGCCAGATCGGCCACCTGCCAGAGCTGCGAGCCGGAAGAGCGGCCGGTGTGCGGGGCCACGCCCACGTAGTACAGCCCGTCGCGCTGGCGGTGCACCCCGATGTGGTCGCGCGAACCCGGCGCGGCTGCAGGCGGCGCCGGCCCGTCCGAAAGCCCGTTTCCATCCAGATATTCGCGTTCCAGGACCTCGCGGAATCTCTCCGGGCCCCAGTCGGCGACCAGGAACTTCAGCCGGGCTCGGCTGCGCAGCCTGCGGTAGCCGTAGTCGCGGAACAGCCGGGCCACACCTGTCCAGACTTCGGCGACGCGCTCTGGCGGGACGAATGTGCCGAGGCGCTGGGCCAGCATCGGGTTCGTGGACAGGCCGCCGCCCACCCACAGGTCGTAGCCTCTCCTGCCTTCGGGGGTTATGACGCCCACGAACGAGATGTCGTTGACCTCGTGCGCGGTGCACTGATTCGCGCAGCCGGAGATCGCCGTCTTGAATTTGCGCGGCAGGTTGGTGAGGTCAGGGCTGCTGGTCGCGACATCCTCGGTCGCGCGCAGCACTGCGCTGGCGTCCAGCACCTCGGCTGCGTCGATCCCGGCCACCGGGCAGCCGAGGATGTTGCGCGGCACGTCGCCGCAGGCCTGCTGGCTGGACAGGCCGACTTCCTCGAGACGGGCCCAGATCGCCGGGATGTCTTCGATTGAGATCCAGTGGAACTGCACGTTCTGCCGGTCTGTGACGTCGGCCAGGTCGCGGCCGTACTCCTTGGCTACGCCGGCGATCGCGCGCAGCTGGTCGGCGTCAAGCTGTCCGCCGGGAATCCGGACGCGCATCATGAAGTACGGATCCTCGATCTCGGCGTCGTCAAGCGCCCCGGTCTTGCCGCCGCCGATGCCGGGCTTGCGCTGGGTGTAGAGGCCCCACCAGCGGAAACGTCCGCGGAGGTCAGCCGGGTCGATCGAGTCGAAGCCTAGGTGGGCGTAGCGGTTCAGGATCCGGTCGCGGACGTGCAGCCCGTCGTCGTCCTTCTTGAATCGTTCGGCGGGGTTGAGCGGCTCGAGGTGGCCGAGGGCCCACTGACCCTGGCCGCGAAGCTGCTGGGATGGCATTGCTGATCCTTCTGCTGGCGTGAGGCGGGCACTGACAGATGCCGCCGCGGCAGAATGCCCGGGGGCGCTGCGAAGGTGCGGGGGAACCCGATTCAGCAGAAGGTGCGACAGATCGCGCTGGAAACGCGCAGGAGGTCGATGTGACGGCGGCAGACAAGCCACGGGCCGCGGCTGGCGGTCGGGCGGGTCACTGCTGCCTCCCGGAGGCTAGGCCTGGACTGAACTTGACCGTAACATCCGCTACCAGCAATCGCGCAATAGGAAATATTTCTGCTAGCAAATATCTGGCCGGCCAGCCGAGGGCGGGCCAGCGGACGGCAGGACCGCCGGATGCGGGTCAGGCTGCGTCTGGCCCAGCAGCGGCTCGTCTGCCGAGCGGATATCGCCGGTCGGCAGGCCGCCCGGATACAACTGCCTGACCTTAGCCACGACCGAGATGGCGATCTCGACGTGCTGGCGGCGGGTGGCTTGGTAGAAGGCCTGGGCGTCGGCGCTTAGCTTCGGGCTGGCGTGCAGCGGCTTGTCGCTGACGGCGAGCAGCGTGGCCGTCGGCACCCGGTAGCGGAATCCGTTCGTCGCGACTGTCGCCGACTCCATGTCGACGGCGAGGGCGCGGGACAGCCTTAGCCGCTCGGCTACAGCGGATAGCTGCAGCTCCCAGTTCCGGTTCGCGGTCGTGAACACGATTCCCATCCGGCTGCGCAGGTCGCGGGCGGCCACCTCGTCGAGCAAGAGCCTGTTCAGCGTGTAGTTCGAGACGATCGGCACGCTCAGCGGGAGCACGTCATCGAGCACGCGGTCGTCCCGCATGTAGGCAGTGGCCAGAACCAGGTCGCCGATGTCCTGATGATTACGCAGCCCGCCGCAGTGCCCGATCATCAGGACCAGGTCCGGGCGGAGCACGGCGAGGTGATCGGTGATCGTCTTGGCATTGGACGGCCCGACACCGATGTTGATCATGGTCAGGCCAGCCCGGTCTGGGAGCTGGTGGTGCCATGCTGGCATTTGCCGCCCGTCGGCGTCGGGCCCGGTGCAGTCCGGCAGCGCGGCCCGGAACTCATCGACGTGCCAGGAGTAGTTCGTCAGCAGCACGTATCGCTGGAACAGGTCGGCCGGAGTCCCGGTGTAATGCTGCAAGCGGTCGATGGACAGTGCCATTCGCTCGGGGCCGAACAGGAAGAGCTTCTTGCGCCGCAGGTCTGACCGCGTCTCGTCGACAGCCTCAGCTAGCGCCGGATCGCGCAGGTCCAGTGCTTCGCTGCCTGGACTGACCGAGATACGGGCACCCGCCAACGCGAGCCGGCCAAGCTCTCGCTCCAGGTACCAGCGGATCGCGCCGGGTGCGGCGAACTCTCCCTCTAGCACCGGGTTGTGCCTCGACCAGGGCCGTTCCACTGTCAGTCGCGCGTACCGGCCGTCAGAGTCGGCGTGCTGCATGGCGTCGCAGAGCCTCGCTACGTCCGCGGCGCGCTGCTGCGGCGGCACGACGGCGAAGTCCACCGACACGATCATCCAGTCATCATGCCAGCAGCTCGCGCGGCGACGACGCGGCGGATTGTCGGTGGCTGCTGGCAGGATCGGGCCGTGGAGCCATTCGTGAAGTGGGAGAAGTTCGCGGCGATGCGGCCGGACATGGCTAACGCCGGACGCGAACTGCTGTATCAGTTCGGCGTCGGGCTCGCGTTCTTGTCGACGGTCCGGCCCGATGGCGGGCCACGGCTGCATCCGGTCTGCCCAGTGCTGATGTCAGGCCGGCTGCTCGCGCACATCATCCCGTCGCCGAAACGAGACGACCTGTACCGGGACCCGCGGTACGCGCTGCACTCATTCCCGGGCCCGGACAACGAAGACGCGTTCTACCTCACCGGGCATGCCCAGCCGGTCGGCGATCCTGGGCTGGCGGCCGAGGCGGCGGCGCAGTTCCTGGCCGAGCGTGGCGTCCAGAGCGAGCCGGAAGGCTTCGCCGATGGGCACTTCTTCGAGTTCTTGCTCGGCCGGTGCTTGCTGACGACGACTACAGGTCATGACGACTGGCATCCGCGGCACGTCACCTGGGCGGCTTAAATTGGGCTGCGGGGCGGCCGGGCTGGCCGGCAAGATGCAGTATGGCTCCGGACCTGCAGCACGCCGCCCTGCATGAGCACTACGAGCGCGGCGAGGAAGCCGACCGGCTGGAGCGCAGTGGCGCCGGCCGCCTGGAGTTCGAGCGGACTCAGGAGATCGTGCTGCGTCACTTGCCGCCGCCGCCCGCGACTGTCGCCGACATCGGCGGCGGGCCGGGACGTTACGCGGTCTGGCTGGCTGGACTGGGCTACCGAGTCGTGCACCGGGACATCGTGCCGACTCACGTCGACCAGGTGCAGGCGGCTGCCGTAGCAGCGGGTGTCGCGGTTGACGCGGCGGTTGGCGACGCGCGCGATCTCGACCTTGGCGACGAAGCGGTGCACGCGGTGCTGCTGCTCGGACCGCTCTACCACCTGCCGCGACGGGCCGACCGGGTGCGGGCATTGCGCGAGGCGGGCCGGATAGTGCGGCCGGGCGGGCCGGTTTTCGGTGCCGTGATCTCGCGCTGGGCGGCACGGCTGGATGGCATGCTGCGGCAGCGGATCTACACGAAGTACCCGGCGGCCGAGCAGGTGGTCGACACCGTCGAGCGCGGCGGGCTGCTGCCGCCGCTGGTACCGGGCGGATTCTCCGCCGTCACGCACCGGCCTGGTCAGCTGCGCGGCGAGTTCGCCGCCGCCGGCCTTGCCGTCGCGGATCTAGTATGCGTCGAGGGTGCTGGCTATCTGCTCGATGATCTCGATGCGCGGATCGCTGATGAGCGTGACTGGCAGGTTGTGCTGGACTCGGCCAGGGCGCACGAGCGGGTTCCGGAACTGCTCGGCATCGGCTCTCATCTGATCGCGACCGGGCTCCGGCGCTAAACCCGATGAGTTGTGGCTGGCCTGCCGATCGGCTGTGTCACCTCCCCGTGCCGGACCCGACCGGCAGGCTGCCTTTTTCCCCCGGTTAAGCAGCTATCCGCTCACGGGGTGCATGGACTGGTAGAGCGCGATCGCCCCGTAGCCGATCGCCACGATGATCGCGGTGACGACCAGGATCAGTACCAGCCGGATCGCGGTTCGCCAGAACGCGACGATTGCCACCGCGCCTAGCAGCACCAGGACCCGGATGCCTTCCGCATTCGAAGCCGCAGCCTGCATGCTCACACCTCCCTCCTGCTGCTTGCTGGCGGAAGGGCCTTCACAGGCGAAACGCCTGGTCAGATAGGCATCTTGCGTTTGGTCATGGGCCGGGTAGCATGATCCCCATCACTAGGCCCGTCCGTGCGTGGGCTCGGTCCGGTGACTCTGGCACGGTCGATGCCGTCAACATCGGCCGTGCTTTTGTTATGGCTTCAGGCCGGCGGTCTCCTCACGTCACCAGGGCGAGGCGCCGGCCAATCGCCTCCTTTCTGCCGCCATTTGCCTCTCAGGTCCGAACCTGATTCGGCCCTTCCACCACGGTCTCACAGCAAATGGCATTTGCCAACGGCGTTCGCCATCGGAACTGGCCTTCGGACGATGCCGATCCGGCCGGGACCAGCGAGCCAATCTCGGAGTGACGTCCCGCGGTTTCGGGTCGCTGCGCGGGTCATCCGCGATTGACCAGGTCAGCGGTGGGCAAGGTTTGGCAACGACAGCCGGCAAACCGAGTGTTCGTTATGCGGACGGGCTTCCTCGGTGTATCTTCTTTCCGTGGCAATTGCCAATGGCGATGGTGAGCGGCCATTTCCGGCGCTGCGGCCCTCTGGTCAGCGGCCGGGTCAGCGGGCTAGGCCCGGCGATGATGCCAACCCGACCGTGCGTCAGCGAGAACTCGGAATACGTCTGCGTGAGCTGCGCACTGGTCTCGGGCTTACCGTCGAACAGGTCGGTGCGGAGCTGTTGTGCTCGGCCACGAAGATCAGCCGCATCGAGACTGCGGCGCGGCGGGCGAGCTTGCGCGACGTCAGGGATCTGTGCCGCGTCTACGGCGTTGATGATCCGGCGCCGCTCATGGAGCTAGCCCGCCAGGCTCGAGAGCCAGGCTGGTGGTCGCACTACGACGACCTCGGCCCCCATGCCAATCCGTACATTGGCCTGGAGCAGGAAGCCGTTGCCGTCACCTGCTACGGCATGTACTACGTTCCGGCACTGCTGCAGACAGGCGACTACGCCCGCGCTCTTATCCGAGGTATTGAGCGGAAAATTGACCCCCGTGTCCTGAATGACCGCGTCGAAGCCCGGCTATTGCGGCAACGGCGGCTCGATGCTCCGAATCCGCCCCGATACCGTGCGCTTGCGGACGAGGGGGTACTCCGGCGGCAGGTCGGTGGCTCCGCGGTCATGCGGGCTCAGCTGAGCAAGATCCTGACGTGGACGACCCTGGACAGGGGTTCGATTCAGGTGATTCCGTTCAGCGCGGGTGCGCACGCGAGTACGGACAGCAATTTTGAGCTACTGGAATTCGGGGACAACACCAGGCAGGCGCCGGTCGTCTTCGTCGAGGGCCTGGTAACGAACCAGATTCTCGAGCGGCCAGCCGATATCGCCCGATACCGGGAAGCGATAGAGTACCTGCGCGACTCGGCCCTGAATACGGCTGACTCCGCTGCTCTCATTGCCGCAATACGAGACGAATATACGGAGTAACAGCCGAAGCTTTGTTCGGATTGGTCCATCAATCAGCACAGAGGTCAAAGGAGGTTAGATGCTGCACATGCCCCAGAGCCTGGGCGAGCTGTCCTGGCGTATAGCACGCAAGTGCGATGGCGGCTCTTGTGTGAGAGTGGCCGCTCACGGCGACGAGATAGTCATTGGTTCGTCAAAGCATCTCGACGGACCGGTCATCACTTATACACGCGACGAATGGTCGGCGTTCGTGGAAGGCGTCCGGCAGGGAGATTTTGACGACCTTTAGCAGCGGAGGTGACCCGAGCGGGGGACCTCTGCGAGGCCCGTGTATCCATAATCGGCGGTACGTCCCCCTGTTCGGCACGCCCCCCCTGTTCGGCTGAGAAGGCCGGCGCCGCGACCTCGCCCGGTTCCCGGGGCGCCGGAGCCCGGCTTCACCCGCGAGCGGCGCGCTGCACGCTCGATCAACCCAGCTGCTAGACCTGTCGCATTGACCGCCCCAGCGGCCGCGCTGCGGCGCGACAGCGACGGCGGTTGTGCCGCAGTGGCGGCGTGGTTACCCTAACGCGGATGCGGCTGACCGAGTTCTGGGCACGAATGCGGGCGCACTTCGGGGACGTCTACGCCGAGAGCGTCGCTCAAGATTACGTTTTGTCCTCGTTGGGCAGCCGGACCGTGAACCAGGCGCTTGCCGACGGTACTGACGCCAAAACTGTCTGGCGGGCTGTCTGCGAGGCGTTCAAGGTGCCGGAGCGGTTGCGGTGAGCAGCTGGTCGCGGGCTCTGCGGTCGTTGCACTCCCCAGGCTGACCGGTGCTGGCTGATTCCGCCGGGCGGCACGTTGTCCTGGTATCCGGGCCGCCGGCGGCCGGGAAATCGGCGATCGCCGGTCCCCTCGCCGCCGAACTCGGCTTCGCGCTGATAGCCAAGGACCGGATCAAAGAAACGCTGCACGATGCCCTCGGGCACCCGGCCGAGGCCGATATTGAGTGGTCTGGGCGGCTCGGCGCGGCTGCCATGGAGTTGCTCTGGGCGCTGGCCGCGGACGCGCCAGCGGTCGTGCTGGATGCCAACTTCTGGCCGGATGACCCCCGTCCGCCGGCGCGGTTGCGTGCGCTCAGCGCCGAGCCTGTTGAAGTGCACTGCCAGTGCCCGGTCAGCGATTGCATGCGCCGGTACGCCGACCGGGCTCTGTCCCGGCATCCGGTGCATGCGGATGGTGTCAGGACCGTGGCGGAGGAGGCGTTCGCGAGGTCTGCCCGGCCCATGGCACTGGGCCCGGTCATCGCCGTTGATACGACGCGGCCGGTGAACATTCAGGCCGTCGCGGCCGACGTCAGGCGTGTGCTTCGCGTTGGCCAGCCGCTCGCGTCCCGTGGTGGCGAGTCCGTCTCGGCTTAGCCGGCGTGTTTCCTTCATGATCGAACAGTTGTTCGTTAGAGTGAACTCGCTGGCACTCGTCCGCGCCCTGGCGCGGGGCGAGGCAGCGTGACGAGGCGACGGTCTCTGCGGCAGTGACTGCGAGCTATAGCAAACGCAGGCAGTGATTGTCAGAGGGGGTGCGTAACGTCTCCGCCAGCAGGTGAACGAGGCTGCGAGCCCGGCTTCCGGGTCACGCAGCGAGGTCAGGCTCACGCGCACGCGAGCGGCTCACTAAGCCCTCGGTCCTTCCCCAACAGGAGCTTCAGATGGCACCGAACGACAAGGCGGGTAGCGGCAAGGGCGTTGGCGGTGACAGGGAGAAGTCCCTGGAGACCGCGCTCGCGCAGATCGAGCGGCAGTTCGGCCGGGGCGCCATCATGCGGCTCGGCGATGACGCCCGCGCGCCGGTCGAGGTGATCCCGACTGGCTCTATCGCACTGGATGTGGCGCTCGGAATCGGCGGATTCCCCAAGGGCCGCATAGTGGAAATATATGGGCCGGAAAGCAGCGGGAAGACGTCTCTGGCGCTGCATGCCATTGCTAATGCGCAGCGAGCTGGCGGCATCGCGGCAATTATTGACGCCGAGCACGCACTGGACCCGGATTACGCCAAGAAGCTCGGCGTCGACACCGACGCGCTGCTGGTGTCCCAGCCCGACACCGGTGAGCAGGCGCTGGAGATCGCGGACATGCTGATTCGCTCCGGCGCCATCGACATCATCGTCATCGACTCCGTCGCGGCGCTCGTCCCGAAGGCCGAGATCGAGGGCGAGATGGGCGACAGCCACGTCGGCCTGCAGGCCCGGCTGATGTCTCAGGCGCTCCGCAAGATTGCCGGCGCGCTCAATCAGACAAAGACCACGGCGATATTTATTAATCAGCTACGGGAAAAGATCGGCGTCATGTTCGGATGCATGGCCTATAACACTCGAGTGACCCTGGCTGACGGCACCCAGGAGAAGATCGGGAAGATCGTGAACCAGCGCATGGACGTGGAGGTTCTGTCTTACGACCCGGTCACCTGCCAAGTCGTCCCGCGCAAGATCGTGAACTGGTTCAATAACGGACCCGCCGACCGGTTCTTGCAGTTCACCGTGGCCAAGTCCGGCGGTAACGGCAGGGCTCAGTTCGCGGCGACCGAGAATCACTTGATCCGGACTCCGGGCGGCTGGCGTCCGGCAGGCGAGCTGATCGCAGGGGATCGCCTTCTGATCACCGAGCCGCATCGGCTGAGCGGTCAGCAGATGCAGGTAATTCTCGGCTCGCTGATGGGTGACGGAAACCTTTCGCCGAACCGTAGCGGCCGGCCCGGAACCCGGTTCCGGCTCGGTCACAGCGCGAAGCAAGCCGCGTACCTGGACTGGAAGGTATCCCTGCTTGGCAACATCGAATGCACGAGGACGGTCAGTGCCAAGGGCGCTGTCTTCGCCGACTTCAGGCCGCTAGCGGAACTAGCCGAACTGCATGATGTTGTCTACTTCGGTGACGGCAAGAAGCACCTGACCTGGGACTATCTGAAGGCTCTCACGCCGCTCGCGCTCGCGATCTGGTACATGGACGACGGTTCGTTCACGCTTCGCTCTAAGGGACTGCAGGAGCGGACACAAGGCGGTTCAGGCAGGATCGAGATTTGTGTCGAGGCGATGAGCGAGGGCTCGCGTGAGCGGCTCGTGCAGTACCTGCGGGACACTCACGGATTGGATGTAAGGCTCCGTGCTGCAGGCGCGCTCAAAAAGGCAGTCCTAGTCTTCAGCACGGCCGGGACGGAGAAGTTCCAGAAACTCGTCGCTCCGTTTGTGCATCCCTCGATGGAGTACAAGCTCCTGCCGCGCTTCCGGGAGCGGTTCTGTGTGGAGCCCGAGTACACGGAGCCCGAACTGCAACTGGAGTCGGCGCGCATTCTGGACATCCACGTCAAGCCGCGCACTCGATCCATGAACAGGTTCGACATCGAGGTCGAAGGCAACCACAACTACTTCGTCGATGGTGTCATGGTTCACAACAGCCCAGAAACCACGTCTGGCGGTAAGGCGCTTAAGTTCTATGCGTCCATTCGACTGGACATTCGGCGGATCGAGACGTTGAAGGACGGGACGGACGCCGTCGGGAACAGGACCCGCGTCAAGGTTGTGAAGAACAAGGTCAGCCCGCCGTTCAAGGTCGCTGAGTTCGACATCCTGTACGGGCACGGAATCAGTCGCGAAGGCAGCCTCATCGACCTTGGCGTTGAGCAGGGCATCGTACGCAAGTCCGGCGCCTGGTACACCTACGACGGCGACCAGCTTGGTCAGGGCAAGGAGAACGCCCGGAACTTCCTGCGCGACAACCCGGATCTGAGCAACGAGATCGAGAAGAAGATCAAGGAGAAGCTCGGTGTCGGTGCCAGGCTCGACGCTGATGCTCCGGCGGCCGGAGGCGCGGGGCCGACCGCGACGCCGGGGCTGGCGTCAGTGACGAACTTGCGCGGCGAGTAGGGCACCGATGGCAGGCCGGCCGGCCCGGCGGTCGACTAGCCGGGGCGCGAGCAGCCGGTCCAAGACGCGGGACGTCAGCGATGCAGCAGACGTCGCGGGCGTGCCGCGCGACCGCGGCGCACCTGACGCAGATCCTGAGGCGGTCGCCCGGCAGATCTGCCTGAGGCTGCTGACGGCGGCGCCGCGGACCCAGGCGCAGCTTGCCACTGCGTTGCGGCGCCGCGGCGTTCCGGAAGCTGCCGCCGCGGCGGTCCTGGCGCGGTTCGCTGAGGTCAAGCTCATCGACGACGCTATGTTCGCGAAGGCATGGGTGGACTCCCGGCACCACGGCCGCGGCCTGGCTGGCCGTGCGCTCGGCGCGGAGCTACGTCAGCGCGGCGTGGCGTCAGAGGACATCCAGGCAGCTCTCAGCGAGCTGGACCCAGATCAGGAGCTGGCGACAGCCCGCGAACTGGTCGCGCGCCGGCTGGCGGCCACCGCGGGCATGGCCGTTCCGGCCAGGATGCGCCGGCTCACCGGCGTCCTGGCCCGCAAGGGTTACCCGGCCGGGCTCGTCTACCGAGTCGTCCGCGAGGCGCTCGAAGGCGAGGGGGAGAACGACCGCGTTTCCTTCGATGATCTTGAAGTTTGGGCGGAGCCGGATGTCGATCCAGAGGGCGCCGAAGCCTAGCGCGTAAGGCAATCCACATCGAAGATCATCTGCGTGTGCTTGCTCAAATCGTTATAAGCGCTTAGCCTCACGGCAGCGAGGTTTTCTGCTCCGTGCAACCAAGTTCGGTACGTGAACGCGTTCAAGATACGAGTGGCGTGACGGCAGCCAGGGTCGGCCGGGCTGCCGGAAGGCCGTGAGATTGACGAACGGCCGGGGACTAGCTCGACCCGGCGGGACCGTCGGCCAAGGCAGGCCGTCGGCTTGACGGAAGGAGAGTGCGGCACTGGGGCTAGCGCTCGCCACGTGCGGTTTTGCGGTAAGTGGCGGTGGCGCGGCCGGAGGTCAGCGGTGGCGATGCCGAGTTGACGGGTCGCCTCGAGGTTGCCCGCCCGGACCGCCCTGCTAGCTCGCGGTATCGGCGTTTGCGCAGGATGCTGCTGCGCAGTGCCGAGGTTCGCGGATGTGTTGCGGACAGCGCACGGTGCGTGACGCCGGTCAGCGTTGCTCGCGCAGTACCCCTCGCTGCGGGCAAAGATGCGCGCGATCGGATAGACGCGGGCCACGGCGGAGAGGGGCGGTCGTGAGTAGCAGCGGTGCCGTGCTTGCACTGGTGATAGTCGGCTGCCTGGCCGTAGTCGCCGTCGGCGCTCTGGCCGTCGTGGTCATGCAGCTACGCCGCAGCGCCGGTGTGCCGTCGGGGCCGGCCGCGCGATCCGACTCTCCCGCCCTGACCGAGGCCGAGGCCGCACGCCTGCAGGCGGAAGCGGACGCCCTCGCAGCTCAGCTGAAGGCCAAGGCCGAGCGGGAGGCCGCGGAGATCATTGGCAAGGCCTCGGAGGTAGCGGCGACGGCTGCGGAGACGAGGCGGGACGCCGAAGCTGAAGCCAAGGCCGTCATCGACGAAGTCAGGCGGCTGCGCGCGGACATCGAGCGACGCGAGGACCGGCTCGGGCAGCGTGAGCAGCGGATCGACGAGCTTGCCAGGAAAGCCGAGGAGCGCAATACCGACCTGGACGCGCGCAAGGCTGAACTGGACCGGCTGGATGCGGACCGCAGGGCCGAGCTCGAGCGGGTTGCCGGCCTGACTGCCGAGGCAGCCAAGTCCGAACTCGTCTCTGCCATGGAGAACCAGGCCAAGCGCGACGCCGTGCGGATAGTCCGGGACATCGAGGCTGACGCCCAGCGAGAAGGCAACAAGCGCGCCCGGAAGATCGTGACGCTGGCCATCCAGCGCATCGCCAGCGAGCAGACGAGCGAGTCGGTCGTGTCAGTGCTGCACCTTCCTGGCGATGAGATGAAAGGGCGGATCATCGGCCGGGAGGGGCGCAACATCCGCGCCTTCGAATCAGTGACCGGCGTGAACCTCATCATCGACGACACTCCTGAGGCAGTGCTGCTGTCGTGTTTTGACCCGGTCCGGCGCGAGGTTGGCCGGCTGACGCTGGAGCGGCTGGTGCTCGATGGCCGGATCCATCCGCAGCGGATCGAAGAGGCGTACGAGCGCAGCAAGGCAGAGATCGAGGCGCTGTGCGTACGGGCCGGTGAGGACGCGCTGGTGGATGTCGGGATCACCGACATGCACCCGGAGCTGACGAACCTGCTCGGCAGGCTGCGGTACCGCACATCGTACGGCCAGAACGTGCTCCGGCACCTGGTCGAGTCGGCGCACATCGCCGGCATGATGGGCAGCGAGCTCGGCATGGACCCGGTGCTGATGAAACGCTGCACGCTGCTGCACGACATCGGCAAGGCGCTGACCCACGAGGTACAGGGCAGCCACGCGCTGATCGGCGCCGAGATCGCCCGCAAGTACGGCGAGCCGGAAGACGTCGTGCACGCGATCGAAGCGCATCACAACGAGGTCGAGGTACGCACTGTCGAGGCCGTGCTCACCCAGGCAGCCGATGCGATCAGCGGCAGCCGCCCCGGCGCCCGCCGGGAGTCGCTGGAGGCTTACGTGAAGCGTCTCGAGCGGCTGGAAGCCATCGCGATGGCACAGGACGGCGTCGAGAAGGTGTTCGCCATGCAGGCTGGCCGCGAGATCAGGGTGATGGTCAAGCCCGGCGAGGTCGACGACATCCAGGCGCAGGTCATCGCCCGCGACGTTGCCAAGCGGGTGGAAGACGAACTCACCTATCCCGGCCAGATCCGGGTCACGGTGATCCGCGAATCCCGAGCCATCGAGTTCGCCCGGTAGCTGCCAGGAACGCCCGGAGCTCATCAGGGTGGCGCGTCGGCACTACCCATTCGAGGCTCGGATCGACCGCTAGCCTCGTCGAGAACCTCGGGCTCGAGATGTAGTTCGAGAAAAGCCGTGCCGGCCGAAGCTCTGGGCTGACAACGCCCGCTTCGTCAGTCCCGACGCGGATGACCAGCGCAGCCTTCATGAACGGCGCCGTCAGCACGCCCGCCATGCAGCGGGTAATCTCCCGCGGCTTGCCCCAGTGGTTGCTCAGCGTCCAGTACTGCGGCGACGTGCTGATCTCCCGGATCCGCGCCGGACTCGTCACGACCTCCACGTACCTCACCTGCGGCCACGCACAGCTGAACAGCCCGCGGTTCTGGTGCGTCACCGTCAGCCGTCTCGTCGCGGCACGCTTGGATCCGACCGCGCCGATCGACACGCCGGCCGCGTCGATCCGGACCCCCGTTGGCCAGTTCCGGTACAGCAAGCTAATGCCGATCAAGATCGGCGCGAAGCAGGGCGTGAATGCCACTGCGACGAACCACTGCGGGTTAACGAAAATCGCGAGCCCGGTGAACGCTGCGATCAGTGCCACCGGCGCGCCGAGCCCCCAGGCCACCAGCGGCCACCGAAGGGCGCTCCGCCTCTCGACATAGCATTCCTCGTCGGCGAGGCGCGAGTCGCGTGCCATCGAATTCGCCGGCGGCCAGTCCAGGCGGACTTCGCTATCGCTTACGGCTCGCCTTGGGCTTGGTGATCTCGATCCGCGGGACGCCGGGCGGATCGAAGCCGAGGATCTGGCCGTAGAAGGAGAGCTCAGCCTCGTACGCGGCCGTCACGTTCTCAGCCTTACGGAAGCCGTGCGACTCACCCTCGAACGCGATGTAGGCGTACCTGGTCCCGTGCGCCGCCAGGTCAGCGGCGATGCTCTCGGACTGGGCAGGCGGCACGACGGGGTCGTCGAGTCCCTGCAGCAGCAGGATCGGGCAAGTCGCTTCATTCACATGTCCGACCGGCGCCCGCTCCTCGTAAGTGACCTCGAAACCGGGCAGCGGCCCGATCAGCCCGTCCAGGTAGCGCGACTCGAAGTCGTGCGTCGTGGCGGCAAAGTCGCGAAGGTCGGATACCCCGAAGTACGAGGCGGCGGCACTGAACACCCGGCCGCGGCTAGTGCCAGTCGTGACCGCCGCGAGCGTGGTCCAGCCGCCGGCGGAGCCGCCCCGGATGGCCAGCCTCGCCGGGTCAGCGCCGCACGATTCCGCCACCCAGCGCGCGGCCGCGATCGCGTCCTGCACGTCGACGACACCCCAGGCGCGGCGCAGCCGTTCACGGTACTGGCGGCCGTAGCCGGTTGAGCCGCCGTAGTTCACGTCGATGATGCCGATGCCGCGGCTGGTGAAGTATGCCTTGCCGAGGTCGAGGACCGCAGACGAGTGCCCGGTGGGCCCGCCGTGCACCCACACCACGTACGGTGGCCGCTCGTCAGCTGGCCCGGCTACATCAGGGCTGGCCGGCGGGTAGAGGAAGGCGTGGACTACCTGACCGTACAAACCCTCGAAGTCCATCTGCTGCGGAACCGGCAGGTATGCCGCGTCGGGCGGCTCCGCCGGGTCACGTAGGAGAACCGAAGTCTCACCACTCGCCGCGTCAACCCGGAACACCGCAGGCCAGGTCGCTGGCCCGCCGCCGATCGCGGCGATCGACTGGCCGTCGGCAGACAAGTCGAATGCCACCTCGGCGAACGGTGTCTCCAGGTCCTCGAGCTCGAACGATTCCGGGTCGAGGATGCCCAGCCGCGCTGCGCCGGCGCCATGTGCCACAGCCAGCCGCCCGTCGCTCAGCATGACGAACGGCCTGGCGCCGAGCTGCCACAGCGGCCCGGCGAACTCCTCGTCGGCCGGGAACAGCGCCAGCGGAGGCTCGCCGAGCGTTCCGACCTGGTAGATGTTCCACCAGCCAGGCCAGTCTGTCGCGACGTACAGGCTGGCGTTGTCCCGCCAGACCGGTGCCAGCACGGACTCGCGCTGGCCGCCCATCAGCGGCCGGCCCTTGCCCGGAACTCCGTCCTCGACCGGAGCGACCCGCAGCTCCGTGCCGTCCCAGGGCATGTGCGGGTGGTTCCAGCAGATCCAGGCCAGCCACTTCCCGTCCGGAGACGGTGTCGGGAATGCGTAGAAATCGAAGCCCTCGACCAGGGTGCGGATCGCGTCCGCCTTGCCCGCTGCGGAGCCGTCCAGCGGCACGGCGACAATGGCGCGGCTGACCTTTCCGCCGTCATGCTTCTCCTGCACGCACCAGACCTCGGCCCGGTCCGGCGACAGGGCAAAGTCGGCGTAGCGCAGCCCGGTTCCCCCGAGACTGCTGCCCTCGGTGCCGGCCGGAACTTCGGCGGGATCCGGCGTCAGCGGCTCGGGCTCGTTGCCGTCCGGCCCGGTCAGGTACAGGCGCTGGTCGGCATAGTTGGCGAACAGGATGCGGAAGCCGTCGGAGGAGGCCTTGGCGCCTTGCCCGGACGCAGCGGCCGGGATCGGCAGGTAAGACCGGCCGCCGTACTCGTGCACCCGGGTCCTGGCATTCCAGGGCGCAGGAAGGATCATGTCCGGATCGCCACCGCGGCTGTGCATCACGGTGGTACGGCCGCCCTCCTCAGGCAGCCCCTGCTGCCACCACACATCGCTGCCCAGGACCGTCGGGGACGAGACTCTTACCTGGCCGGTGGCGACTTGCGCCGCGGTGATGGGGGAGGGCCATTCGCCAAAACTGACAGCGGGAACCGCAGCTTCTGCACCGGTTTGATCTTCTGATGCGCCGGCCGGCCTTGTCGGGCCGACGGCGGCTTCGTTACCGCTGTCTGTCATAGGCATATCGTGCCCTACCGGACGACCCGCGGTAGCGCCGAATCGGCACTCTCGTTCAATCCGCGCTCCTGGCGGTAAACCGCCAGGACGGATGGCACGTCACAGCGGGTTAGCCAGTCGGCAGGCCGCCGCTGCCCGCAGCGGCGTCTAACCTTGTGACCATGGCTGGCGCGACAGCGGAGCGAAGCTTCGAAATCCGCACCTACGGGTGCCAGATGAACATGCACGACTCTGAGCGGCTGGCTGGCTTGCTGGAGGCCGCTGGCTACCATCGCGCCCCCGCCGGATCTGACGCCGATGTCGTCGTTTTCAACACCTGCGCGGTCCGCGAGAACGCCGACAACCGTCTGTACGGGAATCTCGGCCATCTGCTCCCGGTCAAGAACTCCCGGCCCGGAATGCAGATCGCGGTCGGTGGCTGCCTGGCCCAGAAGGACCGGGCAGTGATCACGGAGCGGGCACCGTGGGTGGATGTGGTCTTCGGCACTCACAACATCGGCTCGCTGCCCGTTCTGCTGGAACGGGCGCGGGTCCGCGAGGAAGCACAGGTCGAGATCCTGGAGTCGCTTGAGCGCTTCCCGTCGGTGCTGCCGGCCAGCCGCGAGTCGCCCTATTCAGCCTGGGTCGCGATCTCGGTCGGCTGCAACAACACTTGCACGTTCTGCATCGTGCCGAGCCTGCGAGGCCGGGAGGAGGATCGCCGCCCCGGCGACGTCCTTGCCGAGATTGAGGCGCTGGCTGCCGACGGAGTGCTCGAGATCACGCTGCTAGGGCAGAACGTCAATTCCTACGGCGTCGGGTTCGGCGACCAGCTCGCGTTCGGCAAACTACTTCGTTCTTGCGGGAACGTTGCTGGCGTCGAACGGATCAGGTTCACCTCGCCGCACCCGCGTGACTTCACCGACGACGTGATCGCAGCGATGGCCGAGACGCCGAACGTCATGCCACAGCTTCACATGCCGCTGCAGTCTGGCTCGGACGCCGTCCTCCGCGCGATGCGGCGGGCGTACCGGCGGGAGAAGTACCTCGCGATCCTCGATCGCGTGCGCACGGCGATGCCCGAGGCCGCCATCACCACCGACATCATCGTCGGCTTCCCCGGCGAGACCGAGCAGGATTTCGCGGACACGCTGGATCTCGTCCGGCAGGCAAGGTTCGCCGGCGCGTTCACGTTCCAGTATTCGATCCGGCCCGGTACTCCGGCTGCGGACATGCCCGGCCAGGTCCCTGCGGATGTTGTTGCCGACCGGTACGAGCGACTAGCCGCGCTCGTCACCGAGGTGGCTTGGCAGGAGAACCAGAAGCTTGTCGGCAGCGAGGTGGAAGTCCT
>Ga0335074_10003766_pt1 | contig 20811 bp, 19 predicted proteins | sample Lox_Sample_23_FD_206715 | JGI IMG/M metagenome (GOLD analysis project Ga0335074, IMG submission 206715) | Soil microbial communities from Loxahatchee National Wildlife Refuge, Florida, United States - Lox_Sample_2.3 | ecosystem: Environmental > Terrestrial > Soil > Wetlands | place: USA... | reverse complement strand
GCGCTCAACTACGGCCACCTGATCGGCGAGATCGTGCGCCGGGTCACCGGCAAGACGCTGAAGCAGTTCGTCGCGGACGAGATCGCCGGGCCGCTGGGCGCCGACTTCCAGATCGGCGCGGCCGAGGCCGACTGGGACCGGATCGCCGACGTGGTGCCGCCGCCGCCGCTGCCGTTCGACTTCGCCGCGCTGCCGCAGGACAGCCCGACGGTCCGGACGCTGACCGGCCCGGCGGTCGAGGCGCAGGTGGCCAACACGCCGCGCTGGCGGCGCGCGGACATCGGCGCAGCGAACGGGCACGGGAACGCCCGGTCGGTGGCCCGGATCATGTCGGTGGTCGCCCGCGGCGGCGAGGTCGACGGGGTCCGGCTGCTCGGCCAGGACACCATCGACCTGATCTTCCGCGAGCAGCAGAGCGGGCCCGACCTCGTGCTCGGCGTCCCGCTGCGGTTCGGCATCGGCTACGGGCTGCCCCGCCGCGACCTGCTGCCCTGGCTCCCCGAGGAGAAGATCTGCTTCTGGGGCGGCTGGGGCGGCTCCATGATCATCATGGACACCGGCCGCCGCGCGACGATCTCCTACATGATGAACAAGATGGGCGCGGGCATCGTCGGCTCCGAGCGCGCCGACGCCTATGGCCAGGCCATCTACGACGCGCTGACGGCGTAGCCGCCCCGCGGATCAAGATCGCCGTCCTTTACGCTCCGGTACCCCCACCGCACCCGGTCAGCTGGCGGTGGTCCCGGCTGTGACACCGGAGGTCGTGGCGACCAGGCGCAAGAACAACGCCGCGCGAGTGAACGTGTCCCCGACACGGTGGCCGGTCAGGTGCGACTCGAAGGACTGGTGGCGGCCTCGCTCCCACTGCTGGCCGCGCTCAACAGCCGAATCGCAGCCCGGTTCTGGCACGGCCCGCCAGACCCACGCCGACACGCGGTCCTGCCCGGGCGGCTCGACCGCGGGCGGGCTGGCAAAGTCGGCCGGGTCGAGGCCCTGGCCTATCTTGTTGCGCACGAACCGCAGCCCGCCGAGCGTGTCCTCGATCACACGGCGCTCATCGATTTCTTGGCGGGCCAGGACCAGGTCATAATCACCGGGGTGGTAGCGGACCAGCGTCGCGTCGACCAGCGTCACCCACCACACCGCCTCGCTGATCGCGCTCAGGCCCCGGAACTGATCAGCGGTCCGCAGCTGCTCCAGCCGCCCGGTTGCCTCACACATCGCGCTCAGCGACCACTCCAGCGCACTGACCTGCGCGGCGCGGTGGCCTGTATTGACCCGATTCCAGGCCACCCGGCATGCCGCCGAGCAGAACCGCGCATGCTCACGGCGCGGCGTGAACCTGGCACCGCACTGCTCGCAAGTCCGCTCATCCAGCATCAAAGCAGGTTACGCGGTGATGGTTAACCCGTAATGACGCCAGGACCACATCGCGTGATGTGTTAGCCGTCATGTCGGCGTCGGCGCCGCCGAGGCTGGCGTCAGGCGGCCGAGACGGGATCCTCGGACGACCGGTCCTGGCGGGCGAAGGCCGACGCTCTGGCGCTTGCTCCACGTGCGGGGAGGGGCATGTCTTCCAGGCTGTGCCCAGCTGGCTCGGGGAGCACCAGGGTCAGCGCGAACCCGACCAGGGCCACGCCGGAGGTGAGCAGCAGGGTGCCCCGCAGTCCGAACCAGTCGTTGAGCAGCGGGAACAGGAAGACGCCGATGAAGGCGCCCAGCTTGCCGACGCCAGCTGAGATGCCGTGCCCGGTGGCGCGCATGCTGACCGGGTACAGCTCGCTGGGCATGACGAAGGTGGTCATGTTCGGGCCGAACTCGGTGAAAAAGTAGCTCACTCCGTACACCAGCAGGAACGGAACCACCATGGTGGTCATGCCGGGTATCACGGCGATGACCAGGAAACACACGCCCATCACCGCGAACCCGAGCAGCTGCAGCCGCCGGTGCCCGATCTTGTCCAGCCGGGCGATTGCGAGCACGTAGCCCGGCACTGCCGCGACGACGAAGATGGCCAGCTGGAGGGCGATCTTGGTCATGGTGGAGGCGGTCGGTGAGATCAAAGACAGGATCTGCGGGGTTGAGATCGTGTTGCCGTAGTAGGCGTAGTCCAGCAGGAACCAGGTCCCGGCCGTGCCCGCCAGCAGGATCAGCCACCGGCGGTCGGTGAGGAACGCATGCAGTCCGATCTGCCGCTGTGCGCGGTCTTGCACCTGGATCTTGTAGCGCGGGGACTCGGGCATCCGGGTTCGAACGTAGATCACTCCCGCGGCCGGGATGGCGCCAAGGCCAAGCAGGATGCGCCAGACCGTGTCGTGGCCGAGCCCGCCGCCGAGCAGGGCTAGGGCGACCAGCGGGCCGACGATCAAGCCGAGCGCCTGGGTGCCGAACACCATCCCGACCAGCTTGCCGCGGTCCTTCCGGTTGGCGAACTCGCTCACCATCACCGCGCTGACCGGGTAGTCGCCACCTACGCCGAACCCGAGCACGAAGCGGAACGCGATCAGCACCCAGAATGACGGCGACAGCGCCGACCCCACCGCTCCGGCAATCGTGATCGCGGCGACCAGCCAGTAAACGTGCTTACGGCCGATCACATCCGCAAACCGGCCGAACACGAACGCGCCGACGAACGCGGCGAACAGCATGGTGGAGTTCAGCAGCGCCAGATGGCCCGGGCTCAGGCTCCAGTCCTTGGTGATCAGCGCCGAGGCGACGCCGATGACGAACAGGTCGTAGGCGTCGGTGAAAAAACCCATTCCCGATGCCACGACCGCTCGCAGGTGGACCCGGCTCAGCGACGCCTCGTCCAGTTCGGCGATCAGGTCCCTGGCTCGGATCTCGGTCACGCATCTCCCTGCTGCCCAGGCCCTGTCTCGCGGTGGGCCGCGCCCTGCCTGCTGCATCGGAAGCTATCCGGGCCGCGCGACGCGCCACCGACTTGCAAATGAACACAAAGTGAATGCACGATGATCGGCAACCCAACAAGGCATAGATGACGCCTTGGCCGGATGGTGTGGTTACCGCCATAACCTGCAGGCGGCTGATTCGCTGTGCGGGATAGATCAGGGGGAGGGCGATGGCGGACGCGTGGCCGGAGAACCTGCCGGTGCGCCAGGTTCGCGTGGCGCGGCCCACCGATCGCCTCGAGGACATCACCCGCTTCTATCGCGACGGCCTCGGGCTCACCGAGCTGTCCCGGTTCGAGGATCACGACGGCTACAGCGGCATCATGCTCGGACTGCCGGGCGCCGCCTACCACCTCGAATTCACCCATCAGGCCCAGGGCAGCCCGGGCCGGGCGCCGAGCCGGGACAACCTTCTCGTGCTCTACTTCGACGGCGACGACGCGGTCCGCCAGGTGGCGCGCCGGCTGGAGGCCCACGGCGGCACCGAGGTCGTCGCGGAGAACCCGTACTGGACCGGCCGGGGGGCGATCACGATCGAGGACCCGGACGGATGGCGGGTGGTGCTCGTTCCGCAGCCGGTCTTCTGACCCGCGGCCGGCGCCCGCTCAGCCGAGGGCGTGGGCAAAGCCGTCACGCCAGCTTGGGTACTTCGGCGTCCAGCCGAGCTGCTCTTTGGCCTTGTGGTTGGAGGCTCCGCGCATCTGCGTGGCCTGGGTCACGAAGTACTGGCCGGCCCGCAGCCGCGCGAACCACGCCGGGACGTGTCGCGGCGGAGGCGCGCCGATGACGCGCGCGTAGGCCGGGAGCCACTCGCGAAGCGGTGCGGGGTCGTCGTCGCAGATGTTGTAGACGCCGGGCGCGCCCTGCCCCAGGGCGGCGATGGTGGCGTGGACGACGTCGTGGATGTGCACGAACGAGAACATCCCGCCCCCGTCGCCGACCACCGGGTAGCGGCGCCGGCGGACCTGCAGGGCGGTGTACCCGCCTGCCGCGAACGTGGTGCCGGGCCCGTACCAGAACCCGAACCGCAGGACCAGGCCCTCAAGCGCCGCGGTCTCGATGATGCGCCGCTCCGCCGCCGCGTGCGTCCGGATCGCCGCGCCGTATGGCTCGGGCGCATCCGTGGCCAGCGGCGCGTCTTCCCCGACCACGCTCGGACCGGTCGGCGCGTACATGAAGCAGACGTTCTGCGCCAGGTACCGGCGCGCCCCGGCCGCGCTGGCCGCGGCCAGAAGGTTGGCCCCGCCATTCAGGCGGACCTTCTCATTGCGTACGTAGGACGCCTTGACGTATTTCGGGCTGAGCTCCTGCGGAAGGGTCGTCAGGTGCTGGATCACGGCCTCGGGCCGGGCGGCCGTGACCAGCTCGGTCAGGCGGTCCGCATCGCGCATGTCGCCGACGAGCGGCTCGGCACCCTGCGCCGCGAGCTGGTCGGCTTGGTCCTTCCGCCGGCTGATGGCCGTCACCTCGTGCCCGGCCGACACCAGGGCCGGGATCAGGAGCCATCCGATGACACCCGTCCCCCCGGCCAGAAAGATCCTCATGCGGTCCCCTCACGTCGTGCGCGTGGCCGCCCTTTGCCCGAGGTTAGCGTCCCCGCCATTGCGGAGCGCGGCCCTCGGCCATGGCCTGACGCGCTTCGGCGAAGTCCTCCGACCGCAGGCACCGCAGTTGCTCCTCCAGGGCCAGCCGGAAGCTCTCCTCCGGACCGCAGTACCAGGCCGCGTCGATCGCCCGCCTGGCCCCTCGCACTGCCAGCGGCGGCTGGGCGGCCAGCCGCGCGGCGAGCTCCGCCGCGGCGGCCTCGAGGTCGTCGCCCGGAACCACCCGGTTGGCCAGCCCGATCCGCAGTGCCTGATCCGCGTCGATGATGTCGCCGAGCAGGATCAGCTCCCGGGCGCGGCTTTCCCCGACGATCCGCGGCAGCCGCACGGTCGCGCCCATGTCGGGCAGCAGCCCGTAGCGGGTCTCCAGCAGGCCGACCTTGGTGCCCTCGGCGAAGATGCGAAAGTCGCAGGCCAGGGCCAGCTGCAGGCCGGCCCCGTACGCGTGGCCGCGCACCGCGGCGACGCTGGGACACCCCAGGCCGGGAATCCAGCCGAACGTCCCGGCCGCCGCCTGGCCGGCGTCCAGGCTGCGCGCGTCCGCTGGCTGCCCGGCGAAGTCGGCCAGTAGCCCGCCGATGCCCTCGACCAGGTCGATGCCGGCCGAGAACGCGGGCCCTTCCCCGGCCACGACCAGGCACCGGAGCGTCTCGTCGGGCCGCAGCTCGGCGCCGAGCCGGGCCAGTTCCTGCCACATCAGCGGGTTCTGCGCGTTGCGCTTGCCGGGACGGGCCAGGGTCAAGGTCCCGACGTCGCCCTGGCGCTGGTAGCGGATGGTCTGGTAGCCGCTCATGTCACCCTCCTCGGATGCGGACGTGATGGCGCGTTCATCCATACAGTACTGTATGGATGAACGCAGGGCTTCGAGAGGTGGTACAGATACGCGATGGCCGCCCCCACTCGCATACCTCGCGGCAGGTGGATCGAGCAGGGCCTGCGGGCACTGGCCGCCGGCGGCCCCGACTCGGTCAGGATCGAGCCGATCGCCCAGGCGCTGGGCGTCACCCGCGGCGGCTTCTACTGGCAGTTCGCCGACCGCGGCGCGCTGCTGGACGCGATGCTCGACACCTGGGAGCGGGCGACCACCGAGGACGTGATCGAGCGCCTGGACCAGGCGGGCGGCGACGCCGCCGCCAAGCTGCGGCGGCTGTTCGAGCTCACCTCGCCGGGCGTAGTGCAGACCGACCTGGCGATCCGCGACTGGGCCCGCCGCGACCCGGCGGTCGCCCAGCGCCTGCGGCGCATCGACAACCGCCGCATGGACGGCCTGCGCTCGCTGTTCGCGACCATCTGCGCCGACCGGGACGAGATCGAGGCCCGCTGCCTGCTCTGCTTCTCGCTGCTGATCGGCAACCAGTACATCGCCGCCGATCACGGCGCGCGCAGCCGCGCCGACGTGGTCGACCTGGCGCTCCGGCGGCTGGGCGCCTAGCCGTGGACGCCCAGCCGGCGCAGTTCCCGTGTCCCTGCGGCTGCGGCACGCGCTTCCCGGCCATGGTGGCCGAGCGCGAGCAGGGGCTGCGCGATGACACGCTGCCCGCCGCCCCGGCCGCCAGGCTTCCGGCGGGCGAGCATGCCGCGGTCTACCTGATATCCGGGGTGCCGGGCGCGGGCAAGTCGACCGTGGCCCGGCTGCTGGCGCTGCACTTTGACCGGGCGGCGCACATCGATATCGACATGGTCTATCACCATTTCACGGTCGCGGGCCTCGAGCCCCCGGCGTCCCAGCCCGGCGATCCAGGCGACCAGGGTCACCTGGCCGTGATCAACGCGGCGGCGATGGCGCGCAACTACGTGGCGGCGGGGTACGTGTGCCTGCTGGAGGGGGCGGTCGCGATGCGGTCGCAGATCCTGGCCTGCCCGCGGGTCCTGTCGCCGCAGCCGCTGCACCTGGTGGTGCTGGCCCCGCCCGCCGGGGTCAGCGACCGGCGCGACGCGCAGCGGTCGGGCAAGCACGTCGCCGGGTATTTCCGTCATCTGGGGCCGATGCTCGACCGTGAGCTCGCCAGGCTCGGGCTCTGGATCGACAACGGCGACCAGGCACCGCTGGACACGGTCCGGACGATCCTCGCCCGCCGCGTCGAGGCGCGGCTGCCGGTACCGTAGCCGCCGCGGAATCAGCCAAGCAGGTCGAGCCATCGGGGGAGCTGGTCCAGCCGCGGCGCCAGGCCGTCGCGCCATCGCCGTGTGTCGTGGCTGTCGCGGTGGCGGTTGCGGAATAGGCGTATCGCGCTGGCGAGGTCGTCGAGGTACCAGCGCAACCTGTAGAAGGTCACGGCCGCGGGGTCGGGCCGGTGGCCCGTCGCCTGCTGGTAGCGGCCGAGGTCCTCGCGGCCGGTGGCGATCAGGGCCAGATCGCGTTCCGGCGGGCCCAGGCCGATGGTGTCCCAGTCGATGAGCACGAGGCGTCCTCCCGCCGACATCAGGTTGGCCGGATGCGGCTCGCCGTGGGTGATGACCGGCTCGGCTCGAGCGGGAGCGGTCAGATCGGCCAGGTGATCGAACCCCTCGGCGAGCCGGCTCAGGTCCGCGGCGCGGGCCACGAGCAAGCGGCGCGCGGATTCAGAGAACGGCCCGCCGTCCCAAAGGCGGCCCGGCTCTCGCAGGAACGCATCCAGGTCGCCGCGGCCGCTAACGCGAGGGACGTGCCGGGGAGCGCGGTCCCGGACAACGGCAACGCATTGATGCAGCGCGGCGATCATGTCCAGCGACCTGGTGCGCAGCCGCGCATCGGCATACGGTCCGAACGGGTAGCTGCGGCCATCCAGGAACGGCATCACCGAGATGGCGTACCGGTCATCGACACGGCGCACGACCTCCCCGCCGCGGGCCGCGACCGGTGCCACGACGAAATCCAGACCCGCCTCGTCCCGCAGTGCCGCGGCCGCGCTGAGCGCCCGTCCCAGCTCCGCGAACACGGCATCCCTGGTATCACCCAGCCAGTCCTTGCCGTCGAGGTCATCGACCGTGACGAAACGAGCCCGGCCATGCCGGTCGGTCACCTTCCAGTGATAGCCGCCCCCGCCGACCGGCAGGTACTCCATCGGCGCACCGCCAAGGCGCCAGCCCTCGGCCAGCGCCTGCCCTACCCGCTCAGGCACCAGATCCGCCGGAAGGCTCCGCATACCCGGCAACCTACGTCGGTTGTCCGGGCCCACTGCCGGGCGGGCGCGGAATTGACCGGCCGGCCATTTCCTCGGCGGGCCGGGCCCGGGCAGGCTGGGCCTATGACAGCAACCATGCGCGCGATCAGTCAGGACGTCCTCGGCGGGCCCGAAGTGCTGCAGTACGTCGAGGTTCCCCGGCCCGAGGCCGGCATCAGCCAGGTCCAGGTCCGGGTGCACGCCGCCGGGCTGAATCCCACCGACTGGAAGCACCGGGCCCGCCGCATCTTCCTCGGCCCGCCGCCGTTCGTGCTCGGCTGGGACGTGTCCGGCGTGGTCGAGGCGACCGGCTACGGGGTCACGCTGTTCAAGCCGGGCGACGAGGTGTTCGGCATGCTGCCGTACCCGCACGGCGTGGGCTCGCACGCCGAGTACGCGGCCGGGCCCGCCCGCGCGTTCGCGCTCAAGCCCGCCGGCCTGGACCACGTGCAGGCCGGTGCGCTGCCGCTGGTGGCCCTGACCGCGTGGCAGGCGCTGATCGACACCGCGCGGGTCTCGCCCGGGCAGCGGGTCCTGGTCCACGCCGCGGCCGGCGGAGTCGGTCACGTGGCGGTGCAGATCGCCAAGGCGCAGGGAGCGTACGTGATCGGCACCGCCAGCGCCGGTCACCACGACCTGGTCCGCAACCTCGGCACCGACGAGATGATCGACTACAACGCGACCGACTTCGCCGCGGCGGCCAAAGATGTCGACGTCGTGCTGGACATGATCGGCGGCGACTATCCGGCCCGGTCGCTGGCCACGCTCCGCCCCGGCGGCATCCTGATCTCGCTGTTGCCGTTCTCGCCCGACGTGGCGGCCGAGGCGGCCCGGCTCGGCATCCGGGCGGAGGTCCTGCTGGTCGAGGCCGATCACGGCGGAATGACCGGCATCGCCGCGCTGGTCAGCGAGGGGAAGCTGCGCCCGGTCGTCGCCGGGACGTTTCCGCTGGCCGACGCGGCCAAGGCGCACGAACTCGGTGAAACCGGCCACGTCGCGGGCAAGCTCGTCCTCACGATGGGCTGATTCTCCGCCCCGCTCGTCCGGCCCGGCCGACCATGATCATCGCGACTGACCGCGCGCATCACCGACTTCGCGTTGTGATGTGCGGTGGCGGCCAGCGAGTTTCGGACGCGATCCAGAAATCGGATACGTCTGGGCGCCGTGCCGCACCGACCGAAACCAGCCCGATCCTCCGCGAGCGCCCCCCTGGCCGAGCCGCCGCTCGGACATAATACGTATAACGGTCTAAAATCATGGGCAAGCTCGCGCGGCCAATAGTGACAATGGCACCATCGCTGCTTTTGTTTAAACAGCGATGGTGCCATCCACACTAAAAGGCTCGTGTCCGGAAAGGCCGCGGGGCTGGCGTTGGGGGAAGGCCCGCGTCAGCGGCAGCGGCGGCGGGTGGTGCAGAGAGAACGGAAGGCCCAGGGGGAGGGGGCGCAGGGGACCAATTTGGGATGATTTGTTCCACGGAACCCGGCGAGTGCGGCTGGCGCCGGGGTGGCGGACAGTTGGCGAGGGCGCGGGCCGCGGGGGCCTGGGCTGAGGTTGGGGGCGGGCCGTGCGGGGTGAGGCGCGTTGCAGGAGGTTGGGGCGGGGTCAGGTGGTAGGGGCGGGGTCAGGTGGTAGGGGCGTGCAGGACGAGCAGGTCGAGGGTGTCGATGACCGGGCCGGGTTCGGCGGCGGCGGCGGCGTGCAGCCTCGCCAGGCCGGCGCGGTATGCGTCGTCGCTGATCAGCCGGAGCGGGGTGTGCGCCTCGCGCCGGATGGTAGCGGCCACGGTCGCCATCGACGAGGACGTCACCTGACGGACCGGCTCCAGCGCGGCGTAGCGGAACCCCGCCGTCGCGAACGCGGCGCGCACCTCCGCGACGCTGGGGAAGGTGTCCAGCGCGGCGACGGCCTCCGGCCAGAACCGGAACAGGCCGATGCCCTCGTGGCGGCCGGGGAACGCCGAGCGGATCAGCACGGGTGCGCCGGGCCGCAGCACCCGCCGCAGCTCGCGGGCGGCGGCGGGCAGATCCGGCAGGTGATGGATGACCGTCGACATCCACGCGCCGTCGATGCTCCCGGGCGCCAGCGGCAGCGCGGTGGCCTCACCGGCGAGCAGGCCGGGGAACCGGGACCGGGCCCGCATGGCGGGGGAGGGCTCGACGGCGATCACGTTTAAGCCGAACCAGCCGGACAGCGCCATGGCCCAGGTGCCCGTGCCGGCCCCGACGTCGAGCAACCGCATGCCCGGCCGCGGACGGAGGTGACGGGCGATCGCTTCGCGCCACTCGGCGAGCGCGCCGGGCGGCAGCTCGCGGTGGGCCTGGAACGCAGCGGCCGCCGCCTCGTCGTAGCGGACCTCGCGCATGGTCAGGCCACCTCCGCCGGGCCGGCCGGGTAGCTGGCGACCTCGATTAGGTTGTCGTCCGGGTCGCGGACGTAAACGCTGGTGATCGGCCCGCGGGCTCCGGTGCGCGGCACCGGGCCCAGCTCCACCGGGACGTGCTCGGCCTCGAGATGGGCGAGGACCCGTTCCGGGGTCGCCGAGGTGACCAGGCAGAAGTCCGCGCTGCCGGGCATGGGCCGGGCCGCATGCGGGGCGATCTCCTGATCGGCCAGGTGCAGGTTGATCTTGCTGCCGCCGAATTCGAGTGCGCGGCGCGCGGCGCCGAAGGTGACCGGGTGCATGCCGAGCACCCGCTGGTAGAAGCCGATGCTGCGGTCCAGGTCGGTGACGGTCAGGACCAGGTGATCGAGGCCGCTGATGCTGACCGGCGATGGGCTGTGTGATCCGGCCTCCGCCCCCGCTTCAGGCGTCCAGGCCCGCGCGGCGGCCTCGGAGAGCCGCGGGCGCGCGCCGGCGAACAGCCGCCGCAGCGCGACGCCGTGCCGGGCGGCCAGGTCCGCGTTGTGCCGCACCACGTCCAGCTCGTTGGCCGCGGTCAGCTCGGCGAAGGCGCGGGCGTCCTCTTCCGGGAGCGGGTACGTCCGGCCGGTGAACCGGTCCCGGAATCGAACCGGCCCGGGGCCGCTCAGCGCCGGGTACACCGCGTCGCGGTCGCAGCTTCCGTACACGTAGACCAGCCATTCGGCCCGCGCGCCGATGAGATCGGCCAGCGCCGGCCGCTCCGACAGGGCCATCAGGGCCCGGCCGAAGCCGTCCGTGCCGTAGCAGGCATGGCACACCCCGGCCGCCTGCAGATCCTCGTCCGCCCCCCACTCGGCGAGCAGCGCACCGACCCGGATCAGGTGCTCGTGCAGCGTGCCGCCGGGGTGAGGGATCCGCCCCGAGCCGCGGTTGAGCAGGAAATCCCGTATCTGCGGAGAACCGTATTCAACGCCCACGTCACTACTTATACTCGTGACGTGACGTCATCCGCAATCGGGATTGATGAGCCGTCGGCCGGGGACCTGCGGTTCATCTTCCGCTCCGGGCGGCTCTGCCTCGCGTTCTGCGCCACCGTCGGGGAGCGGTGGCGCCGGGGGTTCGAGCGGCTTCGCGCCCCCGATGACCTGGGCCGCTGGTACGCGGAGGCCGGGGTGGCGGCACCGCCGGTCCCGGTCACCGGTCCCGGCCTGGAGCGTGCGCGTGTGGTGCGCGAGGCGATCTACCGCGGCGCCAAGGCGGTGATCGATGGCGCGGCGATCGCCCCCGTTGACGAACAGATCATCAACCGGGCGGCCGCGGCGCCCCCTCCGGTGCCGCGCCTGGCGGCGGGCGCGGTGACGCTGACCGCCGCCGGGCCGGATCCGGCGGCCAGCGCGCTGAGCGCGGTGGCCCGCGACGCCATCGACCTGCTGGCCGGCCCGCGCGCCGCCCGGCTGCGCGAGTGCGCCAGCCCCGAATGCGGCCTGTTGTTCCTGGACGTCAGCCGTCCGGGGCAGCGCCGCTGGTGCTCCAGCAATGCCTGCGGCGGCAAGGCCCGCGCCGCCGCCTACCGGCAGCGCCGAACCAAGATGGCCTAGTAGTCCGGGAAGAGCGCGGCCAGGCGCGGCAATCGCCGCGTCATCTCCGCGTGATCATCGAAGTCGAAGTCCCATTCGGGGTCCAGCTCCGGGTACTCGATCCGCAGCACCCGGCGCGGGAGATCCTCGCCGGTCGCGGCCCGGTATGCGCGTGCGCCGATATGCAGCGTGTCCTCGCACTCCACCAGCCGGCGGCTGGGCGCCTTGGCCCGGATGGCGGCCAGGCTGGCCAGCGCGTCGGGATCGGACACCACCCGCTCGTACGCCTGGCGGCCCTGCATGATCAGCCAGCCGCGGAAGTACTCGAAGCCATCGTCGGAGCACCCGCCATTAACCAGGTAGGCGGCGGCCCAGAGCGAGAGCCGGTACGAATCGGCCATCAGGCCCCACAGGACCTCATCCGCCGAAAGGATCTCGCCCGGCCGGCGCGCCGCCAGCAACGCGGCCGCCCGTGCGGCGACGGCCTCAGCATCCGCGGGATCCCGGACTTGGCCGCGGGCGGCCTCGATCAGCTCCCACAATCCCTCGTTGTCCACAGCAACAGACGATCCCACCCGCCTCGGACACTGCCGTCGTTCCTTGCCCGATCCTGTGGGCGCTCATGTGGGCGGCTACGTGTGGTCCGCGTGGCCCGCGCTGGCGAGGCTGGAGTCAGCCAGAAAACGCGGGAAGGCGACGACGATGACCGAGACCCAGACGATGCCCGACTTCCGGATGCCCTTGCCCCCGGCTCGGCTCGCGGCGGCGGACCACGGAGACCAGGCGGACCACGGAGACCAGGCAGACCACGAAGACAACCCGGACCACCCGGATCGGCCGCGCCGTCGGCCGGGCCCGCCGGGCCGGGTGATCTCCCGGCTGCGGGCGCTGCTGCGGGCCCAGGCGTTGCTCAACGGGAGCGCGGGTGGCCCGTACGACCCGGCGTTCGTGGAGGATGACCGCGGGCGGCTGTCCCGTCGGCAGCCGCGGTGACCGACCGCGGTGACCGGCCGCGGTGGCCGGGCCGTGGCGACGCGCCGCGGTGGCCGGCCGCGGCTACCCGCCGGGCTCGTCCAGCGCATCGAGCGCCGCCCGAGCCCGGGCGGCCTCGGGCGAGCCAACGCGCTCGAAGATGGCCAGCGCCTGGCGCAGGTGCCCCGCGGCCTCGTCCGGCCGGCCGGGCAGCAGGCTCCGCCCGATTCCGGCCAGGGCCGCGGCCTCCTCGGCGGCCGCGCCGAGCTCGCGGGCGATGACCAGCGCCTGGCCGTGGTGGTCGCGAGCCTGGTCGTTCGCGCCAGCGGCCGCCGACAGCTCGCCGAGGCCGTTCAGCGCCTTGACCTCGCCGTGCCGGGAGCCCAGGTCGCGGTGCGACGTGAGCACCTGGCCCAGGCTGGCGGCTGCGGCCGGATAGTCGCCCTTCGCCTGCTGGACCAGGGCCAGCCCGGCTAGGGCCCAGTTCTGGCCGAGCTGGTCACCGAGGGAGCGGAACAGCTCCAGGGCCTCTTGCGACAGGGAGCCGGCCGCCGCGTAGTCTCCCGTCGACCAGGCCGCGAAGCCGAGCTGGCACAGTGCGTCGGCCTCGTCAAACCGCGAGCCGATGCTCCGGAAGATGTCCAGGGCCTGCCGGTGGCCGGCGATCGCCACGGCGAACTCGCCCAGCGCCTGCTGTACCTGGCCCAGGTCGGTCAGCGAGACCGCCTCGGCGAGCGGGTCGCCCGCGCTGCGAGCCAGCTCTAGCGCCTGCCGGTGACTGGCCGCGGCGGCCCGGAACTCACCCTTGTCCTGCTGCACCAGGCCCAGATGGTTGAGCGCATAGGCCCCGGCCGCGCGGTCGCCGAGGTCGCGGTAGAGCTCCGCGGCCTGGGTGAGCGTGGCCGTGGCGGCCGGGTAATCCCCGGTCAGCTCCTGCAGCAGGCCCAGCTCGTCGAGCGTCCCCGCCTCGCCGGGGCGGTCCCCGGCGCGGCGCGCCGCGCCGACCGCGATCTGGTACTGGCCCGCGGCCTGCTCCCAGTGACCCCGCGAGCGCAGGAACCCGCCCATCGCGGTGGCGATGGATACGGCGTAGCCGGGCAAGGCCTGCGCCGCGGAGGTCACCGCCGCGTGCAGGTTCGGCCGTTCGGCCTCCAGCCACGCGGCCGCTTCGAGCGAGCTCGCCAGCTCCGGGGCGTGCGCCGGCGGCGGGCCCGGCGCGGGACGCCCGCCGGCCGTGGTCCAGGTGGCGATGTGCTGGCCGGCCGCCGCGGCGACGTGCGCGTAGTAGTTGACCAGCCGCTCGGCGGCGGCGCGCGCGTCGGCGTCGTCGGCCGCCAGCCTGCCGGCGTACTCGCGGAGCAAGTCGTGCAGCAGATACCGGCCGGCCGCGGGCTCGCTGATCAGGTGATGGTCGTAGAGCTCGTCGAGCCTGGCCCGCGCGGTCGCCACGTCGATGTCGTCGAGAGCCGCGGCACCGAAGGCGTCGATGTCCGGGCCGGGGGCCAGGCCGAGGCGGCGGAACAACCGCTGCTGGTCCGCGGTCAGGTCCCGGTACGACAGGTCGAACGCTGCCGCCACGGACAGGTTCTCGGCCCGCATCACGGCCAGCCGGTCGCGTGCCGCCGCGAGGTCCGCGGCCAGCTCGGCGCCGCCGCGCGCCGGGTGATGCCGCAGCTGCCGGGCCAGCATGCCGATCGCCAGCGGCAGGTACCCGCACAACCGGGTGATCTCACCGGCGGCGGCCGAGTCCGGGCCGAGGCCGGGCCGCCCGGCCAGCCGGGCCAGCAACGCCGCCGCGTCGGCCGGCGGCAGCGCGTCGAGGCTCAGCACGATGGCGTCCTCGAGCGCGGTCAGCCGCCGTCGGCTCGTGATCAGGACCAGGCTCTCCCCGGCGCCCGGAAGCAGCGGCCTGACCTGCTCATGCCCGGCCGCGTCGTCCAGCACCAGCAGGATCTTGCGGCCTGCCACGGCGTCGCGCCAGCGGGCCGCGCGCGCCTCCAGACCGGGCGGGAGGTGCCGGGTGACCCCGGCGGTCTGCAGCAGGCTGGCCAGCGCGTCGGCGGGGTCGACCGGACCCGCGCTGGGCGCGTGCGCGTGCAGCGGAACGAAGTACTGCCCGTCAGGAAAGCTCCCGGCCAGCCGGTGCGCGGCGTGCACGGCCAGCGCCGTCTTCCCCGCGCCCGCCATCCCGTCGATGGCATAGATCCCGGTCGCCGGCCCCTCGGCGGTCGCATCGGCCAGCGCGGCCAGCAGCCGGCCCAGCTCGGCCTCGCGCCCGGTGAAGCTGCCGATGTCGCGGGGGAGGGCGCGGGTCGCCGCCGCCGCTCCCGGGCCCGCCGACGCTAGGGCCGTGCTCGCTGCCCCCGGACCCGCCGGCTCTGAGCCGGGCGCGCCGTTCCCGGCGGCGAGCACGTCCGCGGCGGGCGCCCGCCCGCGCGCCGCCGCGATGAACTGCGCGCGCACCGGCCCGGTGAGGCCCAGGGCGTCGGCCAGCAGCCCGGCGGTGTCCTTGCGCGCCGTGCGGTTGATGCCGCGCTCCAGGTCGCTGACCGAGCGCGGGCTCAGCCCGGCGGCCTCGGCCAGCTCCTCCTGGGTCAGCCGGGCCCCGGTCCGGAGCTGGCGCAGCAGCCCGGCGAAACTCAGCTCAGGCTCCGCCACCGCCACCAGCAACCCCTCATCGCGCCCGCCGTGCGGCGGGCCGGCCATCCGGCGTCAAGGGTATCGGCGGCCAGTGCTGCGTCACCAGGGCATGACCCGCCGGGCCGGTGCCGTAGCGACCCGATGGCGGGCCGACCGGCGGCAGGCAAACGCGGGATGGCGGCGCGGCAACGGCTCCGGGCTTTTCGTCCGATCGCCTTGACAGGGGGGTCGCGCCTCTTGTTAGGTAAGCCTCAGTTAGGGTTGCCTTACCTTAATGGACTGCCGGTGCTGGGCGTCTGACCTGGAACAGGAGCGTGCGGGTGCTGCCGACATTCGTGATCGGGTTGCGCGAGGGGCTGGAGGCCGCGCTGATCGTCGGGATCATCGCGGCCTTCCTGGCGCAGCAGGGCCGGCGGGACGCGCTGCGCCAGGTATGGACCGGCGTGGCCGCCGCGGTGCTCATCTGCATCGGCATCGCGGTCGCCCTGCAGGCGATCTCATCGGACCTGCCCCAGCGCGGCCAGGAGGAGCTGGAGACGGTGGTCGGGGTCCTGGCGGTCGGCATGGTCACCTACATGATCATCTTCATGCGCCGCAACGCCAGGAACCTCAAGGGCGAGCTCGAGGGCGCGGCCGCCTCCGCGCTGGCCTCCGGGTCGGCCCGGGCCCTGGTCGTGATGGCGTTCCTGGCCGTGCTGCGGGAGGGGTTCGAGACCGCCGTCTTCCTGCTGGCCACGTTCAACGCGTCCGGCGACGCGACGGCCTCGTGGCTGGGCGCGGTGATCGGGATCCTGCTCGCTGCCGCGGCCGGCTACGGCATCTTCCGGGGCGGGGTGCGGCTGAACCTGAGCCGGTTCTTCCGGGTCACCGGCCTGGTCCTGGTTGTGATCGCGGCCGGCCTGGTGATGACCGCGTTCCACACCGCGAACGAGGCCGGCTGGCTGACCGCCGGCCAGGCGCAGGCCTTCGATCTCTCCTGGCTTGTCCGGCCCGGTACCCCGGTGTCCTCCCTGTTCACCGGGGTGCTGGGGATCCAGCCCTTCCCGGCGTGGATCGAGGTCGCGGCCTGGCTCGCGTACCTGGTGCCGATGGCCCTGCTCGTGGCGTGGCCCGCACGGCGCCAGCGGCGTAGCCCGGCCACGGCCTAGCGCGGCCGCGTCGCACCCAGATTCGTGGCTCAAGACCGTTAGATAAGGAGCTCTTGAACGTGAAAACGCACGGCAACCGGGCCGGACGGCAGCACCTTCGCATCGGCATGACGGCGGTCGCCGCGCTGCTCGCGCTGGCCGCCGCGGGCTGCGCCAGCTCCCACAAGGCGGCGGGCTCGTCCGGCGCGGCCCAGGCCAGCACGGTGACGATCGACCTCACCCCGCAGGGCTGCACGCCGCGGCCGGCCAGGATTGCGTCCGGGCAGGTCACGTTCAATGTCACGAACAAGAATGCCGGGGCCGTGTCCGAGGCTGAGCTGCGCACCTCAGACCTGCAGCACATCCTGGGCGAACAGGAGAACCTTACGCCCGGACTCTCCGGCGGCTTTACCCTCAACGTTCAGCCTGGGCGCTACACGATCAACTGCCCGGGCGCGAGCCAGCCGCACTGGACGCTCACGGTCGCCGGGAAGGCCACCGGGCCGAGCTGGCAGTCGAACGCGCAGCTGTCGGCCGCGGTCAGCGGCTACTCCCGCTACGTCGACCAGAACGCGGCGGCCCTGGTCACCCGTACCCAGGCGTTCTGCCAGGCGATCGGCCAGGGCAACATGACCCAGGCGAAGCTGCTTTACCCGCAGGCCCGGGTCTACTACGAGCGGATCGAGCCGGTGGCCGAGATCTGGGGCAGCCTGGACACCCAGATCGACGGCCGGTGGGAGAACCCGGTCACGGTCGCGTCCCAGTTCACGGGGTTCCACAAGCTCGAGCAGCTGATGTGGGAGAACAACACGCTGGCCGGCGCGCCGCAGCTGTGCGCCGGGCTGGTCGCGCACGAGCAGCAGCTGCTCAAGCTGGTGCGGACGGCGCAGTACAACCCGCTGGAGATGGCCAGCGGGGCCACCGACCTGATCAACGAGGCGGCCACGTCGAAGATCAGCGGCGAGGAGGAGCGTTACTCCAACACCGACCTGCCGGTGTTCCAGGCCAACGTCCAGGGCGCCATGGAGGTCGTCTCCCTGCTGCAGCCCTACCTGAAGCAGAAGGACCCCTCGCTGGTCCCGCTCATCGACCGCCGGAACTCGTCGGTGACCAGGGCACTGGCCGGCTACCGGGCCGCGCCCGGATACGACGGCACCGGCTTCGTTGAGTACTCCACCGTGCTGGACTCGCAGCGCCAGCAGCTCGCCGCGCAGGTCAACGCGCTCGCCGAGGCGATGTCCCGGATCTCGGCCCAGGTCAGCTCGTGACCGCGGCTCAGGCGGGTCGTTCGGCGCCGTCCCGGCGGCAGCTCCTGGCCGGCGCCGGCGCGGTCGGGGCGGGCGCCGCGGCCGGCGGGCTGGCCGGGTACTTCAGCGGGGTCACGGCGGACGCGTCGGGCGGCGGCGATCCGGGCGCGCAGACCGTTCCGTTCTACGGCGCCCACCAGGCAGGCATCGCCACCCCGGCCCAGGACCGGCTGGCGTTCGGCGCGCTCAACGTCCTGCCCGGCGCGAGCCGCGCGGACCTGCGCGACCTGCTGCGCGAATGGACGAGCGCCGCCGCGCGCATGACGGCGGGCGGGCTGGTCGGCGAGGTCTCCGCGCCGTACGCGCCGCCCGCCGACACCGGCGAGGCCGTTGGCTCGCCGGTGTCCCGGCTGACGATCACGCTCGGGTACGGGCCGTCCCTGTTCGACGGCCGGTTCGGCCTGGCCGGGCGCAAGCCCGCGGCCCTGGCGCAGCTGCCGCCGCTGCCCAACGAGAACCTCGATCCCGATTTCACCGGCGGGGACCTGTGCCTGCAGGCCTGCTCCGACAATCCGGTCGTCGCCTTCCACGCCGTGCGCAACCTGGCCCGCCTCGGCATGGGCGTGGTCGAGCATCACTGGATGGAGCTCGGCTTCGGCCGGACGTCGACCACGACGACGGCCCAGGCCACGCCGCGCAACCTGCTGGGGTTCAAGGACGGCACGCGCAACATCCGGGCCGAGCAGACCGCGCTGATGAACGACTACGTGTGGGCCGGCCGGGAGAGCGACCAGCCGTGGCTGCGCGGCGGCAGCTTCCTGGTCGCCCGCAAGATCCGGATCTTCGTGGAGAACTGGGACCGCGACTACCTGCAGGACCAGCAGCACGTCATCGGCCGGGCCAAGGTGTCCGGCGCGCCGCTGTCGGGCGGGACCGAGTTCACCACGCCCGACTTCACCGCCCGGGCGGCCGACGGCCAGACGGCCATTCCCGCGGACGCGCACATCCGGCTGGCCAGCCACGAGCACAACGGCGGCACCCGGATCCTGCGCCGCGGCTACTCGTTCACCGACGGCATCGACCCGCAGGCCGGGACGTTGCTCGGCGGGCTGTTCTTCATCGCGTTCATGAAGAACCCGGCCCAGTTCATCCGGCTGCAGCAGGCGCTGGCCGGCGACGCCCTGAACGAGTACATCCACCACACCGGCAGCGCCGTGTTCGCCTGCCCGCCCGGCGTCCGCCCCGGTCGGCACTGGGGCGACGGGCTGTTCAGCTGACCGCGGCCGTTTGCTGCTCCCAGTGCCCGGCGGCGTAGGCCCAGTTCTGGACCGGCTGGGCCAGCGTCGTCACCGCCACCGGGCCGGGCCAGGAGCCGGGGATCCGGTGCAGGACGGTCATGACGGTGACTTCGTCCGGCGTGAGCCCGAGCGTGACCTCGGTCCAGGCGTTCGGCCACTCCACCGCGGCCGGGACGCCGATCTGCAGCACGGGACCGGCCTGGCCGAGCGACGACGCGTGCAGGTGGCCGTGCAGGACCAGCACCGGGCCGTCGAAGCGGCCGACGCGCTCGGCCACGTGGCTCAGGTTGCGCAGGTCCCCCGGGTAGCGCAGCCCGGCGGCGCGGAACCGGTCCTCCTGGCTGAGCACGGGGTAGTGGCTGGCCCACAGCAGCAGCCGCCCGCCGCGGCCGGCCGGGTCGGGCACGCCGATCGCCTCGCAGGTCCGCCCGCCGTCGTGGCTGCGCAGCCCGTGGCCGACCACGGCGACGTCGGGGCCCATTTCCTGGTGCAGGTCGCCCAGGACCGTGACATGGGGGCGGCCGGCCGCGGCCTCGGCGAGCGCGTCCGGCGACCGGCTCGCGTCGTGATTGCCCGGCACGGCCCAGACGCGCATTCCCGCGCCGGTGATGGTGTCCAGGGCCGCCGCGATCATGGCGGGCTCGCCGCCATCGGACACGTCGCCGAGCAAGATCACCTGGTTCAGCCCGGACGTTGCGATGCCGGCCGCGGCCGAGGCGAGCAGCTCCGCGGAGACCGAGCGGCACGTCACGTTGTTCCACATGCCGTCCGGGGTTCCGGCCGCAGACAGATGGGTGTCCGAGAGCACGGCGAAGCGGGCGAGTGGCGGCATGGCTAGTCTCCTTCGATATCGGCGCCCAGCGCGGCCAGGCTGGGCAGCACCCGGTCGGGCTGGACGGGGGAGCGGCGCAGGCCCGGCTCGGTGGTGGCGCCGGTGAGGACGAGGATGGCCTCCAGCCCGGCGCGGCGGGCCCCGGCGATGTCGGCGTCGAGGTTGTCGCCGACCATCGCGATGTGCTCGCAGCCGGGCAGCGCGTCCCGGGCGATGCCGAAGATGAACGGATGCGGCTTGCCGATCACCGTGGCGGTGACCCCGGTGGCGGCCTCGACCGCGGCCAGCACCGCTCCGGTGGCCGGCAGCGGCCCGTCGCTGGTCGGCACGACCGGGTCGCGTCCGGTCGCGAACAGGGCGGCCCCGCCGGCGATGGCCCGGATCGCCGCGCGCAGTTCGGCGTACCCGAAACCCTCATGCCCGGCGACGATCACCATCCCGGCCTGGGTGGCCTGGGTGGCTTGGCCGGCGTGGCCGGCTTGGCCGGCCTGGTCGAGGGGCAGCGCGCGGATGCCGGCTCGCGCGATCTCCTCGCCAAGCGCGGGCGGGCCGCATACCAGCGCCGGCCGGCCGGCCAGCTCGGGGCGGGAGGCGAGGTAGCGTCCCATCGCGTAGCCGGACGTGATCACCTCATCGGCGCTGGCCGGGATGCCCGCCGCGGCCAGCCGGGCCGCCTGCCGGGCCCGGGATTCACCCGGGTCGTTGGTCAGGAACAGCACGCGGGTGCCGTGGCCGCGCAGCCGCGCGACCGCCTCGGCGGCGCCGCCGATCGGCTGGCCGCCCAGCCAGACCACGCCGTCGAGGTCGAGGATCAGGCCGTCGTACCGGCGCGGCGGCCGGGCCGGGGTGTCGCGGGCCGGGGTGTCGCGGGCCGGGGCCTTGCGGGCCGGGGTGTCGCGGGCCGGGGCCTTGCGGGCCGGGGCCTTGCGGTCGGGGGCGTTGCGGTCCCGGGTGTCGCGGGCCGGGTCGCGGGGGTGCCGGGGCCCGAGTATCGCGGCGAGCACCGCCGTGTAATCGTGCTCGCCCCAGCCGGCCGCCTCGGCGTCGGCCAGCCAGGCCCGGGCGGCCTCGGCCAGCCGGAGCTCGGCACCGGCCGA
>Ga0335074_10003765_pt1 | contig 20813 bp, 15 predicted proteins | sample Lox_Sample_23_FD_206715 | JGI IMG/M metagenome (GOLD analysis project Ga0335074, IMG submission 206715) | Soil microbial communities from Loxahatchee National Wildlife Refuge, Florida, United States - Lox_Sample_2.3 | ecosystem: Environmental > Terrestrial > Soil > Wetlands | place: USA... | reverse complement strand
CAGTACCAGTCCGAGAGCGTGTGGAACAACTCCGGCCTGAACCCCGACTTCGGGGCCGGCGGCGGCGGCTACAGCACCATCTTCCCGCGGCCGTCTTACCAGAACCCCCTGGCCACGGGCAGCGCGTTCCGCGGCGTGCCTGACGTCACCTACAACGCCGACGTCTACAACGGCGTGCTGGCGGCCTGCAGCGCGTGCAACGACGGCACGGCGGCCTTCTTCATCTTCGGCGGCACCAGCTCGGGTTCGCCGCAGTGGGCCGCGATCACCACGCTCGCCGACCAGGCAGCCGGCCACCGGCTCGGCTTCCTGAACCCGACGCTGTACGACCTCGCGGGGAGCGCGTTCTACGCTTCGATCTTCCACGACGTCACGGTCGGCAACAACGCCTGGGACGTCGCCGGGGTCTCCGGTTACTCGGCCCACCGCGGCTGGGATGCCGCCTCGGGCCTGGGTTCGCCCTACGTCATCTCCCTGGTCCACTTCCTCGCCGCTTCGTGATCACCAGGCGCGGATAGGCCAACCACCCGCCGGCCCCGGACGCACCGCCGTCCGGGGTCGGCGGTTTTATGCGGGCGGTCCGGGGCCGGATCAGGGCAGGGTGGCGCTGGGCGACGAGCTGGGCGCACCGGACAGCTGGGACGGTGACAGGCTGGGCGCGGCCGATCCGGACGGCGCGGCCGACAGGGACGGCGCGGCCGACAGGGACGGCGAGGGCGACAGGGACGGCGAGGGCGAACGGGACGGACGCGGGGTCTTCGACCGGCTGGGTGACGGGGCCGGGCTCGAGGAGGACGGCACGGAGGTGGGGCTGGTGGCGGGCTGGACCGTTCCGGCCGGGGCGGCGACGGGGCGCACCAGGATGTACAGCGCATACACGGCCACGAACAGCACCGACAGCACGATGGTCGAGATGCGGGGCCGCATACTCATGAGGCGCCTCCGGTGGCGCGGCCGGTGTCAAGCTCCGCGGAGACGTTGATGCCCTCCAGCCGGAAGGCGGACGCCACCTGGGCGCGAAGTTCCCGGCCGACGTCGAACTGCATGCCGGGCAGCGTCCGCGCCACCATGCGCACCGAGAACGTGTCGACCTCGATCCGTTCCACGCCCATCACGGTGGGCGGATCGAGCATCATCTTGCGCAGCCGGTCGTCGTTCCAGGCTTGTTCGCCGACGCGCTTGAGTATGTCAGTGACCCGGCTGACCTCGACCGCGGCGGGGACAGGCACGTCGATGACGGCTCGCGCCCAGTCGCGGGACAGGTTGGTCACCTGCGTGATCTGGCCGTTGGGGGTGGTGATGACCTCGCCGCTGACCGACCGGAGGCGGGTGACGCGGAGGGTGACGTCCTCGACCGTGCCGACGGCGGGCTCGGACACCCCGGTGACCGAAAGCCGGACGAAGTCACCGTAGCCGTACTGGCGTTCTCCGGTGATGAAGAACCCGGCGCCGATGTCCTGGACAAATCGCTGCAGGCCGAACCCCAGCGCGGCGCTGAGCAGGGCGGCGGGCGCGACCAGGCCCGCCAGCGGGACGCCGAGTTTCTGCACCACCAGCACGCCGGTGACGACATACATCACGGCCAGGAACGTCCAGGTGACAACCTGCGCGATGACGTGCCGGTGCTTGGCCGCCTCGGAGCGGACCAGCTCATCGGTCTCGCGCTCGTGCGCATCGATCTGCGCCACGACCCGGTCGCGAATCCAGTCGGCCAGCCGGGTCAGCAGGATCGCGCCCAGCACCAGCAGCACGATCTCGAGCAGGTCGCCACGCGCCCATCCCTCCAGGTCATCGAGCGGAGCGATTGCGCCCGTCACGGTAGCCCTCCTATCCACGCCGTTAAACCCCGAAGGAACCGAGCATAGGTCAGGACCCGGCGTGCGGTGCCTCGATAGCGCGGCTGCCGTGACGGCGCGAGCGCGGCGTCAGCCGGACTGGGCTTCGGAGAAGCTCTCGCGCAGCTTGTACTTCTGGATCTTGCCGGACGGCGTGGTCGGGAACTCGTCGACGAAGACCCAGTGCAGCGGCGTCTTGTACGGCGCCAGCCGCTCCCGGCACCAGGCCCGCAGCTCCCCGGGCTCCGGCACGGGCTGGCGGGGGACCACGCGGACGAAGGCGGCGACCACCTCGCCCCAGGTCTGGTCCGGCACGCCGACGACCACCGCCTCGGCCACGGCCGGGTGGGCGAACAGCGCGTCCTCGATCTCGCGCGGGTAGATGTTCTCCCCGCCCCGGATGATCATGTCCTTGATCCGGCCCTCGATGCGCAGGTAACCCCGGCCGTCGAGGGAGGCCAGGTCGCCGGTGTGATACCAGCCCTCGGCGTCGATGGCGGCGGCGGTGGCCTCGGCGGCGTCGTGATAGCCGCGCATGACCAGGTAGCCGCGGGCGCACAGCTCGCCCGGCTGCCCGACCGGCACCGGCGCGCCGGTGCCGACGTCGGCGATCAGGATCTCGGTCTGCGGCAGCGGCGTGCCCAGCGTCTCAGCCCGGTCCTCGGCCGAGGCGTCGGGCCGGACCACGGTGAGCAGCGGGGAGCACTCGGTGGTGCCGAACACGATGCAGAACACCACGCCGAGCTGGCTCTCGACCCGCCGGACCAGATCGGCGGGCACCGGCGCGCCACCGGACACCGCGATCCGGAGACCGGACAGGTCACGGCGCTCGAAGTCGGGATGGCCGAGCATGGCGATCATCATGGTCGGCGCGCCGCCGAACACGGCGCCCCGTTCGGTCTCCAGCAGCTCAAGCACCAGGGCCGGGTCGAAGGCCAGCACCGGCACGTGCGCGGCCAGGCGCTGCGCGGAGCCGAGCACCCCCATGCCGCAGCCGGCCGTGTGGAACAGCGGCATCGGGTTCACGTACACCTCGCCGGGCCGCAGGCCGATCCGCTCGGTGTAGAAGCGGGCGTTGTTGGTCAGCCCGCGATGATGCAGCTCGGCGCCCTTGGGGAAACCCGTGGTGCCGGAGGTGTACTGGATCTGCGCGATGTCATCCGGCCGCACCTCGGGCAGGACCGCATCGGCCGGCGCGGTGGCCACGAACTCGGCCCATTCGGTGAAGTAGACCTCCTCCCGCAGGGACGGGACGTCCGCCCGGACCTCGGCCAGGAACTGCGCCATCGGACTGCGGAACTCCGGGACCAGGAAGATCCCGGCCGCGCCGGACTGGTTCAGCACGTAGGCCAGCTCGGCTGGGCGGAAGGCCGGGTTGACGGTGACCAGGACCAGCCCGGCCAGCCCGGCGGCGTACTCCAGGATGACCCATTCGGGCAGGTTGGGTGCCCACACCGCGACCCGCTCGCCGGGCGCGAAGCGGGCGGTCAGAGCCCGCGCCGCCTGCTCGGACTCGGCCAGGAGCTGGGCGTAGGTCCAGCGCCGCCGCGCGGCCGGGTCGGGAACGCCGGCCACCATGGCCAGCGAGCCGGGCTGGGCCGCGGCGGCCGCCCGCAGGATTCCGCCCACCGTGGTCTCGAGCACCGGCTCGGAGACATCGGCGGGCCAGTACGAGGTCGTCACGGTGGTCATAGCCGGATGATCGCACGCCGGCCCGTCCCCCGCTACGGCTGGAAGCCGGACTCCGTCCAGCGTTTGAACGCCTCGGTCCGCTCGGCGGGCCAGGCGCCGTCGCAGGGCATGGTGCCGGTCGGCCAGGCGGCCGAGGATGTCGGCGGCGTGGGCCTGGACGTCGTCCCGGGACCACAGGTCGAACGCGAACGACATGGACTGGCGGTCGTGCTCGCGGAACATCGGCTTGACGTGCGCCGCGAAGCTCACGGTCTGGTCGGGTCCGGGCCGCGTGACCTCCTCGGTGCGGTCGGCGGCGGCCGGGGCCGGCTCTTCGGCGGGCGGCCCGGCGGGGCCCCAGTCCCACGCGGGCGGCGCAGCGTCACCGGTCCGCGAGGTCCACTCCAGGTAGGAGGTGAGCGCGGCGCGGAACTCGGGTTCGGCGGGCAGCTTGGCCTCGTCGGCGGCCCGGACGGCCAGCGCGACCCAGCGGGCGCGCTGCTCGCCGGTGAAGTCAGGCCGGCCGCTGGCCTGCGGTGCTCTGTCGCCCACCGGGGGGCCGCCGAACGCCTCGGCCAGGACGGCGGCCTCGCGCTGCGGCTGGTCGCGCGGCATGGTGGCGAACAGCGGCGCGAGCAGGTCGTCGGCGGGCACGTGCTTCTCGTACAGCAAGCGGGTCAGCCGGGTCAGCGCGGGCGGGCCGCCCGGTCCACTCGAACAGGGTCGGCTCGGCGCCGGGCGGGCGCACCGGGTCGCGGAAGCCGACGTACCAGTGCATGCCACTGCAGAACGGCTTGTTCTGCGAGTGACCGCAACGGCACAAGGCGTAGTGCTCGCGGGACGAGCCCGCGGCCCGGGGCACGCCGACGCCGTCGGCGTCGGTCAGCGGGAGGCCGCCGGTCACCCGGTACGGGCCGTCGCGGGTGATCTCGATGGCCTGCTCGCGGGTGTGTGCCAGTCGACCAGGTCCCGGGCCTCGACCCGGTCGAAGGCCAGGCTCAGCGCCCCGGACGGGCAGTCGCGGACGGCCCGGACGAGTTCGTCCATCCGGGCGCCGCTGGGGGCGACGAACGGATCTTCCCTGGTGCGGAACGCGATGGGCAGCCGGTCGGTGCATAGGCCCGAGTGCTGGCAGATGCCCCGGTTGTCGAAGATGGTGACCTGCTCGCCGGGGTACACGTCACGCTGGTCCGGCACCCGCTCGGGGTTCTTGTCGTCGGTGAACCCGCTGGTGGCGTGCGACCCGTCGCAGAACGGCTTCAGGGCCGAGGCGCCGCACCGGCACAGCGCGAGCTGCGGGGGCAGGGTGAGCTCCTGGCCGAGGTGGCTGCGGACGGACGCGGCGTTGGTGACCAGGTAGAGGCCGTTCCTGGCGGCCACGATGCCCGGCGGCAGGCTGGCCAGCTGGCCGGCCAGGGCGGTGAGCCGCCGGGGACGTTCGGACTCCGGGGCCTGGTGGACGGCCAGGTCCTGCAGGGCCGCGGTCGCCTCGAGCAGGCCGGGCGGGGCGGAGGGGCCGTACTGGGCCCGCAGCCGGGTGGCGAGCAGCGCCGCATCCCACAGTGATCCGGGGGTGCCGGGCGGGGCTAGTGGAGCCGATGGGGCGGCCGGACCGGGGGCGGGGAGGGCTTCAGCCAGGACACGCAGGACGCTGTTGACCAGGCGCGCGACGGTCCGGGGGTCATCCCGGCTGGCCAGGACGACCGGGTAGGTCGAGCGGATCAGGTCGCCCAGGCTGGAGAGCAATTCGTCGGGGTGGCCGGTGAAAGGCCGGCCCGTTCGGTAAAAATCTCCGGCGCGGGCCAGGAGGCCGGCTACGGCCTGCGCCGGAGCCCGAGGTTCGGTCTCAATGCCGCGGGCCGGCAGATGGGCCTCGAGGGACCGGGCGATGCCGGTCAGGCTGGACCGGATCGCGGCCAGGCCGTCGGCGACGGCGGGGGCGCAGGGGGCGCCGGGCTCGCAGAACGCGGCGGCCTGGCGGATGCGCTCGGCGAGCAGGATCCAGGCCGCTTCGCGGTGCGGCAGCACGGTGTCGGACTCGTAGAAGAGCTCGAAGCTGGGGCCAGCCGTGCGGGCCGGGTAGTCCGGGCCGGCCGGGAGCGTGGTGACCAGGTCGCCGAGCGGCTCGATGGCACCGGACATGAGCGCCACGGTGGCGTCGGCCAGGGCCTTGAGCTGGGCGTCGGTCTCCTCGGTGTGGGCGAAGAAGCGCTGCAGCATGAGCAGCAGGGCCTCGTAGCTGACGTTGAACAGGTCCATGACCTGCCTGGTCAGCGGGTCGGTGACGAGCGGGACCCCGGTATCGCGCTCGCTGGGCCTGACGTTGACCGTGACCACCGGCCGGGCCGGCTCGAAGGCCGGGTTGGCCTGGCGGAGCTGGGTGTACTCGTCGAGGATCTCGACGAACTGGCCGAAGTGCGCGTCCTTCCAGTGCCCGCGCTGGCCCTCGCCCTGCTCAAGGATCTCGTCGACCGGTACAGGTGCCCGACGGTCTTGAAGTCCTGGCTGCGGGGGACGATCTCGCCTTCGGTCATGGCCGGGATGGCGCGGCCATAGGCGGCCATCCCCTCCGCGTCGTCCAGGTTCATGCCCTCCGGGCGCTCCAGGAACATGAAGTGCTGGAGCGCAGGCTCGCCGAACGGCAACAGCGCCAGGTGCACGCCGGCCGGGTAGTGGCCGGCGGGATGGGGGAAGTTCGGCCGGGACAGGTGCGGGGCGCCGCCGATGGAGGACAGGAGGTTCTGCACCAGGGACAGGTGCAGCATCTCCTGCGTGGCGACGTGGGAGACGCGCTTGCGCCAGCGCCGGACCGCTTGCGCTTCCTGCGGGCTCAGGCCCTCGGCCTCGGACTGCTTCAGCGAGAACGCGGCGTACAGGTCTGGTGCTCACGCGGCGGCAAGGGTTGCGCTGAGGATGAACAGGCGCACGGCCCGCGGCGCGCTGGCCGGGCGAGGCCGGGGCATTCCCGGGCCGGTCCCGGGCCGGTCCCGGGCCGGTCCCATCCCCGGCATGCGCCGCATTCGTACGTGAATTCCAGCATATGGAAATTATCGCGGATTATATGACTTACGTGGACGAAAATGGTAACTATAGCTGCCCGGATCCTCCGCGAAAGCCGGATCCTCCGCGCAAATGGGGCGTGAGCGCACTAGCGGGGACCGCGGGACCGCGGCTCGGCCCGGGCGGCGCGGTGACGTGACACCCGGCCCCGGAGACGGGATAGGGGTACACGCGCGTCTGCTCCGCTTTGGCCGGACGGCTGGTTCAGCGGAGCTGCCAGACGGGGCCTTCGGGGGTGTCGGTGAGCTGGACGCCCAGGTTGTCGAGCTCGGCGCGGATCTGGTCGGCGCGGGCCCAGTCGCGTTCCTTGCGGGCCCGGGTGCGGTCGGCGACGAGCTGCTCGATGGCGTGGCGTTCCTCGGCGGTCAGGTCGCTGGCGGAGCCCCGCTGCTCCAGGCCGGCCGGGTCGAGGCTGGCCAGGCCCAGGCCGAGGAGCGCGTCGGCGGCCGCGACCACGGTGCGCAGGCCGTCCGGGGTGATGTCCGGGTCGCGCAGGGCGTCCTGGAGGGCGGCCAGGAGCCGGGGGGTGTTGAAGTCGGCCGAGATGGCGGCGTCGATGTCGTCCAGGGCCCGGGCGGCGGCCGGGTCGGCGGCGCGGGTCGCGGCGGCGGGCGGGCCGGCGATGGCTTGGGCGGCGGTGAGGGTTTCGACTTGGGGCAGGGGGCGGAGGGGCTGGATCCGGGCGGCCAGGCGGCGCAGGGTGGCCTGGGCGGCGTCGAGGGCGGCGGTGGTGAAGTCGAGCTGGCTGCGGTAGTGGCCGCCGAGCAGGAACAGGCGGAACGCGGCCGGGTGATAGCCGGCCGCGACCAGGTCGGACAGCAGCGGCGCACCGCCGGCGGACTTGGCCATCTTCGCGCCGCCGAGCTGCAGGAACTCGTTGTGCAGCCAGTACCGCACCCACGGCTTGCCGTCGGCCAGGTAGGCCTCGCTCTGCGCGATCTCGTTGACGTGGTGCAGTTCGCGGTGGTCGACCCCGCCGGTGTGGATGTCGAAGTGCGGGCCGAGCAGCGCGATGCTCATCACCGAGCACTCCAGGTGCCAGCCCGGCGCGCCCCAGCCCCACGGGGAATCCCAGCGCAGCACCCGGCGCCGGCCCGGCTCCTCGGCCCGCCACAGCGCGAAGTCGGTCTTGCGGCGGCGGCCCGGCACCTGCTCGACCCGGGCGGCTTCCCGCTGGCCCTCGGCGTGCAGCTGGGCCAGCTCGCCGTAGCGGGGGAACTTGGCGGTGTCGAAGTACAGGCCGGACGGAAGGCGGTAGGTGTAGCCGCGGGCCGCCAGGACGGAGGCGAACTCGATCATCTGCGGCACGTAGGCGCTGGCCCGCGGGTACTCATCGGCGGGCAGGATGTTCAGCGCCGCGATGTCGTCGAAGAACGCTCTGGTGTAGAACTCGGCGATCTCCAGCACCGAACGCCGCTCCCGGGCCGCGGCCACCTCCATCTTGTCCTCGCCGGTGTCGGTGTCGGCCACCGCGTGCCCCACGTCGGTGATGTTGACCACGTGCCGGACCTGGTAGCCCTTCCAGCGCAGGGCCCGGCGCACGGTGTCCGCGGACACGTAGGCGCGCATGTTACCCAGGTGCGGGTACACGTACACGGTCGGCCCGCAGCTGTACATGCCGGTCACGTCGCCGGACGGGATGAAGTCCTCCACCCGCCGGCCCAGCGAGTTGTACAGGCGGAGCTGATGGCCGTTCGTCACGGTCCCCCAGGTTACCGGCGGCGGCGGTCGTAGAAGTCGTGGTCGCGGCGGATCAGCCGCTCGAGCTCGGCCCGCTGCCGCGGGCTCAGCTGGCCGCCCGAGCCGCGGGCCAGGCTCAGGACATAATCGGTCGAGGTGCCGACGTGCACCGTGGGGTGGCGGCTCGGGCCGAGCCGTGACCTGCGGTGGGTGAGGACCACCACGCGCTCGACGGTGACCCGCTGGCCACGCTCGTGCAGGAACCGCTCCAGCTCGGCGGCCGAGTCGTTGAGCTGCTCGCTCGGTGAGCGACCGCGCCGGTCGGCGATCAGCCGCTGCTCGACCAGGTTCCCGTAGTTGTCGTACTTGTCGGCCCGCCAGCGGTCACCGTCGACGGACACGGTGGCGTTGATGTTCTTCACCTCGATGGCGAACAGGCCGCCGGGGCCCAGGAGCAGGTGGTCGATCTCGCCGCGCCGGTTGCGGTACCCGCGCAGCAGCGTCCAGTCGTCGGCCAGGGCCCGGCCCAGTTCGGCCGCGACCAGCTGCTCGCCCGCGATCCCGGCCCTGATCTTCTCCTCGGTGTCGGTGTCGTCGGCCGCCGGGACCGGTGTGCCCGGGGCGCGGCGCTGCTCGGCCCGGACGGCGAAGGCCAGCCGGAGCCAGGTCCACCAGCGTCGGTTCGCGCGAGCTCGGTCCCGCTTGACCCGGATGGTCTGGACCCGGGCCTGGTGCTGGATCAGCGCGTCCTCATACCGGGCCTGAGCCCGCCGCTGGGTGGCCTGCCGGCGCAGGGTCACGTCGGTGAGCATGTCGCCGGGGTGGTTGGACAGCTCGATGACCCGCATGCCGCTCCTTCCCGCCGTCGGCCTCGCGCTCTGCGGCCGGGGACAAGACCGACGGGTAAGAACGTGCCGGGACGCCGCGTCAGCGGCGCCCCGCAGGTCCGTGCGGGTGTCGGCTAGTTCTGCTGGCCCTGCTGGTCGGTGCCCAGGAAGCCCTCGGCCTGCTGGTCGGCGCCCTGGATCTCGCTGTCGAACCGGCCGCCCGTCTTGTTCTCGGCTTCCTGCTCGGCCTCGTTCAGGCCCTTGTCGACCAGGCCGGGGTCCTTGTCGGCGAGATTCTTCGCCTCGTCCATGAAGTCCGACATCGTACTTTCCTTCCCCTTCGGTTGCCCGACTCGGTTCAGACCCTTACCGTAACAAGGTGGTCGCGACGCTAGCGGTCGGCGGGGTCCTCTTGGCGGCGATGATCGCGGCGTCGGGGTACGCGGCCATCATCCTGCCCGGGGACGCGCGCATCCCCCTGCACTTCGGCTCCCCTGACCACCTGTTCCCGGTGTCCAGGCGCGCGGGGCTGATCGCCTGGCCCGCCCTGGGGGCGGTCCTGTTCGGGGTGCTGGGCGGGGTCAGCGCCAGCGGCCTGGCGGCCGGCTGGGTGCCGGGGGTGCGGTACGCCCTGATGCCCGCGGTCATGTGCGTGCTGCTGGGCTTCCAGGCCGGGGCGCTGGTGCTGGCGGGGCAGCACGAACCACGGCCCGTTCCGTCAAAAAGGTCGTAGCGATTGTGCTGCGGGTGGACGCCAGGCCGATGCTGCCCAGCCTGCGCGGTGAGCTGGCCGCGCTCCTGACCGGCCTGGCAGCCGGGGACTGGGCGCGCCCGACGGCGTGCCCGGGCTGGTCCGTGCACGACGTGGCCGCGCACCTGCTCGGGGTCGAGGTCGGCAACGTCTCGCTGCGGCGGGACCGCTGGGAGCTGGGGCCGGGCCCAGCGGAAGACCTGGACGGCTGGCTCAACGGCTTCAACCAGCAGTGGGTGGAGGCGACGCGGCGGATCAGCCCGGCCCTGCTCATCGAGCTGATCGACGTGGGGGGCCGGCGTTTCGAGGAGTACCTGGCCACGCTGGACCTGGACGCCACCGGCCGTCCAGTGGAGTGGGCGACCGGCTCGGACCCGGCGCCGGTCTGGCTCGACGTCGGCCGCGAGTACATGGAGCGTTTCGTCCATCAGCGCCAGATCCGCGAGGCGGCGCGGCGCCCGCCGCTCGGGGCGGCCTTCGTCGCCCCGGTCCTGGTCGCGGCGGCACACGCGCTGCCCCGAGCGCTGGACCGGGTGGGCCGGCCGGCCGGCACCGTGGTGACGTTCACCGCCGAGGGCGAGGGGGGCGGGACCTGGCACGCGGTCCGGGGCGCGGCTGGCTGGTCTTTGGCGGCGCGGCCGCCGGCCGGGCCGGTGGCGTGCCGGGCCTGGACGACGGTGGACGGCGCGCTCGGGCTGTACATCCGGGACCCGAGGGCGCTGCCCCTGGCCTGGCAGGGCGATCCGGAGATCGCCGCCGCGCTGGGCGACGTGAAGGCCATCCTGGGCTGACCCGGCGTTTACTTGTCGAGCAGGCCTAGCTTGCCGGCCTGGGCGACGGCCTGGCTGCGGGAGGAGACGCCCAGCTTGCGGTAGATGGAGTAGGCCTGCGACCTGATCGTGTTGCGGGACAGGAACATCTGCTCGGCGATCTCCGGGAGCGACAGGTGCGTGCCGAGCAGCGGGAGCAGGCGGAGTTCGGCGGCGGTCAGGGCGGAGGCCCCCGGAGGGGAGTTGCCTTTCACCCGGGCGAGTTCGGCCCGCAGGTCCTCGGCCTGCTGGACGAAGACGCCCAGGTCCGGGCGCCGCCGCAGGATCTCGTCGGCCTCGCGGAGCAGGGTGCGGGCGGCCGCGGTGTCCAGCAGCGCCAGGTGGCATCGCGCCAGCTCGATCCTGGCCTGGACGGCGAGGTAGGGAATGGCGTAGGTCAGGCCGGGCCGGAGGCGCTGCGCGCAGGTCAGTTCGGTCCCTGCTCGGGAAAGGTCGCTGTGGTGCAGCGCCATCCGGGCGGCCGCTGCGTGCATGATCGCGATCGGCGGGTATTCCTCGAGATGGGCCTCGTGGGCTACCGCCTGCGCCTGGGAAAGGTACTGTCCGGCCTGGTCCCAGGCGCCCTGGCCGATGGCCAGCAGGGCCCGTTCGGCGAGCGCGATGCAGGAGCCGATCATCCCGCCCACGACCCGGCTCTGGGCGACCTGATCCTCGAACAGCAGGTCAGCCTGGTCGTCATCGCCGGCCATCAGGTGGGCGGTGGCCAGGTACAAGGTGGCGGCGGCCTGGAAGAAGCTGCCGGCGGCCATGGTCCGGGCCGCCAGTTCCGCGTCGGCTCGCATCTGGTCCGGCCCGTCGCGGCAGAGTAGCGCCCGGAGCAGCGCGAGCCAGGGCCCGGTGGCGGGGCTTCCGTCCGGGAGGCTCGTTTCCTGGTCGGCGGCCGTTCCGTGGTCGGCGGCCGTTCCGTCGTCGGCGGCCGTTCCGTCGTCGGCGATCTTGGCCCAGCGTTCGGCCTCGGCCGGTTTCCCGGTCATGGCGGCCAGCATCGCGGCCAGGACGGCGATCGGCGGGCGGGTTTGCATGGCCCCGTGATCGTCGAGCCAGCCGAACCAGCGCTCGACGGTGGCCACCCGGCCGTGCTGGTAGGCGGGAAAGCCCAGGACGCCGGCCAGGTCGGCAACGGCATCGATGTCGCCCGCCTGCATGCGGTGCTCCAGCGCATCGCCGGGCGATCCGTTGTCCTGGTACCACCGCGCGGCCCGGCGGTGCAGGACCGGAATCAGGTCGGGTTCCCGGCGGCGGAGTTCGGCCAGCAGCATGTCGCGGAACAGGCGATGGTAGCGGTACCACTCCCCGCTGCGGTCCAGCGGCACCAGGAGCAGGTTCGACCGGGCCAGTTCGGCCAGGGTCGCGGCGGATTCGCGTTGGCCTTCGCGCAGCCCGAGTGTCGCGTCACACAGCGGCCCGGACATCCGCTCCAGCACCGCGGTCCGGGTCAGGAACGCCCGTTGCCACGGCGAGATCCGCGCGAAGAATTCCGACTCCACGTAGTCGCTCACCAGCCGGTCGTCACCGCCGAACGACGCGATCGCCCGGTCCAGCGAACTGCCCTCTCGCAGGCACAAGGCCGCCAGGTACAGAGCGACCGGCCAGCCCTCGGTCCGCCGGTGCAGCTCGTTCACCTCATCCGGGCCCAGCGTGAGCTGCACGTTATGCAGCAGCGACGATGCCTCCTCGGCGGTGAGCGACAGATCGCCCGGACCGACCTCCAGGAGCTTGCCTTCGGCACGCAGCCGCGCGATCCGCAGCGGCGGCGCCGCCCGGCCCGCCAGCGCCAGCCGCGAGCCGGGTGGCACGTGATCGGCCAGCACCGACAGGGCGCTGCGGCATTCCAGGTTCCGCAGCAGGTGCACGTCGTCCAGGACCAGGGCCACCGGGGACGTCATCGACGAGAACGCCGAGCCGAGCCGGGGCACGACCGAGCCGGGCACCGAGCTACCCGGCGAGGCCAGCGCGTCGAATACCCGCTCGCCGATCGGCTCGACCGCATCCAGCGCCTCCGCCACGTAGCTGAGCAGCACCTTCGGGTCGTTGTCGGCCTCGTCCACCGACACCCACGCGAACGACTGGCCGTTGGCCTCGGCCCACTGCGCCAGCAGCGTCGTCTTCCCGTAACCCGGCGGCGCCACCACCGAGACGATCGGGCAACGGTCGCTGCGCCGCAATCGCTCGATCAGGAACGGGCGGAAAACCGTCCCCGGCCGCACCAGCGGACGGCGGACCTTGGACGTGAGCAGGTCAAGGCCCAGCCTGCTCGCACGCTGCGACCGGCTGCCCGGCTCTCGCACGTCATCACCCACGCTGCGAACTTGGCTCCTCATCCCGCACGCCCCCACTGGCCAAGATTATTATCTAGTAAGATATAGGCTTAATGCCCGGTTGGCCCTTAGCTTGATTGTCTGCCTGGTTAGCCTGCTGCCGGTCGTGCAGCCAGCGGTCGAATTCCACGGCGACGCGAGGCGCTTGTACCGGCGCGCCCGCCTGTTTATCGGCGCGCCCGCCTCGGGCGGGAGCCGTACCATGGCATGCGTCCGCTGCATGCCTGACGGGAAGGTGCCATGAGGATCGACAACAGTCCGGCCAGGGGGATGCGGGATCTGCTGCCCGCTGACGTCGCGGTCCGTGACCACGTGCTCGAGTCGGTCGTGGCGGTGTACCGGCGGTTCGGGTACCAGCGGATCGAGACCCCGGCGCTGGAGGACATCAACCGGCTGCAGAGCGGGGAGGGCGCCGACAACGAGAAGCTCATCTACGAGGTGCTGCGGCGCGGGCTGCCCGCCGAGGTCCCGGCCGGGATTTCTGTGCGAGAGCTGGTCGACCTCGGGCTACGGTATGACCTCACGGTGCCGCTGACCAGGTTCTACGGCAACAACCACGCGTCGCTGCCGTCGCCGTTCCGGTCACTGCAGATCGGGCCGGTGTGGCGGGCCGAGCGGCCGCAGCGGGGCCGGTACCGGCAGTTCTACCAGTGCGACATCGACATGATCGGCGAGCCCTCGGTGCTGGCGGAGGCGGAGCTGATCGAGGCGACCAGCGAGGCGCTGGCCGCGATCGGCCTGACCGGGACGACGATCCGGCTGTCGGACCGGCGGTTCCTGTCGGCGCTGGCGGCGGATTGCGGGGTCCCGGATGACCTGCGGAACGCGTTCTTCATCGCGCTGGACAGGCTGGACCGGGTCGGCTGGGGCGGGGTGCGGGCCGAGTTGGCTGAGCTCGGGTTTCCTTCGGACCAGGTGGCGAGCGTAGAGGAGAAGGTCCGGTCGCTGGCGGGCCGGCCGGCGGCCAAGCTGGCCGGAGCGCTGACCGAGGCGATACCAGGGCTGGCTCCCTCGGTGATCGAGGACCTGGTCACGACCGTTTCCTGTCTCGACCGGCTGGCCGAGACACGGGAGCTGAACTGGGAGTTCGATCCGACGCTGGTGCGCGGGATGGGGTACTACACCGGTCAGGTCTTCGAGGTCACCCACCCGGGCATGTCCAGCTCGGTAGCGGGCGGCGGGCGGTACGACAAGCTGATCGGGCGCTCGCTGGGTCACGACGTTCCGGCCTGCGGGTTCTCTCTGGGATTCGAACGGATCGTGGATCTACTGGCCGGGCAGCCATCGCGCGATGCGGTGGCGGTGCTGGTGGAGGCGGACGTCCCGCTGGCGGACGCGCTCGAGGTGGCGCGGGACCTGCGCACGGTGACCGGCTCCTCCGCGGCGGGGCGCGTGGTCGAGACGGTGCGGCGGAGCGGGAAGTTCGGAGCCCAGCTGAAGCGGCTGGAGGCGGCTGGGTTCAGCGGGTTCGTGCTCGTCGGCGTGGAAGACGGCGCGGTGGTGCGCGGGGAGTTGCGGGCGCTGGGCGGCTCCGCGGAGGCGTAGGGGCGCTGGTCTAGGCGAGCCGGTACTCCTCGAGCAGGCGGCGGCCGATGATCATCTTCTGGATCTCGGCGGTGCCCTCGCCGATGAGCAGCATCGGCACCTCCCGGTAGAGGCGCTCGATCTCGTACTCCTTGGAAAAGCCATAGCCGCCGTGGATGCGGAAGGAATCCTCCACGACCTCCTTGGCGTACTCGGAGGCGAGGTACTTGGCCATCCCGGCCTCAAGGTCATTGCGCTGGCCGGAGTCCTTCAGGCGGGCGGCCATCGTCATCATCTGGTGCGCGGCCTCGACCTTGACGCCCATCTCGGCCAGCTTGAAGGCGATGGCCTGGTGCTCGATGATCGGCTTGCCGAAGGCATGCCGCTGCTGGGCGTACGCGATGCCGAGCTCGAAGGCGCGCAGCGCGACCCCGCAGCCGCGGGCGGCGACGTTGACCCGGCCGACCTCTACGCCGTCCATCATCTGGTAGAAGCCCCGGCCCGGCGCGCCGCCGAGGATCCGGGCGGCCGGGACGCGGACGCCGTCGAGGATGAGCTCGGTGGTGTCGACGCCCTTGTAGCCCATCTTCTCGATCTTCCCCGGCACGGTAAGGCCCGGCACGGTCGGGTTGGGGCCGAAGCCCGGCTCCTTCTCGATCAGGAACGTGGTCATGTTCCGGTGCGGGGCCTTCTGCCCCTGGTCAGTCCGGCACAGCAGCGCGACCAGGTTGGCGGTTCCGCCGTTGGTCAGCCACATCTTCTGGCCGTCGATGACGTAGTCCGCCCCGTCGGGCACGGCCTTGGTGGTGATGGCCGAGACGTCCGAGCCCAGGCCCGGCTCGGACATGGAGAACGCGCCGCGCACGTCGCCGGCGGCCATCTTGGGCAGGAAGTAGTCCTTCTGCTCCTGGGTACCGTGCTGGGCGATCATGTAGGCCACGATGAAGTGGGTGTTGACGATGCCCGACACCGACATCCAGCCGCGGGCGATCTGCTCCACCACCAGCGCGTAGGTGAGCAGCGACTCGCCCAGGCCGCCGTAGGCCTCGGGGATGGTCAGCCCGAACAGGCCGAGTTCCTTCATGCCCTCGACGATCTGCGCCGGGTACTCGTCCTTGTGCTCAAGCTCCGTCGCGACCGGGATGATCTCCTTGTCCACGAAGTCCCGCACCGTGGCCAGGATGTCGCGCTGGATGTCAGTCAGGCCGTCGGTCTGCGCGAGGCGTCCCATTCTTGGTTCCTTAGTGAGCAGGCTCGGGTCGGGCGGGCTGCTCCCCGCCGCGCTCTTTGACGTAGGTTTCCGTCGGCACCATCACCTTGCGGCGGAACACGCACACCAGGGTGCCGTCCTGCTTGTAGCCGCGGGTCTCCACCTCCACCACGCCCCGGTCACCCTTGGAGGTGAGCCGCTTGGCCAGCACGGTGGTCTCGCCGTAGATGGTGTCACCGTGGAAGGTCGGCGCCACGTGCTTCAGCGACTCGACTTCCAGGTTCGCGATGGCCTTCCCCGAGACATCGGGCACCGACATGCCGAGCAGCAGCGAGTAGATGTAGTTGCCCACCACCACGTTCCGGCCGAACTCGGTCGTCTCCTCCGCGTAGTGCGCGTCCAGGTGCAGCGGGTGGTGGTTCATGGTGAGCAGGCAGAACAGGTGGTCGTCGTATTCGGTCACGGTCTTACCCGGCCAGTGCTTGTAGACCGCGCCGACCTCGAACTCCTCATACGTCCGCCCGAACTTCATTTATGACTCCGGTGGCTCGAACTTGGAGGTGCGGTGCAGCCCGGCCGCCCGGCCCTGGCCCGCGATGACCAGGGCCATCTTGCGGGAGGCCTCGTCGATCATCTCGTCGCCGAGCATGGCCGATCCCTTCGCCCCGCCGGCCTGCGACGTGCACCAGTCGTAGGCGTCCAGGATCAGCTCGGCGTGGTCGTAGTCCTCCTGCGACGGGGAGAAGATCTCGTTGGCCGAGGCGATCTGATCCGGGTGCAGCACCCACTTGCCGTCGTAGCCGAGCGCGGCGGCCCGCCGGGCTACCTCGCGGAACCCGTCGGTGTTGCGGATCTGCAGGTAAGGACCGTCGATGGCCTGCAGGTCGTGAGCCCGGGCGGCGATCAGGATGCGCATCAGGATGTAGTGATAGGCGTCCGCCGGGTATCCCGGGGGCTGCTCGCCGACCACCAGCGACTTCATGTTGATCGAGGCCATGAAGTCGGCGGGCCCGAAGACGATCGTCTCCAGCCGCGGCGAGGCGGCCGCGATCTCGTCCACGTTCATCAGCCCGCGGGCGTTCTCGATCTGGGCCTCGATGCCGATCCGGCCGGCCGGCAAGCCCATCGTCTTCTCGATCTGGGTGAGCAGCAGGTCCAGCGCCGTGATCTGCCCGGCGTCGGCGACCTTCGGCAGCATGATGCAGTCCAGGTTCGCGCCCGCGCCCTCGACCACCGTGACCACGTCCCGGTAGGTCCAGTGGGTGGTCCAGTCGTTGACCCGGACGACCCGGGTCTTGCCGCTCCAGTCCCCGGTGTTGAGCGCGTCGACGATCAGGTGCCGGGCGCTCTCCTTGACCAGCGGCGCGCAGGCGTCCTCCAGGTCCAGGAACACCTGGTCGGCGGGCAGGCTCTGGGCCTTCTCCAGGAAGCGCGGGTTGCTGCCCGGCACGGCCAGGCAGGACCGGCGGGGACGCAGCCGGCCCGCGGCGGCAGCCGCAGAAGCCGACTCCGTGGCGGCCGGGGCGGTTGGTGCGGTGGTCATATCGGCTCTGCTCACCCTTCTATTGTCGGTACCGGCTCCAGGCCGCGCGAGCGGCGGATCTCGTCGACGATGCGGCCGACGATGATGGTGATGTCGAAGTCGGCGGGCGTGAAGACGGCGGCCACCCCCAGGGCGCGCAGGTCCTGCGCGTCGGCCGGCGGGATGATCCCGCCGACCACTACCGGGATGTCGCCCGCGCCGGCCTCGCGGAGGCGCCGCAGCACGTCGGGCACCAGTTCGGCGTGCCCGCCGGACAGGATCGACAGGCCCACGCAGTGCACGTCCTCGGCCACCGCCGCGGCCGCGATCTGCGCGGGAGTGAGCCTGATGCCGGAGTAGATCACCTCGAACCCGGCGTCGCGGGCCCGGACGGCGATCTGCTCGATGCCGTTGGAGTGCCCGTCGAGGCCCGGTTTGCCCAGGAGCAGGCGCAGCCGGCCCGCCCCGATCTCGCCCGCGGTGGCGTCCGCCGCGAGGCGGACCGCGGCGAGCGAGGAGCCGGCCGCCGCGGCGGCGGCGGAAAACGCGCCGATGCCGGTGGGGGCCCGGTATTCGCCGAACACGTCGCGCAGCGCCGCGGACCACTCGCCGGTGGTGACACCGGCGCGGGCGCAGGCCAGCGTGGCCGCCATCAGGTTCACGCCGGGGTCGTCCGCGTCGGCCTTGAGCCGGGCCAGGGCGGCGCGGACGGCGCCGCGATCGCGGCGCTTGCGCCACCGGGCCAGTTCGGCCAGCACCGTCTGCTCGTAGGCCGGATCCACCAGCTGGACCATGGCGCCGGAGCCGGCGAGCGGGCTGGGCTCGGTGGCCTGGAAGCAGTTGACGCCCACCACCTGGTCCTGACCGGACTCGATGCGCGCCCGCCGGGCCGCGTGCGAGGCGACGAGCCGGGCCTTGAGGTACCCCGACTCCACCGCCGGGATCATCCCGCCCAGCTCCGCGATCTCGGCCAGCTCCGCCTGGGCGCCGGCGGCCAGCTCGGCCGTCTTGGCCTCCACCACGGGCGAGCCGTCGAACAGGTCACCGTACTCGAGCAGGTCCGACTCATACGCCAGTACCTGCTGGATGCGCAGGCTCCACTGCTGGTCCACCGGGCGCGGCAGGCCCAGCGCCTCGTTCCAGGCGGGCAGCTGGACGGCGCGGGCCCGCGCGTTACGGGAGAGCGTGACGGCCAGCATCTCCAGCACGATCCGCTGGATGTTGTTCTCGGGCTGCGCCTCGGTCAGGCCGAGCGAGTTGACCTGGACGCCGTACCGGAAGCGCCGCTGGGCCGGGTCGCCGATCCCGTACCGGTCCCGGGTGATGGCGTCCCACAGCCGGGCGAAGGCCCGCATCTTGCACATCTCCTCGACGAAGCGGACGCCCGCGTTGACGAAGAAGGAGATCCGCCCGACGACCTCGCCCATCTTCTCCGCCGGGACCTTCCCCCGGATGGCATCGAGGATGGCGATCGCGGTGCCCAGCGCGTACGCGATCTCCTGGACCGGGGTGGCCCCGGCCTCCTGGAGGTGGTAGCTGCACACGTTGACCGGGTTCCACTTGGGCATCCGAGCCACCGTGTAGGCGATCACGTCGGTGGTCAGCCGCACCGAGGGGCCCGGCGGGAACACGTAGGTGCCGCGGGACAGGTACTCCTTGATGATGTCGTTCTGCGTGGTCCCGGTCAGCGCGGCCAGGTCGGCGCCCTGCTCCTCGGCGACGACCTGGTACAGCGCGAGCAGCCACATGGCGGTGGCGTTGATCGTCATCGAGGTGTTCGTCCGCTCCAGCGCGATGCCGTCGAACAGCGCCCGCATGTCCCCCAGGTGGCCGACCGGGACGCCGACCCGGCCGACCTCGCCGCGGGCCAGCACGTGGTCGGCGTCGTAGCCGGTCTGGGTGGGCAGGTCGAACGCCACCGACAGGCCGGTCTGGCCCTTGGCCAGGTTCCGGCGGAACAGCGCGTTGGATTCCTTCGCGGTCGAATGCCCGGCGTAGGTCCGCATCAGCCACGGCCGGTCCCTTTTCGCCGCCCCGTCCGCCAGTACGGTCCCCGCTGCCTGCGCGGGCAGCGCGAGGCCTGGCGCGGGGGTGTTGAGCCCCGGTCCGTTCGGACTATTCATTGCGGAACCGGTTGATCTCGGTCAGATGCTTCTCCCGGAGCAGATGGTCCCGGACGCCAAGGCCCTCCTGCGGAGCCAGGCACAACACCGCGACCTTGCCGTGGTGCAGGTTCCGGTGGACGTCGAGGGCGGCCTGGCCGGTCTTGTCCAGCGGGTAGACCGCCGACATGGTCGGGTGGATCATGCCCTTGGCGATCAGCCGGTTGGCCTGCCACGCCTCACGGTAGTTGGCGAAGTGCGAGCCGATGATCCGCTTGAGGCTCATCCACAGGTAGCGGTTGTCGTACTCGTGCAGGAAGCCCGTGGTCGAGGCGCAGGTCACGATCGTTCCGCCCTTGCGGGTCACGTAGACCGAGGCGCCGAACGTCTCCCGGCCCGGGTGCTCGAACACGATGTCGGGGTCCTCGCCGCCGGTGAGCTCGCGGATCCTGGCGCCGAACCGCTTCCATTCCTTGGGATCCTGGGTGTTCTCGTCCTTCCAGAACTGGTAGCCCTCAGCGGCCCGGTTGATGATCAGCTCGGCCCCCATCGACCGGCACAGCTCGGCCTTGTGCTCGCTGGAGACCACGCAGATCGGGATGGCCCCGCCCGCCAGCGCGTACTGGGTGGCGTAGGCGCCCAGGCCGCCGCTGGCCCCCCAGACCAGGACGTTCTGGCCCACGTGCATCGAGGCTCCGTTGTCCGAAACCAGCTGGCGGAAGGCGGTCGAGTTCACCAGGCCGGGCGTCGCGGCCTCCTCCCAGGTCAGGTGCTTCGGCTTGGGCATCAGCTGGTTGGTCTTGACCAGGGCCAGCTCGGCCAGGCCGCCGAAGTTGGTCTCGTAGCCCCAGATGCGCTGCTCGGGGTCGAGCATGGTGTCATTGTGCCCGTCGGCGCTCTCCAGCTCCACCGACAGGCAGTGGGCCACGACCTCTTCCCCCGGCTTCCACACGGTCACCCCGGGACCGGTGCGCAGCACCACGCCCGCCAGGTCCGAGCCCACCACGTGGTAAGGGAGGTCGTGCCGGGCGGTGAGCGGCGACAGCTTCCCGTAGCGGCGCAAGAAGGCGAAGGTAGAGGCGGGCGCGAAGATCGAGCTCCACACGGTGTTGTAGTTGACCGAGCTGGCCATGACCGCGATCAGTGCCTCGCCGAGGCCGAGTTCGGGGACCGGTACCTCTTCCACGTGCAGTGACTTGCGGGGATCCCGGTCGCGCGTGTGGAGGCCGTCGAACATGTGCTCCTCATCGCGGTGGAGCGTGACGGCCCGGTAGGCCTCCGGCAGCGGCAGCGCCGCGAGATCCGCGGGCTGGCTGGCGGGGTCGAGGATGGCATCGAGTATCTCTTTCACGGCCGCCTCCTGCGCTCGCGGGTCAGCCTGTCGCTCAGCGTCAGCCTGCCGCCCGGCGGCGGCCAGTCCCGAAGGGCACTTCCCGGCGGGACCTAAGGCCTTCGCCGCGGGCGGGTGACAGGAGCGTGCATC
>Ga0335074_10003764_pt1 | contig 20815 bp, 16 predicted proteins | sample Lox_Sample_23_FD_206715 | JGI IMG/M metagenome (GOLD analysis project Ga0335074, IMG submission 206715) | Soil microbial communities from Loxahatchee National Wildlife Refuge, Florida, United States - Lox_Sample_2.3 | ecosystem: Environmental > Terrestrial > Soil > Wetlands | place: USA... | reverse complement strand
TGCTGCTTTGACCCAGATGGGAACTGGCACGGTCCGCACGTGGCCTCCCTTGCCGACCAGATCGGCTATGACCCAATGCTCTTCCCGTTGCTGCAACGTCTCCACCGTGAGGGCCGCTGCCTCCGCTCTCCTGAGGCCGCAACCGAGGAGAACAGCAACCAAGGCGTAGTCACGCTTGCCCCGGAGACCACCGTTATCAAAGGCGGCGAGAAGTCGCTTGCCTTGTTCAGCGGTTAGCCAATTGCCGACCCGGACGCCATGCTTCTTGACACCCTTGACTCGGCGAATTCCTGCAGCTAGATCTGGACTCAAAAGTCCACAATCCGCAGCTTCATACGCGAGCCGCCGAACCGCCGCAAGGCGGAGGTTGATGGTGGATGAGGCGTAGTGCGCCTGTTCAAGGTTGATCCGGTATCGGGTGACTACTGTCCGGTTGAAAGCGAGCCGGGGCTCCGAGCAGTACCAGTCAATGAACTCGCGGATGGCGTGATCATACGGCCGTTGGGAACTCTGAGACGTGAGGCTGTTAAGGACTGCCGATTTCGACTGTTCGAAATCAGGAAGTTTCAAAACTGATTTGGGGTTGCGCTTGCGCTTATTCTTTGCCATCTTCGAATTTTGCATCCAAGCGGTGTCAAGCGCGGCGGATGGCCAATGAACAAGCACGCCTCAAGATCTTCATAAATTACACTTTGTGAGATAATGCGTTTGTCCCTCGAAAAAGCCCGGTGGTACCTATTCCGAAGGCGGAGAAACAACTTTGGCCGAAAATCTTCCTTACTTGGCCTCACCCGGTTCGATAAAAACCGCGTTAGATAAAATCCGCGCTGCAGCAACTCCTGACCGCGTGACGGTGGACTTCGTGCTGACGAAGATGGATATTAAGGGCGGCACGGGGCGGGCGATTCTCCCATTCTTGAAAAAAATAGGGTTCGTGAACTCGGATGGTGCGCCAAGCGAGCTTTACCGGCAATTCCGTAATCCATCAACAGGTGGCGCGGCAGTCGCGAAGGCGATAAAAATTGGCTATAGACCTCTGCAAAGCGTCAACGAATATTTCTACGATCTGAAGGACTCCGAGCTGTTGGCTGCCATTGTTCAGGTAACTGGGACAGAAGCCGATAGTGCGACGGCGAAGTATACACTGGCGACTTTGAAGAATCTTAAGAGCTTCGCCAAATTCGACGAAGCGGAAGCGGTACCCGAGAAAGCAATCGCACTCCCCGAGCCCGCAACCGCTTCTTCCAACGGAAAGCCGCCGGCAGACATGGGCGAACGTGGAATCGGCGTCAATCTGGCCTACACCATAAATCTGAATCTGCCTGCCACAACGGATCAGGCCGTCTTCAATGCGATATTCCGCAGCTTGAAAGAACATCTGTTTTCTTATGGCAAAGAATGAAGTCCTCAGTAAAATCAAAGCGTTCGGAATGACAAACCAAATCCTGACCGAGGATTTACATAGGATCGGTGTCGCGTTCTCGGTGGATCTTGGTCATGCTCCGATCACTACGAAAGTAGAGGATGTCTACTATCCGCAGTTCGATGCCAAGCTGCGCGAAGAAGCGGCGGCGATGGCAAGGCATTACGAAGTGTTTTATTGCCTCGAAAAAGCTATTCGCATCTTGGTATCAGAGACCGTCGAAACCGCTGAGAAGACCGAGGACTGGTGGCCGACCCAGCGCGTGCCGCAAAACATCAAAACTGAGGTGGCTGCGAGAATACAGAAGGAGCTCGATGCGGGTGTAACCCGCCGATCGATGGACGAACTGGACTACACGACCTTTGGCGAGCTGTCCGGCATCATAACGGCAAATTGGGATGTTTTTGGCAGTCTCTTCACTAGCCGCAAGGCCGTCGAGAAGGTCATGGCAAGCCTAAACTCCCTTCGTGGGCCAATCGCGCATTGCAGTGTCCTGGCTGAAGATGAGAAGGTTCGCCTTCAACTCACCGTTCGCGACTGGTTCCGATTGATGGAATGAAGAATCTCCATTTCCAATAGCCTCCGCTGTGGGACGTTTGGGTCCTCTCGGCTGCCGGTCCGATTACTCCCGAGAAGTCTTAGTGCTGTATCGGAAACGCTCCGGCAGATAAATGATTCGGGTAGGCAGGATGGTGGGTGCCGGAGCGTTTTTGATACAGCGACTTGAAGGAAGCCGTTTTGGAACGGTCGTGCTATGGGTTTTGAATGGCGGAGGGGATGGAGAATCGTGAAGGAAGCCCGCAGTGATTGCCATCCAACATCGCAATCGGTGTTCGGGGGAAGGGTTTGGTCGACAGGCGAGCCGGATGGCTGCTGACGTAGGCAGAGGTGTAGCGGTGGTGTTGGAATCCAGAGCTAAGTCGTGATGAGAAAGATCTGATCATAGTTGTCGCGCGTTGAGAATCGGCGGGGAGCGCAATCGAAGTTGAGCGGCACTGAACCGTTCAATCAGGACCATTGGGGCACCGCATTGTGGGCACATCCAAAGCGGTCGTGGAGACGAAGCGTCTTTTTCTGCAGAGACGGGTTGAGCTGAAACGTGGCCTGATTGAGCGAGCAGTTGCAAACAGAGCGGGAGCGATGCGCCGCGGCGGCGATGAGCCATCAACCCGTAGTGACGGATGCGGACAAATCCCGGTGGCAGCACGTGCAGCAAGAATCGGCGCAGGAACTCGTTGACCGGCAGGGTCATCAGACGCTTCTTGTTCTTGTGAGCGGAGTCGCGCCAGCGAAACGTGACCATGCCATCGGCCAAGCCGACGAGTCGATGGTTTGAAATCGCGACACGATGGGTGTACTGTCCGAGGTAACGAAGCGCATGTTGCGCGCCGCCGAATGGACGCTTTGTGTAGACCATCCATGGAGAGCGGAACAGCGGGCGCAGCCACGCGGCGAACGCCTTTGGACTCTGGAGCGCAGCAAGTGTTCCATGGAAGCCAAGTTTGCCCTCCGCATGTAGCTTTCGCAGTCCGTCAGTAAACTTGCCTCGGAACACTTCTTTAAGCACGTCCACCGGCAGGAAGAACTTCTGCCGCGAGTTGATCCAGCGCGAGTGGTCCGGAGCCAGGCCGCCGGCGGGAACCACGCAGTGAACATGCGGATGATGCTGGAGTTTCTGGTTCCAGGTGTGAAGGACGCTGAAGAATCCGATCTCCGCGCCGAGGTGCTTCGGATCGCGGGCGATTTCCAGCAGTGTCTCGGCACTGGCGCGGAATAAGAGGGCATAGATCTGGCGTTTGTTCTGCAACGCCAGCGGCGAAAGATGGCGCGGCAACGTGAAGACTACGTGGACGTAGCGTGTGGGCAGAAGTTCTTTCCCCCGCGCTTCGAGCCAGCGGTCGCGTGCATTGGCCTGGCATTTTGGGCAATGCCGGTTTCGGCATGAGTTGAATGAGATGGCTTTATGTCCACACTTTGAACACGCATCCGCATGTCCGCCGAGTTCGGCGGTGCGGCAGCGCAAGATCGCCTTCAATACTTTCAGGTGTAGCCAGGTAAACCACTGCTGACTGCACCCGAAGAAGCTTTCTCCGGCGGCGCGGATCACATCGGCCACCCCCAGCGGTGGCCGGCCCATCTACGGCTCTATAGGGGACGCCGATAAAGCGAGCGAGTCCAGCGGACTCGCGGTGGCGCTAAGATGCCGCGCCGAGAGATGAAGGTAGATGGTGGTCTCCTCCAAATCGCGGTGCCCTAACAAAACTTGGATGGTGCGCAGGTCCGCACCTGCTTCTAGAAGATGGGTGGCGAAGCAGTGCCTGAGAGTGTGCGGGTGAACCTCTTTCTGGATGCCAGCTCGTTTTGCAGCGTCCTGACAGGCATTCCAGGCCACCTTGGTGTCGATCGGCCGGTTGCCGGTGTGCCAGCGATTGCCCGGAAACAGCCAAACGCTGGGCTTGCGCCTCAGACCGCGCCAGTACTCCCGCAAGGCTTCCAGCAGTTTCGGGCTGAGCATAACGTCTCGATCCTTGCGGCCCTTACCACCCTGAACATGGATCACCATGCGCTGGCTATCGATGTCGGCGACCTTCAGATGTGCCAACTCGGCGCGGCGGACGCCGGTCGCATAGAGCGTCATCAAAAGGACGCGATAAAACGGTGTCCTCGCAGAGTCGATCAGCTTGGCGACTTCCTCCGGACTGAGGATGGCGGGCAAGCGCAGCACCTTCTTGGGATAAGGCGTTTGTTCGGTGCTCCACGATTGCTTGAGGGTTTTGATGAAGAAGAACCGCAGCGCGCCCAGTCGTTGCGTAACGCTGTTGGCCGCCAGCTTCCGCTCGCGGAACAGATACGCCTGGTACTGGCGGATGTGATCGGGGCCGAGTTGATCCGGACGACGATTGAAATAGCGTGGGAAATCCTCCACGGCAGCAAGATACGCACGCAGAGTCGCTGGCGAGTAGTTTCTGCGATCGAGTTCCTCGATCATCAGCTTGCGAAGATCGGTCATAACAACCTCCTGGGGGGAGGTTATTCCCGCTCAGACCATCACTGCTGACGACCTACACGCGAAGCGTCTGCCGCCTTCGGCTTCGTTCAAGTCGGCCAGGGTCCCGCGATACCACTTTGGCTGTGTAACGCCCGAACAACCAACGCGTCGCCCGCGAGCGCAGCTCGGTCAAACTGACCTGGCTCCCGCCATGGTTGTCATAAAATGGTAACAATGAGGTGGGAACTGCATTGGAAAACCGCTCGGCATCCAGCCGAGGCCTTTGCGTTCTCTTTACTCGTCGTCGCCTACATCTGGCTCCGGCCCCTGTGGTGGTCCTGGAGCATCCTCATCCCGCTATCCCTGGTCGGCCTCTCATTCTTCTGGCATAACGAGAGCCTGGAATCCCTCGGCTTAAGCCTCCGCGCCTTCCTCGGCGCGATCTTCGCCTGGCGATGGTACCTGGCCGGCTGCGCCGCTTCGCTCGGCGTCCTGCTGTGGATCGAAACCAGCACCTCCATGCACGTCGTGGTTCGCTGGTGCGGCTACGCCTGCTGGTGCGTCTTCCAGCAGCTTCTGCTTCAAAATATGACATACCGCCGTCTGCGCGACGGTTTGGGCCCGTCCTGGAAAACCTCCGGCATCGCCGGCGCCATGTTCGCCGCCGCGCACCTGCCCAATCCGATTCTGGTCCCCGCGACATTTCTGTGGGGAACTGTTTCCACGCGTTTGTTCGAAGCCCGTCCCAGCGTCCCGGTGCTCGGATTAACGCAGGCGCTGCTTTCCGCCATGCTCTACGTCGTCACGCCCGTCGCCCTGAACGGCCAGTTCCGCGTGGGGCCCTCCTATTGGGCCTTTTTCCACCCGTCACACTTGTCCGCGATTTTCTTTTAAAGGCTTTTCACAAGCTTGAATCAGGCGCGCCGTCCGAGCGTCCCACGCGCGGACTAGCATCGAAGCAACCCAGAGCTTAGATGCCCAGAGTTTAGATGCCCAGAGCCTAGATGCAAAGACTCATCCTCGCCTACAAGAATTTCGCCGCCTATCGCCACATCAGCCACATCGGTCTCGGCGTCTCGGCCCTGAACACCTGCAAAGTGCTGCGCCGCGCCGGTGTCGCGGCCGACGTGTGGCCCATCCTTAGCGCCGCCGACCTGCGCTCCCGCCTCGACAAAGATCCCGCCACGCACGTTGTCGTCTCCGCGCCCTGGATCGCCACGGCCGAGCTTCACGCGCTCGCCTACTCCCACTCCTCCACCCGTTTCGCCGTGAATTGCCACTCCAACGTCGGTTTCTTGCAGGCCGATTCCAACGCCGTCCGCCTGGTCCGCGAAGCCATGGAAGTGGAGTCCGCCACCCACAACTTCCACCTCGCCGGCAACAGCGAAAAGTTTTGCCGCTGGGTCCGCTCCGCCTATACGCGCCCTTGCACCTTCTTGCCCAACCTTTACTATCTCGATTCCGACTTCCTTCCCTGGCGTCCTCTTTATACCGGCGGTACTCTCCGCATTGGAGCCTTCGGCGCTACCCGCCCCTTGAAGAATTTCATGAGCGCCGCCGGCGCAGCGCTCGAAATCACGCATCGCTACAAAGCGGACCTGGAGTTCTGGCTCTCCGCCGGACGCGTCGAAGGTGGCGGCGATACCATCCTGCGCGCCGCCCGCGCCATGCTGGATGGTCTTCCCAACGTGAAGTTGGTCGAGAACGGATGGCAGTCCTGGCCCAAGTTTCGCCAAAGCGTGGCCCACATGCATCTGCTGCTCCAGCCCAGCTATACCGAGTCGTTCAACATGGTCACCGCCGATGGTGTCGCCGAAGGCGTTCCGTCGGTAGTTTCGCACGCCATCGATTGGGCGCCCGACCACTGGAAGGCCATGATGGACGACGTGCTCGACATCGCGCGCGTCGGCCGCTATCTGCTCACCGATCCCTATGCGCCCCAGGAAGGCCTCGACGCGCTGAAGCTGCACAACTCCGAAGGCCTCAAGTCCTGGCAGTCGTTTCTAAGTTCTTGAAGTTAAGATGTGGCGCACTCGACTCGTGCGTGCCGCGTTCACACTCGTGTGAACGCCTACTCGATCAACATACAATCCCCATACGAATAAAATCGATATCCAGCCTTCACCGCATGCCGATACGCCTCTAGTACAAACTCCCGCCCCGCAAACGCGCACAACAGCATCAACAAACTCGATTCCGGCAAATGAAAATTCGTCAGCATCGCGTTCACACGCTGAAATTCAAACCCCATTCGAATGAACAGATCGGTCTCACCGCTTCGCCCCAAATACATGCTCTCCACCGCGCGCACGCTCGTGGTGCCTGCCGCGATCACGCGTCCGGCCGCTCGAATCTTGGCTTCGTTTTGCGAATTTACATAAAATCGCTCCGCGTGCAGTGTCTCCCCCCTCACCGGCTGGAACGTTCCCAGCCCCACATGCAGCGTTACATAGGCGATTTCGGCGCCCGCCTTCCGGCACGCATCCAGGATTTCGCTCGTGAAATGCAGCCCCGCCGTCGGCGCCGCAACCGATCCGGTTTCGCGCGCAAACACGGTCTGGTATCGCGCCCGATCCTGCTCCGTGTCCGGCCGTTTAATGTAAGGCGGCAGCGGCACATGGCCGTTCTTTTGCAGCCATTCGTAAAAGTCGCCGTCATAGTGAAAGTGCAGCGTCCGCTCGCCGAACTGCCCGCGTCCGATCACCTCCGCTTCCACGCTTTCTCGTGTCGGCCCCTCAAACGCCACTCGCTCGCCCGTGCGCATTTTCCGCCCTGGATGCACCAGCGCCGTCCACGTCTTTGCGTCCTCGCTCCGCGGGCTCACCAGCAAAACCTCTACCTCGCCCGAGAACCCGGCGCGATGCCCATACAATCGCGATGGAAAAACTTTCGAATCGTTCAGCACCAGGCAATCGCCCGGGCGAAGAAACTGCGGAAACTCCCGAAATACCCGGTCTTCCCAGGTTTGCTGCGAGCGATGGAGCACCAGCATTCGCGACCCCGCGCGATCGGCCAGCGGCTCCTGCGCGATCGCCGACTCCGGCAAGTGATAATGAAATTGCGAAAGGTCCAATTCACACCTTACGTGAAAATTCTGGGTATTGAAACCTCGTGTGACGAAACCGCGGCTGCCGTGGTCGAAGACGGCAGCGTTATTCTCTCCTCGGTAGTCGCCTCCCAGCTTGCGACGCACGGCAAATACGGCGGCGTGGTTCCCGAACTTGCTTCCCGCGAACACCTGCGCGCCATCGTTCCCGTGGTCCGCCAGGCACTCGAGCAGGCCGACACCACGCTCGACGATCTGGCCGCAATCGCCGTCACGGAAGGTCCCGGTTTGGTCGGTTCGCTGCTGGTCGGCATCACCTATGCCAAAGCTCTCTCGTTCGCCAGCGGCCTCCCGCTCATCGCCGTCAACCATATCGAGGGCCACATCCACGCGGTGATTCTCGAAGCCGGATCGAAGATCGAATATCCCGCCGTCGCTCTTGTCGCCTCAGGCGGACACACGCATCTCTTTGAAGTTCGCGACGGTTTCCGCTATCGCCTGCTCGGCAAAACGCGCGACGATGCGGCGGGCGAGGCTTACGATAAAGTCGCCAAGCTCCTTGGTTTCGGCTATCCCGGCGGCCCGGTCATCGATCAACTTGCGCCGCACGGAAATCCGCGCGCCATCAAGTTCACGCTCGCGCACATGAAAGGCAACACGCTCGATTTCAGCTTCAGCGGATTGAAAACCGCCGTGCTGCGCTGGGTCCAGGAGCGCGATCTGACCGCTGAAATCGAAGCCCGGCGCAAGGCCCAGGGCGCCCCGCTTCAGGAGTTGCTCGCCCTCACGCCGCAGCCCACGCTCGATCTGCTGGCTTCTTTTCAATACACCGTCATCGCGGAACTGCTGCGCCGCGCCACCGTATCGATCGAAAAAATCGGCGCGCGATCGCTGATCGTCTCCGGTGGAGTTGCATCGAACGCCGGTCTTCGTGCCGCCGCGCGCGAAGCCGCCTTCTCGTGTCCGGTCTTTTTTCCCACTCCCGCCCTTTCCACCGATAACGCCGCCATGATCGCCGCCGCCGCCTATCCCAAACTCCAGACCCAAAATTTCTCCGGGTTCGATCTAAAGGCCCAAGCTAACCTCACCCTAGCCTGATCCCCAATCCCCAATCCCTAATCCCCGATCCCCAATCCCCAATTCCTAATCCCGCGAGGCGACGCTAGAAGCGGCGCCGCTGCTAACATCAGACAGATGGGTCCCACAACGCAAGCCGAACAGCCCAAAGTCCCGATTCTGGGCGTGCAGAATTTGATTGCCGTCGGATCGGGCAAAGGCGGCGTGGGAAAAACCACTGTAGCCGTGAATCTCGCCGTGGGGTTATCGCGCCTCGGCCACAAAGTCGGGCTGCTCGATGCCGACGTCTATGGTCCCAACGTCCCGCTCATGATGGGTGTCCGCGCCCAGCCGCACGCCATCGGCGAGCGCATCCAGCCGCTCGAAAAGAACGGCCTGCGCATCATGTCCATGGGCTTCCTGAATCCCGGCGATAAGCCGCTGGTCTGGCGCGGCCCCATGCTGCACTCGGTGATCCAGCAGTTCCTGCGCGGCGTCGATTGGGGCCCGCTCGATTATTTGATCGTCGATCTTCCGCCCGGCACCGGCGACGTGCAGCTCTCGCTCATCCAAACCGCGCCGCTCACCGGCGCCGTCGTGGTCACCACGCCTTCCGAAGTCTCGCTCGAAGATGCGCGCAAAGCCATCCATATGTTTCAGCAGGTGCGCGTCCCCATCCTCGGCCTGGTCGAAAACATGAGTTATCTCGCCTGCCCGCACTGCCATGAGCGCATCGACGTCTTCAGCCACGGCGGAGGCAAAAAAACAGCCGAGGCCATGAATGTTCCATTCCTCGGCGAGCTTCCGCTGGATCCGGCGGTACGCATCGGTGGCGACTCCGGCCAGCCCGTCACGCTCGGCGACCATGGGGCCCCCTTCGTCGCCATTGCGCGCGAAGTCCAGCGCCGCGCCGCGGAAGAGAGCGGCAAAAAAGGCCCCTCCATTCAGATCGAAGAATAAATCGAAGAATAGCCGCGCGGGCTATCGCTGCGTCCGTCTGCGCCGCCGGACCAAGTACGCTGCATATCCGATCACCAGCACGCCGCCGATCACCGACGCCAGCTTGAGATTACGCTCGACGATTCCTAAGATCCCCTGCCAGTTGGAGCCGAAATGGTAGCCCAGGAACACGAACGTTCCAACCCATATGAGCGCGCCCGCGTAGGCGAACACCGCGAAGGCCCGGTATTCCAGCTTGGACGTCCCCGCTACGATCGCCGTGAAGTGCCGCACGCCCGGGATGAAGTATCCGATCATGAGCGCCCAGTGGCCCATCCGGTTGAACCAGTCATGCACCCATCGAATCTGGTCGTCGCGAATGTGCAGCAGGCGTCCCGCGCGCGAATGCAGAAATTTCCAACCCAGGGTGCGCCCGATAATGTAGCTGCACGTGATGCCGCACATGCTGCCGGCCGCCGCGCTCGCCACCAGCGGAAGCGCGTGCAGGTCGCCTCGATAGACCAGAAAGCCGCATCCGGTCAGCAGGAATTCGTCGGGCAGGGGAACTCCCACAATCCCCAATACCAGCAGGCCGAATACGGCAACGTACCCATACGTCGCGACCCACTGCAGTACGGCGCTTTCCAACCTGCGATGATAGCGGATCGGAGTTTATCGGTGGCGCCGACGTCTAAGCGCGGCCTAGCCGGCGGTCTTGCGCGCCGGCGTCACGGCCTTGTTAGGCACCACCGAGAAAAACTCGATGAAGCGCTTCTTCGGCTCCGCCGCGGCCGCGGGTTTGGCTTCGAGCATGCCTTGCGCCAGCCCCGCGAACTGCCGGCCCAGCTCGGTGCTCGATTCCACCCAGCGTCCGGCCGTCACGGCGCGTTGCACCCCTTGATAGTCGTTGGGGAAGGTCATGTAGATCGGAACTCCCAGCAGTTGCTCGATCTGTTGCGGCGAGATCAGCGACCGTTTCGGGCAGCGGTTCAGCAGCACGCTGACGCGCTCGCCCAAATCCAGCTGTTTCAGGTACAGGTATTTCTCCCGCGCCAGATGCAGCGAAGGGATCTCCGGCGTGCACACCAGAAAGATGCGCTTGGATTCGTGCATGATCTCGAGCGAATACCGTTCCAGGTTGCCCGACATGTCGAAGCACAGCGCCGTATAGTTCCGCCGCATGAACTCCATCAGATGCCGGATCTGCGTCGGTTCGATGCGGAAATCCGGATTCAATTTGCCCGCGTGCAGCACGTCCAGCTTTTCGAGCGTGGTCACCATGCTCGGCCACAGGCTCTCATCCATCTGGATCGCGTGTTCGGCGGCATCGGTGACGCAGTAGGAATTATCCAGTTTCAGCAGAAACCGCATCATGCCTGAGTTCAGGTCGAAGTCCGACAGCAGCACCGAGGAATCCTGCAGGCGCGACATCGCAACCGCGGTGTTCATCGCGATCGTGGATGTCCCCACCCCCGCCTTCGACGGCAGAAAACTGTACACATGATTGGTGGCTTCAATCGCCGGCGGATGCGCCTGGACGGCGTCTTTGATGCGCACCAAAGCGTCCACCAGCGTTTGGCGGTCGAACGGCAGAGACGCAAACTCGCGAATCCCGGCTCGCATCACTTCCAGTAGAATTTGCGGATCGACGAACCGGCTCACCGCCACGATCTGAACGCCGGGCGTGTTTTTCTCCACGTCCCGCGCGATCTCCATCGCTTTCGCCGTCGACTCCGTGCTCACGAAAACCACTTGCGGCGCATGTGCCCGCAAGAAACGCAGCAACTCCAGTGCGTTCGGATACCGGTCCATGGTCCGTGTAACGCTCACGATCCCGATTTCCGTCAGGATCGCCTCGAGCCTCTCATTTAGGTCGACGTCCGGACAGATGATTATGCCTCTAAGCATCGCGTGACACTCCTTACTGCAGACTAAGGCACAAACACGGTATGAACAATTGGTTTTTGGTACTAGTTATGGCGCCTCGTGACCTTAGAACGCAAGGTTTCTGAGATGCCTGGTAGGGTGAATAACCTATGCTTGCCGTATCCTCTCTGCAGCTTAGTATCCTTAAAAAGATCCGATGTCGAAACGTATTTGCGTCTTTTGTGGATCCAGTCCCGGCGCGCGCCCTGGCTACGCTCAGGCAGCTATTTCGCTCGGCCGCCATCTCGCCGCAAAAAAGATCGGCGTCGTCTACGGAGGCGGCAAAGTCGGACTGATGGGCGCGCTTGCCAATGCGGTCTTAGAAACCGGCGGCGACGTGATCGGCGTCATTCCGCAAGCCCTGCTCCAGAAGGAACTGGCGCACCCCGGCCTTTCCGATCTTCGCGTGGTCGCTTCCATGCACGAGCGCAAGGCCCTGATGGCGGAGTTGTCGGACGCCTTCATCGCACTCCCGGGCGGCTACGGCACGTTCGAGGAGTTCTGCGAGGTGCTTACCTGGACGCAGCTCGGGCTGCATCGCAAGCCCTGTGGGATTCTCAATGTGGAGGGTTACTACGATCGCCTCCTGAGCCTTTTCGATCACGCCGTCGCCGAACGGTTTGTACATCCCGTGCACCGCCGTGTGATAATCTCGGCGAGCGATCACGAAGTATTAGTTGAGAATCTGCTGGAGTGCGAACTCCCCGCCGTCGATAAATGGATTGATCGGAGCGAGACTTGAAAATGCCGGTTGGGCGCTCTGCCGCCGTCTATCATGGAACTATGAGGTTTCTCGTTGCCGCGATGCTGGCGGCTGGCGCGATCTTGTCCGCCGGAGACAGTTCCGCGCAGATCATTCCGTTCGAATCGAACGGCCTGCTGTATAAGACGCTCACCAAAGGCGGCGTCACGGTGATGTTCGCTTACTTGCCCGCGCACCTGAAGGAATATTCGATCATGCAGGTATCGATTTCCAACGGCTCGCCCATCTCCTGGACCTTCAAACCGGAAGATTTCAGCTATCGCCAGTTGGATGGGACTGTTTGGCAAGCTTCGTCGGCTCTCTCGGTGGTGAACAACCTGCTTGCCCGCGCCGGACGGCACGACGTGATCAAGCTGGTAACCACCTACGAGCGCGGCGTCTACGGCAACGAACATATGCAGACCACCAACGGCTATGAAGCGCGCCGGCAAGCCGCCCTGGCCGACGGAATGTCCACGCGCCTGAAAGCCGGCGCCGCAGCCTCCGCGCTCGCGCTCGTGACAACCAAGCTGCAATCCGGCGAATCCACCGACGGCGCGATTTTCTTCCCCAGCAACGGCAAGCTCCTGGGTCCGGGGACGCTCATCGTCCACGCGGCCGCCGAAATCTACGAATTCCCCTCCGACGGCGAACCGGTAAACAAGTAACTAATCCAGCGCCACCTGAGGAAAACAAAAATCCTTCGAGTGACCGCTTGCTCACGCGCGCGGCTTGGAAACCCGCATGCATGTTTGCAAATGGTTACCGAGCCGCGACCGTCAGGGAGCCGGTCCCCGTGCCGGGGTCTTTCGGCCACGAACGACAAAATCGCGATCCGCACCTTGCCCGCTTCGAAGAATCGCCCCCGCCGGCCAACCGCGTGAGAGGCGCTAACTCGTGGTGTACAATAGGGAAAGCGTCGGGCACGGGCGAAAGACATGCGCAAATGCCCGCGCCGGAAACAGCGAAAATGCGTCACCCCAACCACATGCTGCACCCCCTGGCGCGCCAAGCTAGCCAAAAGGGGCCAGTAACGAGCGTCTGATTCGCAGTCGCCTAGTCTAATGGAGTTCCCTGCCATCGGCCGAAGGCCGGAAGAAGGTTCTAGCTTTGTGGATTGTTAGAGTTGCGATCACGCGCCCGTACACGTTTATCGTGCTGGCGCTTCTGCTGCTGATCATCAGCCCGCTGGTGATTATGCGCACGCCCGTCGATATCTTCCCCAACGTCGATATCCCTGTCATCGCCGCGCTTTGGAATTACCAGGGCCTGAGCGCCGTGGAGATGGAGGAGCGCATCGCTTCGCCCTTCGAGCGCTCTCTCACCACCACGGTGAACAACTTCGAGCACATCGAATCGCAGACGGTGAACAGCCGCAGCATCACCAAGGTGTTCTTTTATCCCGGCACGCGTCCCGACATGGCGATGTCGCAGATGACCGCGGTGGCGCAGAACGCGGTTCACCAGATGCCGCCGGGAACGCAGTCGCCCTACATGCTGGTGTACAGCGCCTCCAGCGTCCCGATTCTGCAGCTGGCGCTTTCCGGGCAGGGGCTCTCCGAACAACAACTTTTCGATTACGCGGCCAACTTCATTCGAACGCAGCTGGCGACGGTGAAAGGCGCGGCCGTCCCGTGGCCCTATGGCGGAAAACAACGCCAGATGATGATCGATTTGCAGCCGGCGCTCTTGCAGTCGAAGGGTTTGTCGCCGGCCGACGTGGTAAACGCCATCAATACGCAGAACCTGATCCTGCCCACCGGCACTTCCAAGATCGGCCAATATGAATACGACGTCGGCCTGAACGCGGCGCCGGATACGATTCAGGAACTGAACGATCTGCCGGTGAAGGCGGTGGGCAACAGCATGATCTACGTGCACGACGTGGCTCACGTGCGCGACGGTTTCTCGCCGCAGACCAATATCGTGCGCCGTAACGGCCAGCGCAGCGCGCTGTTGAGCATTTTGAAGATCGGCGACACTTCCACGCTCGACATCGTCCAGCAGGTTCGCGACCTGCTGCCCAAGATCGCGGCCCAGGTGCCGCCCCAGCTCAAGATCGAACCCATCGCCGATCAATCCCTGTTCGTTCGCGCTTCCATCCAGGGCGTGGTCCGGGAGGCCATCATCGCCGCCTGCCTGACGGCTATCATGATCCTGTTGTTTATCGGGAGCTGGCGCAGCACGCTGATCATCGCCATTTCGATTCCCCTTTCCATCCTGTGCTCCATCTGCGTCTTGAGCGCTATGGGCGAAACCATCAACATCATGACGCTGGGCGGGCTGGCGCTGGCGGTGGGCATTCTCGTCGACGACGCCACGGTGGAAATCGAGAATACGCAGCGCAATCTGGCCATGGACAAGGAGATCAAGCAGGCGGTGCTGGATGGCGCCCAGCAGATCGCGGTCCCGGCGCTGGTTTCCACGCTGTGCATCTGCATCGTGTTCATCCCCATGTTTTTCCTCACCGGCGTGGCGCGCTATCTTTTCATCCCGCTGGCCGAGGCGGTGGTGTTCGCCATGCTCGCCTCCTACTTGCTGTCGCGCACCCTGGTGCCCACCCTCGCCATGTACCTTCTGCGTCCCCACCAGCAAGACGCCGAACCCAAGCCGTGGAACCTGGCGGGCCGCTTCCAGCGCGCTTTCGAGCGCGGGTTTGAAGCCATGCGGATGGGGTACTTGGGAATGCTCGAAACCTGTATCCGCAGGCGCCGGGTGTTCATTCCCGTTTTCCTCGCGGCTTGCGTTGCTTCGTGGCTGCTGATCCCGTGGCTCGGCCGCGACTTCTTCCCGGTCAGCGATGCCGGACAGTTCAACCTGCATTTTCGCGCCAAGACAGGCACCCGCATCGAAGAAACCGCGCGCCTGGGCGACCTCATCGAAACTGCGATGCGCGAAACCATTCCGCCCTCCGAACTCGCCAGCATCATCGACAACATCGGGCTGCCCTACAGCTCCATCAACACGGCTTATAGCAATTCCGCGCCCATCGGCACCATGGACGCCGACATTCTGGTTACGCTCAACCCGGGCCATCGCCCGTCGGATTTTTACGTCCACCAGCTGCGGCGCACACTTCCGCGCGAGTTTCCGGGCGTGACGTTTTACTTTCTGCCCGCCGACATCATCAGCCAGACCCTCAATTTCGGCCTGCCGGCGCCCATCGATATTCAAGTCTCCGGCCCCAATCTGGTCGCCAATCATGCCTTCGCCACCAATCTTCTGGGCCAGCTTCGCACCGTGCCGGGCGCCGTGGATCTGCGCGTGCATCAGCTTTTCGATCTTCCGCGCATCCAGGTGAACGTGGACCGCACCAAGGCGCTCGAAAGCGGCTTTTCGCAGCTCGACGTCGCCAACAGCCTGCTGATTTCACTGAGCGGGAGTTTTCAGACGCAGCCTTCCTACTACCTGGACCCGAAAAACGGCGTCACCTATAGCCTGACGGCGCAGACGCCGCAATACGATATTTCCTCGCTCGGCGATCTTGATAACACGCCCATTACCAGCGATGGTTCCCACCATCCGGAAATCCTGGGCGACGTGGTGAGCACCCACCGGGAGGCCGAAATGGCGGTGGTTTCGCACTACAACATCGCGCGCGCCATCGACATCTTTGGGAACGTGCAGGATCGCGACCTGGGCGGGGTGGCCACCGACATCGACCGCATCGTCGATAAAGCCCGCGCCCATCTGCCGCGCGGCTCGCAACTGATTGTCCGCGGCCAGATCGACACCATGCAGTCTTCCTTCCGCGGCCTGCTGGCCGGCCTGATTCTGTCGATTATCCTGGTCTACTTCCTGATCGTGATTAACTTCCAGTCCTGGCTCGATCCGTTCATCATCATTACCGCGCTCCCGGCCGCGATGGCCGGCATCGTGCTTTTCCTGTTCGTTTCGCGCACCACCTTGAGCGTGCCGGCCCTGATGGGCGCCATCATGAGCGTCGGCGTCGCCACCGCTAATAGCATTTTGGTGATCAGCTTCGCCAAGGATCACCTGGAAACCGAAGGCGATCCGGTGCGCGCCGCGCTCGAAGCCGGGTTTACGCGCTTCCGCCCGGTGCTGATGACCGCGCTTGCCATGATCATCGGCATGGTTCCTATGGCCATGGGGCTGGGCGAAGGCGGCGAACAAAACGCGCCCCTCGGCCGCGCCGTCATCGGTGGATTGATATGCGCCACCGTCGCCACCCTGTTCTTCGTTCCCACGGTCTTTACCATGTTGCACCGGAGACACATTACCGCCGATGTTGAATAAAAATGTTAGATAAGAGAGAGATGCTCGAACGCGATCCCATCGTCGAAACCCCTCGCTCCCACCTCGAGCCGGTTCTGCCGCCCGAATTTACCCACCGGCCCGCCAGTAAACTGCGGGTAGCGCTTCTCCTGTTTGTGGGCGCGCTGCTGGTCGCCGGCATTGTTTTCTGGGGCATCAACGCGCGCATCCAGACTGCCGCGGCGGTAAAGGAAGCCACCCGGGAACTCTCCATTCCGGACGTTTCCGTCATCCGTCCCAAGCCCGGAAGCGTGAAAGACGAGTTGGTTCTGCCGGGCAACGTGCAGGCTTTCACGGATTCGCCCATCTACGCCCGTTCGAGCGGCTATCTGAAGCAGTGGTTTTTCGACATCGGCAGCCATGTGAAAGCCGGGCAGCAGTTGGCCGTCATTGAAGCGCCGGAGCTGGATCAGCAGGTCGCGCAGGCCAAAGCCACCATCCAGCAGGCGCAGGCCGCGTTGGATCAGGCCATCGCCAACGAGCAGCAGGGCAAGGCCAATGAAGAGCTGGCGCGCGTCAACGCGGAGCGCTGGACCAAGCTGGTGGCCAAAGGCGCGGTTTCGAAACAGGAAAACGATCAGTATCAGGCGCAATATCAGGCCCAGGCGGCCAATCTCAACGCGCTCGAACAAGCCATCGCGGCCGCGCGCAGCAACATCGCGGCGGACCGGGCAAATCTGGGACGGCTGCAAGAGATGCAAAGCTACGAGATTGTCCGCGCGCCCTTCGATGGCGTCGTGACGGCCCGCAACATCGACGTCGGAGCGCTCATCAACGCCGGCAACGGCGGACCCGCTCAGGAACTGTTCCATATGGCGTCCACCGCAAAACTCCGCGTGTACGTCAGCGTCCCGCAGGTGGATTCGGGCGCGGCCAAGCCCGGGCTGAAGTGCTATCTCACGCTCACCGAATTCCCCGGCCGCAAATTTCCGGGCGAACTGGTGCGGAACTCGGGCGCCATCGATCAAGCCACGCGCACGCTGCTCACCGAAGTGGACGTCGATAATTCGACCGGCGAGCTGCGCCCCGGCGCTTACGCCGAAGTACACTTGCAGGTTCCCGAAGGCTCTCGCTCGCTGATCGTGCCGGTCAGCGTGCTGCTGTTCCGCAGCGAGGGTTTGCGGGTCGGCGTGGTGCGCGGCAATATTGCTGAGCTCGTCCCCGTCGTGTTGGGCAAGGACTACGGCAATGAAGTGGAGGTGGTTTCCGGAATCTCCCCCGACGATCTTTTGATCGCCAATCCGCCGGACTCACTCGCAAGCGGCGCCACCGTGCGGGTGGTGAAATCCTCCGAAGTCCACTGACGTCTGTGCTATGTTCGGGGCTCAGTAGGTAATCGACGGCAGGAACGCGCCCTTGGGTTCGTTATACAGCCCCATCGACATCAACGTCATGGGCTGCACCACCCGTAGCCCGTTCCCGAGGCACCAGCGAAACAATTCCGAATTGCGCGAGGGCATCAGTATCCCCGGACCTCCGAAACTCTCGGCCGCGGCGATGAGCGCCTCCAGATCCGGATTGGTTTCCGCCACCGCATGCCCGAAGAACGCCAAGGAACTTGCGTATGCGGTGATGCGGCCGTCGCGTTCCACCACCGTCGCGGCGCCTTGCCGGATGGCATCGCCGAGTTCGCCGCCGCGATGATGCCCATGCACGCGCAGCGCGACTCCGTTGCACGCTTCCAAATCCGCCGCCTGCGCCTTGCGCACCCTGTAACCCGGCAACGTCTTCAGGATGGGAGGACCTTGCAGCACCGCAAGCGGCTCGCGTACGTCGAACCCCAGCGTCGTATAAAGCGAAAGCGAGCGGTTATGAAACGCGGCCTGCACCAGCCGAATGCCGGGGGACTTCCGCTCGCGCGCCCGCTCGATCACGGCCTCCATCAGCTTGCGTCCGATGCCGCGATTCTGCGTCTTCGGACTGATGGTAATGGGCCCGATGCCGGCGATCGCATCGCGCTCGTCCAGGCAGTTGCTTCCAGCGATCGCGCCGTCCACTTCGGCCACCACACAGTAGAAGCCGGGATGCGAGAACAACTGCGTCAATACCCTGACGCCGTGCGCGGGATCGGGGATGTCTGGCGGGAAATTATGGTCCGTATTGATCTTGTGAAAGGCTTCGTAGCAGATTTGCCCGCAGACCGCTGCGTCCTCGGGCTGCGCGCGGCGAAGGGTCACGGCACGAGTGTTAGCGGCGGCGGTAGTCACAGTTTTAACAGCGCCCGCAGGCGTTTGGTTTGGACGCGGCTCACCGGCACTTCGGTTTGCTTCTTATCGTCCATGCGGAGCTGGAAGCTCGATTTGAACCACGGAATCACTTCTTTAATGCGATGAATATTCACCAAAAACGAGCGATGCACGCGCCAGAACGTGTCGGGATCGAGATTGGATTGCAGCTCTTCGATGGTCCGGTAATTGGATTCGCCCTCAACGTTGGTGGCTACCACAGTGATGAGGCCGTCGTCGATGGTGGCGTAGACCACGTCCTGCGCGTCCACGATGAAGTTGCGGTTGTTGTTCTTCACCAGCAGCTTGGTGCGCTGCGGCGCGGGTTTCGGCGGCGCAACTTCCACCTGAGGCGCGGATTTCGCTTTCTCGGTCACCGCTTTGCACGCCCGTTCCACCGCCAGCGCCAGCCGGTCCTTTTCGATGGGCTTGAGCAGATAGTCCAGCGCCTCCCAGCGAAAGGCCTCCGGGCCGTACTGATCGAAAGCCGTCGCCAGAATAAAATGCGGCAGCGGGATGTTCTTTTCGCGCAAGGTCTGAATCACCCCGAAGCCGTCGAGTCCGGGCATCTGCACGTCCAGAAACACGACGTCGGGTTCGAGGTTCTCGATGAGCTTTACCGCCTCCAGCCCGTTCCGCCCGGTGGCCAGAACTTCCACCTCCGGAAACTCCTTGAGCAGGTACGAAAGTTCCTCACGCGCCAGTTGTTCATCGTCGATCAGAATCGCAGAGATAATGCCGGCGGAGATGGCGCCGGCTGCACGCTCAGTCATCAGACCCTAGTTTAGCCAATTTCCGCGCTGCCCGGATAAAATGTTACAATAGCGGAGGATAGGCGTCGCAAAAGCCCATTTGACAACGGCATGGGAGCCTCGCGCCACCCAAGGAGATTCGAAGTTGTCTACCACAGGAAATACCCGCATTGCGCCCGCCGAAGGGAAACTGGGGATACTGATTCCCGGCATTGGCGCGGTCAGCACCACGTTCATGGCGGGAGTGGAAGCGGTCAAGCGCGGTCTGGGCCAGCCTATCGGTTCGCTGACACAACTCGGAACCGTTCGCCTCGGCAAACGCACCGAAGGCCGCACTCCAAAAATCAAAGACTTCGTTCCGCTGGCTAACCTGGACGACTTGGTATTTGGCGGCTGGGATATCTTCACCGACACCGCGTACGAATCGGCCGCGCATGCCGCGGTCTTGGAAAAATCGCTGCTCGATCAGGTGAAGGAACCGTTGAGCGCGATTAAACCCATGCAAGCCGTTTTCGATCCTGATTACGTCCGGCGCTTGCATGGGCCGAACGTCAAGCAGGGCGGCTCCAAGATGGACAAGGCCGAGATGCTGATGGAAGATATCCGGCAGTTTCGCGCGTCGAACAGCGTGGACCGCGCCATCATGATCTGGTGCGGATCCACCGAAGTGTTTCATAAAGCCGGCGCGGTGCACCAGACCCTGAAGGATTTCGAGTGCGGTTTGCAAAAAAACGATCCGGAAATCGCGCCCAGCCAGATCTACGCCTATGCGGCGCTAAAGAGCGGGGTGCCGTACGCCAACGGGGCGCCCAATCTCACCACCGATACTCCGGCCTTGCTCGAACTGGCGCGGGAACGCCAGATTCCCATCTGCGGCAAAGATTTCAAAACCGGCCAAACCTTCATGAAGACGCTGATCGCGCCGGGATTCAAGGCGCGCATGCTGGGCGTTTCGGGCTGGTTTTCTACTAACATCCTCGGCAATCGCGACGGCGAGGTCCTGGAAGACCCCGGTTCCTTCAAGTCCAAGGAAGAGACCAAGCTCAGCGTGCTGCAGCAGATCCTGCAGCCGGAGCTTTATCCGCAGCTTTATAAAGATCTTTATCACGCTGTTCGCATCAATTACTATCCGCCACGCGGCGACGCCAAGGAAGGCTGGGACAACATCGATATTTTCGGATGGCTCGGTTATCCCATGCAGATCAAGATCAATTTCTTGTGCCGCGATTCCATCTTGGCCGCTCCTCTGGTGCTGGATCTGGTTCTATTCCTGGATCTGGCGCAGCGGGCGGGCATGAAAGGCATCCAGGAGTGGCTGTCCTTCTACTTCAAAGCTCCCATGACGGCGCCCGGATTATATCCCGAGCACGACATTTTCATCCAGTTGATGAAGCTGAAGAACACGCTGCGTTGGATGCGCGGAGAGGACTTGATTACACACC
>Ga0335074_10003763_pt1 | contig 20816 bp, 18 predicted proteins | sample Lox_Sample_23_FD_206715 | JGI IMG/M metagenome (GOLD analysis project Ga0335074, IMG submission 206715) | Soil microbial communities from Loxahatchee National Wildlife Refuge, Florida, United States - Lox_Sample_2.3 | ecosystem: Environmental > Terrestrial > Soil > Wetlands | place: USA... | reverse complement strand
CACACCCACCGCGGCCTCGCCGCCCAAGCCCACCTCGAAGTCGAATGGGCCAAACAAGGCCTCGCCATGATCGACGACCTCGAAACCCAGGCACAAGCCGCCAGCGACCTGATCTCGAAGGAAGCCGAGTAGCCCCGGGGTCTGCGAGCTGTTCGCCGCACCCGCCCGCGACCGTCAGGCCAGGTCGAAGATCCGCCTGAGTTCCGTGACGAGCTCGAGGAACTCCGGATCGCTCCTGGTCTTCGGGGTTCGGGGCCGGGGCAGCGGGATGTCGAAGTGCTTGACGACGTCCGACTCCGGCCCCGGGCTCAGCACGACGACCTGGTCGGCGATGAACACGGCCTCGTCGATCTGGTGGGTGACGAACACCCCGATCTTGTCGGACTTCTGCCAGATGTCGACGATCTCGAGCTGTAGCCGTTCTCGCGTCTGCGCGTCAAGCGCCGCGAACGGCTCGTCCATCAGCAGCATGACCGGGTCCCCGACCAGCGCGCGGGCGAAGTTGACCCGCTGCTGCATGCCACCCGAGAGCTGGCTCGGGTACATGTCCTTGAACTGCGTGAGGCCGATCAGCTCGAGCACCTTCTCGGTGGCGGCCACCGCATCCTTCTTCGGCACGTGCAGCAGTTCCAGCCCGTACCGGATGTTCCGCTCGACCGTCCGCCACGGGAGCAGCGACGCGGCCTGGAAGACGACCGCCCGGTCCGGTGCGGGGCCGACGATCGGCTTGCCGTTGATCTCGGCCCGGCCCTGGTAGGGCACCAGCCCGGCCAGGGCGGACAGGATGCTCGACTTGCCGCAGCCGCTGGGGCCGATCAGCGAGATCATCTCGCGCGGACGCACCGAGAAGCTGACGTCCTTGACCGCGCGCAGGGGAGCGGACGAGCGCGTTTTCTGGTAGACAATCGACAGGTTCTCGACCCTGAGCCCCTCGGCCCCGTCGGACGCCGGGGACTCCGGCATAGCCGAACTCAGCAATCGCTCCTCCGCCATATGTAAACACTAAGCTATTTAACTACCTATTTCTAGCAACTGTCGGCTTCTCAGCCGACGAATGACCCTTTCGCGCCACGAAGGCCGGTACCCGGGCCACGTCCGCTACGCGCTGGTGAGAGCGCCAGGCTGGGCGCCCTGATACGTCGTCGGGCCCGACCGGGAAAGCCAGACGGCCTGCGGGTCGGTGTACGCGAGGATGCTCCACAGGCCGTTCTTGGCCCCGACGCCGCTCCATTTCATCCCGGCCACCGGCGCCCGCTCATTCTTTCCGTCGTGGGTATTCACCCAGACGCTGCCGCTCTCCAGCTTCTGGGCCACTGCCCACGCCCGCCCGGGATCCGCCGACCAGACCGACGCGCCGAGGCCGAAGTTCGTGGCATTGGCGCGTTCAAGGGCCTCTTCCACAGTGCGGTAGGACATGACCGGAAGTACCGGTCCGAACTGCTCCTCAGCCACGATCCGCGCGCCCTCGTCCGCTCCGGTGAGGATCGTGGGCTCGTAGAAGTAACCGGGGCCGTCCAGCGCTCTGCCCCCGGTGACCGCCGTCGCGCCGCCTGCGATGGCGTCGGCCACGAGGCCCTTGACGCGCTCAAACTGCATGGCGTTGCTGATCGGCCCGATCTCGACGCCGTCGTCGAGGCCGTTGCCGACCTTGACGGCGCGGGCACGCTCGGCCAGCGCGTCGACGACCGCGCCGTGCAGCGACTCGGGGACGTACGCGCGCTTGACCGCGATGCACACCTGGCCGGCGTTGCGGAACGCCGTCCAGAACAGCCGGCCGGCCAGCTCGCCGGGATCCACGTCGTCGAGGACTATCGCCGGGTCGTTGCCGCCAAGCTCGAGAAGGAGCCGCTTCAGGTCGGCGCTCGCCGCGGAAGCCACCAGCTTGCCGCTGGCGACCGAGCCGGTGAAGGAGACGCCGCGCGGGACCGGGTGCTCCACCATCCAGCGGCCCACCTGGTCGCCACCGGAGACGAAGCTGAGCGCCCCGGCCGGCACGATGTCGCGCAGCAGCTCGCCCACGGCGAGCGTGGACAGCGGGGTGTACGGGGACGGCTTCATGACCACGGTGTTGCCGGCCCGGAACGCCGGCGCCACCTCCGTGGTCGCCTGGACGAGCGGGAAGTTCCACGGCTTGATGACCGCGATGACCCCGAGGGCGCGCCGGACCACCTCGATGCGCGCGTTGTCGTCGTCCTGGATGACTTCGGCCGGGATCTCGAGGTCCGCGTAGCGGCGGAAGCTGTTCGCGCACGCCCTGGCGACGCCGCGGCTCTGGTCCAGGGGCATGCCCTGCTCGAGCGTCTGCAGCAGGCTCAGCTCCTCGGCCGCCGCGTCGATCGCGTCGGCGCACGCGAGCATCACCTCGGTGCGCAGGCCGGGGTCGTCCCGCCAGGCCGGGAACGCCGCCTTGGCGCCCTGCATCGCGTCGTCCAGCTGCTCCCGCGAGCAGTCGGGGGCCTTGGCGAACACCTTGCCGGTGGCGGGGTTGACGACCTCGATCGTCCGCTGCCCGGCGACGGCGCGGCCGTTGATCGTCATTGTGCAGTCACGCATCGGTGTTCTCCATCCCTGTGTGGTCACGGTCGACGCTGATTGGCCGGCCCCCGGCCCGGACGAGCGCTGCCGCTCGGCCGGCCAGAACGTCGCAGATCGCGGAGCGCAGGCCGATGCGGTCGAACTGGGTGTGTACCCATGGTTCCGCGGCAACCCGTGCTCCCCCCGTGCCGCCGTAGATGACGTCCCCGACGCGGTGCCGCTCGTAGTAGACGCGGGCGGCGGCGGGGTTGCGGCCGCACCAGGCAATCCGGTCGAGGTCGAGCAGCAGCCGGGTGAGCGCGTCCGGCGGGCAGGCCACGTCCCTGGCGGGGCAGACGGCGTAGATCTGGCTGGCCCCGTCACCGTCCAGGATGACGACCGCGTCATCCGCCCGCCGTGCCTCGTCCAGGCAGCGGAAGGCCTTGTAGCGCTCGCCATACGCGGCGGCGAGCAGCTTGCGGTGCAGGCTCTCATGCGGCTCGTGGGCGACCCGGGTCACCGGGCACCCCCGCTGGCAGGCGACGCGGATGTGTTCACAGCCGGAACAGCCCCCGTGCGTTCTCGCCGAGGATGTTGCGCTTGGCCTGATCGCTGAGGAACGGGAGGTCGAACACCGAGCTCGGCAGGTCGAAGTCCCAGTGCGGCCAGTCGGAGGCGTAGACGAGCTGGGTCTCGGCGTTCATCGCACGCATCGTGCACTCGAGCAGGTCGAGGTTGTCGCGCTCCATGGGCTGGGTCGTGTAGTACATCTCGCGCATGTACTCGCTCGGCAGCCGGCGCAGCAGCGGCGCCTCGTTGGTGCGCTTCAGGAACTCGCTGTCGAGGCGCTGCATGAGGAACGGGACCCAGGCCAGGCCGCTCTCGATCCAGATCGTGCGCAGGCCAGGGAACTTCTCCGGCAGCCCGTTGATGATCCAGTTCGTCATGTGGACCATGTTGCAGTGGACGAACGTGAGGGCGTGCACGGCGATGAAGCGGTTCATGGACCGGGTCCACTCGTCGTCCCACGTCGGCCCGGCGTGAAAGGCGAGCGGGTAGCCGCGCTCCTCGAGCTCGGCGTACAGCGCCATGTACCTGTTGTCCTGGACCGGGTCGCGCCGGACGCTCGTGACCAGGAAGCCGACGACCCCGGGTTTGCCGCCCAGCTCGCGGACGATCCGCAGGCACATGTCCGGCGAGCGCATCGGGAGGAACGGCAGGAACTTGATCCGGGATTCCTCGGGGCAGATCCGCTCGACGAACCACCGGTCGTAGGCGTAGGCGAGGTAGGCCTCGGCCTCCGGCGTGGGGCTCATGCCGAGCCCGAGCAGCACGGTTGGGAACACGACCTGGATGTCGATGCCGAGCGCGTCCATCGCCTCCCGGCAGCGGGCCACGTCCCGGTGCACGCTGTCCGCCGCCGGCGGCTGGCCCTCCCCGTGCACCACGCGGCCGAACATCCGCTGGAAGCCGTGACCGCCGTGGAAGCCGCGCACCATGTACGGCGGCTCCTGGCCCTTCACGGACGTCCGGTAGTCGAAGTACGCGCGCAGCCGCGGGTCCTCGATGTACTCGCCGATCTCGTTCCAGCAGGAGGTCGGCTCGCGGTGCGAGTCCACGTCGACGATGAAGTAGTCGTCCAGGCCCCGCTCGCCGGTCTGCTGCCTGGCGTGGCTCAGCGTCTCGGATGCGGGCGTGGCCATCGAGTGCGCCGGCTCGAGCTGCCGCACCGCCGGCTGGTCTGGGCTCATGGGCTGGGCACCAGCACCGTCCGGGCCGAGGTTCCCGCCCGCATGGCCGCGAAGGCCTGGTTGACGTCGGCGAGGCGTTGCCTGGCGGTGATGAGCTCGTCGAGCAGCAGCCGGCCCTGCGCGTAGAGCTCGAGGTAGCGAGGGATGTCGATGCGGTAGCGCGTGGAGCCCATGCGGCTGGTCTGCAGGCGGCACTCGGCCATGAGCGCGTTGCCAGGCAGCTCGATCGTGCTGCCGGCCGGCAGGATCCCGACCATCGTGGCCGTGCCGCGCGGGGCGAGGGACCCGACCGCCTGGCGGATCAGCGCGGGGCTGCCGACCATCTCCAGCGCGTGGTCGACGCCGGCGCCGCCGGTGAGGTCGCGGATGGCCGCCACGGCGTCGGTCTCGGCGACGTTGACCACGTCGGTGGCGCCGCACGTCCTTGCCAGCTCCAGCTTGGCCGGAACCCGGTCGAGCGCGATGATCTGGCGGGCGCCGCCGATCCGGGCGCCCTGGACGGCGGAGAGGCCGACCCCGCCGCAGCCGAACACCGCGACGGTCTGGCCAACCTTGAGCCCCGACGTCCACAGGACCGCGCCGAGCCCGGTGAGCACCCCGCACCCGAGGATCGCCGCGCGATCGAGGGGTATCGCGGGATCGATCTTCACGATCGTGCTCTCGTGCAGCAGCATCAGCCCGGCGTGGCTGCCGACGCCGCCGAACTGGCGTATCGCCTCTCCGTCCTGGGCGATCCGCGGCGGCGCGTCGCGGGGCCGGTTTTTGATGCCCGCCCGCAGGCACAGGTTGGGATGGCCGCTCAGGCACTGCTCGCAGGTGCCGCAGAACGCCTTCGAGCACGCGACCACGTGGTCACCGGGCGCGAGCCCCTCGACGTCGGCACCGACCGCGACGACGGTCCCGGCCCCTTCGTGGCCCATGACCAGCGGCGGCGGCTCGATGTCGCCGACCTGCCCGTCGAGGTGCAGCAGCTCGCTGTGGCACACGCCGCTGCCCTCCGTGCGGACGAGCACCTCGCGCGGCCACGGCGCGCCGACCTCGACGATCTCGACCGTCAGCGGCTCGCCGGGCTTGCGGAAGATCGCTGCCTCGGTCTGCATCAGGCTCCCTCCTGTCCGGCCCCGGAGAACCAGATCGCGAACTCGAACGGCGTGAGCAGCTGCGACTTGAGCAGCGCCGCGGCCGCCGTGCACGCCTCGGTCGGGGTGAGGTCGAGCTGCGCGGGCACCGGGGCGTCCGGCGCCCGCTCCGCCGCGGCCGCGTACAGCCGGACCGCGGTGGCCATGAGCGCGGTCACGTCCGCGGCCCCGGGCAGCGTGCCCGGCTGATCGCTGGCGAGCATCTGGCCGGCAAGCGCGCCGAGCGCGCCCACCAGTTCGCCGAAGCTCGCGCCCGTGCCGCCGCCCGTGGCCGCGGCCTGATCACAGCTCAACGGTCACCTGGCCATCCCGCTCGTACACCGGGTACGGGCGCAGCCGGATCGAGGCGTCGATCGGATGGGCTCCGGTCTCGACGTCGTACTCGTAGCCGTGCCATGGGCACACGATGTGCAGCTCGGTGTCGGAGATCCGGTCCCCGAGGGTCTGCTTGTCCGGCCCGAGCAGCTCGATCACGCGGCCGATCAGCATTCCCTGGCAGACCGGGCCGCCTGCGTGCGCGCAGTAGTTGGAGTACGCGAACAGCTTGCCCTTGAACCGGAACACGCCGATCTCCTGCCCGGCGACCTCGACCACGGTCCGCCCACGCTCCGGGATGTCCTCGCTGCGCGCGACCACCACGGGGACGCTGTCGCCGGTTCGCGCCATAGCCGGTCCGGACCTGCCTTTCTGCCGCTCTACAGACTGAAGAGTTTCCGCGCCGTCTCGCCGAGGATGTTCCGCTTGGCCTGCTCGCCGAGGAAGTCCAGGCCGAGGATCGAGCCGGGCAGGTCGAAGTCCCACTGTGGCCACCCGGACGCGAACAGCAGTTGCGTCGGGGCGCAGATCTCCTCCATCGCCGCCCGCAGCATCCGGGGGCTCTGGGTCTCGAGCGGGTGGCACGTGTAGTACATCTCCCGCATGTAGTCGCTCGGCAGCCGGGTCAGCAGCGGGGCCTCCGAGGTCCGCTTCAACTGCCCGCTGTCGAGCCGCTGCATGAGGAACGGGACCCAGGCCAGGCCGCCGCCCATCCAGATCACCTTGAGGCCGGGAAAGCGCTCGGGCATCCCGCTCATGACCCAGTTCGCCAGGTGGACCATGTTCGGATACGGGGCGGACACCGCGTCAACGGTGACCAGCTCGTCCACGGTCCGCATCCACGGCTCTTCCCACGACGGGCCGCCGTGGAATGCCAGCGGGTAGCCCGCCTCCTGGATCTTGGCGTACAGGCGCATGTGCCGGTTGTCCTGAACCCGGTCGTAGCGAAGGCTGGTGACGAGGAACCCGACGACACCGGGCTTGCCGGTCATTTCGTCAATGACCCGTTCGCACACGTCGGGTCTGCGCAGCGGCAGGTGGGCGAGGAACCGGATGCGTGGCTCGGCCGCGCAGACGGCCTCGGAGAACCACCGGTTGTAGGCGCTGATGACCTGCGCCTCGCCCGCCGGCAGCGGCGTCCGGCCCATGTTGACGAGCGTGGAGGGGAACACCACCTGGACGTCCACGCCGAACGCGTCCATCGCCGCCGTGGCGGCCTCGATGAGCTCGCCGGCAGACGCGGGACCGCCGGGCTTGCCCGGCGGGTGGTGCGGGATGCGGCCGAACAGGTCGTAGTTGTCGTACCCGTGCAGCAGCGCGTCGTTGACGTACTGCGTCATCCCCCTGGTCGACGCCTCGGTCCCCCGGTACAGCGAGTTGTGGACCATGACGTCGTCCTCGTACCCGGCGACCACATCGCGCCAGCAGCCGGACGGGTCCTGCCAGGCGTCCACGTCGGCGACGAACCAGCCGCCGAGTTCCTGGCGGCGGGCCAGCTGACTGGCGTGCCCGAGCATCCCGGCTGGATCCGCCGCCGGGCCGAGCGGGTACTCGAGGGTCCGGACCTGTGGGTCAACTGCCACCACTCACCTCGTCCCGCAGGTCACGCGATGCCCCTCGCTTCCTATGTCACAATATCCGTCTGGTGATACACAGTCAACGCTGGTGAATCCTGGCAAACTGTGTTACCAACTATGTATTGTCAGACGTATGTCCATGTCTATAACCATGGGGGCCGCACGGTGATGGCGCTTCGAGACACCCCTCCGTTCCGCGCGGACCACGTGGGCAGCCTGCTGCGGCCGGCCGCCTTGCTCGAGGCGCGTGCCGCCCTTGCCGACGGCCGCCTACCCGCCGAGGACCTGCGGGCCGCCGAGGACGAGGCCGTGGCCGCGGCCGTCCGGCTGCAGGAAGACGCCGGCCTGCGTTCGGCGACCGACGGCGAGTTCCGCCGGGAGTCGTGGAACATGGACTTCCTGTTCGCCCTGGACGGGGTCGAGAAGGACACCGTCTCCAGGACCGCGCAGTTCCGGAACGCCCGCGGCGCGGTGGCTGTGGAGCGGCCGGCCCTCCAGATCACCGGGAAGATAGGCGTCTCCGGGACGATCTTCGGCGACCACTTCCGCTTCCTGCGGCAGACCGTGAGCAGCGCGACACCCAAGATTTCCATCCCCTCCCCCAACATGCTGGCGCGGCAGCGGGACCAGGACGGGAGCAGCCTCGGCCCGTACAGCTCCGCGACGGAGCTGTGGGCCGACATGGCGGCGGCCTATCAAGCCGAAATAGCGGGACTGGCCGACATGGGCTGCACCTACCTGCAGCTCGATGACACCAGCTTCTCCAACCTCATGGACCCGGGCCTGCGCGACCGGCTGGTGGCCTCCGGCGCCGACCCCGGTCAGGAACTGCGGCAGCGGATCGGCCGGATCAACACGGCGCTGGCCGGCCGCCCGGCAGGCATGACCGTCACCACGCACATCTGCCGGGGCAACTACCGTTCCCGGTGGGCCGCCGAGGGCGGCTACGAGGCCATCGCCGACTTGCTGTTCAACGCGCTTGACGTCGACGGGTTCTTCCTCGAATACGACGACGAGCGGTCCGGTGGCTTCGAGCCGCTACGCCACGTGCCGGCGGGCAAGCTCGTGGTACTCGGGCTGGTGACGACGAAGCGGCCGGAACTGGAGCAGCCCTCGACGCTCAAGCGCCGCGTCGACGAGGCGAGCCGCTACATCAACCCCGATCAGCTGTGCATCTCGCCGCAGTGCGGCTTCTCGTCCACCCTCGAAGGAAATGAGCTGACGATCGGCGATGAACGGGCGAAGCTGGCGTTGATCGTGGAGACGGCGGACGCGCTGTGGGGGTAGCCCAGCCGGGCGAACCAGCCCGGCGGGGCGAGCGGAGGGGCGGGCCAGACCGTGCCAGGACGTGCGATGCCCGCGGCTAGCGAGCACAGGGTCGAGATGGTGCGGCAGTTGCTGCACCCCGCGAGCATCGCGATCGTCGGTGCGAGCTCACGGCCCGGGGGCTGGTCCGGTGAGGTGTTCCGGAATCTGCAGCGGTCCGGGTACCCCGGCCCGGTCTACCCGCTGAACCCGCGGCGCTCCCAGATCTGGGACGTGCCCTGCTACCCTGACTTCGCCGCGCTTCCGGCTCCCCCAGACCATCTCGTGGTCGCGGTGCCGTCGGAGCAGGTCGCGGCCGTGCTCGCGGACGGGGCCGCCGCCGGCGCGCGAAGCGCGACCGTGTACGCGGGCGGCTTCGGCGAGGGCGGCGACATCGACGGGGCCGACATGGGCCGCCGGCTCCGGGCCGCGATCGAGGAGACCGGCCTGGCCGTCTCCGGGCCTAACTGCATGGGCAACCTCAGCGTTCCCGCCCGCATGGTCACGCTGACCGCGCCGCAGCCGGCGGTCGCCGGCGAGGGCCGCGTCGCGATCATGGGCCAGAGCGGCGGGGTCGTGCTGTACCTGAACAAGGCGCTGCAGCATCGCGGGGTGCCCGTGCAGTACGCCGTGACCAGCGGCAACGAGGCCGGCCTGACGATGGCCGACTACATCGCCTACTGCGCGGCGGATCCTCAGATCCGCGTCGCGGCCGCGTTCATCGAGTCGGTGCGCGATCCGGAGGCCTTCTTCACGGCGTGTGAGCAGGCGGCCAGCTCGGGCACGGCGGTCGTCGCGCTGAAGATCGGCGGCTCCGACGAGGGACGGCAGGCCGCGCTGGCGCACACCGGCGCGCTGGCCGGCTCGCTGCAGGCGTTCGACGCCGTGTGCGACGACATCGGGGTGGTCCGCGCGGACAACCTCGACGAGATCGTCGAGGCGGTCGAGTTCTTCGCCCACGCGCAGGTTCCGGCCCACGGCGGCATCGGCTGCATCGTCCACTCCGGCGGGCTGCGCGGCCTTCTCCTGGAGAGCGCCGCCCGCCTGGGGATCTCGTTCCCGCCGCTGGCACCGGGCTCGGTCGAGCGGCTGAACGAGATCCTGCCCGTCGGGAGCTTCGTGGGGAACCCGCTGGACAGCGGCTTCGGCGGGCTGTCCTCGCGGGACATCTACTTCCAGTGCATCGACATCCTGCTCGGCGACCCGAACATCGGCGCGCTGCTGGCCCAGGAGGGCGCGCCCAAGGCGGCCGAGGAGGCACGCGAGGAGGCCTACATCCGGGGCCTGAACGACGTCGCCGCGCGGGAACGGCGCAAGCCGATCGCCTGCTTCACGATGGTCTCCGACGGCCTGACCTCTTACGGCCGGGACGTGCGCCTGCAGACCCCGAACCTCCCGATGCTCCAGGAGGTCGACAAGACGCTGAAGACCGTCCAGCGGGCCATCAGGCTCGCGGAGCGAAGCGAGGCGCGGCGCCACGCGAGCACCCAGGCGGTGCGGCGGAAAGACCGGCCGGCGCCCCTGCTGCCCGAGGCAGACACGCTCAGCGCTGGAACGGTGGCTGCGCTCGACGAGGTCCGCTCGAAGGAACTGCTCCGCTGGTATGGACTGCCCCTGCTTCCCGAGGCGTTCGCCGCGGGGCCGGACGACGCGACCGCCGCGGCCGAGCGGATCGGCTGGCCGGTGGTGCTGAAGGGCGTCGCACGCTCGGTCACGCACAAATCGGACCTGGGCCTGGTCGTGCTGAACCTCGGCACGGCTGGCGATGTCGCGGCCGCGGCCGAACAGGTCGCGCAGCGGGCGCAGGCTGCCGGCGTGCAACTCGAGGGGCTGCTGGTGGCCAAGCAGGGGCCACCGGGGCTCGAGGTGGTGGTCGGGGCCAAACGCGACCCCGAGGTCGGCCCGGTCGTGATGTTCGGCGCGGGTGGCGTGCTGCTCGAGCTGTACGGCGACGTGGCGTTCGCCCGGGCCGGGCTGTCGCACGAGGAAGCCGTCGAACTCATCGGCCGGACCCGCGCCGGGCAGGTGCTCGCCGGCTACCGGGGCGGGGCCCGTTACGACGCCGGCGCCGTCGCGCAGGCCATCGTCGCGGTCAGCGACCTCATCGGCGCGGTCGGCGCGATCGAGGAGATCGACGTCAACCCGTACCTTGTGCTCGAGGAAGGCCGCGGCGGCTTCGCGCTCGACGGCCTGGTCACCATCGGCGGGAGGAAGTAGCGCGATGCCAGAGGGCTGGCGGGCCGGCACCTACCGGATGCTCACCGGCGGGCGGCTCACCGAGGCGGCCAGCGGGGCGCAGGCCACCGTCATCGATCCCGCGACCGAGGAGGAACTGGCCCGGGTCCCCGACGGGGGCAAGCAGGACGCGGCGGCGGCCGTCGACGCGGCCTGGGCCGCGTTCCCGGGGTGGCGCGCCACCCCCGCACAGGAACGGGCCGCCGCGTGCACCCGGCTCGCTGACCTGATCATGGACAGCCAGACCGAACTCGGCGAGCTCGAGTCCCGTGACACCGGGAACTGCATCGGGCCCATGACGGGCGACATCGGCGCCAGCGCCCGCACGCTGCGGTATTTCGCGGGGCTGGCACCCGAGCTCAAGGGGGTGAGCGTTCCCGCGTCCGACTGGGGCCTGCACTTCACGGTGCGCGAACCGTACGGGGTCGTCGCCGGCATCGCCGCGTTCAATCACCCGTTCCTGTTCGCAGCGGCCAAGATCGCGGCGCCACTCGTCGCGGGGAACACCGTCGTGCTCAAGCCGCCGCCCCAGGCGCCGCTCTCCACCCTGGCGCTGGCCGAGATCGCCGCAGGCGTCTTTCCCCCCGGCGTGCTGAACATCGTCACCGGCGAGGGCACCGAACTCGGCGAGGCTCTGGTCGCCGACCGCCGGGTCAGCCGGATCTCCCTGACCGGCAGCGTGCCCACCGGCAAGGCGGTGATGCGAGCGGCTGCCGACCGGCTGGCCGACGTGACGCTGGAACTCGGCGGCAAGAACCCGCTGCTCGTCTTTCCGGACGCGGACCCGGAGAAGGCGGCGCGCGGCGCGATCCGGGCGATGAACTTCGCGTGGCAGGGCCAGTCCTGCGGGTCCACGAGCCGCGTTCTGGTCCACGAGTCCCGCCGTGACGAGTTCTGCGATCACCTGACGCGCCTGCTGGCCGGCATGCGCATCGGCTCCCCGCAGGATCCCCAGACCCAGATCGGCGCGCTGATCTCGCGAATCCAGTACGACCGGGTGCTCGACTACATCGCCATCGGCCGCGAAGAGGGCGCCCGCCTGCTCACCGGCGGCCGGCGGCCGCCCGGCATGGACAAGGGCTTCTACGTCGAGCCAACCGTCTTCGACGGGGTCACCGAGGACATGCGGATCTTCCGCGAGGAGATCTTCGGCCCGGTGATGGCCGTCACCGCCTGGAACGACGAGGACGACGCCGTCCGGCTCGCGAACGCCGTCGATTACGGGCTGACCGCGAACCTGTACACCAACGACCTCCCCACGGTGCTTCGGGTGGTGCCGCGCCTCGAAGCCGGCTTCGTGTGGGTGAACGGCCTCGGCGAGCACTTCCTCGGCCTGCCGTTCGGCGGCGTGAAGCAGAGCGGGCTCGGCCGCGAGGAGGGCCTGGAGCAGTTGCTGTCGTTCACGCAATCCAAGAGCGTCAGCCTGCTGACGCTGAATCCCTGAGACGCGCGACGATCGGCGGGAAACGATTCGGGAAGGGCGAGCCATGGACGGCCGGCAGGCATACGAAACGATCAAGGTTGAGAGGGATGCCGACGGCATCGCCTGGCTCTACCTGAACCGCCCGGACAAGCGGAACGCGATGAACCCGCCGCTGCACGAGGAGATGGTGCAGGCCCTCGACGAGCTGGGGCGCGACGACGAGACGCGTGCGCTGGTCCTGACCGGCGCCGGGGAAGCGTTCTCCGCAGGCATGGACATCAGGGAGTTCTTCCGCGCCCTCGAGGACAAGCCCCAGGAATTCGAGCGGGTCGAGGAGCTGTCCCAGCGGTGGCGGTGGCGGCAGCTGTCCACGTTCCCGAAGCCGACGATCGCGATGGTCAACGGGTGGTGCTGCGGCGGCGCGTTCACGCCGGTCATCTGCTGCGACTTCGCGGTCGCTGCGGAGGAGGCGCAGTTCTCGCTGTCCGAGATCAACTGGGGCATCTTCCCCGGCGGCCTGGTCTCCAAGATGCTCACCGAGGCCCTCGGCTGGCGCGACGCGATGTACTACAGCCTCACCGGCGAGGCGTTCGACGGGCGCAAGGCGGCGGAGATCCGGCTGGTCAACCACGCCGTGCCGCTGGCCGCGCTGAAGGAGGAGACGACGCGGCTGGCACGCGTGCTCATCGAGAAGAACCCGGCCGCGTACCGCGCCACCAAGGAGGCGCTGCGCGCGGTCAGGAACATGGACATCCAGCAGTCGCTGGACTATCTGGCGGCCAAGTCCGCGCAGCTCAGGCTCGCCGACAACAACAACGGCAAGACCAAGGGCATGGCGGAGTTCCTGGACACGAAGCGGTTCCGCCCGGGCCTGGACGTCTACCCAAAGGACTGACGGGTGCTGCCCGGATCGGCCGCGGCCCGGACAGCGTCGAGATAATTTTCCGCGTTTGCATGTATCACGCGCGCGCCCCGGTCCCTCTGCCAGGCAATGAAGTCGGAGCCCCGGGGGGGACTGGCTGGCGCGGCAGGCAACGCCGCCGTGCCGTCCAACGCTGGGCCGTGGCGTGGCGAAAGCCGCGCCACGGCCCGCAGCCGACCACGTTTCGCGATCGACGCAGCGATGGAGTAGCCAGATATGCCTGACCAGATCGCCGCATACTGTAACGATCGAATCATCACGTTTCGGGCCCGGGCCCGCTTCCCAGTTCGATGGCTGCGCGGCGCCGGGGCCGACTTACGGCACGCGACCCAGCAGGCCCGGGAGGCCTGGAAAGGACACACCATGGGCAACGGCTCGCCGGTCAGTGCCCTCGTCGCCCGGGTGAGCGACGGCGACCAGGAGGCGTGGGGCGAGCTCATAGAGCGGTACGCCCCGCTGGTGTGGTCGATCTGCCAGCGCTACCAGTTAACCCGCCAGGACATCGATGACGTCAGCCAGAGCGTCTGGCTGCTGCTGGTTGAGAACATCGCCAGCCTCCGGGAGGCGGCCGCGCTGCCCGGGTGGCTGTCGACAACGACCAGGCACGAGATCTTCCGCGTGCTGCGGGTTGCCCGCCGGCACGACCACGACGACCTGCCCGCGGACGGGCAGATCCCCGGCGACGCCGACGCGGCCACGATCGAGGAAGAGCTGATCCTGGCCGAACGCAACGCCGCGCTGCGCGCGGCCTTCGCGGAACTGGGCCCGAACTGCCACCATCTGCTGTCGCTGCTGATGAGCGACCCGCCGCTGCCCTACGCCGACATCAGCGACATGCTGGGCATCCCGATGGGCAGCATCGGCCCGAAGCGCGCCCGCTGCCTGGATCAGCTGCGGCGATCACCACATCTCACCGAGATCGTCAGCCAGCCTGCCAAGCAGGCCGGAGTCAAGGAGACCAGGAGGTGAGCGCGGTGCCCGACGTCTACGACGACGAAGACCTTCTGGCAGCGCTGCGGCAGGCCCTGGCGGAGCGGGAGGCCGTCCCGCCCGAGTTCATCGAGGCCGCCAAGAACGCCTTTGCCTGGCACAACATTGGCATCGACGCCGAACTGGCCGAGCTCACTTACGACTCCAGCCGCGACGCCGAGCCCGAGCCGAGCACGCGCGCCGAGACCGCGTCCATCCGCGCACTGACGTTCACCTCGGCGCACCTGACCCTCGAGCTCGAGGTCACGCACGACTCGCTGCTCGGCCAGATCGTCCCGGCCCAGGCCGGAACGATCAAGGTTCAGCTGAGGGACGGCGGTGAGACGGCGGTCCCCGCCGACAAAATCGGCCGCTTCACGATCCGTCCGATTCCGGTCGGCGAATTCCGGCTGCACTGCAAGACCTCAGCCGACACCGACGCGCTCACCAACTGGATCACGCTGTGACCGGATGTCAGCCAGCGCCGAGGGCCACCAGGGAGATCGCGGCGACCTGCTGGACCGGATCGTCCGCCGCGTCCAGCCGGACGCTGTGCATCGACTCCGCGAGGCTCTGACCCGCCAGCAGGTGGCGGTGCAGGCTCACCATCAGCGGCACGAGGGCGTCGTCGTTCAGCGGGACGACTCCGGCGACGATGCCAGCCGTGCCGAGCGGCAGCAGGCTGCTCACCAGCCCGAGCAGCTCGTCGGCCCCGGCGGGGGCCAGGACACCGGAGTCGCAGCTCGACAGGACCAGCCGGTAGGGCGCGCGCCGCAACTGCTCAAAGTCGTACACGGTCAACGGCCCGTCTGACATGCGCAACGACGAGAACAGGGGGCTGTCAGCGCGGAAGCTCCCGTGCGCGGCGATGTGCGCCAGCCAGGCTCCATCGATCGCGGACAGCACCCGCTTGGCGGTGGCCTCGTCGCCAGACAGGACCGCGGCGTCCGGGTACATCTCGGCGAGAAGCGGAACCTCGGCGCCACCGGTGACGAGCCCAGGGCCTCTGGCCAGGGTCACCCGGTGGCTCCGCGGAGGTCTGGCGGCATGAGCGCGCATCCACGCCTGCGCTGACGGGGCGACGCTGAAGACGCGGCTGCCGAGCGCCGGGAGCAGTGCCCACGGCACGGCGTGCAGCTTGCCCGGCGGGACCACCACGACCGGGGCATCACCGAGCTGCGCGGCGGCCGGACCCAGGATCGCGTCCTGCAGCTCCGGCCCGACCGCGTCGAGGATGGCCCGTGCACTATCCGCGTCGTCCCCGGACCGCCCGCGGGCCAGCCGGCGCAGCGCGAACGGCGCGAAGTCGGCAGCGCGGACCGCGTCCTCGGTGCGCCCGGCGGTGAACTGCCGCACCCCACCACGCCCGGCCCCGCACACAAGCACGTGCAGGATGCCGTCGACGTCGACGATTTCCAAAAGCTGCGCCGCGCCGAGCTGATCGAGCAGCGCACGAACGTCGATCACGGCTCGGCCGACCCCTGCCACTCCCGGTGCCTGCAGCGAGCGCGCGCGAACCACCCCCTCCAGGCGAAGCTGCTCCCGCTGCAGCGGTCCGGTCGGAGTGCCCTCTCGACCGGCTTCCTCCAGTCGACTGGTCACCTCGCGCAACGCGGCAAGCCCTGCGTTGAGCTCAGCGTCGGCGGACGGCCGCACCGACGGCACCGTGAGCGCGGTGGCGCGCCAGCGCTCAGTCCAGGCCAGCAGGAGCCGCGGACTGCGAACGCGAACGGCGTGCCGCTGGGCCAGCGCTCCCAGTTCCCCGCCCCGCGCGGTGGCCTGGGCACGCAACTCCGACGCGCCGAGGGTCAGCCGGTGGTCTTCGAGCACCTCGAGACCCCGGCGGCAGGCCGCAAGCATCCGGCGTGGCTCGGCGGCAGCCTCCGCGCGCAGCGCCTCGGCAAGCCAGCCGCTGGCACGTGACATCGCCGCACCGCGCCGCCTGCTCAGCGCCGCCGCACCGAGGTGGCGATCGGCGTCGGCGCGTCGGCCAAGATCAAGCGCCACCCGCCCGGCCAGCAGGTGTGCTTGCGTGGCCTCGCCCGAACCGAGCTGCTCTAGCCGATCCGCGGCCACGTCTGCGGCACGCAGCAATCCGCCAGAAACCGGACCGATTGCGTAGCGCGCCTGAACCAGTATCAGTCTGGTGTGGGCTTGTCCCCAGGCGTTCTGGTGTGATCGGAAGAGGCGGTAGGCCGCCTGAGCCCGGTCCAGAGCTCCCTGAGGCTGTGCCGCGGCGAGCGCGCAGCTAGCCGCCGTCAGCAGCAGTTCGGCCCTCATGGTGGACCAGCCCTGGGCCTGCTCGATATTGCCTATGGCTGCATCGGCCTCCGCCAGTGCCTCGGTGGTCAGGCCGGCCGCTACCAAGGCGTCGCATCGGTCGAGACTAAGGAACGGGTTCGGCAGATTCAGGACCCGATACCGGGACGCGACGTCGTCAAAAAAGGAAAGAGCCTTCGGCAGGTCTCCCGACCGAGATGCCGCGACCCCACGATTGAACATCGCATCGATTGCCTCCTGTTCCTGGCCAGCGTCAGCGAACAGGAGCCCCGCAGCCGCGAAGTCGGCATCGGCGCGATTCGTCATGCCGATGGCGAGGTTAACCAGCCCGCGGCCCTCCAGCGCACGAGCTGCCCAGATGCCATCGTCGGGGCGCTGCAACAGGCTAATCGCTCGGCGGAAGTCGTCCAGAGCCGCCGGATATCGGCCAAGTATCCAGAGGATCATGCCGCGTCGGTGCAATACCCGGCCCGCCGTTTGTTTCGTCGAGATCTGGATCGCACGATCAAGTGCGGCAAGCGCCTGGTCGGTCCGGCCCGAGTAGGCAAGTGCCGGGCCCAGGGAGCTGAGAACATCTGCTTCCCGTTCAGCTGAGCCGGTCCGTCGAGCCAGCCGCAGCGCGGTTCGCAGTTCACGTATGCCCGCGGTCACTTCGCCGATGTCACGCAAGACGATTCCCGCGACCTGGTGTGCGATCGACGCGTCGTGCGGTCCGGGGTGACTCGCCAAGATGCCGTGCGCCCTGGCTAGCGCATCCCGGGGACGGGAGAGGGCCAGCAACAGCAGATCGCCCAGATCTCCCTGACTGGATTCCGGCGCAACGGGGCCTTCGGGCACGCAGATGATGTTAGATCCTGCTTGCGCCGCTTGCCCGTTGCGGCTGTCGCTTCCAGCCACCTTTCCGAGACCCAAAGTAACCAGAGTGACAGAGGTATCACTCCACTCGGTGATCACTCCGTATGAGTACAGGGGCCTGCAGTCGCGCATGCGCGCCTGCGGCCCCTGCTGCCCTCATGCGGGGCTCATACATCAATGTCGCTCACAACCCTGAGGGAGCCAGCATGACCGAATCAGACGATTGGCGAAGCTATGTGGAAACAAAGGTGGCGAACGAGTGCGACCACGTTGTTCGCTCTTTCAGCGAAGCACCTGGCGGAGGCAGAGAAATAAAGGTCGCGCCCGCCGATGGGGGGGTTGGCCACATCTATGCTGAAGGCGAGATCGTCGTACGCGAAGGGCATCTGGATCGCGTCCTCGAGATTCTTGAGCCAAATGCCGACTATGACCAGGTACGCAATGATCCCGGTCGCGTCCGGCCGATCATCGAGGGCGTCGTCCTGCTTACTCTCGGTGAGACGCGGCCCCTTGCGCTTGACGCCCTTGAAGCCATCGATCAGCAACTCGGCCAGGGTGTCGCCACGCCCAATCATGTCCTCACCGTCGCGGGTGGCAAGGGGAGCATCTGCCCGGCTACCGAGCCGCAGGAGGTGTATTACGACATCGAGCCGTTCCCGTCGGTGTACCACGACGGCGGTGGCGACGGCGTGCTCGTCTACATGGCCGACACCGGGCTGCTGCGGGACACCGCTACGCATTCCTGGCTGGAAGGCGTCCGCATGGCGAACCCGCTCGAGGACGCGGATCCGAAGGAACCGCTGGAGGGCGACCCGCCGCAGATCACGCCCTATACCGGACACGGCACGTTCGTGGCGGGCGTCCTGCGCTGCATCGCGCCCGATACGGAGATCATCGTCGAGAACGCGTTCGCGATCGCGGGTAGCGAGCTCGAGTCGGACCTCGTGCCCCGGCTAGACGCGGCTCTCAGGCTCGGCGCCGACATCTTCCACCTGACCGTCGCATGCTCTTCCCGAAACGATCTTCCGCTGATCGCGTTCCAGGAGTGGCTCAGGAAGGTGCGCCAGAGTGGTGCGGTGTGCATCGCCGCCGCTGGGAACAGCGGTTTCGACCGGAAGACGTGGCCGGCCGCGTTCCCGGGCGTGATCGGCGTCGGCGCGCTTGGCGGCGACTGGCGGGGGCGGGCCACGTTCAGCAACTTCGGGTCGTGGGTCGACGTGTACGCGCCAGGGCGCGACCTCATCAATGCATACGCGACCGGCACGTATAAATGTCACGTTTACCCGTACGCCGGTAAGGACCGTGAGTTCTACGGCATGGCGAAGTGGAGCGGCACGTCGTTCTCCACGCCGATCGTGACCGGGCTCATCGCGTCGCGGATGTCCCGCTCCGGCGAGACAGCGCGCCAGGCCGCCGCGGCCGTGCTCGCCGAGGCGCGGGCCCAGGCGATCCCGGGCGTCGGCCCCGTTCTGCTGCCCGCCGGCTACCCGCTCCAGTCACGCTAGAGGCCGCCATCGGCCTAGACGCGAAATGCGCCCGGGAGCCTTGCCCCCGTGAGGGCTCCCGGGCGCATCCGTTTCCCGGGCCCTAGATCAGGGCCTGCTCGGCGAAGGTCAGCATCTGCTGCCACATGGGGTCCAGCTGGGTGGTGTCCAGCGCCTGCTGCAGCGCGATCACCAGCGACCGCAGGTCGGCGTTGCGCAGCCACGCCAGGTTCCCGGCCGCCACGTTGGCAAGGTGCGACTGCGCGGAGACGCCCTCGGCGTTGCCCAGCACCGTGCCGATGACGTCGCCGGGCCAGGTCACCTGGCCCTGCAGGCCCTGCGGGCTGGACCGAGTGATCGAGCCGAACACGGCGTCGGCGAACCGGTGGGAGGCGTCCTGCGCGAAGTGCAGCCGGACGGCTTCCACGAACTCCCGCAGCGGAACCTCGTCCAGGCCGCTACCGGGTGAGTGAAGCTGCTCGACGACCTGGTCCCTGATCGCGGCGACCTCGTCCGGCTTGAGGATCTCGATGATCTGCGGAACCGGCGGGCCGGTGGTCCAGAACTGCCGGGTGAAGACGCCGCCCGCGTAGGAAACCAGGATGCCGGCGCCGTCGTCGGGCAGTTCGGCGGCGATGACCACCGCGCCGCCGAGGGCGGGCAGGCCGGGCCCGGAGAACCCTCCCTGCCACAATCCCGTTTCATCGGACGCGGCAGGAGGCGCAGGCATCGCGGGTGTCGCCATTTTCTACGCTCCTCACCGGGGACGCGCGATTGGCGCGTCCCCCGAAGGAGCAGAGGCGCGGCGCGCCGTTCCTGATACGCGCCGCAGAAAAACTCACAGATGATACGCGTACTCGCGGAACTCCCAGTCGGTGACGAACCGCTCGAAGCGCTCGATCTCGTTGCGCTTGAAGGCCAGGAACGACGTCACGAAATACTCACCGAGAACGCCGCCGAGCTCGCGGTCGCACTCCAGCGCGTCGAGCGCCTCGCCGAGGCGCATCGGCAGGATCTCCGACCTGGCCGGGTCGTAGCCGTACCCCTCGAGCTTGGCGGGGGGCTCCACCTTGTCCTGGATCCCCAGGTAGATCGCGGCGCCCAGGGCGGCCATGGCCAGGTACGGGTTGGCGGTGGCGTCGCCGAGCCTGACCTCCATCCGCGCGGCAGCGCCGCGCTCCGGCGGGATCCGCACCATCGCGCTGCGGTTGTCCAGGCCCCAGTCGATCAGCCACGGCGCGAGCGTGTCCGGGCCGAAGCGCTTGAACGAGTTGACCGTGGGGTTCAGCAGCGCACTGAGTGCCCTGGCGTGCCGGAGCACGCCGCCTATCGCGTTCCGGGCGGTTGGCGACAGCCCATCGGGGCCGTCAGGATCCGCGAAAACGTTGGCCCCGGACGAGTCATTGATCGAGATGTGAACGTGGAACCCGGAACCGCCCTCGTCGTTGAAGGGCTTGGCCATGAACGTGGCCAGCAGCCCGCGGTGCCGGGCGATCTCCTGCACCGCCGACTTCAGCCGGAACGAGCGGTCGGCGGCGTCGGCGAGGTCGGAGTGGCCCAGGTTGATCTCGAACTGGCCGGGCGAGAACTCGTGGTTGGCCGTGGTCACCCGCAGGCCCGCGTCCCTGAGCTGCCGCAGCATGTGCAGGAGCAGGCCCTCGGGGTCGCCCTTCCTGCCGACGACGTACACGTTGCCCGGATCGTTCGCGTAGCGCTGCCAGCTGCCGTCGGCGGCCTGCTGGCAGACGAAGAACTCCAGCTCCGGGCCGCACACGAGCGTGTAGCCGAGGCCGGCCAGCTGGTCGGCTACGCGCCGCGCGACGGTGCGCGGCGACTCCGGCGCCGCCTCGCCGTCCGGGGTGCAGGCGTCGCCGAGGCACCAGGCCGTGTTCGGCTCCCACGGCAGCGGCGTCATCGTCGCCAGGTCGGGGTACACGGTGATGTCCGGCAGGCCGTCGGCCAGGCCGCCCTGGACCGGGATCACGTCGGCCATCGGGGAGGTGTGATAGACCGCGCGGCAGAACGCCAGGCCGTGGCCGGCCGCCGT
>Ga0335074_10003762_pt1 | contig 20817 bp, 20 predicted proteins | sample Lox_Sample_23_FD_206715 | JGI IMG/M metagenome (GOLD analysis project Ga0335074, IMG submission 206715) | Soil microbial communities from Loxahatchee National Wildlife Refuge, Florida, United States - Lox_Sample_2.3 | ecosystem: Environmental > Terrestrial > Soil > Wetlands | place: USA... | reverse complement strand
TCGGCGAGGGCACCGCGGAGATCCAGAAGATGATCATCGGCCGGCGGCTGCTCGAGGAGTACCGGATCGCGCCCTGACCGGCTCAGCCGCCGGCCGGGAGCAGCTTGGCGTGATCCCAGGAGGAGACGCGGTCCGGATTCACCACGAACCCGCTGCGCTTGCGGGCCGCGTGTTCCACGTAGTCCTCCAGTGAGCCCGCGCCCAGATCCGCCGCCGGGCCGGCCATCACCCCCGCGATCTGGCGGCCGATCTCCCGTACCTCGGCCGGGTCCTCGACCACCCGGACCCGGCCCCGCACCTGGACCCCGCGCAGGTCGAAGTACTCCTCGCCGGTCTCGACCAGGCAGGTGACCCGCGGGTCGCGAGCCAGGTTGCGCGCCTTCTGCGACGCGCGGTAGGTCCAGAACGTGATCTGCCCCCCGGTCAGCACGTAGTACATCGTGACCAGGTGCGGCGTGCCGTCGGGGTTGATCGTGGCCAGCTGCACCTTCCGGCCCGCCGCGAGGAACGCGGCGGTCTCGTCCGGGGACATGGCCACCCGGTCACGCTGCTTCATGCTCCCGAGTCCGGGCGTTCGGAATCATGGTCCGACCGTGGAGCGGACGAGAAGCCGATCGTTTCCGCGGCCAGGGGGAGCGTGTCCTCGCAGGCGAAGCCCACCGCTGGCGCGCCGTCGTCGGAGCCGGCCGACATCGGCGCCAGCGCGTCCGCCACGGCGTCGAGCGTCCACATGCCGTCGGCCGACCCGTGCTCGCTGGCGTAAAAGACGCTGCGGACCCGGGGCGGCTCCATCACCGCAGCCACCCCGCCGTGCACCACGAACACCTCGCCGGTGATCCCGGCCGCGGCCGGGCCCGCGAGGTAGGTCACCAGCGGCGCCACGTGCTCGGGGGCGAGCGGGTCCGGGCCCGTCTCGGGCGCCGCGCCCATCAGGCCGGCGGTCATGTCGGTCCGCGCCCGCGGGCAAATCGCGTTCGCGCGCACGCCGTAGCGGCCGCAGCTGCGCGCGGTGACCACGGTGAGCGCGACGATCCCGGCCTTGGCCGCCGCGTAGTTGGGCTGCCCGGGCGAGCCGAGCAGGAACGCCTCGGACGAGGTGTTCACGATGCTGGCGTAGACCGGCCCGCCCGCCTTTTTGCTCGCCTCACGCCAGTACGCGGTGGCGTGCCGGGTGGTCTCGAAATGGCCGCGCAGGTGCACCCGCAGCACCAGGTCCCACTCCTGCTCCGACATCGTGAACACCATCCGGTCCCGGAGCACGCCGGCGTTGTTGACCAGGATGTCCAGGCGGCCGAAGGACTCCAGCGCGGCGATCACCAGGCGCTCGCCGGTGGACCAGTCGCCCACGTCGCCCGCGATGACCACGGCCTGGCCGCCGCCGGCGGTGATCAGGTCGGCGGTCTCCTGGACCGCCGGGCCGGGCAGGTCGTTGAGCACCAGCCGGGCCCCGGCCCGGGCCAGCGCGATGGCCTCGGCCCGGCCCAGCCCCTGGCCCGCGCCGGTCACGATCGCGGTCTTGCCGTCCAGGCTGGTGTCGTTGCTCATGCTTCCCCTAGTACCCGGGGCCGCTCAGCACGCCGCCGTCGGCGACGAACTCGCTGCCGGTCGAATAGGACGAGTCGTCGGAGGCCAGGAACGCCACCAGCCGCGAGATCTCGACCGGCTCGGCGAACCGCGGGATCGGCAGGGACTCGATGAACGCGGCGCCGTCCACATGGTCGAAGGTACCCGCCTGCTCCAGGGTCATCCGGGTCAGCACGCCGCCGGGATGCACCGAGTTGACGCGGATGCCGAACCGGCCGAGTTCCTGGGCGGCGACCTTGGTCATGCCGCGGACCGCGAACTTGCTGGCGCTGTAGGCGGACAGCCCGGCGGCGCCGGCGAACCCCTCGATCGAGGAGATGTTGACGATCGACCCGCCGCCCGCGGCCTTCATCGGCTCGATCACCGCCTTCATGCCCAGCCAGCAGCCGATCGCGTTGACCTCGAGGATCCGCCGGAACTCGGTCAGCGGCATGTCGGCGATGTTGCCGAATTTCAGCACGCCGGCGTTGTTGACCAGGACGTCGAGGCGGCCGAAGGTCTCGGTGGCGGTGGTGACGGCCGCCGCCCAGTCCGCCTCGTCGGTCACGTCCTGGTGCACGTACCGGCAGCACTCCTTGCCGAGCCCGGCGGCGACAAACTCGCCCCGGTCGTCGAGCACGTCGCCGAAGACCACCCGCGCGCCCTCGGCCGCGAAGTGCCGCACGTGCGACTTGCCCATGCCCCGGGCGCCCCCGGTGATCAGGGCCACCTTGCCGTCCAGCCTGCCCATGGCGTCCTCGATCCGCGCCAGAATGCACCAAACGCTTGCTTGGTTTGAGGGTAACGGGCTGTCTGGCCCCGGGCCAGCGGGCGAGGCTAAGCCGTGATGCCGTCGAACAGCAGGCGCAGGAACGCGTCGACCACCTGATCGATGCTGTAGCCGCCGGTCCGGCGCCACTGCGAGGGGAGCCACAGCACGTCGCGCATCAGCCGGTAGGTCAGCTTCGGGTCCAGGTCGGCCCGGAACACGCCGGCCTCGATGCCCTGGCGCAGCTCGCCGACCCAGATCCGCTCGATCTCGTGCAGCGCCTTGCGCAGGTAGGCGAACCGGGGCTGGACGGCGAAGTAACTCCAGTCGTTCTGCAGCATGGCCAGCGCGGCGCGATGCCGGGACAGGGTGGCGCTGGTCGAGCGCACGATCTGCTCCAGCACGGCGCGGGGGCCGCCGCCCGCGGCGACCGCGGCCCGGTAGTCGGCCAGGATCTCGTTCATGAACCCGGACAGGATCTCGTCGCCGATCGACTCCTTGGAGTCGAAGTGGTGGTAGAGGCTGCCGGACAGGATCCCGGCGGCGTCGGCGATCTCGCGCACGGTCGTGGCGCGGTAGCCCTTCTGCGCGAAGAGCTCGCCGGCCAGCGAGACCATCCGGGCGCGGCGCTCCGAGCGCGCGGATCCGTCGGCCGTCATGGTGCCAGCGGGACCGTTCTTGCCCCCGGCCCGGCCCTTCTTCGTCGCCACCCCGTCATTATCGCCGCCGCGGGCTGGCCCGCCCAGCGAGCCTTGCGTGGGCTGACTGAAACCTGTTCTAATTTTGTACCGCCCGGCGCCTAACCAGGTTGGGGGATCACCGATGATCAGTACGCGCGCGGCGCTGCTCTACGGCCCCGGCGAGGACTACAAGATCGATACGGTCGAGATCGACGAGCCGGGGCCCGGTGAGGTCCTGGTCGAGATCCGGGCGTGCGGCCTGTGCCACTCGGACGAGCACGTGCGCAGCGGCGACCTGCCGCTGCCGCACTACCCGGTCATCTGCGGCCACGAGGGCGCGGGCGAGGTGGCGGCGGTCGGCGACGGCGTCACGACCGTGGCGCCCGGCGACCACGTCGCGCTGGCGTTCATCCCGTCCTGCGGGTCGTGCCCGAGCTGCCGGGCCGGCCGGGCGTTCCTGTGCGACACCGGGATGAAGCTCTTCGACACCGGGATGATCACCGACGGCCGCGTCGCGCACCGGATCGGCGGCGAGCCGGTCGCCCGGTTCTCGCAGCTGGGCGCGTTCTCGGAACGCCAGCTGCTGGCCGAATCCTCGGTGGTCAAGGTGGATACGGACATCCCCTGGCCGGCCGTCGCCCTGGTGTCCTGCGGGGTGGCGACGGGGTTCGGGTCGGCGGTCAACCGCGCCGGAGTCAAGCCCGGCGACACGGTGGCCGTGCTCGGCGTCGGCGGGGTCGGCGTCAGCGCGGTGCAGGGCGCGCGCATCGCCGGGGCGCGGCGGATCATCGCCGTCGACCCGTCGGAGTTCCGGCGCGAGCACGCCCAGCGGTTCGGCGCCACCCACGTGTACGCCTCGCTGGACGAGGCCATCGCCGGGGTCGGCGCGATGACCTGGGGCGCGATGTGCGACTCGGTCATCTGCACGTTCGGCGTCATGCTCGGCGAGCTGCTGGAGCCGGCGCTCACGCTCACGGCCAAGGGCGGCACCTGCGTGGTCACCTCGGTCGCGCCGATGGTCCAGGCCAAAGCCGACCTCAACCTGTTCTTCCTCGCGATGATGAACAAGGAGATCAAGGGCTGCCTGTACGGGTCGCAGAGCCCCCGGGAGCAGATTCCCAAGCTGCTGGGCCTCTATCAGGACGGCATCCTGAAGCTGGATGAGATGATCACCGCGACGTACCGGCTCGACCAGGTCAACGAGGGCTACGCCGACATCGAGGCCGGGCGGGTGCTGCGCGGGGTCATCCTGTTCTGACCGGGCCGAGCCGGCGGACCAGGGCCGCGATGCCGGCCGCGTCGGTCCCGGGCGGCGGGACGAGGCCGATCACCGGCGTGTCCAGCCCGCTGGCCTGGTACTCGGCGACCCGTTCCCGGCATGCCTCGGGCGCGCCGTGCACCACCAGGTCGTCGACGAGCTCGTCGTCGATCTTCTCCAGGGCGCCCTTGCGGTCGCCGGCCGCCCAGGCCTCCTGCATCGGGCGCATCGCGTCGCCCCGGCCCAGCCATTCGTGGAACGCCGCGTACGCCGGCACGGTCATGTAGGCGGCGATCATGCGGCGGGCGATGGCCCGGGCCAGCCCCTCATCCGCGGTCGGGCAGACGAAGATCCGCGCGACCAGCTCGCACCCGGGCCCGGCCACCGCGCGCACCTTGGGCACGTCGCGGGGGGCCAGCCAGTTCGTGATGACCGCGCTGGCCTCGGCCGCGGCCAGCTTGATCATCTGCGGGCGCAACGCGGCCAGCGCGATCGCCGGCGGCGTCGCGGGCGGGGACTCCAGCCGGAACCCGCGCACGCTGAACGTCGGGTAGTCCTCGGTGATCTTCTCCCCGGCCAGGGCCCGGCCGAGGAAGCGCAGGGTGTCGCGGGCCCGCTGATAGGGCCGGTCGAACGCGATCCCGTTCCACTGCTCGACGATGACCGGAGATGAGGTCCCGATGCCCAGCACGAAACGCCCGGGCGCGAGATCGGCCAGCGTGGCGGCGCTCATCGCCAGCAGGCCCGGCCCGCGGGTGTAAACGGGGATGATCGCGGTTCCCAGCCGCAGTTCGGCGGACCACTGGGCGGTCAGGACCAGCGGAGTGAACCCGTCGGTGCCGCTGACCTCGGCGGTCCAGGCGTCGGTGTAGCCGAGCCCCGGCAGCCCCGCGATGATCTCCCGCTGCTGCGCCAGCGGGATCCCGGGCAGCGGCAGCGTCATTCCCCAGCGCGTCACGTGGCCATCCTCTCGGGCGGTTCGAGGTCGGTCGGACCACGATTCTGTCATCCGGGCCTAGTATTCCGGCATGGGTCCGCAGGTGCCGGACGAGCCGTTGGGGTCGCCTTCCGACGATCCGGAGCTCGAGGCCGTTTTCGCCCGGTCCTCGCCGGCCGACGCGCTCGCCGCCGTGCTCACGGAGGCGCGCATGGTGCTGGCCGAGGTGCGCGGCCCGCTGGACGCCGAGCTGTGGGGCTCGGACATCGTGGCCGCGCTCGGTTCCGGCGGCGACCGGGCCGACGACCGGGCCGACGACCGGGCCGACGACGGGGACGACGATCAAGCCGACGACCCGGCCGCGGCGATCGTCGCGGCCGCCGAGAAGGCGGCCACCCCGGAGGCGCTGGCCACGCTGATCGTGCTCGGCGCGGTCGGGTCCGGAACCCTGCGCGACGCGGCCCGCGAGGCGGCCGGCCGGCTCGCCGGGGCCGGGATCGGCCGGCCGGACTGGGCCGACGCGATCGGCGTGCCGAGCCCCGGCCAGTCCTGGTGCTACGGCGACGTGGCCGGTCACCAGGAGGCGGTGACCATGACGTTCTGGTACGGCGACCAGGGGCACGTGGTCTCGGTGCTGCTCGACCACGACGAGGGCGGCGCGATCAAGGACATCTGGGTCGGCGAGGCGGGCGACATCCTCGACCGGACCAGGGAGATGGCGCGGCAGGACCCGAAGATGCTGTTCGAGATGATCACCCAGGCCGACGCGCGGGCCCGGCTGGACCGGGCCTTCGCCGCGGGGGAGTGCCCCGAGCAGCCCGCCGAGGCCAGCAACGTCGCGTCCCGCCGCGCGATCCTGCGCACCCGCATGGCCCTCCTGCACCGCTAACCCCGCGCGGGCCGGCTAAGCCAATCCTTGGCCGGGGAGGCCGATGAAGTCGGCCATCTGCGCGGCGGCATAGGCGGCGAACGGGCCCGCGGGCTCGAGGCTGCCGACGAACTGGCCGAACAGCTCGAAGCTGATCATCCCGAACAGCTGCGTCCACGCGATCAGGGCGCGGGCGATCACCGGTCCGGGGACCCCGGGCGCGATCGCGTCGGCGACGCCCGCGGCCTGCCCGGCCAGCGGCGCCGGAAGCGGCGGCCGGTCATCGGGGTCACCGGCACCGGCACCGGCCCCGGCCCCGGCCCCGGCGTCGGCCAGGATCCCGCCCAGCACCCGCACCACCCGGATTGCCGAGGCGACGGTCGCCTGCGGCGCCTGGTACCCGGGCACCGGCGAGCCGTAGATCAGCGCGTACTCGTGCGGATGGGAAAGCGCCCAGGCCCGGACCGTGCCGCAGACGGCCCGCCACCGGCCGCGGATGTCGCGCGCCGGCACCTCCGCGTCCGCGGCCTCGGCGGCCTCGCCCAGCGCATCGTAGGCATCGATGATCAACCCGGTGAGCAACTCGTCCCGGCTCGGGAAGTAACGGTAGATGGCCGAAGAAACCATGCCGAGTTCGCGGGCCACGGCCCGAAGGGACAGGCCCTGCGCCCCGGAGGCGGCCAGCTGGCGCCGCGCCTCCTGCTTGATTTCCCTGGTGAGCTCGGCCCGGGCTCGCTCCCGGGCCGTCCGGCTCGCGTTCGGAGCGCTCGGATTCGTGGTCATGGAACCGAGTCTGCCATGTGTCAGAGCATCGTTCAACAACGAGAGCAGTGCTCTTGACACACCGATCCCATCTAGTGCACACTGCTCTGTGTAGAGAGCACCGCTCACACAATTGGCAAAGAGGAGTCCGAGATGGCCGACAGTTCTTCGTCCCGCTACGTCATGCCAACGACGCCGATGGGCCGCCGCATGGGCAAGCTGTCGAACGACCTGGTGGCCGCGTTGACCAAGGCCGGGATCAGCATCAAGGGCAGCCGGGTGCTGTCCGTGCGCGGCCGCAAGTCCGGTGAGTGGCGCAGCACGCCGGTCAACCCGCTCAGCTACGAGGGCCGGCGCTTCCTCGTCTCGCCGCGCGGCCAGACCCAGTGGGTGCGCAACATGCGCGTGTCCGGCGGCGGCGAGCTGCGGGTCGGCCGCCGGGTGGAGACGTTCACCGCCCAGGAGCTGCCCGACGAGCAGAAGCCCGCGCTGCTGCGCGAGTACCTGCGGCGCTGGAAGTTTGAGGTCGGGATGTTCTTCGAGGGCGTCGGCCCCGACGCGCCCGACGCGAAGCTGCTGGAGATCGCGCCCGGCTATCCGGTGTTCCAGATCACCATTCAAGACAAGTGATTGTTACGCCCCGGCGCGGCGGAATCTAGGCCGTCAGCGCCAGCGTGGCGCCGGAGGCGTCGGTCAGCCGGTGATACCCGGCGCCCCCGGGGAATCTGGCCCAGGCCCCGTGTACCCGCGCGGCCGGCCCGTCCGGCCCGACCAGGATGGTGCCGTCCGCCCCGGCCGCGACGAGCTCGTCATCCACCCGGAGCAGGACCGGGCCGTCCCGCCGGGCGGAGATCGCGGTCCGGCCCCGGCGCAGCCCGGCCAGCACCGCGTCCGGGCCCTCGCCCTCGCACTCGACCCAGGTCGTCGGCGAGCCGGGCGTCGCGTCGTCGCCGGAGCGGTGCCAGTCGCTGCCGCCCACCGGGATCGCGCCCGGATCCCAGGCCAGCCACCAGGCCAGCGGCGTGGTCCAGTGCGGGTCGAGCCAGCTCCAGTGCCAGACCTCGGCCAGCGGCGGGCGGCGGCGCATCGGGATCGTCCAGCTCACGTGGCCGCCGATCGGGTGGTTGACCGACAGCAGCCCGCCGGCCCGCTCCGTGGCCTCCAGCCAGGCGTCGGCCGGGTCGCGGAAGTCGATCCAGCCGATGTCGCCGAACGCGTTCGCGTGGCCCGCCTCGACGGTCAGCTCCTGACCCGGCACGAGCGTGATCGCGTGCTCGGCGGCGACGGCCGGCAGCTCGGCGTGGTGGCTGATCGTGTTGTGATCGGTGATCGCGAGGAAGTCGAGCCCCTGCCCGGCCGCGAACCTGGCCAGCTCGGGCACGGTCATCGCGCCATCGGAATGCACGGTGTGGGTGTGCAGGTCGCCCGCCAGCCAGCGTCGCCCGGGGGCGGCGGGCAGCTCGCGGCGGGCCGGGCGGTCGGCCAGCGGCGGCAGCGGATCGGGCGGCGCGGACGGCACGAGCTCACCGGGCGTGCTGCTGATCTCCACGGTCAGCCGGTACTGCGCCCCGGCGGGCGGCACCCGGTGCAGGCCGACGACGATCTGCCAGGTTCCCGGTTCGAGTTCTCCGGGCAGGTAGCCGGGCGTCGCGGCGTCCGGGCCGATCACGAACCACCGGCGCGCCCCGCCCGACCAGCCCCGGAACCCGGCCGGCCCGGCGCAGCCCAGGTCGAGGCTCGCCCCGTCGCGTTCGTACTCCAGCTCGGCGCGCAGCCCGCACGTGCCGCGCGGGACCTCGACCGGCAGATAGTGCCATGGTCCCGCAAATCGGTCGTCCAGGGTCCACAGGCCGCTATGCCGGGTGATGACCATGTGCCCATCGCAGCAGACGCGGGTCAGCCGTGCTTCACGCGGGTCAGCGTGGCGTGACCGTTGTCGGCGGCGAACTGGCGGAGCTTGCCGCGCAGCTCGTCGGCGCCCGGATCGTCGAGCTCGTCGAGAATCACCAGTGCCCGCCGCCAGACCGCGATGGCCGCCTGACGGCTGCCCGCCACCCGGTGCACCTCGCCGAGGTGGGTGAGTACCTCGGCCTCGCCGCTGCGCGAGCCCATGTCCGCGAACAGGGTGATGGCCTTCTGGAAGCAGCTGGCCGACTTGGCGAGCTGGCCGAGGTGCTGGTGGGAGTAGCCAAGGGTGTCCCAGGTGTTCGCCTCGCCGCAGCGGTCGCCCAGCTCGCGTTGCAGGCCGAGGGCCTGCCAGCTGCGCAGCAGGGCCTGCCGGTGATCACCGAGCATGGCGTGATACCAGCCGATGTTGTTCAGGGCGCGGGCCTGGCCGGGCCGGTTGTCGGCCCCCTCGAACAGGGCCAGCGCCTGGCGGGCGTGGCCGAGCGCCTCGTCCATGCGGCCCATCCGCTCCATCGCCTTGCCGATGCTGAGGTGGACCCGGGCCTGCCCGACGCTGTCGCCGAGGTCCTGGTAGATCCGCAGCGCCTGCGACAGGTGGCTGCGTGAGTCGTCCCAGGCGCTCAGCTGGAACCGCACCCGGCCGACGTGGCGGTGCACGTTGGCCTGGGCGGCGAGGTCGCCGAGCCGTTCCGCGGCCGCGAGGGCGACGTCCTGGATCGCGGCGATGTCGTGCCACATCCGCTGGAATTCGAGGTGGTCCGCGAGGGCCCAGGGCAGCTGCCAGGCGTGCACGTCGAACCCGTTGTCGGCGGCCAGGGACGCGGCGGCGAGCAGGACGTGGTGCTCGGCCTGGAACCAGGCCAGCGCCTCCACGTGGGAGTCGAACGTCTCCGGTTCCGCCCCGGTCTGGACGGGCGGCAGGTCGATCGTGCCGCGGGCGGAGTTGATCAGCACGGCGCCGCTGAAGGCCGTGTGCAGGTAGTGGTCGAGCACCCGGTGCAGGGCGGCCCGGCGGGCGGCCTCGCTGTCGGTGGCCGCGGCCTGCTCGGCGGCGTAGGCGCGGAGCAGGTCATGGAACGCGTAGCGACCCGGGGAGGGCTCGGCCAGCAGGTGGCCGCGGGTCAGCTCGCGCAGCAGGCGCCGGGCCATGGGGAGGGGGAGGCCGGCCAGGCTGGCGGCGGCGGGCGCGGAGATGTCCGGGCCCGGGTGCAGGCCGAGCAGGCGGAACAGCCGGGCGGCCGGGGGGTGCAGGTTCTGGTACGACCAGGAGAACACCGCGCGCACGTCGGTGGCGTCCTCGCCGGTCGACAGCGCGTCCAGGCGTCCGCGGGCGTCGCGGAGCTCGGCGGCCAGTGCGGCCAGGGTGAACCGGGGGTGGGCGGCCGCGCGGGCGGCGGTGATGGCCAGGGCCAGCGGCAGCCCCGCGCACAGCCGGACCAGCTCGTCCGCGGCGGCCGGCTCGGCGGCCAGCCGCGCGGCGCCGATCCGCCCGGCGATCAGCTGGTGCGCGTCGGCGTCGGTCAGGATGTCCAGGGAGATCTGCCCGGCGCCCTCGGTCACGACCAGGCTGGCCAGCTCGGCGCGGCTGGTGATCACGACCATGGCGGTCGGGCTGCCCGGCAGCAGCGGGCGGACCTGGGCCGGGTCGCGGGCGTTGTCGAGCACGATCAGGATCCGCTTGCCCTCCACCAGGCTGCGGTACAGGGCGTGGCGCCCGTCCAGGCTGGACGGGATCTGGGCCGCGGGGACCTGCAGCGCGTCGAGGAACGAGCGCAGTGCCTCGGTTGGCGACACCGGGTCGGCGGGCCCGAACCCGCGCAGGTTCACATACAGCTGGCCGTCGGGGAAGTCGGCCGCGACCTGACGCGCCCAGTGCACGGCCAGCGCGGTCTTGCCGACGCCCGCGGTGCCGCCGATCACCGAGATCACCACCAGGCGGCCGGGCCGGTCGGCCGCCGCCGACAGGGCGCGCAGCTCGAGGGCGCGGCCGGTGAATCCGGGCACCGCGGCCGGGAGCAGGCTGGGCCGGATGGCATTCAGCGGCACGGAGCCGGCTTCCACCCCGGCGTCGCCGGCTGGCTCATCACCGGGATCCCCGCCGTCCCGGTGGTCGGCACCGGAGTTCCCGCGGTTCCCGGTGTTCCCGGTGCTCCCGGGTTTCCCGCGGTTCCCGGTGTTCCCGGAGTTCCCGGCGGGGGGCGGCCGACCCGGCCACGCCGTACGGCCGTTCGCCGACGGCCGGCCGGTCTCGTCGCCGTCCCCGTTTTCTGACGGCGGGGCCAGCAGCAGCGCGGAATCCGCCTGCAGGATCCTCTGGTTCAGGTCACGCAGCACCGGGCCGGGCTCGATGCCCAGCTCATCGACCAGTTGCCGGCGCGCCGCGCGATAGGCGGCCAGCGCGGCGGCCTGCTGCCCGGACCGGTACAGCGCCAGCATGAGCAGCTCGTGCAGCCGCTCCCGCAGCGGCTCGGCCGCGGCCAGCGACTGCAGCTCGGCCACGACCTCCCGGTGCCGCCCCAGGTGCAGGTCCGCGTCGATCCGGGCCTCGAGCGCGTCCAGCCGCATCTCGGTGAGCCGCGGCACCTCGGCCATGGCCAGCACCTGCGAGGGCACGTCCGCCAGCGGCTGGCCCCGCCACAACGCCAGCGCCTCGGCCAGCTGGGCCGACGCCCGCTCCCAGGCCCCGGCGCGGGCGGCGGCCTGCCCGGCCGCCTGCAGCACGCCGAACTGGGCGACGTCCAGCTCTCCGGCCCCGACCTCGATCAGGTATCCCGCCGGGCGGGTGACGATCCGCTCGTACCCGGACGGCCCTAATGCCTGCCGCAGCCGCTTGACGTAGTTCTGCAGCGTGACTCTGGCCGTGCCCGGCGGGCCGCCCTCCCAGACGAACCTGGTCAGGTCGGCGGCCGGAACGACCTGGTTGCCGCGAAGGAGCAGCGCCGCGAGAAGCACGCGCTGCTTACCGGCGGACACCGTAACCCGAGATCCGCTGGCCCGCACTACCAGCGGACCGAGCAAGCCGAACTCCACCCGATCCTCCTGCCGGGCGGAACGCCACCAGACCAGGCGATCCGGCCCCGCCACGCCTATCGTAACGGGATCGCACTAAAACGGCTGTTCGTTACCCCGGCCCCATGCGGGCCGATCGGCCGAGTTTGCCGCGGACCTCGCTGGCATCGGGATGATGCAGGTCATCGAGGATGTCCAGGGCCCGCCGCCAGGACGCCTCGGCTCGCCGCGGATCATCGGCGGCCTGCCAGGCGTCGCCCATGTGAATGAGGATGTCGGCCTCGTAGAACCGGTCGCCGAATTCCCGGAAGATTTCCAGCGCGCGCCCGAAGCAGTCAACGGCCTCGGCCAGGTTGCCGAGCCTGTGCTCGGCGTATCCGAGGCTGTCCCAGGCGAGCGCCTCGTTGCGGCGGTTGCCGCCCTCGGCGTTCAGGGCGACCGCCTGCCGGCAATACGGCCGGGCCCGCTGCGGGTCGCCGAGCAGGACGTGGCACCAGCCAACGGCGTTGAGTGCCGCGGCCTGCCCGGCCTGATCCGCGACCGCCGCGAACAGGGCCAGGGCCTGCTCGGCGTGGTCGAGCGCGTCCTCGTACCGGGCCTGGCGCTCGGCCACCCAGTTCAGGGACTGGTGCACGCGGGCCTGGCCGCTCCGGTCGCCGAGGCGCCGGTAGCGCCGGAGGCTGTCGCCCAGGTGCACCCGGGCCTCGTCGTATTCGGTGAGCCAGGCGCAGGCCTTGCCCAAAGCCCGGCCGGCCATGGCCTGAGCCCGGGTGTCGCGCAGGCGCGTGGCCGCGGCCAGCGCGGTGCGCTGGATGGCCGCGGAGTCCTGCCAGTGCCCGCGCCGGTCGAGAAAGTCGGCCATGGCCCAGGCCAGCTGCCAGGCGTGCACGTCGAACCCGTTGCCGGCGGCCAGGAAGGTGGCGGCGAGCAGGACATGGTGCTCGGCCTCGAACCAGTCCAGCGCGCCCTGGTGGCCGGCCGGCCGTTCCGGCGTGACGTCGGGCCATGCGCGGGCCAGGGTCAGCGGCGGGCGCGACGGGCTGATCAGCAAGGCCGCCGCGTGCGCGCTGTCCAGGTAATGGTCGAGCATCCGGTGCCGGGCGGCCGAGCGGTCGGCGTCGGCGTCCTGGCTGCCCGCCAGCTCGGTGGCGTAGGCGCGGAGCAGGTCGTGGAGCGCGTAGCGGCCCGGAGTCGGCTCGGCCAGCAGATGGCCGCGGGTGAGCTCGGCCAGCAGCCGGCGGGCCTGCGGCACGGCGAGGCCGGCCAGGCTGGCTGCGGCCGGCGCGGTGATGTCCGGGCCGGGGTGCAGGCCGAGCAGCCGGAACATCCGGGCCGCCGCGGGCCGCAGGTTCTGGTACGACCAGGAGAACACGGCGCGGACGTCGGTCACCTCTTCGCCGGTGCTCAGCGCCTCGAGGCGGTCGCGGGCGTCGCGCAACTCGGCGGCCAGCGCGGCCAGGGTGAACCCGGGATGGGCGGCGGCGCGCGCGGCCGTGATGGCCAGCGCGAGCGGCAGCCCGGCGCAGCGCCGGATCAGCTCGTCGACGGCGGACGGCTCCGCGTCGACCCGTCCGGACCCGAGCCGTCGGGCCAGCAGCTGGCGCGCGTCAGCGCCGGTGAGCAGGTCGAGGGTGAGCGGCCGGGCGCCGTCGGCGGCGACCAGGCCGGCCAGGTCGTTGCGGCTGGTGATCAGGACCACGGCGGTCGCCGAGCCGGGCAGCAGCGGGCGGACCTGGGCCGGGTCACGCGCGTTGTCGAGCAGGACCAGGATGCGCCGCCCGTGAACGAGCCGGCGGTACCGGGCCTGGCGGCCGTCCAGGCTGGCCGGGATCTGCCCCGGCGGCACCCGGAGCGCGTCGAGGAACTCGCGCAGCGCCTCGGCCGGGGGGAGGGGATCGCCGGACGGATCGAATCCCCGCAGGTTGACGTACAGCTGGCCGTCGGGAAACCGCGCGGCCTGCTGCCGGGCCCAGTGCACGGCCAGCGCCGTCTTGCCGACCCCGGCGGTGCCGCCGATCGCGGTGATCACCACCGCGGAGCCCGGCACGGCCGACAACGCCCGCAGCTCCTCGGTCCGCCCGGCGAATCCCGGTACCCCGGCCGGCAGCATCGCCGGGCGCATCGCCGGGCGCACGGCCGGGGGCACGGCCTGCGGCACCGTATGGCGTGGCCGCGGGAGATGCGGCGCCGGGCCCGGGACCGCCGGGCCCGCGACCGCCGGGCCCAGCAGCGCGGGGTCGGATCGCAGGATGGCCTGCCTGAGCGAGCGCAGCGCGGGGCCGGGCTCGATGCCGATGTCCTCGACCAGCTGGCGCCGGGCCCGCCGGTAGGCGGCCAGCGCCTCGGCCTTGCGGCCGGACCGGTACAGCGCGAGCATGAGCAGCTCCTGCGGCCGCTCGCGCAGGGGCTCGGCCGCGACCAGCGACTGCAGTTCGCCGATCACGTCCTCATGCCGGCCCAGGTGCAGGTCGGCGTCGATCCGGGCTTCCCAGGCGTCGAACCGCATCTCGGCCAGCCGCGGCACCTCGGCCGCGGCCAGCGTCCGCGACGGTACGTCCGCGAGCGGCTGACCGCGCCAGAGCGCCAGCGCGGCGGACAGGTGCGCCGCTGCGCCCGGCCAGTCCGCGGCCCGCGCCGCCGCCCGTCCGGCCGCGTTCAGCTCGCCGAACCGGGCCAGGTCCAGCTCCGCGGCCCCGGCCTCGATCTGGTACCCCGCGGGCCCGGTCACGATCCGCTCATGGCCGGCGGGCCCCAGGACCTGCCGTAACCGCTTCACGTAGTTCTGCAGCGTCACCCGGGCCGATCCGGGCGGCCAGCCTTCCCACACGGCACCGGCCAGCTCATCCACGCCGACCACCTGGTTGGCCCGCAGCAACAGCGCCGCCAGCAGCACTCGCTGCTTGCCGGCCGTGACCGGCACCAGCGCTCCGTCGGATCGCACGACGAGCGGCCCGAGCAGGCCGAACTGCACGCCATCCTCCCAGATCGCGGAAACACCCCAACTGTAACCAGACCGCGTGTTCGGGGGCGGGAGCACGGCCCAGTCCGCCGGCCGGCACGATCAGAACCAGTGCAGGTCGGGGCGACCGTCGTGCCACACCAGCAGCACCACCTTGCCGATGATGCTCGCGCCCTTGACCGGGCCCCAGTACCGGCTGTCGCATGAGATCGCCCGGTTGTCGCCCAGCAGGTAGAACTCGCCGGGCGGCACGCGGTAGGGGTGGAGCCTGCTCGCAATCGGCGGTCCGAGCGGGTCGTGGCGCGGCAGGTAGGGCTCGGCCAGCAGCCGCCCGTTGACATAGACGCTGTTGCCCGACGAATAGATCGTCTGTCCCGGCAGCGCGATGACCCGCTTGACCAGGTCGCCTTCCTGCGGCCCCGGGCACCGGTCTCGCGGCGGGTGCCGGAACACCACGATGTCGCCCTCGCGTACGTCATGCCAGGAGAAGAACGCCTTCTGCACCACGATCCGGTCGTACACGCCGAACGTCGGCAGCATCGACGACGAGGGGATCCAGAACGTCTGGAACACGAACGCCCGCACCAGGCCGGCCAGCAGCACCGCCACGAGGATGATGATGGCCGTCTCGGTCAGCGCCCGCCTCCGCCGCCGCGGCCGCGTCCCGGCCGGCTCGGCCCCGGCCGGCTGGGCCCCGGCCGGGTCGGCGTCAGCAGGACCGGCCATGGGCGGCTCTCCGGGTGATCACCTGGCAATGAGCGCGCGGGCGGGGACGGCTCGTGCTGGCCGCCCTGGCGGGCGCCGTCGAGGCCAGCAGCCCCGCCGAGACGCCCAGCAAGCAGGCCGCGGCCAGCAGCGCGCAGAGCACCGCGCTCAGGCGCCGGCCGGGGCGCGGCGTGAGCCACTCCCGCGCCGCGCCGGCCAGGTAGCTCCATGCGATCGAGCCCGCCGGGGTCCCGTCGCTGATCAGCAACGCGGCCAGCTCGGCCGCCTCATCGCCGTGCCGCCGCCGCCAGCGGGCCGGGTAACACCGCAGCACGGCCCGCATGAGCGGGGCCGTCTGGGAGTCATCCATCAGATGCCTCCCAGCCGCAGCCGCAGCCGCCCGGCCGCGCTGACTCGCTCCATCGAATCGAGGTGCACGCGAAGCGCCTCAGCCCCCGGCGCGGTGATCCGGTAGGGATGGCGCCGGTCGTCGGCGGGCAGCGGCTCGATCAAGCCGAGCCGCTCAAGCCGGTCCAGCGCGCCGTAGAGCGTGCCGGGCCCGAGTTCCACGCCGGCCAGCTTCTTGATGTCCTGGATCAGCGCGTAACCGTGCCTGGGGCCGCCGGCCAGGCTGACCAGGATCAGCACCGACGCCTCGCCGGCCCGGCGCAGCACGTCCGGCCCGGCCCTGCCGTCCCGCCCGCTCACGGCCATCCGCCTCCCTAATACGCCGGCCAATATATCAGTCAACGTAATAGTCGCGCCGGCCGGAACGCGCCTAGGCTGGCAGCCGTGATGGACGCGATGCTCGGCAGTTGCCGCCCGGAGACGCTCAGGAAGCGCAAGAGCCACAAGTGGCGCTTGTACCCGGACGACGTGCTGCCCGCCTTCGTGGCCGAGCTGGACTTCGACCTGGCCGCCCCGATCGTCGAGGCCGTGGCCGCGGCGATGGCCATCGGCGACTGCGGCTATGGCGACAAGGGCGAACTGGGCGACGCGTTCGCGGCGTTCGCCGGGAAGCGGCTGCGCTGGTCGCCGGACCCGGCCCGGGTCTACGCGATCCCCGACGTGATGACCGGCGTGGCCGAGGTGCTCCGGGCCGTGACTCCGTCCGGATCCGGGGTGGTCATCAACCCGCCGGTCTACCAGCCGTTCTTCTACCGGATCCGGCAGGCCGGGCGGCAGGTGGTCGAGGCGCCGCTGCGCCGCGGTGACGACGGCCGCTATGAGCTGGACCTCGACGCGCTCGACCGGGCGCTCGCGACCGAGGGCGTCGCCGCGTACCTGCTCGCCAGCCCGCACAACCCGACCGGCCGGGTCTGGTCGCGCGGGCAGCTGACCGCGGTGGCCGACCTGTGCCAGCGCCACGGCGTGTTGCTGCTCGTCGATGAGATCCACGCGCCGCTCGGGCTGAGCGGTGCGGAGCATGTTCCGTTCCTCTCGCTTGATCATGAGCAGTCTGAACGCGCCGTCTCGTTCACATCGGCCTCGAAGGCCTGGAACATTCCGGGGCTGAAGTGCGGCCTCGCGATCGCTGGCTCCGAGGACTTGTGCGCGGTGCTCGACGAACGCTGGGAGGCGCTGCTGCCCGGTCAGCTCGGCGTCCTCGGGTCGGTGGCGGCGTTCGCCGACTCGCTGCCCTGGCTGGACGCGCTGCTCGCCCAGCTCGACGAGAACCGAGGCCTGCTGGCCCGGCTGGTCGGCGAGCAACTGCCCGGGGTGCGTTACGTGCCGCCGGAGGCCAGCTTCCTGGCCTGGCTCGATTGCCGCGCACTCGGCCTGGGCGACGACCCGGCCGAGGCGTTCCTGGACCGGGGCCGGGTCGCGCTGAGCGCGGGCCCGGGTTTCGGCGCCCAGGGGCGCGGCTTCGCCCGGCTGAACATCGGGACCTCACCCGAGCTCATCGCCGACGCGGTCCGCCGCATGGCGCTGGCGCTGGGCTAGTTCCTGGCTCGCCGGCGGCGATCAGCGCGCTGAACTCCAGGGGAACGCGGCGCGGTCCGGCTCCACCCATTCGGTCCGGGCCTGCGGCGAGGCGAGCGTCGCCGCGGTGTAGTGCCGCATCAGCAGCCGCTTGTCGAGCAGCGCCGGGTTCCGCGCGGCGAACACCTCGAAGTCGGTGACCGAGGGATCGGCCGCCAGATGATGACCGACGAGCTCGGTCCACGCGCGCGTGATCGTGGCGTGGAACTTCTGCGGCGCGTGCGCGGTCAGATGCCTGATCCAGTCGCTGATCCGGTCGGTCGCCCCGGCCGTCCCGTACCGACGGGCGGCGAGAAACGCCAGGTGAACGTGCTGGCGATGGCGGAAACCGCCGGCCGACGCCTCGACCTCCGCCAGCAGGCCGGCGAGCTCGGAGTGATCAGCCTGGGTCATCGCAACCTCCGTCAGCGTCCCGGTCAGGCTACCCCGGCCCGGCCGCCGGGCCGAACGCTTTTTCAGCGTCCTGACCCATCTGGTCCGTAACTCGCCGCGATGTCTTCGGGGCTGCCCCACCCGCTGTAGGCGGGCGACTTCGGCCAGCCCTCGGGCGAGTCCTGCCATTCCTCCTGCCGCCCGTAGGGCAGCAGATCGATCAGCGCGAAGGCGTGCGTGAGCTGCTCAGTGCCGCGGCCGTTGGTATGCCATGTGCGATACACGGTGTCGCCGTCGCGCAGGAGCACGTTGACCCCGAATCCGCCGGACTCAGCTCCTCGGTCGTCGCACTCGCCTGGCTCCGGGCCCGGGGCGGCGTCATCCCGATCCTCGGCGCGCGGACCGCCCAGCAACTCGCCGACAACCTGGCCTGCCTCGACGTCAGCCTGCCGCCTGACGCGCTGGCCCGGCTCGATGAGGCCACCCGCATCGCCCTCGGATTCCCGCACGACTTCCTGGCCAGCGCCGATTTCGTCCTCGGCGGCATGTCCGGCCAGCTCGACCTGCCACCGGACCGGGTGGCCCCGTTGTCCGCCGGTATGCTGAGCGCGGTGCCGGGATGAAGATCGCCCGTCGTGTCCCGGGTGCCTGACGGCGCGGAAGGTTCCGGTGGCCGAAGTCAGAGACGCCGAGGTCACGATCGTCGGTGGCGGGGCTATCGGATGCGCGGTGGCCTATGTCCTGGCCCGGGCGGGCCACCGTGACATCCAGGTCGTGGAGCAGGGCGAGCTGGCCGGGGCGACCTCGGGACAAGCGGCCGGATTGGTCGGGCAGGTCCGCGCCACAAAAGAGCGGTGCTTGCTGGCCATGGCCTCGGTTGCGGTGTACGCCCGGATCGAACAGGAGACCGGCTACCCGGCGGATTGGCGCCAGACCGGGAGCGTGCGGATAGCGACAACCGCCGAGCGAGCGGCCGAGTTCCAGGCGCTGGCCGCTGTGGCGCGGTCAGCCGGGCTCGAGGTCGAGTTCCTCACCCCTGCCCGGCTGGGCATGCTGTGCCCGATGCTGGACACGACCCAGGTCACGGCGGCGCTATGGTGCCCCACCGACGGCTACCTCCAGCCAAACAGTCTCGTGACCGCCTACGCGCGCGCCGCGCGAGATCGGGGAGTCACCTTTGCGACGCACACCACCGTTACCGGCCTGCGCATCATCGGCGGCGTGGTGACGGGCGTCCGCACCGACCGGCGCGCCGTCGCGACCGACATGGTGATCAACGCGGCCGGGCCATGGGCCGGCGCCGTGGCCTCGCTGGCCGGCCAGCAGCTCCCGATCGTCCCGGTGCGTCACGAGTACTTCGTCACCAGGGCCGTCGCGGGCTGGCACGCCGACTTGCCCGTGCTCCGCATCCCTGACCTGCGCATATACGCGCGAGCCGAAGGGCAGGGACTGCTGTGCGGGGGCTGGGAGCCGAACGGGCTGAGCCTCGACCCGCGTGCCGTCACCATCGGGCAGGATCTGGCCGTGGCCCCGGACTGGGATGTCCTATCCGGCTTCGCGCGCGACTTCGCCACGTTCGCGCCCGCGGTCACCGAGGCCGAGGTACGCGAGGTCTTCCGCGGATTTCCGGCGTTCTCGCCCGACGGCCGGTTCATCGTCGGACCGGTGCCCGGCGTGCGCGGCCTGGTGATGGCCGCGGCCTGCAACGCACATGGTGTCTCCGGGTCAGCCGGCCTCGCCGGCCACGTACTTGAGAGCCTGCAACCAGACCCGTCCCCTTACGTCACGTCCCTCAGCCCCGACCGCTACTACCCGCGTGGCTGGGACTGGGAATCAGCCCGCGCTCAAGCCCAGGGGATCTACGAGAACTACTACTGCCTGGCACCACAGCACGCCCCGTAACGCGCTCGTGGCGCCCTGGCCGTTGATGCACGGCTCGACCTCCCCGGCGAAGAACGGCTCGGCGTACCGGCGTCAGGGGGTGCGGTCTTTGCGCGCGAGGACGAGCCGGTACCGCGGGTTGCCGTCCTCGCGCCGGCCGAGAGCGGTCATGGGGACGGTCGTGACGGTGAACCCGGACGCCGTCAGGTCGTCGCGGACCGCCCGCAGCGGCCAGGTGCGGTAGTACATGACGAACGGGGGATGCCAGAGGGCATTGCGGACCCGCATGGCCAGATCGAACCCGGCCAGCGCCCAGTACCAGGGCGAGGCAACGGGCAGCGGCGCACCGACCGGCAACGCAAAGACCCCGCCGGGCCGCAGCGCGCGGTACACGTCGGCGAACAGGGCGGGCCGTTCGGCGGGCAGGAAGTGCCCGAGCGCTCCGAAGCTGACCGCCAGGTCGAAGGCCCCGGCGAAGGGCAGGGCCCGGACATCGGCGCGTACCCACGTGGCGTCCGGGTGCGCATGGCGCGCCTGCGCGAGCATGCCCGTGCTGAAGTCGGCGCCGGTGATCGGCTCCTGGCACACGGACGCCAGGACCCGCATGCCCGCGCCGGTCCCGCAGCATACGTCCAGTCCCCGGCCGAACGGGCCGAGCGGGCGCAGTATGCCGGCGGTCGCGTCCAGGATGGCATCGGGGGTGCGAAACGGCGTGTGGTCGAACTTCGGTGCCAGCAGGTCGTAGCCGCCCTCAACCGAGGACAGCGCCTGCCTCGCCAGTTCACGCGCCGACGGGCCTTCAGGCGAGAACATCGGCTACTGCGGCTGTTGCCTGCGGTCGAGAACCTCGTAGTGAGCCGAGCGCCGGTCGAAGTCCGCGAGCACCGCCCGGGCTGGCTCCGGCACGTGCGCCGTTTCGTAGTCCTCGCCCATGAAGCGCCTGACGCTGTCGAGTCCGTCGAACCACATCAGGGTCATGAACTCCACGTCGTGTTCCCGCTCGCGCCGGATCAGATCGATGGAGCGGAATCCCGGGATGCGTCGCGCCTCAATGCCGGGAATGACCTCGCCGCGAACGATGCGCTCGTACGCGCCGGCGTTGTCCTTCGTGGTCCAGCCACGCCACACACGGCAGATCATGAATCCCGAGCTTATGCGTTGGC
>Ga0335074_10003761_pt1 | contig 20820 bp, 13 predicted proteins | sample Lox_Sample_23_FD_206715 | JGI IMG/M metagenome (GOLD analysis project Ga0335074, IMG submission 206715) | Soil microbial communities from Loxahatchee National Wildlife Refuge, Florida, United States - Lox_Sample_2.3 | ecosystem: Environmental > Terrestrial > Soil > Wetlands | place: USA... | reverse complement strand
CGTCAGGCCAGGTGCGCTCGAGGTCGACGGCGAGCCGCTCGAGGCGTTCGTGGGCGAGGTCGGCGTCGGTGAGCGCCCACGCGCCGCGGATCTTGACCAGAACGGCGGGGCGTTCGCGCTCGGGCAGCAGGTCGGTGACGTTGCGCTCCTTGTGACGGTGACAGCGGTGAACCAGCGCGTGTTCGCCGAACACGTCCTTGATCGCCCGACGCAGCGCCTTGGCGCCGTCGATCACGAACAGGATCGCCTGCTCGGGATCAAGGCCCCGGTCGACCAGGTCAGACAGCAGCGAGCGGGCGAGGGTGGCGTTCTCGGTCGAGCCCTCCCACAGCCCCAGCGGAATCTTGACGCCGTCGGTGGTGATCCCCAGCGCGACCACGTGCGTCCGGTCCGCGATGTCGATCCCGTCGAGCATCATCACCGCCAGGCGGACGTCCTCCAGCCGGCGGCCCATCAGCTCTGAGAGCGCGGTCCGGGTCCGCTCGACGAACAACTCCGACACCGTGCTCTTGCCCGTCGAGCGTGACTCGCGCTCGACCGCCTCACCGACCGGCTCACCCACACCGGCGTACCGGCGGGTGGAGACGCCGGCGAGCATCCGGTTCATCACCACGACGGTCAGCGGGTCCCGGTCGGCGAAGTACTCATACGTCTTGACCGGCACCTCGTGCTCGTCATCGGCGGTGCGGATCCGCGGCCGGCTGACCTCCACGCGCCGGCCGCCCAAGGTCATCGATCCGCGCTCATGCCCATGGCGCTTGGCCGTCCGATCCGGGTCGTGCTTGCCCTTCGGCCCGACCACCTCGGCAACCTCGGACTCCATCAACTCGTGCACCACCGACAGCCCGACCCCGACGCTCAGCGCGAGCAGTCCCTCTCTCGCCGCGCCGACGAGCTCGCCCAGCACCTCCTGAATCTGCGCTGGAAGCGGCCTCTCCAACGCCTCCGCGGGCGTGACGACCTGCGGTCCGGATACCTTCTTCATGGCGGTTCCTCCTGTCCTCTCGGACTTAGGCTTGGTCGCCCCGAACGCTCCCAACCGGAGCGGACGAGGCGGGAGGACCGCCACTCAAATTTCTACGAGATCTCGGACAACCTCCGATGATGGAACGCAACCCCTAACGCGTGCCCGCACACTTCGGCGCGGGCTCAGGCAGCCGGCGGCGGTCTCGACCCCCGAATAGCTATCGCCGGCCCGATGCAGCTTGCGCTCTACGAACGAGGGGCAGTCCCGCGGACCGCTATCAGGGCGCTCGAGACTGCCGCTCTCGGCGAATACCACTGGACGGCCGACGGTGGCGGCCGTCTTGAGACATGTCGGATGAGCAAACGCTTCGGCCCCGGCCCAGCGCACGAGGAACAGAGCCCCAGCTCACACCGACCGAACGTCGGCACTGGCTCGGGCTAGACGGGCTGGTCGGCATCGTCATCGGTGCTGGCGAGTCTGTGTTGTTGGGCGTAGCGAGTGGCTTGAACGCGGGTCTGCGATCCGGTCTTGGCGAAGATGCGGGTGATGTGGGTTTTGACGGTGTGTCCGCTGAGGAACAGCGCGGCGGCGATCTCGCCGTTGGTGTGGCCTTGTGCGATTAGATCGAGGACTTCGGCTTCTCGTTTGGTGAGGCCGTCGGGGAGCTGAGCGGGGAGCGGGCGCTTGGCGTGAGAGGGCTGGGTGGCGGCGTTCAGGAGGGTGGCCTGTACGGCCGGGTCCAGGACGGACTGTCCGTTGGCGGCGGCGTGAACCGCTCGGGCGATGTCAGAGCGTGGAGTGTTCTTGGTGATGTAGCCGCGGGCGCCGGCATGCAGCGCCTCGAGGACGGAGGTGTCGTCGGCGTAGGTGGTGAGTACCACGACGGCTACATCGGGATGCTCGGCGGTGATGCGGCGAGTGGTCTCGATACCGTCGAGGATCGGCATATGCAGATCGACCAGGACCACGGCCGGGTGGTGCTGTTCGGTGAGGGCGAGCGCTTCGATGCCGTTAGCGGCGGCAGCGACGACGGTGATATCGGGGAGCAGGTCAAGCATCAGCACCAATCCGTCGCGGACTGATGCCTGGTCGTCAGCGACGACGATCTCAACCGCAGGAGCAGGCTTGGCGGTCATCGCGGCACGTGGGCTTGAACGGTCCAGTGACCGGCGGCGCTCCCCGCGGTCAGCGTCCCGCCGATGAGCAGCAGTCGTTCGCGCATTCCGGCAAGTCCGTAGCCTCCGCCCAGGCCGTTGGCGTCGCTTCTTGGCGGCGTTTGGAGGGTCCCAGCGAGAGGGGTGGGGTTGGCCACGGTTAGCGTTGTCACTTCGGGACCGTAGTCCAGGGTCACGGTCACGGGGGCGGCGGGGGCGTGTTTGGCGGCATTGGTCAGTGCTTCGCGTGCGGTGCGAATGAGAGCCAGATTTGCGTCGGGGCGCAGTGGGCGGGGCTCGCCGGTGACGGCGAGGTCAACCCGACGCGCGTTGTGCTGTTGATGGTCGGCGACGAGGCTGGTGAGACTGTCGGGCAGCGGTGGAGTGTCAGCGCGCAGCGCGTGGATCGCGCGTTGGGTCTCGGAGAGCCCGTCGTCGGCGAGGTGTTGCGCATGCTCGAGCAGTCGGTTGGCGGCTGCGATGTCGCCGGTGTCGTCAAGCACGGCTCGAGCGGCTCCGATCTGTATGCCGAGGGCGCTAAGGGAGTGCGCCAAGACGTCGTGGATCTCCCGCGCTATCCGGTTGCGTTCGTCAAGGGCAGCGGCGCGCCGTTGCTCTCTCTGAGTCTCTCTCATCTGGGTAACGAGCGCGGCTGCTTGGTCGGCGCGCACACGAACCTCGCGAGCGGCCAGTCCGCCGAGAAGCGCCACGATCAACAACAGCGGCAACCCGACCGCCGTCGTCGTCGAGATGCCGAAGGCCAGCCCGCCGACCTCGACTCCCAGGATGCCGGCTGCGGTCACCGCGCACGCCGCAAAGAACGAGAGGTCACTGCCGGCCGCCAACGCCGCGATGACCGCGAACCAAACGATCGAGCGAGCCGGGCTCAGCGCCGCGCCAAATCCCCCACACACCGTTATCGCGCCAATCGTGACGCCCGCCAGCCACGACCCTGACAGGCGCCGGCGAGGGCCGGCCCGGTCCAGGACGGCCCACAGCGCCCCGAGCACGCCGATGACACCCAGGACCACGATCTCAAACGCGCGATGCCCGGTGCTGCTCGCCCGGGCGAGTGTCAAGCCGCAGATCAGTACAAACGTCGCTGCCCGGACTAGCCAGAACGCGTACCGCGGTGGTCCTTCGAGAAGCCGCGCTCCGCGGAGACGCCCGGGATCAGCTCCTGGGCTCACCGCAGTCCCGTCCGCCGCGGAGTCGGCGCATCAAGAACCATGATCGCACCTATCGGCAGCTGGGACGCCGCCGACGTCGTCGGCGGCCGGGATGAGGTCGCGGCGGGCGCGCAGGAATGCGAGCGTGCCACCGGCCGTGGGCAGCCACAGGGCAATCGTGTGATACAGCAGCACGGCCGCGGCCGCGGGGGCGGCCGGGCTGCCGTAGAGCACTAACGCGCCGAGCAGGCCCGTATCCAGGACGCCGATCCCGCCCGGGATAGGGATCGGGATCATGTTCGACAGGTATCCGATCAGGTAGGCGAGCACCAGCGCGGCAGCGGGCGGCGGGTGACCGAAGGCGCGAAAGCTGACCCACAGCACCGCGATGTCGCAGCAGAGGTAGGCGATTGCGCCCAGCAGCCGCCAGCTGCCGTCGCCCAGCAATACTTCGGTCTTGGTGACGGTTGCGCCGGTAGCGCGCGCCAGCGCCCGCAGCCGGCCGCGGCCGGTCACGCGGCGCACAGCCGCCGGAAGCGCCACAAAGCCGACGAGTACGAGCACGCACCCCACCGCCGGCGCGGTCGTGAGGAGCTGTTCATGCGGTCCGGGAACGATCCGCAGCCCTAGACAGAACCCCGCCAGGATCAGCGCAGCCAAATTGACCGCGCTCGTGGCCCAGAACAGCACCGCCGATTGGTCCGCGATCCGCTGCAGCGGTTCGCCGCGTTGGTGAAGCATCCACGCCCCCAGGCCGATCCCGCCCGCCCCCCCGACAGGCACCACCGCCCCGAACGCCATCTCGGCCCACGCGACCCGGGTTGCCACACGCCGCGGGGTGTCAGAGAACACGAGCCGAAAGATGATCACGTAGCCCACGCACGAGGCCAACTCGAGCGAGACTGCCAGCGCTATCCACCAGGCGTCGACGTGCTCCAGGCGATCGGCGACCGTGCGCAGGCCCGGAACCGCGAGCACGATCGTGCCGGCCAGGACGCTGAGCACGACGGCGAACACGATCGCATTGCGCAGACGCCGGCTGTGATGAGCGTTACCCCCTGCACGCGATCGGTCAACCGCCCGGCAGCCCGGGCGCGCCCGGGGTCGGCCGCTTCGCTCACCGCATCCGCCCCCGGACCCGCTGTACAGCTCCGAGCGGTATGGGTCGCGGATTGCGGTTCGCCGGCGAGCAAACCCCGGGAAGCTCCCGAGATGGCGTCAGCTGCGCCCACGCCGCCCTGATGCGGGTTGCGCCGACCCTGTCTGCTTGCTGCGGAAGAGGCGTATCAGAGCCCTGATGATCGCGCCAATCACCATGCTGATCCGGCTCCTACAAGTAGCGTCGAGGTGGTCATGATTTGTCTCCTTTCCGGGCCAGCCCCATAGCCGACCCAACGCCCTCGACAGTAAGCCGAACCCGGGCGCTTGCCATCGGAGCCAGGGTTGATTCCCGGTACCAGATTCCCGTCGGGCTCATACCACATGTCACCCCGAAGATCGCCCCGTGCGGCGATGACAGCACCGCCACATCGCGGAAACATCAGAGCCGTCCCCGAGCTTCTGGAGCTGACATGCAAAAAGCCCTCATCCTCAACGCCATCGTCCTCGTGGTCGTGCTCGAAGCCGACCTCGGCGCCCACCGCGCGATCGGTTGGTTTCGCGTTCTGCGACCATTCGTCACCTCAGCCGCCGCGGTCGCTCTATTCATGCAGAGCGTCACCACCAGCGGCACCGGCCTCACCGTCGAACTCGCGCTCGCCGCCGCCGGCATCCTGCTCGGCCTACTCGCCACCGCGATGATGACCGTCTATCACAGTCCCACCACACAAAAGGCCGTCAGCCGGGCCGGACTGGGCTACGCCCTGGTTTGGATCGTCATCATCGGCGCGCGGAGCGCGTTCTCGTACGGGTCAGTGCACTGGTTCGGTTCGAGCCTGCACCACTGGATGACACAGCACAGTGTCAGCCAGAACGCGATCACCGACGCGCTGCTATTCATGGCCATCGCCATGATCCTCACCCGGAGCATCGCCCTCGCCGCCCGCGCCAGCCGCGTGGGAACCGGCGACCCGGTTCACCTCGATGACCCCTCGACCGTGCCGACGCGCTGAGTGTCGGCCCGCATCAAAGCGTCACGCAGTCCATCGAACCAATAGCCGCTGCTGATGGTGCCCAACGCCTATCACTCCTTCTTCAGCGCAAGCGCCTCGGTCGCGGGTGCCCTGATCGGACTGCTGTTCGTCGCGATCTCCGTCGCCCCACACAAAATGGCCGGCGACCGCGCCTCGCTGGCCTTCCAAATCGGAGCCGGCTCGGCGTTCGCTGCCCTCCTCAACACGCTCATCATCGCGCTCGCCGCCCTACTCCCCGGAGAGAACCTCGACCAGGCCGGTGTGATCCTGTCCGCCATCGCGATCAGCTCCATCATCGGCCTCACCATCCTCGCCCTGCGCACAGGCCCCAAGGGCGACCACCCAGCCGGGCTAATCCGCCTCGCCGCGCTGCTCCTCGTATTTGCGCTGCAGCTACTCAACGCACTGAAACTCCTCACCCACACCCACGACGCCGGTCCGGTCCACACCGAGGCTGCACTCTTCCTCGCACTCTTCGTAATCGCCATCGACCGCGCGTGGAAGCTCCTAGACGCCCGCGAAACCAGACTCCTACCCCTCCTCGCCGGCCTGCTCCATCAACCCCAACCGCAGCCACCCGCCTCCACCGACCAGCCACCCGCTCGCAGCCAATAACCCCTTCGCACCTGACGCGTGAATAGCCAACCCGCGAGTCCCACCACGCTGCACGCGCGCCCGGCGGCCTGCCCGGCTGCTCAGCGCGGCTGGCCGCGCTGACCCGGTCGCACTGTCGGCGGCGGCACGAAGGGGTCGCGCCAGCGCCGCGACCCCTTTAGACGTGGACGGGCAACCGATGGTCGACGCCGTCGCTCGTCGTCACGAAGGTCGATCAGGCGCTGATCCCGCCCGAGGACCCGCGGGCGGTCGACGGTTCGGTGTGCCGAGGAGGTCACCTCGTCGCAGCTCCGGGTGGACAGCGAGGAATTCGTCGGCGTTGGCGTACAGGCCGTCCCGATCGATTAGCTGAGCCGTCATGTTTGTCCATCGCTCCGTGAGAACCGCATCGAACTTCTCGGGGCAGCCGTGAACGTCACACGCTCGTTTGGTTTCATCGAGCAGGCGGGCTCTTGCTAAAGCACTCGCAGCGGACCGCCTGGCGAGCACGGAAGTGAGCTCGGCAACGTCCGAGGGAGGCGTGTCGGCGGTCCGCCACGGCCGGTTCTAGTGGGCGTCGGGATGCACGCGGACTGCAAGAACGCGGCCTTGTCCCCTCCCGACGTTGGTGATGCGATACCGGCCCACGCTGTGGAAGGTCGCGCCCTCTCCGGTCCGAAGGCGCGTTGGCACCTCGCCCGGAAAGACCAGCTCGAAGGTGCTGTCGAGAATGTAGATCATGCGTTCGTGTTCGTGCTCGTCGTCGATTTCGATGCTGCCGCCGGGTCGGAAGTTGCTTAGCGTCGGGACGAGTGTCCAGCGTGCGCCGCAGGTGAGGTCGTAGAGGTCGACTCCCTCGCTTGGAGAGTGGAGCATGTGCTCAGGCGCGGTGCGGAGGATCCGTACATGGTCGGCCGGCGCGGTCGGCGGCCCGTTGAGAAGGTCAGCCAGTTCGAGGCCGTAGAACTCGGCGAGGCGGGCCAGTCGACCGATCGTGATGTCGGACTGCGCCTGTTCTATGAGCGACAGGAACGAGCTGGAGATACCGGTGGCGCGGGCTAGTTGAGCGAGGGAGAGGCCGTGCTCGGCTCTGAGCTGCTTGAGCCGGGCGGCCAGCTCAGTCTTGTGCGGAGTCGGAGCTTGTGGTTGCTCTGGGGGCGACAAGGCTCTCCTTCTTAGTCGCGGTGGTTGTGGACCCGGGTTCGATTTCGAGCCTGAACCTATGCAAGCTCGGCCGGGTTGATCTGGTAGGTAGGTAGATGGTTGACAGGGACATTTCAGCCAGTATTTTGGCTGAACGCAGCCACCATTTTGGGGTCCGGCTGCTGATCGGCCGTTGGCCAAAGGGGAACGGGACCGTGCAACCCCAATGGAAAGCCGTGAATTTCCGCGGCGCTATCTATCGGTGCGCCCGCGCGCCGCCCGCCACACCAGTCGGTGGCCGGAAGCCACGCGAACCCAAACCGAGAACTCACAAACTCGGCGCGGAGTAGAGACGACGCAGGTCGAGGCAACGGTCGCATCGTTTCGAGCGACTCGCGCAGTTCAGATCAAATAGAGGGAGACATGACCGAGAGGTGAGATCGTGCCGAACACGATCTCGGCCGTTGGGGTCAGTGTTTGCCGTCGCCGTTCTTGGCTGGCGGCATGATCGCGATTGCTTCGGCTGGTCCTGCAACGAGGTCCGCCAGCGCGTACCCAGCGAAACGCGCGCCGGGCACGAACGCGGTAGAGATCGAGCGGGGCGATGTGTGAGATCGCGGTGAACGGCGATCGCGATTCGCCATCTCGGATCGCTCCTAGGCAACAGCTCGAGACGACCCCGGTTACCGGTCGGTGGCCAGTGCCAGGAGGCTGTCGGTGCTGCCGTGGCGGAGCCAGAGGCGAGCGCGCGCCAGCCCGCGTCTCCGTTCGGGGGACAACTCGGCCGGGCTTGCAGCTGAAGCTCGAGTGCAGCTCCCATCATCCAGTCCAGCTCCAACAATAGGAGGACGCTGTGCATTTCAGTGATTGGTCGCGAATCCCATCGCGGTGGCTGGCAGCGGTTGCTGCCGTGCTCGCCGTGACTGCTGGCACTGCGGTGCTAGCAGGCTCGGGCCTGGCTACGGGAAAGACGGTGGCCAGGGCCGCCCAGGCTTCCGCGTGCAGCTCGGGCACGACCGTTCAGACCACCAGCGGGCCGGTCTGTGGCATCTCGTATCCCGCTGGGACTTCAGCAACGGGTGTTGTTGCTCAAACTAGTTTTAACCAGTGGCTTGGCATCCCGTACGCGGCTCCGCCTGTGGGCATGCTGCGCTGGCAGTCCCCGCAGCCGCATCAGCCGTGGACCACGACTCTTGCAGCTGTGACCCAGCCACCGGGGTGCCCGGGGTCAGGCACCAGCACCGCGAGCGAAGACTGCCTGCAGCTCGACATCACCGCTCCGACTGGCGTAGGTTCAGCGCTGCCAGTCATCTTTTACATTCACGGCGGGGGGTTCACGGGCGGCACGACATCCACCTATCCCGAACAGGAACTGGCCACCGAAGGGCCGGCGATCGTCGTGGGCATCGAGTATCGGCTGGGTGTGCTCGGCTTCCTCGCTGACAAGGCGCTTGGTCCCCACTCCGGAGATTTCGGTCTGCAGGACCAGCAGTTTGCGATGAGTTGGGTGAAGCAGAACATATCGGCATTCGGCGGCGACCCGGCCAACATCACGATCATGGGCAGCTCGGCCGGCGCCTCGAGCGTGTGCGACCAGATCGCCTCACCGGCAGCCCACGGGCTGTTCGAGAAAGCGATCAACTTCAGCGGCGAGTACAACTCGCTGTTCGGCGCACCTACCTCGCTTCAACCTCAGGATTGCAAGGCGCAACTGCCCACCCAGCAGCAAGCTAACGCCACCGGCGCCCTCTTCGCAGCCAGCGTCGGTTGCAGTCAAGGAAATGACGCGACGGTCGCGACCTGCCTCCGTGCCGTGCCTTGGCAGACACTGTTGACCGCCCAGGCCTCTGGCGGCACGAACTCTCCGATCGTCAACGGCACCACGCTTACCGAGCAGCCCCTGGAGTCGTTTGCGACGGGACGCGTCAACCGCGTTCCGGCGCTCCTCGGCGTCAATCGCGACGAGGACCTGACCGGTACAGCAACCACAGCGGCCGCCTACACCTCCCTGATCGATTCTCAGTATGGAGCTGAGTCATCGGAGGTGCTTCTCCACTACCCACTCGCTCGACTCCCATCTCCATACGTCGCGTCGCGCACGGTCGCCGCGGACTCAAACACGGTCTGCCCTGCCTTGGTGCGGGATCAGTACTTGTCGAAGGTAATGCCCCTGTACGCTTTTGAGGGAGACAACCCCGACCTGCCGCCGTACGGCACCGCGACGGCTAACCCACCAGGCTCACAGCACGACTGGGAGCCGGGTTACCTCTTCCCCACCGCGATGGGCATCCCAGTTGACAGTCAACTGGACGCAAATGAGGCCACCCTCCGCAGCGAACTGATCGCGCAGATCACGGCGTTCGCCGCGACCGGTAGCCCAAACACGACCGGAGTGCCCCTGTGGCCGCGGTACAAGTCCAATACGGGCTACCTGGTGATGTCGCTACAACCGGGAGGCGATGACGAGCTGATGTCGGCGGCCGCCATCTCGTTTGATCACCAGTGTGCGTTCTGGGACAGGATCAGCCCTAAGCCAGTGAAGTAACAGTCGGGCGCCACGCCGCCCGCGCTCGGAGGGACGATCTGAGCAAGGATGCCCAGATCGTCTCTTCCGGGGGCACTCGCGGCAAGGCCCTGCGAACTTGCGTCGCGTGAATCCGAGCGCTCCGCATAAACCTGGCCGAAAGCCCGTCACTGCTGCTCGGTCTATGACGACACCGTGACCGCATTCCCACGCGAATAGCGTCAGGACGGGGGGTGCTAACTCGGTTCGGTCTAGCACGTCATCGCGCTTTGGACGAACAGCAGCGGCGCCACGGCGCGAGCGAGACCGCTGCACCGGCCGGGCATTGCACAAGTCGATGCAGCTCGCCGCGTGCGGTGGGTCCGCACAGCTGCTCTGCGAGGCGAAGCCGCAGCGGCCTCCGACGGCGCCCTGTTTGCTCAGACTCGCAGCCGCCGCTGTCAGCAAGCGCCGGCGGTGACGCCGGCCCCGCGGTGGACCGGCTCAGAGCAGCAGTCAGAGCCGCGCGCCTCGCATAGCCCCTTTGCCACAGTTGCGCCAGTCAGCTCGACAGCATGGTGTAACGCCCAACGATTCCGAACTGAGAACGGCCCGGGTCTGGCGACCGGCTGGTGGTAGCGGCACATGAGCGATTGCCCGCGAGGCGTCTTGGGCCGTCCTCATCGGCGGGGTTAACCGCACGTCCCGGTACTCACGGCGGAAAAGGCTCTTCAAAGGAACCGATCGCCCAGTCGGCGCCGCCGTCGCGCAATTGTTGTTCGTCGTAATGGCCGGTAGCGATCCCGACGCACTTCATCCCTGCGGCGTGAGCCGCTTCAGCGTCTCGAGGGGTGTCGCCGACGGCAATCGCCTGCCCGGGTGCGAGATCCTCGCCGTAGACCACGGAGGCCCGTCTGAGGGCGGTGCGCGCGACCTCGCTTCGGTCGTTGGAGTCCGACCCATACCCGCCGAAGGAGAAGAATCGGTTCAGGTTCGCACGATGGAGCTTGATGTGGGCGGCGGCTTCTAGGTTGCCGGTGATCAATCCGGTCAGATAGCCATCCTCGAGCAGCTTGGGCAGCAGCTCGAGCACGCCGGGGAGCACCCGGTACCCCTTCGACCCAGCCACTGTCTGGTGAAGGTAGTACAGCCGGCGTTCCAGTAGCCGCGCGAACTCTTTTCGTTCGGGCTCACGTCCGAGGACCCCGATGAATGTCTTGCGCCCGACTTCGGGGTCCGTCATCCCGGCTTCGGTGAATTGCCCGATGTCGGCTGGAATCCCGTACAGCTCGTTGAACGCCAGTCGCCAGGATGCGGCACCCGCGCCGCCGGTGTCGATCAACGTCCCGTCGATATCGAACAGGATCGCGATGGGTTGCGCGCCAGTGCTCATCCCGACGGCGATCCTAATCGAACCGCATAGGGTCTCACCGGATCAGGCTCCTCGAACCGCAGCTAGCCACCCTAGCCCCGCGCACGACGCCCGTCTTGGTCGCGGCCATCGCCCCCCCATCACTCTCATCCTGAACCAGCTCGCAAACCCGCGACCGCCCCGCCAACCACCACGAGCCAGTCCGACCACGGTTGGCAGCTTGGTCGCAATGCCTCGGCCGTCTCGCTGCGCGAGGCGGACGGGCGCACCGCCCGGACAATGCGGAGGCCGCAGGACGCTCGACGGCAGAAGCTGCACTGTGCTTTTTGGAGAGCGTCGGGCTCCCGGTTTGCCACGCTTGCGGTAGAGGCGTCGGCTAGGTGGTCGTGAGAGCCGGCTGGAAACTGAAGGCAGCTCGGGCGGGGTGCAGGCCGGGAGGAGTCGCATCATCGGCGCGCGATTTGATCCTAGCCCTGTCGTTCGCCGGAGCAGTGTGGGGTTGGACATCTGGCGCGGCGCCCGCGATGATTGACACCCGCGGATATGCGTAAGGGCCTTCGCGTCATTCAGTTGGGGCTTGTGCGCTGGGAGGTGAGCCTCGTGCTCGGCCTTGCGGTGGCGGGCGCCTGGTGTGCGCAGGCCACCGCCTCGGGAGTCGCTGTGCGGTCGCCTGTCGCCGTCGGCTCGGGCGAGAGCCAATGGCGATTGGCGCTGGTCGATGTGTCGGTCGCGACCCTGTGGATGCAGCCGGCCGAGACCCGTCCGCTCGATCGGCCCTCGCTCGCGAACCCGGTCCGGCTGCAAGCGTGGTTGAGTGCGATGGGCACCCTACAGCGGCGTTGGCTTGATGGCCGGTTGGTCACCCAGGCCCTATACGGCCAGCAGGTCGTCGTGCGAGCCCGTCGCGGCGCGTGGGTCGAGGTTTCGCTGACCGATCAGCCGACATCAAATCACCTGAGCTATCCGGGCTGGCTGCCCGCGCGCCAACTGGTGATCGGGCCGGTCATTACCAGCGCGACGACGCTCACGGGCGCGGCGCCTGTGACGGATTCGAACCCAACCTCGCCTCCGTCGGGGTCGGCTCCAAACTCGTACCCGGGCACGCTGACCTCGCTGACCTCTTCCGCGGCGTCGATCGCGCTGGTGATCAGGCCGACTGCGTGGCTGCTCGCGCGCACCGCCGCGGGGCAGGCCGGCCGTCGTCTCTTGCTACTCAGCTATAACACGAGGCTGCCGGCGCTCGCTCAGACCGGACGATGGGTTGTCGTGCAACCGCCTGCCGGGCCCCCTGCGGTGATCGCTCGCTCGGCCGTTGTTGTTCGGGTAGCCGGCACCAGTCCCGCGCCGCCCAGCGGCGAGCAGCTCGTGAATGCCGCCGAGATGTTCCTGGGCGTCCGCTACCTGTATGCCGGGACGTCGGCATTCGGTTTCGACTGCTCGGGCTTGACGCAGACGATCTACGACGCGTTCGGGATCCTCTTGCCCCGCACCGCGGCGCTTCAGGCCAGGGTCGGCCGATCGGTGGCCCGGGCGAATCTCGCGCCAGGCGACCTGGTGTTCTTCGCGACGGACCCACCGTCGAGGGCGATCACGCACGTGGCGATGTACGTCGGCGGCGGGCAGATCATCGAATCCCCTAACTCGTCAAGCGCTGTGCGCATAATCCCTCTCGCCGCGCGCGGCGATGAGTACGTCACGGCCCGCCGGTACGTTCCCACGCCCGGAGCATCGACCGGCCTCGGATAAGCGGCGAGAAGGGGCTTACTCGAGGCGCGGGCGGCGGGCGTGCTCACCGAAGCAGCGCCGCGGTAACGCCCTGGATCGTGTCTATCCCGTAGCTCATGTCGGGGTCGCCGTCGGTCATCACCGCCATCGCGAAGGTGTGGTGGTGACCCACCAGACGGGCGATCTGGTGTACCAGGAAGACATCAGGGCTGGGGCGCCATCCGGCCTTGAAGTACACGGTGTAGCCAAGCGGGCGGGCAATCGCTGGGATCCCCCAGCTCTCATAGCCAGCGATCGTCGAGAGCAGATAGTTGGCGTAGCCGACGAACTCCCGCGGGATCAGGGAGTCCATCTCGAAGAAGAACCTCGCCTGGTCGGCGGCGGTGATCAGCGCGGCGCCCCACGAGCCACCCCAGGACGCGGTGGTGTCGATCGAGAAATGCGTCATCCCGGCCGCTTGGGCCACCGCGTAAAGGCCAGCGTTTCCAACGATCGACCAGCACTTCGTGGCCGCGTCGTTGTCCGACACGTTGATCATCGGGTACAGGAACGAGTTGCTGTAGGAGTCGACGTAGTGTTGCCCCATCGCGTTCAGGCGGCGCAGGTACGCGACCAGCAGCATCGCCTTCACGACGCTGCCGGTAATGAACTGCTCGTTCAGATTGACCCCGGACAAGCGCCCCTCGCTGTCGACGATGGCCAGCGCCGTGTTCCCCATCCGGCTCTGCAAGTAGCGCTCGGCACGCGCGATCGCGACCGGGCCTGGGAACCCGATCGGCAGGTACCCGCCCCCGGAGTAGCCGCGTCCGGTGCAGCCAGGCGGCAGGGTCGGGTTGGCAAGGGCCTGTGCCTCGGGCGCATGAAGGCATGCTCGCCATCGGAAGTGGCCGGCAGGGAGTGTCGCGGTAGTGAATAGGACCACGGCGTAGGGGCTCAGATTGACCGACCGGGTGCCCGCGGCACGCGCGAACCGTCCCCGCCGTCCGGCGGCGAACGACCAGGACACGCGCGCGTTGCCCCATTGCAGGTCCCTCGGGTGAAAGATCACCACTACCACCTTCGCCCGCCCGAGCGTCAATGCCTTGACCTTGGTGACGGCTTGGCCCGTAACGAGCACCGTCACCGATGGCGATGAAACGCCGCTCACCGCCGCGCTGTACTGCGTATTGCGGTCGGGCGTGACCGTGAATGAGAACGAGCCGTCCGCGGCCGTCGTGGTGCTCGCTACCGCAGTCACCGCAGTGAAGGGATACGGGCTTGCGTACAGCTCGACCGACGCCCCGGCTGCCACAGACGTTGCCGTGCCTGACAGCGTTGCTGGCTGCCCGCTGGCGACCATTGAGGGGCTTGCGGCCAAGCTCGTCGTCGATGCCCCCGGCGATTGGTGGGAAGCCCCGAGCGCGGCTGTCGGCACCGCCAGGAACGCGATGACGGCGATCGTGGCCACGCCGCTGGTGAGCATTCGCGAACTGTACGGATCCCGAACGACACCATCATCGCGGCCGCCTCGTCGGCCGCCATCGTCAGGGACACGCCAACGCGCTCGGACCGCCCGGAAGCGAGTCCGCGGCCCCGCGAGGGCGACCTTGCGCGAATCAATCGGTGGCATAGGCATCGCCGGCACGATGACGCCGCTGTGGTGGAAGCGATTGTGCCAGGACACGGGGTCAGTAGATGCGGTTCGGCCGTTGGTTTCCCCGACGCCGACGTAACCGCTCGCGCCACTGGACTTCCCCCGTTTTCGACGACACTTGGACGCTTCCGGTCGTAAGCCGGGGAAAGGATGGGGCTGGTGCCGAGAACGAGGGAAGTCCACAAGCTGCGGGCGTCGGATTACTCAGCCAGGAGTCGCTCCCAGAGTGCCGTGAGCGCGGCTGTGGCGTTGTTGCGTCGCTCGGCGGAGTCGTGGCCGTCGCCGAATGTGTCGAGGAGGTATGCGCGGTGGGTGGCCATCAGTAGCAGCGCGAACTCGCGTGGGTTCGCCGGTGGGTGTGGGGCGTTCGCGACAAGCTGCTCGAGCAGTTGGCGCGGACCGACGAGGGCGCGGTCCAGCTCGGTCGCGACTGCCGGGTCGGCCGCGGCGGCGGCGTCGAGCGCGCGCAGCCACCGACCGTTGTCGGCATAGAGCTGCACCAGCCCGGCGACCATCGCTGTGATGAGGTCTTGCGCAGGACCGCGCAGGACCTGATCCAGGAGCGGATCCTCGGAGTCCGGGAGCAGTTCAGGCGCCAGCTGCGCGAGGCGGTCGAAGTGGCGGTAGAAGACGGTGCGGGTCAGGCCCGCTTGCGTCATGACATCACCGACGGTCAGGGCTGCGAACGGCCGGTCGAGTAGTAGTTCCCGGGTCGCGTCGAGAATCCGTCGCCGGGCGTCGTCGGATGGAACGCGTGTAGATCGTTGCGACATCGTGTCGCAGAGTATGCAATGCTGTTGCGACACTATGTCGCAATCTGAGCCGGACACGCACATCACGCTGCCCGACGGGCGCACGCTCTCCTACCTGCTCGCGGGTGCCGACAGCGGGCCGGTAGTGACGGTGCTGGACGGTCCGTGTAGCCGCGGGCTTGGGCGGGCGCTCGCCGCGACCGCGCGCGAGCTTGGGATCCGGCTGGTGATCCCGGACCGTCCGGGATCTCACGCGAGCACGCCGAAACCAGGTCGCACGGTCGCCGATTGGCCCGCTGATCATCTCGCGCTGATGGACGCGTTGGATGTTGAGCGTTTCGGGATCGTGACGCAGTCCGGCGGGACGCCCTACGGGATCGCCGTTGCCGGTGCGGTTCCAGAGCGGGTCACGGCTCACTCGCTGCTCGGAGCTCTCGCGCCGCTCGCGGAGAAGGCCCAGTGGCGCGCGGCCGGGAAGGACATGAAGATGGCGGCGTTCATGTCCCGGCGCGTGCCGTTTCTGCTGCGGGCGGGCTTCAAGCGGCAGTACAAGAAGCTGCCGGATTCGGCGCTCGGGCTGTTCAAGGGGCCAGATGCGGAGGTCGTCCAGATCCCGTGGGTCAAAGAACTGTTCGTAGCGACGACCGCGGAGCTGTTTGCGAACCCGAACGGGTTCATCGAGGAGGTCCGGATCCTTTGCCAGCCGTGGGGTATCACGCCCGGGGCGGTCCGCGCCTCTCTCTGGACTGGTGAGTTTGACCGTTTGCACCCGCCGTCGCACGCCCGGCGCGTCGCCGAACTGCTCGGTGGAGACCCGCCGGTAACCGTCGTACCCGGGGTCGAGGAGATCGGCCTGCTCGTGATCTTCGGGGAAGCGCTGCGGTTCGCAACACTGAGCGGTCCCTGAAGCACCCGCTATCCGCGCGCAGCAGGGGAGTCGGCGTCGCGACCGAGATGCTCCTGCCGAAGGCGGAGCAGGTGTCGGCCAACGGCGAGCGCGCTGTCGCGTTACGCCTCAAGCAGTCATGCATTTGGCGTGACTCCTTTCTGCGACACCTCGAGCCACCACGTCTACGCCCGTCGCGGTGGCTGCTGTTGCTGCCCGGCGGTAATTCCGTGCGTGACGGGATCGCAGGTCCGCCTGATCGCCGCGCCAGTACCTAGCGCTAGCCGGGCTTCTTTTTGTGCGAGACCGGCGTGTGGAAGGTCACGACGTGGTTTGACACGACCCTGCCCGACTGCTGGACCACTAGGTCGACGGTGAGCACGTGGCGCTGGCGCAGCAGCGAGGCGCCGGCCTGGTTCAGCGACACGACGACGGTCTTGCTCTGGCCGCCGGTGAGCGTCACCCTAAGCAGGCCGAGCGCGACGAGGACCGTCCTTGTCTTGAGCTTGGCCTTGCCGTGCGCGGAGGCCGCGACCGCCATTAGTTTGGTGCCCTTGAACGTCTCCTTGGCGGTCAGGGCGATGACGAGCGGGCAGCTCGCGCTGGAGCTCCCAACGCACGTGACGGGGATCTCGGCGCTCGTCCCGGCGATGCGAACGTTCCCCGCTGAGGCGCTGGCCGTGTGCGTAACCGGCGGCGGCGTGAGCTTCGTCGGGGTCGTGCCGGAGCCGGACCCGGAGCCTGAGCCGGACCCGGAGCCTGAGCCGCTTCCCGAGCCCGAGCCGCCTCCGGAGCCTGAGCCGCTTCCCGAGCCTGAGCCGCCTCCGGAGCCTGAGCCGCCTCCGGACCCGCCGTTGTTGGGGCTTGGGACGACCCCGGTCGGCGACGAACTCACGGGCGCGCCACACACCCCGTCGCTGTTGCACGCCGTCACGGCCACTTCCAGCGTGTGTCCCTCGTCCGATGAGGTCACGGTGTAGGCAGTGTTCTGACCGTCCGCGCCGCTCACGGGGTTGCAGCTCTCGCCCGAGCTGTCGCAGTCGTACCACTGGTAGCTCTCGAATGCCGGCGTGGTACTCCACACGTCCCCGCTTTCGGTCAGTACCTGGCCGAGCTGGGCTGTGCCCGTGCTCGTCGGAGCCGCGGTGCTGCTCGGTGCCGGGTCGGCGATCGGGCCGACCGCGGTCTGGGAGGTAGCGCTCGCTTGCCCGGCGGAGTTGACGGCGGTCTCGATCACCTCGAGGTACTGGCCGTGGTCGCCAGCCACGGGAGTGTAGGAGGACCCGGTGGCGCCGTGGATCGGCGTGCAGCCGTTGGGCGCGTAGGTCGCGGGGTTGGGGCAGTCGTACCAGGTGTCTACGAGGTGGTAGAGCAACCCGCCCCACTGGCCGTGCGTGACCGAGGCCTGCTGGCCGAGAACCGGCTGTCCCGAGGTGTTGATCGACGGTGGCGCGTCGTTGTAGGGCGGCGGCAGATTCCAGATCAGCGCGTCCCCGGCCGCGTCATATGAGGCGCAGAATGTGGTGCTCGCGCATGACACCTCCCCGTCGGGCGGCGCATACAGGCTTTCGCTGTCCTGCACCGACTCCGGGGTGCTCCAGCCGCCGGTGCTCGTGTCGTAGATCGACTCGTCGTCCGCGCCGTCGAGTGCCATGCAGAACGTGTTGTCGTCCCCCTCCAGCAGGCATGAAAGGCCCGCAGCGCCGAAGAAGTTCGTCGGGCCGGCGATCGAGGTGGAGCCGCCGTCCCCGACGAACGCGTTGCCTGATTGGTCGAGTTCTATGCAACCCCAACCCACACCCGGGCACGAGGTGAACCCGAACCCGGTCGTGTCGACCTTCTGCGGTGAGCTCCAAGTGTTGGTATTGCTTCCGTAGGTGAGGTCATTGCCGCTGTGATCGACCGCGTCACAGTACTCGGAGCTATCGCCGTACTCGCACGAAACCGAGGAAATGTCACCGCCGGGATCGATCTGTGTTGGCGTCCCTCCGTTGAAGAACGCGTATCCCAGGTCGTCGGCAATGGCACAGGACGGACCGGCTGCGTTCACACACGAGATACTTGTGATGTCGCGCCCCACACCGCTCGATGGGTCGACCTGAGTCGGCGAGCTCCAACTTGACGTGCCATCGAAAGACATGGTGTCGCCGGTGGCGTCGCCCGCCAGGCAATAGGTGGTGCTCATGCACGAGATCGCCGTCAGCTCCTTATCGTCTCCGGTGCTCTGAGGCTGGGTCCAGCTCGTTCCGTTGTAGGTGAGATAGCGGCCGTTGCCGTCGACCGCGACGCACAGCGAGGTGGATGGGCAAGAGATCGACTGGATCCCGCCGCCCCCGACGATTGCCGCCTGCGACCAGCCGCTGCCGTTGTAGGAGTACATGACCCCGTGGTCGTCGCTCGCGACGCAGCTCGTTGCACCGGTGCACGACACAGACTCCGGCGCATGGCCCCAGTCGGGGAACGTGTTGGTCGTCGCCTCTGTCCAGCCGGTCCCGTTGTATGTGTAGTAATCAGCGCTCGTAAAGCCCAGCGCGACGCAGCTGCTGGCACTGGTGCAGGAGACTGAGTTGCCAAGCAGGATCGAGCTCGAGGGGCTAGTGACCGGGCTCGTCGTGACCGAGCTCCATGCCGCGTTGCTGTAGGTGACGGTGCCTCCCGACCGGTCGATCGCCATGCAGAACGGATTCCCCGTCCCCGAGTCCATCACACACGAGAGCTTCGCCACCCCGTTGGCATCGATGCTCGTCGGCGACGTCCACGAGCTGCCGTTGAAGGTCATCGCCTTGCCGCTGGTGTCGAATGCGGCGCAGAAGCTCTGGCTCGCGCACGAGACAACGAGCGTTATCCCTGAAGTGGGGTCGATCGCGCTCGAGCTCCACGTGCTCCCGTTGTACTGAAGCGCGTTGCCGGCGTAATCCGTGGCGATGCAGAACGTATCGCTCGCGCAGGAGACCGATGACAGCGGCGAACCCGCCGCCTGCCCGGCGCCGATCGCCGCGGGGTTGCTCCACGAGCCACTGCTGTAGGTCGTCGCCTGGCCGGCGGCGTTGACCGCCACGCAGAACGAACCAGTCGTGCACGAGACGGCGTTCCAGGTCGCCGTCCCGACGTGGGTGATCGGGTTCCATGTCGAGCCGCCGTCCGTCGAAGTCGCCAGGGCGCCGTACTGGCCGACCGCGACACAGAAGGTGCCGGCGCACGAGAGCGTGTTCGGCCCGCCTCCGTTTGGCGCGAGCAGCGCCGGGTCGGCCGCGGTCGTGGTCCAGCCAGAGAGTGACGTGGCCGCGGCGGCGGGCGCCCCGATCAGCATCGCGCCGACCAACCCGATCAGCGGGAGCCATCGCCTAACCCACACGCTTCGGCCTCCTCGAGGCGAAGGTGACCGTTCGCCCAGACACCTGCTTGCCGGACTCGCGGACGACGAGGCGAACCTTTAGCCGGTGGCGCCTGAGCACTAGGCGTTGACCTGCGCGCGTCAGCCGAATTCTCACTGTCCTGCTCCGCCCGGCGCGGAGCTTCAGTTGCGCGGTTCCAAGGTTCCGCTTGCCGTCGGTGAGCGCCACGGTGACCGCGCAGCTCGTCCCCGCACTCCCGACGCACCGCAACCGCACCGCCGCGTAGTCGCCGCTGACGTGAACCTGGCCGGTCTCGGCGACGGCTGCGGGGGCAGCGGTGGTGGTAGGCGGCACCGCGCTGGATGCCGGCCTTACGGCCGCGGGCGTGTCGGTCCAGACGAGCCCGTCTCCCAGCTCGTCGTAGGAGACACAGAGCGCGCTTGTCGGACACGAGATCTGTCCGAGCGAGTGATAGCCGGAGACGGCCGCGGTGGGCGTCCCCCAGCTGCTGCCGTTGAAGGTCGCGGTCTGACCGTAGGCCACCGCCTGGCAGAAGACGCTCGACGAGCCCGTGCACGAGATCGACGTCGGATAGCTGAAGCCGGTTGCGATCGGCGCCGGAGTGCTCCAGGTGTTGCTTCCGCCCGAGAACGTCGTCCAGTCTCCGTCAGCCTCGAGCACGACGCATGGCGACGGGCCGTTGTTGCCCCCGCACGAGATGGCGTTCAGGCCGCCGCCAATCGGGCCGTCGTAGTCAAAGCCGCCGCTTGTCGAGCTGAAGGAGCCGCCGTAGTCCCAACTGGCGCTGCCGTCCTGATCCCCGGCACCGTCAAACACGGCGCCGTTGCGGTCAATTACGTAGCAATCGAACCCGGCGCACGAGACGCCGCTGAGATCGAGTGGAGGGTGGGCTGACCAATCGAAGCCGGCGACCTGGTTGAGCTCCTGACGCTGGCTCCACTGCAGGCCCGTGCCCGTGGCCGTGTAGAGCACGGCGCCCTCCTGCGAGTCGAGGAATGCGCACACGTACGAACCGCAGGAGATCTGGGTGACCGGGGCTGTGTCGGGGGTTGCGCCTCCCGCTGGGGCAGGCGTGGTCCAGCTGGTGCCGTTGAACGAGATGACGTCGCCGCTCGCGTCGCTGGCGAAACACGTGGGCGGGTTGGACGTCGACTCCTCGTTTAGCCCACATCCGACCGAGGTCAGCTCCTCGTTGTCGCCCGTGCTCTGCGGCTGGCTCCAGGTCGTGCCGTTGTAGGTCAGGTAGCGCCCGTTGGCGTCCACCGCGACGCACTCGGTGGCGGACGGACAGGTGATTGCATCGATCCCGCCGCCGCCGACGATCGCGGACTGTGTCCAGGAGCTGCCGCTGTAGGTGAAAACGATGCCGCTGTCGTCGATCGCCATGCACGCGCTGGATCCCGTGCACGAGATCGAGCCGAGCAGGTGGCCCCA
>Ga0335074_10003760_pt1 | contig 20828 bp, 17 predicted proteins | sample Lox_Sample_23_FD_206715 | JGI IMG/M metagenome (GOLD analysis project Ga0335074, IMG submission 206715) | Soil microbial communities from Loxahatchee National Wildlife Refuge, Florida, United States - Lox_Sample_2.3 | ecosystem: Environmental > Terrestrial > Soil > Wetlands | place: USA... | reverse complement strand
TGGCCCGGTCATTGCTGCCAGACTGTCGTCCGTTCCCCTGAGACGCATCAGGGCATGACGGCGCCGCCTCAGCCCGCGAGCGCTTCGCTCAGCGCGGCGTCGAAATGTTCCCGGTCATCCGGATTCCAGACGCACATGTGGCCCCAGATCGAGGGCACCTCGCGGCAAACTGCGCCCGGGATGAGGCTCGCCTCGTGGCGGCTGTCGACAGGGGGAAAGTAGCTGTCCGTCTGGCCCGGCAAAATGATCGTCTTCGCCTTGATGGCGCCGAGCGCCTTGGCGAAATCGCCGCCATAGGCGGGCGTATCGCTGACGTCGCCATTCATCCAGGTCCATAGCAGCGACAGCAGATTGTTGGCGTCGTGATGGATGAACGCCGGCTCCCAGAAATATTCGACGAACTGCTCGGCGGTCTTCGCGCCGAACGCGCGATAGCCCTCCGTCCGATAGAAGGGCTCGGAGAAACCCCATCCGGCATAGATCCCGGCGAAGGTCTTCAGGCCCGCGATCGGCGGCGCCTCGTAGAAGCCACTCGCGAAGGTCGGATCACTCTCGATCGCGCGTCTCAGCGACACGAGGAACACCTGGTTGAACGAGGCGGTGCGCGCCGAGCAGCACATGGGTACGACCGCGTCCATCATGGCGGGATATTGGCTCGCCCATTGGAACGCCTGGCATCCCCCCATCGACCACCCCGCCACGAGCTTGAGATGTTCGATTCCGAGCGACTCGAGCATCATGTGTTGCAGGCGCACATTGTCGGAGAGGGTCACCCGAGGAAACCGGCCCCTGCTGTGCGAGGCGATCGCGTTGCTGGGCGAAGTCGAGACGCCGCCTCCGATCAGGTTGGGGATGATGATGAAATATTTGCCGGGGTCGAGCGTCCGGTCCGGTCCGGTCAACGCCGCCTCGCACATCGCATGGTCGCCGCTGAACCAGGTCGGCAGCAGCACCACGTTATCACGCCTGGGCGAGAGGCTTCCCAGCGTGCTGTAAGCCAGAGTCACCTCCGGAAACGATCCCCCCTTTTGCAGGGCAAAGTTTGTTGTCGTGTATGTTTGAAGCGCCATTTATGAACCCTCCGGATCCGACCTGGCCGCGGCCATTCAAGATTCGCGCCCCCCAAGGTTGGCGGCCGCCCGGCGCCGCGAGGCGTCAGGACCGCCTCCTTGGACGGCCTCTCTCTTCGTCAGCGCTCGCTTTCCTTTTAAGAGCAGAGCGGCTCGGTCTTTTCGCGATGAGGTCGATCTCTATCAGGGCGTCGTAAGCGAGACCCGTGACGCCCACGCAGGTGCGCGCGGGCAGACGCCCTTCCGGAAAGAAGCCGCAGTATACGCGATTCATCGCCTCATAGTCCTGCTTGAAGCGGGTCAGGTACACCCGCGCCATCGCCACATGCTCGAGTCCGAGGCCAAGGCCGGCAAGGACCACCTCAAGATTTGCGATGACGTTGCGCGTCTGCACCTCGATCCCTTCCGGCAGCACACCGGGCGCCTGGGGCGTGTCGGGCATCTGCCCGGTCACGAAAACGAAGCGGTCTGTTTCGACCGCATGGCTGAACGGCGCGACCGGCTTCGGACCGCCCGCGATCATGTGAAACTGCATCGGTCGCGCTTCCCCGTTTTGGTCTAGGTTCTGAACAACGACTTGCGCACGGCGGCGTGAACGCCCCAGTTGCCGTCGACGACCTGCGTGACGCCGAAATCGACGGCGGTCGAGATCACGGCGATCGCCTCGTCCTCGCTCAAGCGCTGCATCTCCATGAGGAACCGGCGCGCCTTGCGGAACGCGTCCTTCATCGCAAGATCGAGGGAGGACGCGGCGTAGACTTCCCCTTGCCCGCGGGAGCCGAACTCGGCGAGGTAGTTTGGGTGGCTGAATCCCGTGAGGACCCATTCGGTCGGCGTCTCGATCACGGGATAGGTGAGATCGGCGAGGCGGCCGCCTTTCTTATGAATGACGATGGTGAAGCGTCCCGTCATCGAACACTCGATCGCGGTCCCCGCCACCTCGCCATCCCCTTGGGCCGCGTGCGGATCGCCGATCGACAAAAGACCGCCCGGCGCCGAGACGGGCAGATAGACGGCCGCGCCCTTGCCGAGACGCCAGTTGTCGAGATTGCCGCCGAAATAGGCCGGCGGAATGGAATCGACCGGGTCGGCCTCTCGCGGCGCGAGCGCGATGACGCCGAAATGCGGACGCAGCGGGATGCGGACGCCGCTCTGCGAAGGGGCGCAAATCTCAACGGTGTTCCTGTCGACGGGGACGCCGGGATAATCGTAGGTGCGGTGAACGACGCCGAAGGGATCGACCTGGGGAGACCATCGATAGGCGTAGAGCACCTCGGCGTAGCCCCCGTCGCCGTCGGCGAAGATCTCGTAGATCGTCACGTTCTCCCGGTGACTCGGCTGCTGAATGAGCTCGCCATAGTGATAGCCCCACCAGGCCGCGACGTTGCTGCCGAAGCAGCGTCCCTCGTAACCGGCGCCGCGGCTCGGCCTCGGCCTCATGTCGTCGATCCGCACTTCGATCACGTCTCCCGGCTCGGCGTCCTCGACATAGATCGGACCGGTGCAGATGTGCACGCCGAACCCCTCGCCCGCGCCGCGACCGAAGATGGATGCGTCGAGGGGGCCGGCCCCCCGCCGATCCACGGCCTTTCTCTCCTTGGTCCAGAGAAAGACGTCCTCGGCGGCCGCATCGCCCCGGATCATCAGCTCCGGATCGTCCGAGGCGTGCTGCGTCAGCGTTTCAACCTCGACGCTGTCCCCGGAACGGATCTCGAGAACCGGGCGCAGCGAACGGCTGAAATAGCCCCAATGCACGTTCGCCGAACTGACGGCGAGTCGATGATGGGCCGCTTCATTCCGCCTCTCGGGAGGATCGGGCGGTGCTGAGATGGCGCTCTCGCTGATGGCGCTGCGCTGCTTGTGCTTCGGGTTCGCGAGCGCGCTGAGAGGCCAGCCGCGCTGCTCGACGCTCGCGCTTTCGGCGAGCTTGCCGGCATGCCGGCTGCGAAAGACGCCGGGCGGCGCGCCGAACCGCTCTTTGAACAGCCTGTTGAAATTGGCGGCGTCGCTAAAGCCGCAGCGGTAGGCGACATCGGCGACCGGCGCGCGGATGCCGCCGGGCGCGATGAGCGCGGCCCGCGCGCGCTGAAGGCGCCGGTCTCGCAGATAGCTGCTGAAGCTGACGCCGTTCTGCTCGAACAACTTTTGCAGATAGCGCTCCGAAATCCCCTCGGCCCGAGCGATACGGCCGGCGGTAAGGTCCGGATCATGCAGGCGCCGTTCGATGGCGAGCGTCACGCGGTTGAAGAGCGCGACGAGGCTCGGGGTCGTGGCGGCGCCGGCGCTCTCCCCTCCGGCGACCATGGTCAGGAACAGATCAGCGATCCCTTGCTCCAGCGCCTGCCATTCGGCCGTCGACAGAGCGTCCATCTCGGCGGCCGCGGTCTCTACGAATTTAATAAGAATCCTGGTGAACCCCTCGGGTTGATAGCGGCGCGGAGCAGCGAACGAAGGCCATCCCGCGCCGCGCCCGCGCAGAACATTGTCGGATAAAGAAAGCGCTACGATGTGGACGATGCGGTCGAGCGGAATCCGCCATTCGCGGCCGGCCGGGAGCAGAACGAGGGTTCCGGGCGGGACCCATAGGGGGCCGCCGGCCGCCTCGACCTCGATGTCTTCGTCGAGAGGCAGAAGACCGATCGGGAGACGAGACCTTCGCATTGACGGCGCGAGCGTTTGCGAACCCGCGGTCAGGCGTCCCATCATCAAGCTTTCCGGATCGCCGCGCAGCGAAGCGGTGGCGAAAGTCTCGAGTGCGCCGTCGGGCGACGTGGAAGACAAGCGAAGCTGCGCGAGAAGGGCCTGCCACGCGTCGTTGCGCGCGGTCCGGGGATAGGCTTCGCTCGCGAACTGCCTGACGTTCATCCCTTCGCCCGTGACGTCCGTCGGGCCGAGCGTGGCGCCGACCTGCGTATATTGCGCCTGCGAAGAGAGGGGCGCCAGTCCAGGATTCAGGAGCACTGGAAGACGCTCTTGCGAATCGACCCATGCACACCCCAGTTGGCGTCGACGACCTGGGTCACGCCGAAATCGGCGGCGACCGACATGAGCGCGATCGCCTCATCCTCGCTGAGCTTGTGGGCCGTCATGAGAAAGCGGCGAAGCTTGCGGAACGCGTCGCGCATCGCCCGGTCCACGCTCGAATGCCGCGCGATCGCGGTCTGGGCGTCGGAGCCGAGGCTGGCGAGATAGTTCGGATAGGTGAAGCCATAGACGGACCATTGCTGCTCCGTCTCCAGCATCGGATGGTCGAGCCCTTCGAGCGCCGTCCCCGCTAGCTCATTTTTCTTGTGCAGATGAAATTCGAAGTCGCCGGTCAGAGAGGCTTCGATAGCCGTGCCGCCGAGCTCGCTGTCGCCCTGCGCGGCGTGGGGATCGCCGACCGAGAAGAAGCCGCCGGCGACCGCGATCGGGTAATACATCGTCGCCCCCTTGCCGATGCGCCAATCGTCGATGTTGCCTCCAGTGTAGGACGGCGGAACGGAGCTGACGAAATCGGCTTCCGACGGCGCAAGCCCCATCGTACCGAAATGGAGCCGTGCTGGCGCCCGCACATTGGCGAGCACATTCTCGCGGCGCTTGACAAGGGTGTGGTCGACGCGGACGCCCGGATAGTCGATCGTTGGATGGACGACGCCGTCCGGATCGGTCTGCGGCGTCCAGACGTAATTATAGACGGCCTTCGCGTAAGGCTCGCCCGACGTGTCGAGCTCGAAGATCGTTACGACTTCGCGCGGCCGCGGCTCCTCGATCAGGTCGTGATAGTGGAAACCCCACGACGCGGCGGCGTTCGAGCCGAAGCACCGTCCGGCGTAGCAGGCGCTGCAGCTCGGTCTCGGCCGCACGTCGAGAACCCGAACTTCGAGAATGTCGCCGGGCTCCGAGCCCTCGATCGCGACCGGGCCGGTGAGGAGATGCACGCCAAGCCCTTCCCCGGGCCCGAACCTGAGCTTGCCCTCGGTCGGCCCGGCGCCGCGGCGGCGCATCGTCTTCTCCTCCTTGGTCCAATGGAAGATCGCTTCCGCGGCGGGATCGTCCTTGATCATGCGCTCGTAATCGTCGTTGGCGTGATGGGTCAGCGTCTCGATCGTCGCGCGATCGCCCGACTTCACCGTCAGCGCAGGTTTGACCACCTTGCTGAAATAACCCCAGTGGACCGTCGAGGGCGACACTGGCAGCGTGTGGTGATTCATGTCCGTCTCCGATTGTTCGCACGCCTCATGCCGAATGAGCCGCTCTCGTCGCGAGCGCTTGTTTTCCGATCGCTCTCCATCATGCGCGCGCCACAGCCTCGTCGGTCAGGATCTGCAGGAACTGCGCGGTGCGGGCGTTTCTCGGGCGCGACAGCACGACGTCCGCGGGGCCCTCCTCGACGATCGATCCCGCGTCGAGGAACACCGCGCGGTCGGCGACATCCTTGGCGAAGCTGATCTGGTGGGTGGAAATTATCATTGTCAGACCGTCTTCGACGGCGAGGCGGCCAATGACTTCGAGCACCTCGCTGACAAGCTCGGGGTCCAGCGCCGAGGTCGGCTCGTCGAGAAGCAGAATCGTCGGATTGGGGGCGAGCGCGCGAGCGATCGCCACGCGCTGCTGCTGGCCGCCAGACATGTGCCGGGGCAGCGCCTCGGCGCGATTCGCGAGACCGACGCGGTCGAGCAGCTCCCGCGCCCGAAGGTCTGCGTCCGAGCGGGAGAAACCATGCACCCAGCGAAGCGGGCCCGCGATGTTCTCCTTGGCGGTCAGATGGCCGAACAGATTGAAGTTCTGAAACACCATGCCCACGCCGATCGCCGCGCGCTCGTTGGCGATGGCCCTCGGGGAGAGCGGCCTGTTTTGGGCGTCGAAACCGAGTTCCCGGCCGGTCACCTTGATGGCGCCGCTGTCCCAGGTTTCAAGATGGTTGATGCAGCGCAAGAGGGTGCTCTTGCCTGAACCGCTTGGCCCGAGAAGCGCCACAACCTCGCCGACGCGGACCACGAGGTCGATCGACTCGAGCACGGTCTTGCCGTCGTAGGACTTGCGGAGCGCGCTGATTTCGACCGCCAGCGGACGATCCGCGAGCGTCGCCAGCCGCTTCTCGCGGTCGATCGAGAAGCCGGCTCTGGCAGGCGCCGGCGCCGATAGAGGCGGCGCGGCGAGCGCGGGCAGGTCTGGCGCGGCGAGCCGGGGCGCTTTCGCGTACACGATTTCGACCGTCCTCCGCCGCCAGGGCAGAAGGCGGGCAAGCCGCGCCTCGGGCGTCGGCAGATCGAGGTCGAGCAGGACCTCCACGACGATCTGGATGGCCGCGATCGCTCCGGTCAGCGCCAGATACATGAGGCCCGAGGCGAAGAAGATCGAGAAGAAGTCGAAATTGGCGGAGGCGAGCTGCGTGCTGCGCAGCGTCAGTTCCTGCACCGACACGACCGAGGCCAGCGACGAGTTTTTGAGCGCGCTCACCGCCTCGTTGCCGAGCGCGGGAACCATCGAGCGGATCGCCTGCGGCGCGACGACGCGCAACATCACCACGTCCGGCGTCATGCCGAGCGCCTGGCCGGCGATGACCTGCCCTCGATCCACCGCGATGATATTGCCGCGAATGATCTCGGCGATGAACGGCGCCTCGTTCAGAGCGAGCGCAAGCCCCGCCGCCTCGACCGCCGTCAGTTTGACGCCGATCATCGGCAGCGCGTTGTAGCAGAAGATCATCTGCAGGATGAGCGGCGTGCCGCGAAAGATGATGGCGTAGGCGCGGGTGATCAGCGCCAGGACCGGAAAGCGGCTGAGCTGCATGCCGGCGAGCACGACGCCCATCACAAGTCCGCCGCCAAGGCCCAGGGCCGTGATGAGAAGCGTGTAGATTATGCCGGTGAGCAGATAGGACTGGCTGAGATAATGGAAAAAGAGTTCCATCGAGGCTTTCGCGGCTGCCGCGGGTCAAGGACGGCCGGAACGCGAGGCGCTCCGGCCGTCGTCGACGCTCAGTCCGCGAGGACCAGCTTTGGCGCCTCCATCTGGTCCACGGGCAGATTCCACTTCTTCATGAGCTCAGCCTGAAGGCCTGACTTCTGGATCTCGGCGAGGGCGGCAAAGACCGCATCGCGAAACTCGGTCTTGTTGCGCGGAACCGCGATGCCGACCGAATAGGGAAGCGTGACCGCGGTCGCCTTTTCGAGCTTGTCCGGATAGGCCTTGACCGCCCCGTCGACCGTGTTCACGTCATTGACGTAAGTGTCGGCGCGGCCGGAGAGAATCGCCTGAATGCAATTGGCGTTGTTGTCGTAAAGCTGAATGCCCGGCGCCGGCTTGCCCGCCGCCTTGCATTTTTCCTCGAGCGCCTGAACGAGCGGCACTTCGACGAAGCCCGTGTTCTCGGCCGCGGTCGCGCCGCACATCGACAGGTTGATGCCGTCGATCTTCTTCGGATTGCCCTTGGCCACCAGGACGCCATCATAGACCTTGAGATAGGTGATGAAGTCAGCCGCCTTGGCGCGCTGCTTAGTGGCGTAGATGTCGGAGATGACGATATCGGCCTGACCCGCTTCGAGCGTGGTCAAAAGTGCGGCGAAGGTCACAGGCTTGTAAGTGACCTTGAATCCGAGGCAATCGCCGATCGCTTCGCCGAGGTCGATGTCGAAGCCCACGTATTTGCTCGGGTCGTTGGGATCGAGCGCTTCGTAGCCCGGCGTATGGGGATTGACCGCGTTGACGAGGGTCTTGCCCTTGAGCGACGGATATTTCGCCTGAAGCGCGGCGCAGGCCTCCGGGGTCTTCGCCGCCGCCGGTGCGGGCGAAAGAATCATCGAGACGCCCACGGCCGCCGCGGCGATCTGCACCGCCACGCAAATTCCAAGCCACGCCTTGCCTAGGACGGCGTGACGAATCTGAACTGACTTCATGCACCACTCCGCAGGTTAGTCTCGAGGACGTCAGATTAAACCGCCAAAGCATAGGCGCGTTTTGGCTGGAGCGATTGTCGTTAACCGCACTGATTGTTGTAATGGAAATATAAGAAACCCCACTTACGCATCGTTTGCTTAGCTCTTACTCATATTGCGATCAAATCCTGTTCAGCGTGATTGTTTATTGACCGCCGCCGCGAGAGCGCATGCCGCGCCGACAAGGGCGGCGTCCCCGCCGCGCCATCCGATCAGCGAAAGGCCGACCGGAATTCCGGAGACGCTTCCTGCCGGGATGTTGACCTGGGGCAGGCTGGCCAACCCGGCGATTGCGGTCAGATCGACGATCCTATGCACCGCCTCGCGCATCGTGGACAGACGGGCGTCACGCGCGATCGGCAGGATCGGCGAGGTCGGGATGCAGAGCAGGCGCCGTTCGTCCAGAAGCGCATCGATGCGCGCCTTCGCTTCGGCGCGGAAGCGATTGGCAAAATCGATCGCGTCAGCGGATGTCTGTCCATCGTCGGCGAGGGCCCCGGCGACCTCGGCCGAGAACCGGGGGTTCACCCGGTCAACCCAATCTCGAAACGTCGCGCGGAACTCATGCCGTTGCAGGACGCGTTGCCAACGCGCCCAGTCGAGCAGGTCGCCGGTCGTGAGGGACGTTTGCGTGACGTGCGCGAGCCCTCGACACCGATCGAGCGCAGGGGCCAGCGCATCTCGCACCACTTCGTCCGCGATCGCGAACGCGTCGGTTGCGACGATAACCTCTTCGGGCGTCGCGGAGACGATCGGGTCGCCCAGGAGGGTTGCGCCGACCTTGACGAACGTCCCTGCGTCTCGGCTGAAATAGCCCACAGTGTCGAATGTCGGGGATTGGACCATCATGCCGCGCGCGTCGATCCGCCCCAGAGTCGGCCGAAGCCCGAACAGCCCGCAAAAGCTCGCCGGCGTGCGCACCGACCCGCCCGAGTCGGTTCCGAGCGCAATGTCGCAGGCGCCGCCGGCCACCGCCGAAGCGGAGCCGCTCGACGAACCGCCGGGGACGCGATCCGGCGCCCGCGGATTGAGGGGGGTTCCGTAGAAACGGTTGATCCCGAGCAGCCCGAGCGAAATTTCGTCGGTGATCGTCTTGCCGACGAGCGAAGCGCCCGCGTCCAGGAGCATCTCGACGGCGGCTGCCGATCGCTCGGCGGCCGCATGGGTCGCCGCCCAGTCCGGATTGCCGCAACCGGTGACAAAGCCTTGGACGTCGAACAGGTCCTTGGCTGCGAAAGTCAGCCCGTCCAGCTTTCCGCCGGCGCGGCCGGGCAGCCGAACGTCGACTCCCGGCACGAAGGCGCCCAGGGGATCGGTCATGCGCGTCGCTTTCAAGCTTCAAGAACGAAGGGCACCCTTCCGCGGCGCCCCTCCCCGCGTCAGTCTTTGTACAACTTGCGGAAATCTGGATGGGTGTGGAACCAGTATTCGAAACCGTGCACGTCCTTCTGCATCGCGTAGTCCGCGAACCGCGTATAGAGCGGGATGCGCGGCAGTTCGGTCATCACGATGTCGATCATCTTGCCCAATGTTTCGTTGTAAACCGTCGGGTCGCGGGTGAAGCGGGCCGTGTCGATGAGTTTGTCGAGCGCCGGGTTGACATAGTTGCAGGTGTCGAACACGGAATTGTTCTTTCCGTTATAGGTCCAGAAGAAGAAATAGTCCGGGTAGTCGAGCCAGCCGTAGAACTCGGCGATGACCATCGGCATCGTCTTGCTCGCCATCTGCGCGAACCAGTTTGAGCCCGGCACCTTCTCGAGCGTGAGGTCGACGCCGATCTTCTTCAACGACTCTTGAATGAGAATGGCGGTCGGCTCCCGAACCGTCGCCTCGCTGAGGTCAAAGGAGAGCGTGGTCTTGAACCCGTTCGGAAAGCCAGCCTCGGTCAAGATCTGCTTGGCCTTCTCGAGATCCTGACCGTGCTGGATCGGCACCGGCCAGACGCCAGCGGGATAGGGCTTCGAGGGATCGCCGCCGAACATGGGCTTGGCGCGGTTGTAAAGCGCGGACTCGATGATCTCCTTATAGGGAATCGCATAAGAGATCGCCTGGCGCACCTTCGGGTTGTCAAAGGGGGCGATCTTGACGTTCATGTCGATGAAGACGAGATCGTTCTGGACGGGCACGCCAACGACCTCAACCTTGCCCAGTTTCGCCAGCTCCGCATAGTCCTTGGGCGGAAGGCCGACCGACATGTCGACGTCGCCTTTCTCCAGCAGCGCGCGTCGCGTTCCGGCGGAGGGGATCTGCTTGTAGATGACGCGCTTGAGCTTCGGCAGCGGCCCCGACTTCCATTGGTCGAAGCGGGTGAAAATCGTCTGCTGCCCGGGGGTCCAGCTTTCCACCTTGAAAGCGCCGCCGCCGCAATCGTTGTGCGAGACCCATTCGAAAGCCCATGGGTCCTTGTCAGTGGCGTGCTTCTTGGCAAGCTCCGAATTGACGATCGCAGGAACCGGGACGGCCAGGTCCGGCATGGTCAGCTTATTGTATCGATCGAATGTAGCCTTGAACGTGTGATCGTCGATCACCGAAAACTGTTCCGGTTTGACCAGCGAGCCAGCGGCCATCTGGACCGCCGGAAAACCTCCGGCGGCGATTGCCCGGTCGAACGACCATTTGACGTCCTTGGCGGTCACCGGCGCTCCGTCGTGGAAGGTCGCGTCCTTGCGCAGATGGAAGATATAGGTCTTGCCGTCGTCGGTGACTTCCCAGCTCTCCGCCAGTTCCGGCGTCGTGACCTTCGCGTCGTAGGAAATTGTCCCGTCCGGCAGCTTCTTCTCTCCATGCGAAACGAGCCGGTCGTATGCCTGCCAGTTGACCATGCGGCTGTGGTCGTTGGCGGTCGGCACCATGGTGTCCAGGCCATTGGGGCCCATCTCGGAGACGATGACCAATGTGTCCTTTGGGCGTTCGGCGGCATGCGCGACTTTCACCGGGATCGCAGCCGATGTGGCCATCAGCCCGGCAGTAAAGGTTCGTCGAGTCAAATCCATGGAGAAGGCTCCTTGAGGGGTCGGGGTCAAAGATCGGATTAAAGGCCGAGATCGGTCACCAGCTTCGGCCAGAGGTGGGCCCAAGGCCGCGCCTTCTCGAAGGCGCCTGAGCCGGCGAGCACCGTCGCGTCGGCGAGATGGCGGCCGATGATCTGCAGGCCGACGGGCAGGCCGTCCTTGGTGAAGCCGGCCGGAATGCTCGCCGCCGGCTGTCCGGTGAGGTTGCAGATGAAGGTGAAGGCGAGCCAGTCGCCCGTGCTCACCATCTTGCCTTCGATGATCTCGGGGCCCTGCATGTAGAGCGGGAAGGGCGCGGCGGCGAGCGTCGGCGTGAGCAGAAGGTCGTAGTTCTGCATGAAACGCCACATGCGGTTGCAGACGCTCTGGCGCGTCATCTTGGCGCGGGTGAAGTCCTCGGCCGTCCAGGGATGATTGAGGAGGGCGACGAGATGCGGGGACATCTCCTTCTCGCGGCCCTTCATCATGCGGCGCATGCCCACGAGGTCGCTGTCGCCGGCGACGAGCGTCCAGAATTGCGGAAACGGATCCTCCCAGCCCGGATCGGCGCGCTCGACCGTGCAGCCGAGATCGGTCTCGAACACGCGCGCCGCCTCGGACACGACCCGGCGTACTTCGGGATCGACCGGGGCGTAGCCCCAGTCCTCGCTATAGGCGACGCGCAGCCCCTTGATCCCTTGGGTCGGCGCCTCGAGATAGTCGACGTCGCCCGCGGGGATCGAATAGCGGTCGCGCGGATCGGGCCCCGTGATGACGCTCAGCATCAGCGCGGAATCGGCGACAGTGCGGCTCATCGGGCCGACGTGCTCGATCGATTCCCAGCTCGACACGCCCGGATAGCGCTCGTCGCGGCAGCCGGGATAGAGCGGCACCCGGCCCATCGAGGCCTTCATGCCGAACAGCCCACAATGCGCCGAGGGGATGCGGATCGAGCCGCCGCCGTCCGAGCCGATGGCGAATGGGGAAACTCCCGTCGCGACCGACGCGCCCGAGCCCGCGCTCGATCCGCCAGAGGTCATGGCGAGATTCCAGGGGTTGCGGGTCGCCGGAAAAACGGGGTTGTGCCCGACGCCGCTGTAGCCGAACTCCGGCACATTGGTCTTGCCGAGGATGACGGCACCGGCGGCCTTGAGACGCTCGACGCAGATGTCGTCCTCGTCCGGCACGAAGTCGCGGTACCAAGGCGAGCCCATCACGGTGAGAATGCCCTTGGTGGCGACGAGGTCCTTGATGCCGATCGGCGCGCCGGCGAGCGGGCCAGGGTCCTCCCCGGCAGCGATCTTCGCGTCGACAGCGCGTGCCGCCGCCAGCGCCACGTCCGGCGTCGGCGTGCAGAACGCGTGAATGTGCGGCTCGAGCGCTTCCATCCTGCGAAGCGCGGCCTTCGCGACCTCGGTCGCCGACAATTTCTTGGACTTGACCTGCGACGCGATCGTAACGGCGTCCAAGCGGCAAATTTCGTTGTCGGTGGGCGACATGGGACTCCTTTCAGGCCAGATGACAGGCGGCGGCGTGGTCCCGATCAACGGTGCGCAAGAGCGGCATGACCCGATTGCAGATGTCGATGCTCTTCGCGCAGCGGCTGTAGAAGCGGCAGGTGCGCGGATCGGGATCGACCGGGCTCGTCGGACTGCCGTCGAGACGCGGCCGCGCGGCGCCGCGGCGGGCGGGATCGGGTATCGAGCCGACGAGCGCGGCGGTGTAGGGGTGGCGAGGATCAATGAACAGCGCCTCGGTCGGACCGACCTCGACGATCTTGCCGAGATACATGACCGCGACGCGCGAGCACAGCAGCCGCACGACATTGAGGTCGTGCGAGACGAAGAGGTAGCTCATGCCGAGCCGGTCGCGGAGCTCCGCGAGCAGCTTCAACACGACCGCCTGGACCGAAACGTCGAGCGCGGAGGTCGGCTCGTCGAGAATGAGCAGCGAGGGCTCGACGACGACGGCGCGCGCAATGCCGACGCGCGCCCGCTGGCCGCCGGAGAGCTGGTGCGGATAGCGTTGCAGGAGCTCCACGGGAAGGCCGACAAGCTCGGCCGCGCGCCGGACGCGCGCCTCGATCTCCGACGCGTCGCGAAGGCCACGCAGGCGGCGCAGCGGATCGGCGACCGCGCGAAAGACGCGGAACGACGGATTGAGGCTTTCGGTCGGATCCTGGAACACGACCTGGATGCGGGCCCGGTCCGGAGTACGGGCGAAGCGCGCCTGCGACACCTCGGCGATGTCGCGCCCGGCGAGCACGACCGCGCCGCTCGTCGGATCGACGAGCCGGGCAAGCAGGCGCGCCATCGTCGACTTGCCGCAGCCCGATTCGCCCACGAGCCCGACGCTTTCCCCCTGGCCGATGACAAGGTCCACCACGTCGACGGCGTGGAGACGGGCGCCGCGCGCCCCTCCCTTCACGGGATAGAATTTGGCGAGCTTCCTCGCCTCGAGTAGCGGCGCCGTCACAGCGGGAGCCTGCATCGCACGACGTGGTCGGGCCCGCATTGTCGCCACCTCAGCGGCGCCTCGTCGCAGACCGGCTGACGGCGCGCGCAGCGCATGACGAAGCGGCAGGGCGGCAGCGGGCTGCGCAAATCCGGCAGCGAGCCGGGGATGGCGCTCAATTCCTCCATGCGTGTCTCGGCCGTCGGCGTCGCGGCGAGAAGCTGGCGCGTGTAAGGATGCGCGCTCTTCGTCAGAATGGCCTCGGTCGGTCCCGCCTCGACGACATGGCCCGCGTGCATCACGGCGATCCGGTCGCAATATTCGCCGGCGAGACCGAGGTCGTGGGTGATCAGAAGCGTCGCCATGTCGCCGCCCCGGCTCATGTCGCGGATGAGATCCATGATGACCGCCTGCGTCGTAACGTCGAGGCCGGTCGTCGGCTCGTCGGCGATCAGCACGGAAGGCGAGCAAGCCAGCGCCATCGCGATCATCACCCGCTGGCACATGCCGCCGGACAGCTCGAACGGATAGGCCTCGGCTCGGCGTTCCGGGTCCGGAATGCGGACGCGGGCGAGAGCGGCGACCGCCTCGCGCCTGAGCTCGCGGGCCGGGACGTTCCCATGCTCGCGCAGCACGTCCTCGATCTGGCGGCCGACCTTGCGGATCGGATTGAGAGCGGTCCGCGGGCTCTGGAAGATCATCGTCATCTCGCGCCCGCGAAGCGCGTTCAGAACATCCGGCGCCGCCTTCAGAATCTCTGCCCCGCCCATGTTGATTCGACCGCTCGTCACGTCGGCGGTGTCGTCGAGCAGGCCCATGACGGCGTAAGCCGTGACCGACTTGCCCGAGCCGCTCTCTCCGACGATCCCCACGATCTCGCCCTTGCCCAGGGTCAGCGAGACACCGTCGAGCGCCTGGACGTTCCCGTACCGGGTGCGAAACCGCAGCGAGAGATTCTCGACGACAAGCTGCGCCGTCATACGCGCTTCCGCGGATCGAGAAGGTCGCGCAGGCCGTCGCCGAGCATGTTGAAGGTGAAGACCGCGGCGACCAGCGCGGCCCCGGGAAACATGAAGGCCCACCACTCGCCGGAGATGATGTAGCTCGCGCCCTCGGAGACCATGATGCCCCATTCGGGCGTCGGAGGGCGCACGCCGAGCCCGATGAAGGAGAGGCCCGCGGCGTTGAGGATGGCCCATCCCATGTTCAACGAAGCCTGCACCATCATCGGGGGCAGGATGTTCGGAACGATGTGGTTGACGAGCGTCTGGAGCGCCGTGTTTCCGCCCATGCGCGCCGCTTCGACATAGCCGAGCTCGCGACGCACGTTCACTTCGGCCCGCGCGAAACGGCAATAGAAGGGAAGATTGATGATCATCGTGGCGATGATGATGTTGAGGACGCTGTTGCCGAGCGCCGCGACAATGCCCATGGCCAGGACGAACAGGGGAAAGGCCATGATCGTGTCCATGACCCTGCCGACGATCGCGTCCGTCCAGCCGCCGAAATATCCGGCCGCCGCGCCAAGCGCGAGACCGGCGCCGAAGGAAAGCACGACGGCCGAAACCGCCATGCCAAGGTCGAGCCTCGCCGCAACGATCACACGGCTCAGGATGTCGCGCCCGAGCACATCGGTCCCGAACCAGTGGGCCGCGCTCGGCGGCGCAAGCTTGACGGCCGCGTTGGTCATCAGCGGGTCGTAGGGCGCAAGAAGCGGACCCAGCGCGGCGCAGACGACCATGATTCCGAGCATCGCGACGGCGATCAGCGTCAGCCGGTTCTCGCCGAAGGCGTAGCGGGTGTTGCGGGCTAGCGTGACAAAGCTCATGCGCTCCTCACGACTCGAAACGCACGCGCGGATCGATGATGGTGGCCGCGATGTCGACCGCGAGATTCAAAAGCACGTACAGCACGGCCATCATCAGAACGAAGCCCTGCACCGCCGCATAGTCGGAGGCGAGGACCGCCGACACGGCGTAGGCGCCGACGCCCTGCCAGCCGAACACCTGCTCGATCAGGACGTTGGACCCGATCAGAAAGGAGAAGACCATGCCCAGCACGCTGGTGATGGGCAGGAGGGCGTTCCGCAGAGCGTAGGTGAACACGATCTTCGCGGTCGGCAGCCCGTTGGCGCGCGCGGTGCGGACGAAATCGCTGCCCAGCGCTTCCAGCATCGCCGCGCGGGTGATGCGCGCAAGGGGCGCGAGCGCGAACAGGCCGAGCGAAATCGCTGGCAGCGTCAGCTGCGCGAGCGCGGCTCGAAAAACGCCCCCGTCTCCCGCCAGAAGCGCGTCGACCGTATACGCCCCCGTGATGGTCGGCGGAGGCGAATAGTTGACTTCGTTCAGCCGCCCGACGGGCTCGGGCGCCCAGCCGAGCAGGTAGTAGAAGACGTAAACCAGCAACAGCCCGACAAAGAAGGTCGGAAACGCCGCCGACACGGTGACGATAACGCGGCTCGCGTGATCGACCGGACCGTTGGCCTTCATCGCCGACCACACGCCCAAAGGAACGGCGACGCCGACGGCGAAGATGATCGCGTAGCCGGAAAGTTCGAGGGAAGCGGGGAGCCGCTGGGCGAGGTCCGTCAACACCGGCTGCCCGGTTGTCAGCGAGTTTCCCAGATTGCCGTGCAGAAGGTCGACGACGTAGCGCAGGAACTGTTCGGGCAGCGGCCGGTCCAGCCCAAGCGTCGCGCGCACGCTCGCGATCGAGGCGGCGTTTGCGGCCGGCCCGGCGAAATAGGCCGCCGGATCGCCGGGCAGCGCATGCGACAACAGAAACGTGACGACAACGACGCCGAGCAGGCTTGGCAATGTCGCAACAATCCGTCGTCCGATGAACATCAAGGCGGCTGGCTTCCCCGGAGACGCGGCGCTCCGGCGGGCCGCACGCGCAGGATTGATAGGCTCGGACGCCCTTAAAGCAGGATGCGTGCCATCGCGCTTATTCAATCGTGCGCACGGCTTCCTCGCGAGCATTCGGAGGCCGCGGACGCGGAGAGTGCGCGATGGTTGAGCGCGAAAGTTTCGGCACGGCGCCTATTTGTCGGGCGGGTCGGAATGCGCGCGATTCATGTGAAAAGCGCGGACGGCGATTTCGCCGCTTGAGACTAACCCCGCGGAGACCTTCGCCGAGAGCCCCGTCCAGCGGCCCTAGACTTGCGGCCTAAGTTCAATCGAAGTGAACAACCGTAAGGCCGGGGAGACGCCGACGCCCGTTGGTTTCCTGTCCTCCAGGACGACCGTCGGACGGCGGCTCTTCGCAACCCCCGTGAAGAGTTTCGGACGCCTTCAGGCGTCGGAAAGTCGCCGAGGAGCGAACACGCGGTGTGCAGGGCGGGACTTATGGGAATTTGATGTTTTGGTTGTGCCGGGGTGGACGGTCGTGAAGTGCGCGGCGCTTGATTGGATGCGCATCGGGAGCGCATTTCCCGGCGATCACGACTGATATCCGGGAGCGCTGGTAGGCGTTTTCGACGATGGCGGCAGGGATCAGCGCAAATGACGACACCGGCGCGACGATGGGCGCACAAGGCGTCGTTTGCCGGAGCGAGATGGCGACGGCATGGCGCGGGAATGAACCGCGCCGGGTCACAGCGGCGCCCCGGTTGCTGCGGGCCGCGCGCGCGGCTGCATCCAGCGTTCGAAGGCCTCGATGATGCGCATGCGCCCCCGCCACAGCAGGACAGGGCGGGAGTTGAGCGGGCGGCTCTTCGGTCTCAACGGGTTCTGGCGTCGGCGTCGATACGGCCCGCAATTCGCGGACGCGGGCGACGTTGGCCTTGCATGTCGCGCTCGCGAACAATCCGTAATGCCGAATGCGGTGGAAACCGTGCGGCAGAACATGCAGCAGGAAGCGGCGCATGAACTCGCAGGCATCGAGCGTCATGATCTGATGGCGTTGGGAGCCGCGCCGGCAATAGTCCTTGTAGCGCAAGGTCACGCCGGTCTCGTCGAACGCGATTAGGCGGCCGTTCGAGATCGCGACCCGATGCGTATAGAGCGAGAGATACTCGAGCACGGCTTCGGGGCCGGCGAACGGCGCCTTGGAATAGACCACCCATCGCTTCTTCCTGAGCGGCGCGAGATGGCGCAGGAAGCCGCATCGCTCGGCAAGCTCGGACTGGGCGGAGAAGAAGACGAGCTTGCCAGCGTCGTGCAGTTCCATCGGCTGGGTCAGAAACAACCGGCGGAAAAGCGCGCCCAGCACCCGAACCGGCAGGAGAAAAGCTGGACGCGACGATGTCCACCGCCGCCCATCGAGCGAGACGCCTCCGCCGGGCACGATCATGTGGACATGCGGATGGTGGTCATCGCCGAGCCCCAGGTGTAAAGGACAGCGGTGATGCCGATCCGGGCGCCGAGATGTCGAGGATCGGCGGCGATCGTCATCATCGTCTCGGACGCGGCCCGGAACAACAGATCATAGACAACCGCCTTGTTTTGCCAGGCAATGTCGGAGATCTCGGTCGGAAGCGTGAAGACGACGTGGAAATAGCCGACCGGCAACAGATCGGCCTTGCGCTCGGCCAGCCAGGCCTTTACGGCGGCGGTCTGACACTTCGGGCAGTGGCGATTGCGGCACGTAATGGGCGACGCCCATTACCTGCCTTATGGGCACGTTCAGTAATGGGGAGTTGGCGGCGACTCTTCGCGCTCTCCTGTCCTCCGCCGCCAATCCGGCTCTCCATTACGAGGGGCGTCTGAGGAGCGCGATCAGCTTGTCGGACGGCTGGAACGAACCGCGCCGCAGATGCGGCGGAACGATCGATTCCATGGCGTCGAGCTTCACTGTCGGATCGCCACGCGTGTAGACTTCCGTGGTCGTCAGAGTTGCGTGCCCCAGCCACAGCGACACCTTCCGAATGTCCTGCGTCGCCTGCAGGACGATCATCGCGCATGTGTGCCTGAGCACGTGGGGCGAGACGCGTTTCTTGTCGAGGCCGGGATGCGTTCGAGCTGCGGTCGCTGCGTGCTGCTTGAGCAGATATGCGAAGCCCCATCGGCTCATCGGCTCTCCCCGGGCGTTGACGAACACCTCGGGGGTTGCGATCCGCCCGCGAAGCGCGAGCCAGGCGCGCAGGGCCGCGGCGGTGGCTTTCCATAGCGGGAGCGTCCGTTCCCGTCGGCCCTTGCCAAGAACGCGAATGCTCATCGACGGCAGGTCAATGTCGTCGAGCCTCAACCCCGTCAGCTCGGACACGCGCAGACCTGCACAGACCGCCAGATGCAACATGGCACGGTCGCGGACGCCGTCGCGCGTGGCCGGATCCGGGGCGTCGAGCACCGCTTGCAACTCCTCCCGGAGAAGATAGGGGACCAGACGCTGATCCGTCTTCTTGAACGGGATCGCCAGGACGCGGCGGACATGCTCCAGGGCCGCCGGCTGCCTGTATTCGAGGAAGCGGAAGAAGGACTTGATGGCCGCCAGCCGGACATTGCGCGTCACCGGCGCGTTTTTTCGGTCATCCTCGAGATGCTCCAGGAAGGCGCTGATGAGGCCGGCGTCGAGTTGCTCCAGCGTCAGCGCCGACGGCGAGACCTTCAGTCTTTTTGCCGCGAACGTGAAGAGCAACTGGAAGCTCAGGGCATAGGAGTCGCGCGTATGCCGGCTCACGGCTCGCTGGCGCGCGAGTGTCTCATTGAGGAACGCTTCGATGAGGGGAGCAATCGGCGTCATGATTGCCTCCCTTCGGCGAAGAACTCTTCCCCGGCCGCGGCGACGTCGCACATCAGGTCGGCGGTGGCCTCCAAGTACCAGTAGGTCGCATAGATGTTGACGTGACCCATGTAGGTCGCAAGCGCCGCCATATGCGCGCCGGTGCGGCTTCGATCGGCAGGACTGCCTTGCAGCGCGCGCACCGCGAACGTGTGCCGCAGATCGTGCAGCCGCGGGCGGCGCCGCGCGGCCGGTGCGATACCGGCGCGGCCGACCAGCCTGTCGAAAGTCTCTTTGACCGCAATGTAGCGAAGCGGCAGACCCCGTGCGTCGACGAACACCGGATCGGATTCAGAAGAGGGCCGGCGACGCGCCAGATAGCGCTCCAGGCCGGCTGCCGCCGTGTCGTGCAGCGGCGCCAAGCGGGTTTTCCGGAACTTGGTCTCGCGGATCAGCAGGCCGTCGTGAGTCACGTCGGCGACGGTCAACTTGAGCGCTTCGGAGATCCTCAATCCGGTGACCGACAGCAGCGCGATCAATGTCGCATAGGTCGATGGGCGCAACCCGCCCCTCGGGCGAAGCCGAAGGGCGGCTTCGATCAGTCGGTTGATCTCGGCCGCCGAGTAGATGTGCGGCGGGCGCCGCGTCTTGCGGGCGCCGAAGTGATTGACCGGAGGCAGTTCATGCCGGGCGTCTTCAACCCGGACGTGACGCACGAAGCGACAGACGGCCTTCAGCCGGGCGTCGCGTTGCGCGACCGATGGTCCGCGCGCCGCCCAATCGATTGCGGTTTGGGCCTGGACGTGCGTTTGCCCGCGCTCGGCCGCAAAGGCGGCAAAGCTCTTGAGCAGCCATTCCGCATTCAGCATCGCGAATCCGGTGGCGCGGCGGAGCGCCAGATAAGCCTCGATGGCCTTCAACATCAGAGAGCCTCCGGCCAGGGCTGCGCGATTTGCTTCAGGAACGCGACATCGGCCTTGGCGTAACGGGCCGTCGTGTCGACGCCTCGGTGCCGCAGGACCAACCCGATCTTCTCAAGCGGAACGCCATGACGCAGCATCTCGGTCGCCGCCGTGTGTCGCAGGACGTGCGCCCCCTTGACTGGCGGACGACGCCGGCCCGCTGCATGAGACGTCTCACCACCGACGAGACGCCTTCGCCATTCCGGAACGGTCGAAAGGGCGCGATATTGCGCAGGAACGCGTGATCGCTCGGACAGGTCGAGGGGCGGTCCGCGAGGTAGGCGGCGATCGCATCCCCGACGTCCTGAGGAAGCGGCAGTCGAACCTCGTAGCGCGACTTCCCCGAGACCCGCAGCGAGCCTGTTTCCCACTCGATGTCGGCGAGGCGGAGTTGCGCCACATCGCTGGCGCGCAGCCCGAGGCGCGCCAGGAGCAGCAGGATCGCGCGATCACGCCGACGCTCGACGACTTCGCCGTCGGATGCCGCAATCAACTGGTTCACCTGCTCCGCCGTCAGATATCGCGGCAAGTCGGCGAGCCGCCAACGGGCATAGCCGGGAACGACGTCGGCGAGACCTGCTCGGCAGCGGCCTTCGGCAGCAAGGTAGCGCAAGAACGCACGCAGGCTGGTCGTCAGCTTCTCGATCGTTCCCTCGCCGCAACGGCCCGCGCAGTCCAGGAAGAAGCTGCGAATAGCGGCCGGCTCCCATCCTTCCGGATCGTCCCCGAGCGCCGCCATCAAGTGCGCGGCGTCGCGGGCGTAGAGTCTGA
>Ga0335074_10003758_pt1 | contig 20832 bp, 13 predicted proteins | sample Lox_Sample_23_FD_206715 | JGI IMG/M metagenome (GOLD analysis project Ga0335074, IMG submission 206715) | Soil microbial communities from Loxahatchee National Wildlife Refuge, Florida, United States - Lox_Sample_2.3 | ecosystem: Environmental > Terrestrial > Soil > Wetlands | place: USA... | reverse complement strand
TTGAACGGCATCTGCATCATTTGTCACGGGCGCTCAAACGCGAAGGCGATTCGAAACGCGATTCGCGTCGCAAAAGAGTTCGCCGAAGGGAATATCAACGAGCGCATTGCAACGGAACTCGACGGCTGGGCATCAGCACAAGCAGGCTGACATGCGCCGCTTCCTACTGCCCGCTCTGACCGTTCTCTGTATTTCCCCTCTGTTCGCAGCCAGAGAAGATCCGGTCCAGTGGGTACTGGGGCCTGCGGGAGGCCAGTCTCAGATATTGCCCGGCAATAAGGTGTTTTTCGAGTTGAAAGCTACTATTCAACCTGGCTGGCACCTCTATTCGCCCACCACGCCCCCGGGCGGGCCCATCATCACCCAGATCCGGCTCGATGATAACCCGGCGATTGCCAGTTATTCCGTCTACCGGCCGCAGCCAGTCCGGAAACTAGATCCTAACTTCCAGATAGACACCGAAACTTATACGAATAACGCGGTGTTCCTGATTGAAGCGCACACTGCCAAGCCGGCCAGTGGCGAAGTTACTGTGCAAGCGGCGGTTCGTTACCAGGCGTGCACGGATGTAAAGTGCCTGCCGCCGGTGAAGAAGACAACGATCGCGCAGATTCACTTCAATCCCGGTGCCCCTGCCTTTGTGTTCACGCTACCGTCCGGCTATGCACCCGTGCCTGGGAGTTCCGCGGCTACTTCAACTGCTTCCCGGCCTCGAACGGCGACTGTCAACGCGCAGTCACAGGATCTGCTGCCGTTTATGCTGACCGCGTTCGGATTCGGTCTTGCAGCATTGTTTACGCCCTGCTGCTTCCCCATGATTCCCATTACGGTCTCTTTCTTCCTGAATCAGAGCGCGCCGGACAGTGCTGGACGCAAATCCAGCGGCTGGGTGCAGGCTCTTGTGTTCTGCCTGGGCATAATTGTTTTATTCACCGGACTTGGTTTTTTGGTGACTGCGGTCGCGGGGCCTTTCGGGGTAGTTCAGCTCGGCTCCAGCCCGTGGGTCAACGGCTTTATCGCGATTGTGTTCTTCGTGTTCGGGCTCAGCCTGCTGGGCGCATTCGAGCTGCGGCTGCCGTCGGGCCTGCTCACTCGCCTGGATCGCGCGTCACGAGGCGGCGGTTACGCGGGAGCCTTGCTGATGGGCCTCACCTTTTCGCTTACCTCGTGTGCTTGCGTCGGCCCCATCGTTGGCCCGCTGCTGATTGCCTCCGTTCAATCGAAAGGCGCGCAGCCCGTACTTGGGATGCTGGCGTTCGCTACGGGATTGGCTGCGCCGTTCTTCCTGCTTGCGCTGTTCCCGTCCTATCTGCAGAAGCTGCCTCGCAGCGGCGGCTGGATGGTACGCGTGAAGGTCGTGCTCGGCTTCGTCGTGCTGGCGGTGATGCTGAAGTATCTGAGCAATATCGATCAAGTGCTGCAGACGCATTGGCTTACGCGCGAGCGATTTCTCGCAGCATGGATCGTTCTATTTGCGCTGCCCGGCCTCTACTTACTCGGCTTGATTCCAATGGAGGGCATCAAGAAAGACGAGCGTCTGGGCGTCAGCCGCGCGCTGCTGGCTTCGCTGTTCCTGATTTTTTCGATCAGTCTCGTGCCGGGACTTTTTGGAGGACGGCTCGGCGACTTGGATGCATTCATACCCGAAGCGACTAGGGGAGTTTTCGGAAGTCCCGCAGGAACGGCCGAAGCGGCTCCCGCGAACTATTTCAAGAATCAGTTAGACGCGGCTCTTGCGGCAGCGCGGCAGCAGAATAAGTTAGTGCTCGTGAACTTTACTGGTTACGCGTGTACTAATTGTCATTGGATGAAGGCGAATATGTTCCCGCGCCCGGAAATTCAAGCGGCGTTGAAGGATCTGATTATGGTCGACTTATACACAGACGGCACAGACGCCGAATCCGAAAAGAACCAGAAACTGGAAGATCAGAAATTCAGCACAGTATCTATTCCGTTTTACGCGCTGATGGATGCAGACCAGAATGTGGTGGCAACATTCCCGCAGTTGACGCGCAATCCACAGGAGTTCTTGAGTTTCCTGACCACCAAGCCGGTCGCTAAGCCGGACATGACCTCGATGCTACGCTGAGAAGGATTCGGCTCTTCTCGACGCGGATGTGGCGGAATTGGCAGACGCACTGGATTTAGGTTCCAGCGCTCGCAAGGGCGTGGGAGTTCAAGTCTCCCCATCCGCACCACTGAGTTAGCTCGGTTTAGCACTTAACAACTTCGTAGGGTTTTCCGTAATAGGGGAGATTCTCTGCTGTGCCAGATAGCGCTCGGTCCGTTTGCCAGCTTCCTGGATGTCACGGGCATCGAGGATGTTGTACCGCCAAAGCATCGAAGCTGTTTTGTGACCGGAGACGGCCATCGCAGTCTTTTCGGGAACACCAGCGCGAATCATGTTCCGCACAGCAGTCCGGCGTAGATCATGGAACAACAGGCTTGGCAGACCTGCGCCTGTACATGCGGCTTCCCAGGACCCACGGGGACGAATTCGCTGGTGCGCATTCCGAGGTGATATCCGAGTACGAAGACAGGCTTGAGGAAATCTGGCAACCTACCAAGGATCTCGCGATATTTATCAGCTTCCAAACTTCACTCTGCGGTTGGCAAGGTTATTCCCCCGGCGGCAGCGGGCCGCAATGTGTCTCTTTCGCCGCCGGATCTGCACTCCCAAAGCTATCAAAGAACTGCTGGAATAAGGGGTTAAAGGTGTAAGCTGCGTGTTTCCAGGTCTCTTTGAAGATGGGCTGCTTGGCCCAGAAATGAAAAATAGTGAGCCAACCGTTGTTTTTTGGATTTTGACGGTTTTTCAGCTGGTACAAGTGCAGGTCCGCCCAAACATTCTCCATCAGTTGGATCAACTCGAGACAATAGAAGAACGCTTTTCGCTCGATTTTTTCCGCGCCGACGGGCGCCGGACGGATGACCTGAGCGTCAAGGCATTTCAAATCTGCATCCTGACTCAACCGGTTCAACAGAGCCGTATACGCCTCGGCGTGGTGCGACTTCACGGTGTCTGGTATGTCGGTTGGTGGATACCATTGCTGCTCCAGGCACCGGAACAGATGCTCCATCCAATTTCTCTGGTCGCGGTGTCGAAACGTAAGCAGAGGGTCCTTACATCCGCACGCGGTCACATTTGCGAATGCGGATTCCACGACGTGCAGTCCGAGCCGCCGGTAGCTTTCAAACTGGGATTCAGTAAAGAATTGGTTGGCAGTAGTCTCGTGAGGGAAATCAGTGTGAGCGGATTTGTATTGCGCCACGTCTTCGGGCTCATCGCCGGTCAGGCTGGACTTGAGATACAGAATCCAGCCATGCTCGACTGGATGGTGGGGGTTCGGATATGTAATTTTTCCGACTACGCAATGTGTGGTGCTGAACCCATTTTTCAACGCGATCGGGCGTGGATTTAGATCGATAGTTACTCCGAAATCGATGCGGCACTTACGGATCGCACCGCCTAGCGACTCGAAGGTCAGGTCCCTATCTTGCTCTCCATCGCCGACGATGATGTAGCGGCAGCGGCGCCGGATCAGCTCATACAGCCCTAGATTTTCAAAGTGGCCGCCATCGGAGAGATTGAGGAATTTGGAGCGCTGGTCTGTTTGCGCGAACAGCTCCGATAACAGCGGTAACAAGGCCCAGCGTGGACCAATTTTCTTGCTCGGCGCCTTGAGCCGAGAGTTACCGATCCACCAGCCAAGGCGCACATCGAAAACGGTCAGCAAGAAAGCCACCGCGGCGGAGGTGTGATAACCCCAATTCGGATTCGCCGCCGCCCCCGAAATGCCCATACAGGTTCCGATATCTAGTCCGTGGCCAGGCAACGAGTACTCGCAGGTTCGCCGAAACCCGTGTTCTTCCAAAGCCTTACGGCGCTTTTGCTGGCGCTTGTCCTCTTCGGAAATCGGCGGTTTATAGCCGCTGTACAGCGGGGTGAAGACGAAGGACGTACCGTGGCGCTCGCGCTTCGCTAAATCAGAACCGGTGTTCAGATTTAACGTGGCGCAGATGATGGGATACGGGCCATGATAGGGTTTGGGAAGAGAGACCGTGTCATTTTCATGGCACTGATTCGCCACCGTTGGCTGGGCTACCAGCTGTGCGAGCGGGAAATCGTCGTGCGAATCAAACCCGGTCAGCAGGCTTGGCCTGCGGTCCTGGTGGCTCGCTCCCAGGTAACACCTAACTAAGCGATTCTTATAGAAGTAATGCATTGAGAATTCGTTGATGTTGATCCGGAAGGGCAGCAAAAAGAGCACAACCAAGAACACGCCAGTTAAGAAGGCGGTTTCGCTCCAGCCGAGGCAGCCGTTCCAGTAGTCGATTCCGTACACCGGCAATTTCGGGACGTGCGGCAATGCATCGATTGCCGCGGTAACACCGTAAGAGATCAAGACCATTAGACCGATCACGAAGACCGAGGGTCCAAGCTGGCCGATGATTTCGAGCGTTTTACTTTTGCTGGGATCACCAGGCTTGCCGCTGGTCTTGGAGCTAATTCCCGAAATGACTCCGCCGGCAGTGGTTAGTACCCAGGTTGCCGTCAGCCCCAATTTCCTGGCGAACCATGGCATTTCAGATATCCAATGTGGTCCGAAGACGCAGATGGTGAACACCGCAGCCCACGCAAGGAGAAAAATACTGAAGAAGGCACCCACGCGCGCAAACCATTCACGCCCGGCGTCTGGAAAATCCGCAGCCATCAGCCCGATGTGTAATCCGGCGCCAACAATGAATATCAAACCGACGAGGGGCGGTCCGTATGCTACGATGCACCAATAATTCTGCCAGCTTGCCATACAATGCACCACGACAATTCCGAGGGCGGCGGTTGCGGCCGCGGCGACGAGCGGAAACAGAACCAAGAAAATGACTCCAGCGCTATTATTCTTATGCCGCTTGCAGTAGCAGCCCAAAAAGCCTCCCAAGAGTTGGAGGAAGAAGAAGAGTAAGGACAAAACGAGGGTAGTCCAGGCGTACTCAATCCCCCAGTCAGTTTGGGTGCGGTGGGCAGACCAGGCGAACACCACCGCAGCCGCGAGCATCAACGCAGCGCAAGTGACAGCCCAAGAGGCTCGGTCGAAACGGGCGGGCTCTCCTGGCTTTAACTGCTGAGGGTTCGTTACGGAACTAACCCCTTTTCCGGCGATATAGACCACAAAAAAAAGCAGCACCGGTACGCCAACTGAGACATACCAAGTCGAATCGGCAATCTGGTCGACAAAGATCCATTTCCGGAGAAACCCCGCGTGGAAAGTGAAAAGAACGATAAGCGCAAGAAAAGGGACCAGCATCAACAGATTCAGGAACGTGTTCCGGAACCAGATAACTAAGATGACCCAAAAATCCGCGCTGAAAAGACCGAGGTCGGGGGCTAAGTAACTGCTGTACTTACGTAGAAATGCGATCGGGTCTTTGGAAGGCTCCTCTAGGTGCGGGGTGCAATCGGGACGCCGGAGGATCTGTTCTACTGGGGCCAGCCCGAGCCGCTTGATGATTCCGTGCAGCCAGGTGCCTATGTATCCACCGCCCGAGACCGTCGAAAGGTAATCTACATAGGGCAGGAGACCAACTCGTGCGAGTCCCTGCAGTATGCCTAAGTTGAAAGTTCCGCTCCGTATGCCTCCGCCGGAGAATGCGACGCCGAGATAGTGACCGGGTTCGAGGTTTGCCGCCGCGTCGTGGCCGTTTTTCAGCGCCTCGCGCCGAGCCTCAATTTGGAGAGCTTCGTCCTTGAGAACTTCGTGCTCACCAACCGCCTCGGTCATGGTGGGTCCTTTTTGAGCTGCTTTCTGAATGTGGCCCCGGCGGGCTACAGGGTTTGTGTGATCCATCATTGGCCCTCATACATGGCCGGCACGCGATCGAACAATACTCGGTCGCAGCCATTGCGAGTGGTGTTGGTCGCCAGGCAGCGGACCATCTCCCTGTTGTAGTAGTTGAGCGGCAGCCTGCCGAAATCGCGCAGAGAAAGTGCCCTGCGGAACAGGCACGCGTTGGGCACGTCGGGTCCCGCGGCACCAGGATAGAAGCTGCAAGTCCCTGGATTAAGAGCATCGACAACGAGATCGGAAACGAAGCGGATGCCATAGGCGATGTCGGCGGCGGTAGGCGCAACGTAGGCGCTCAGGACGGCAGTGCTGGCATGGTACTCCTTGGCGGCGCCAAGCGGGATGCCGGCGAAGGTGCCGATGTAGGGGATCTCCACGAATGGGGGCAGCAATGGGAAGCGCGAACGCGAACGTTCGACGATGGCCGAAAAGGAGGAGATATCGAAGAGCTTCACCGAGTCGATACGGACGCGAGTGGTGGTGTCATGGTTGGCGACGCGCGAGGTATTGGCGGCCGGGTCGCTCGCGCCGCCGCCGGTGTACATCGGGCCGCCAGCGGAGTCATCGGCGTTGAGGGTGACCGTGATCTCGGCCGAAGAAGCAGTGTTGAGCGTGCGCGGCAGCGCGGTGAGAGACAGCGACCGGCCGATCTGGGCGAACGTAGTCTGATAATTGTTCAGCGCGCCGGCCAGCGCGCCGAAGCGCGCGAGCGGAAGCGGACTGAAAAGGCTGCTGGCGAGTGAGCCTGCACCCGGCGCCACGGGCGTCGTGGTGGTGGTGCCGTTGCTTGTACTCGTGCTCACGTTTGGTGCAGTCAACGAATTCAGTAACGTCGTGAGTTCCGGTGCTGTACTGGCATTGAGAAAGCTTTGCGATGTCGTGCTGACGCTCGTCGCCTGGCCGGAGATGGTACGCACGGTGACCAGGCCGTCATTGAAGAAAGATGGTTTGTCCAGGCCGAAGAGGCGCTTGACGCAGCAGCGCTCGTCATTTCTGGAATTGAGGCGGTCGACGCGATATTGCATATCGGCACGCACGAACATCTGATAGGTGGCGAGGTCGCGGTTGAAGGCGTCGATGAGCGGGCTGAGAGCGTTATTGAGCGCATCGGCTGTGTGGCTGAGATCGTACGGACTGAACTCATGCGGATATTGCTGGGACATCTTGTAATTGAACAGGAAGTCGGCGATGGCGGCGCGAATGAGGCCGATTCCGGACGGCCTGCCGGGCACGTCTTCCGCGAGTAAGAGGTCTGCTTGGCGCTTGAAGCACCGCAGATGAACACGCGGCTGATGGTCTGAGGGGTCGAGAAGAGAATACAATATACCGCGAAAATCCTGGTCAACGCACGTTCGAAGGCCGGGAGCCGACGAAACGCGGTCAAGATCCAGGGTTCGCCATATGGTGCGGCACCGGTTTCGAATCTCTGGAACCCCTGTTCCGTCGCAAATCGTCTCGTCAGGCGCGATCGGCCAGAGCCAAACCGGATGATGTTCTACTTCGGCGATTGCGTTATCGGCGGCCGCACTAGCATTTTGTGCGGCGATGACCGTCAATAAGAGGTCGGTGAGCGCCGGCTTGACGGGTTTGAATAAATCGTTATAGCCAAGGCAATAGCGGTCGCGCGGACAGATGCCCAAAGTACTGCGCCTTTGTGGCCCAACCGGATCGGCGAGCTTCGCCGGGCTGTAATCGAGGAACGCCTGCGCTAAGTCCTGAATACTCGCACCGGGCTTGCTGTCCCGATATGTATCGGCGACGAAACGGTCCGCGATATAGCTGCGGAACGGTTCGTTGAAGTAGTCCGGAGCAGCAGATTGCCTTTTCACGCTATCCCAGCCCAGAAAGACAACCTTCTGAAATTGGTCATCATAGTTCGCCACCAGATCCTTGACCATATTGCTGAACGCGCCGATCGCTTGCGGGCTCGCGGTTGAATTCTGCATGACCCAGGCGTTGATAATCATTTCCGGGCGCGGAAGATCGAGTTGCGCGATGATTCTGTTTCTTTCCTCAATGAGCGCATCGTCGCCCGGGTTGGCGTCGGAATACACCAGCAGATCGGGAGGCGTCTGTTCGCCGGTTCCGGCCACAACCGACACGGACGCCATGGCGAGCGGCGACGGCGCAGGTGGCGTAGCGGCGGGCGTGGCGGACGATGCCGGAGAGGAAGCGCCGGCTGCGGGGGCAGATGTTCCTCCACATGCCGTCGAGTTTCCAAAGGCGAGTCCGGCGACGACACACGGCGTGGTGTCCGAACTGATCTGAATGTTGCTTCCGGGCGGTTGCGTGATGGCAATCGTCGCCGGACCGATTCCGCTGCTGGCGGGCGCGCTGGCGGTCGTGGACGCGGCCGGGGCGGCTGAGGCGGCGGGGGCAGCCGAAGCGGTCGCGGTTGCCGCGGATGTGGTGGAAGATGCCGGCGTCGCCGCTGGTGCAGCGGTAGCTGCCGGCGTGGTTGTGGCTGCGGGGGTGGTGGAGGCAGCCGGAGTTGAGGACGCGGGTGGCGTCGAGGAGAAGGCCGGGGTGGTTGTGGTCGTGGTGGCAGTGCTTGAGGCCGACGAGGAGCTCAGCGATGTGAAAGCCATGGCCACGTCCGAGGAGGACAAGTAGAAAAGCTTCTTCGTCATCGGCTGGGAGATGAGCCTCCAGGCGGAGTAGCGGATGTCGCTGAGGAAGCTCTTCCACGAATCGCAGTCGGGCTGAGTGGGCGCAGTGACGCGGATCTTATCGTTGCCGACGTCCTGGATGGTGAACTGGCTGTAGTTGAGCGCGTTGAAACGCGTTGCCAGATCGCCGAGCGCGGGAGCGTGCGGAATCCTGAGTTCGACAGTGAAGGGTTTGGCGGAAGCGGGAGTGATATTGAGAGACGCGGCGGTGCGTCCGGCGAGCGCGGCAATCGCGCCTTGAAAGGAATCGAGAATGGCGCGTTCTTCTCTACGCAAGGGTTGGCGTGTTGAATAGACGGCAATGGTATTGGGCCCTTGCGGCGCGAGCAGAAAGGGCGTGGGATTCCCCAGCAGCGACACGATGGTGGTGGCATCGAGGGGCGTGCTTTGCGCGGGGGCGGGAGGCAGCAGGCTGCAGGCCGGAGCGGCGGCTTTCTGGTCCGCTACAACTTGAAGGATGAAATCTACAGGCCCGGCATCCGCAAAACGCGAATTGCCGGGAGCGGTTGCTCTAATTACGATATAGCCGGGACTATTGGCGCGGTAGTGAACCGTGCGGATTCCGCCAACCGGCGTGGCGCTCCCCGCAAGAACGACTTGCTCTACGCGCCGGCCGGAATCCGCCGTCGCGCTGACGAAGAAATCGCTGCCTGTGACCAGTGGATACTGCGGGTGGCAATCGCTTTTGTCGGCGGGGTCGCAAGTGAGTTTCACCGTGATGCTCTGATCGAGCTTTTGAGGGACAGCGGGCTGGTTCGCGGGGGGATTGGCTCCGTATGGGTTGTAGATGGGACTTTGCGGCGCAAGGGGCGCTCGCGTACAAGTCAATAGGCGGCCTTCACCGGACAGTGTGCAGATCTCGCTCAGGTATTTTCCGAAGGGTCTGGTATCACGCGGCAGACCTGCGTCCGCCCTTACGTTGACGGTCGCCTGCTGCGCAAGGCACGGCGCCACTATGAGCAGCAGCCACAACGAATTTGGCCTGGACATTGACATGATCTCCTGAAAGTTTCCGCCTACCAGCGGAGGCCGACGGAAATAGGCAGTAACGTGGTTCCACGATTCACGGCTAAGCCGTGATAGACCCGGGCTTCGGCGAAGAGCATGAGGCCGCCCTTGTGGGTGAGCCCGAAATTGACGCCGCCACCGAAGTCGAGAGCCCCAGAGCGGGTTGCGAGCCTGTCGAGGGTGAAACCCGCCGATTGGGTGAGGGTGGCCGGATTCGCGCTATTGAAGTCGACGCCTCGCCGTAACCAGCCGAAGCCGCCGGACAGGTAGAAGCTGGTTCGCACGGTAGCCGGGATTCGCACCGTGGGATCGAGTGTCACGGCGGTGAAATCGCCGTGTGCGGCAGTAGCCGGCGCGAGTTGCGTCTTGACAACCGGCGTAGCCTGCGCACCGGCGAGAGCGGCCGCGGTGGCGTCCAGCCTGTCGTACATGAAGTCCACGATGAGGAAGAGCCTGGCGCCGTGATCGGGCGTAACTGCGAACCCTCCGGCACCCTGGAAACCCCACCCATCGTTGAAATTTTTTCCGTCGGTACCGAAGGGCTTGACGAATTCACCGGCTCCACTCAGCGTGCAGGAATGATCTTGGGGCGCATCTTGGGCTTGGCAGCCCGACACGGTTAGCAGTAACAATGTGAGCGAGAAACTTACGCGGTGGTAGTTGGTACGACGTGCCATAAGAGTCGTCTCGAGTTATTGGCCGGCCAGTTTCTTCGAAAACTTTTCGGCCACCTGCGCTGCCAGACGATCAGGGCTTGTCCCGAGAGCCGCTCTCAGGAGTTCGAGATCGGCAGGGCAAGTCTCACCCCTGGCGCAAAACCTGCCGTACGCATCGAGCAGCAGGACGAAGGCCACGTATTTGTGTTTTTGGGTGAAATAATCGTTGACCTCATTGAGTGCCTGCTGGCCGCCGTGCGCCTTGTCGCAAAAAATGTCGTCAATTAGCTTCTTCGTTTTACCGAAGAGCTCGTCCTCGTTGAGTGCTTTCTTTGAATCCCGGAACCGATTAGCGGTGGCCAGTGCATCGACAAAACTCGATAAAGCCGTGGCAGTCGGACGGCCGCAATCATCCGGATTCCCCATAGCCGCACAAAACGTGTCGCTATCGTCAGGATCGCCCTGAATCAACCGACAGAGCGCATGCCTTACGGCTTTAGTACGTTGCTCGCCTGCTTGGCTGGTGTCGAGCACGGCGTTATCGGCCGGGTCCGGAATGGTAAGCAGGTGCAGAGCCTCGAGCGTGTTCTGGGTGGCGATAATCCATTCGCACTGAAGTGCCCCGTTCAGAGCGTCCGGAAGGGTCTGCTCCGCTTGGCTCGGAAGGGGGCAATTCCGCGCGGACCTGTTTCCCGACGGTCGCGGCCACGCCCCTGAAAAGCAGAATTCAGGACATTTTTTTTTCTTTGCGGCAGAAAAGTCCTGGGCGGTGAGAACCCCAGCGGAAACGGTAACCCAGATAGCGATAAGCGCGATAATTAGACGCATAAATCTCTTTCTCAATACTGATTCTTGTTAGCCGGGCACGACCGTGTTTGCGGCGGAACTTCCGGTGTCAAACATAAGAACGACATCCCGCGGAACTTTCCTTCAGGGCCTGGAAGAAAGCGGCCGATGGTTTGGTGCACTTAGAGTCGCGCAATTAGTACTAGTACGCGGCACTCTGGCTACGACTTGAGGCTATAATCGAGTACATTCGTTCAGGCTCACCTCCATGTACAACTCGGAAATGAGTGCTCCAGAGGTGATTCAAGCTTGCCTGGGATCAGATTCCGAAGCTGCGTGGACCGAGTTCGTCCGACGCTTTCAGCCCGTCATCGCGTCGGTCATTCTGCGGGTGGTCCGCCATTATGGCGTGACGGATTTTGCTATGGTGGACGATCTCATCCAGGAAACCTATTGCCGCTTATGTCGCGACAATTGCAAAGCGATTCGTCAGTTCGAGAATCGTAGTGAAGACGCAATCTTTCGTTTCTTAAAGGTGGTGGCAGGCTCTGTCGCCATAGATTATTTCCGTGCGCGTCGAACTTACAAACGCCGCGGAGAAATGGCGGACTTAGCCGAAGAAGCGTTGAGTCACACCGCGGCGACTTCTGATATCGCGTCAGAGGATGCGCTGCTGTTGGAAGAAGTCGCCGTTTGTCTGAAGCGAATCACGACAAGTTCCAGAGACGAACTCATTTTCTGGCTGTATTATAGGCAGGGCTTTACCGCCAAAGATATAGCCGCTCTCCCAGGAATTGGGCTTTCCGCTAAAGGCGTGGAGAGCTCCATTCACAGACTGGTTCAGGCGCTTCGAGAAGGAATCCTTAGAAAGAAAAAGAGAGATGTGTGCGCCGGGGAAAGCGCCACGCCGCGCTCCCGCTAGGAGGTGTATGCGGAATGCAGAGACTCATATAGATCTTCACGGCTTCGAATTGCTCGAGGCGGATGCTGAAGATTTGTTACCTGAAGAGCGAGACCTCTTCGAACAAGTTCAAGACCACGTGGCGCATTGTTCCGAATGTTCGGATTTGGCGCGAATCCACGAATCGCTGCGTCGCAACATCCCATCTACATCGCAAGTGCAAACTGCCGCATGTCCTCAAGAACAGGAATGGCTCGAGCTCGCCGCAGGATTTCTGGAAAAGGCCGAGACGGAACAGTTGCTCAAGCATGCAGGACAGTGCAATTCTTGCTCTCACGTCCTGCGATATGCAGTTGAAATTATGCAATCGGCGCCCAGCGAACAGGGTTGTTTGGCGCTTGCCGCGTCACGTCCGGAGTCGGGGGCCCTCATCGCGAAAAAATTGGTAGCCCTGGGATGCAATGTTGACAAACTGGGTTCCCGGGCAGCGTCGCCCAGTTTTAGTGCGAAATTGCGTTCGGCGTTTCTTTCGGTCGATAGGAGCAGGAATGTCGCTTGGGTTTGTGCAGCGATCGGTCTCCTCATCGTAGCTAGCGATTTCGCGATACTACGATATCGGGATTCACGACAACCCCCCGAGCGGACACTTCAACCACCAGTCACCAGAGTGGCTCCAAACCCGGTACACGCTCCCCGGACTGCAGAGCCACAGGGGAAAAATGCCCCGCTCATCGCATCACTTACGCTTGACCCCGGCTTGACCCGCGGCTTGGCAGCAGAGGCGGTTCTGAAGTTACCGAATGGCGTCGAATCGGTATCGATAACTTTGCGGTTTGTCGATGTGCCGCCCCGAGAACTGAATGTTGAGCTATCGAACGCCGACGGACCCCGGCGCCTTTGGAATAAGAACGTTTCGTTGACCAGAAATCAAATCAGGACGAAAGAGATTTCAGTGAATATTCCTGCAGCCGTTCTGCGCCCGGCGTATTATTCGGTAAGCGCGAACAGCACATCGGATGACCATGAACCAATTGCAAACTACTCGTTCAGAGTGATACGCTGACGAATCGCCTGCGATGCGCAATGACAGATACAAACGGTTTCGCAATTTATAACGGAATGATATGGCTACCAAGAAGTGGAGCATTTTCGTCTACATAGGCGCGGACGTTTCGCAAAAGAAAATGCGCGCTGCGGCGCAAACGAATCTGATGCAGGTGGCTAGCGTCGGTTCTAATGACAGCGTCTATGTGGCAGCCCAGGTCGATCTACTGAACGAGCCTACCTGCCGGTATATCTTCCCGGAGCTAACAGAGCCGGCTACGACTCTAGGTCCACCTGTTCAGAGCTTGGACAACGTAGACTCGGCCGACCCTGCGGCTTTGCAAGACTTCTTTTCATGGGCAAGCGGCACATGTCCGGCCGAGAACATCTTGCTGATTCTCTGGGGGCACGGATTCGGCCTTGATGATTACAATCCCTTTTTCCCCGAAAAGCCTGCTTCAATGCCGGCTCCTATAGTCGCGGACAGCGCGCCTCAACGGCGTGGGTTGCCCCTGATCAGCGGGAGACTCCAAAGCGAACTCAAGCTATTCCCATCATCGTTGTTATCTTTGATCGTCGATGAGGGGGCCCAAGACGTTCTTACAAACCAAGAGCTCGGAGACGCTCTGCGGAATTGCCGGTCTAAACTCCTGCCGGGACAAAACCTGTCTATCGTCGGATTCGACTGTTGCGACATGGCTCTTCTGGAGGTGTGGTGTGAAATCCTGGGAGGCCCGGATTTTGCGGTTGGCTCACAGTATGCGATTCCTTACAAGGGCTGGCCGTATGATCTAATTATTCGTGAACTCTTGAACAACCCGACGGCAACTCCGGAAGAATTCTCGTCAAGAATTGTAGACATTTATGCCGAATACTATAACAAGAGCAGCCCGCGAACACTCGTTACACTTTCTGCCTGTAATCTTGCTGGGACTACCGAATTGCTTCAGGCCATAAAGCCGTTCGCGAGTATTCTGGCACACGAAAGCCAGGAAGAAAATGCCCGGACGAAAATTTTTGAGGCCAGAAATTCGTCCCCTGTATACGACGATGACGGTTACCTTGACCTGTATTCATTTTGCGATTCATTACAAGCTCTTTTTCCGAATTCTACTCTGCAAAATGCTAGTGAAGAAGTTAAGGTCGCTGTAAATAAGTATGTGGTCAGCTCTAAGTTCGCACCGATAGATACCGATAAGCTTATCGCGTTTTCTGAAGGCGTATCGATCTGGTTTCCGGGATGGATAGAGAATCCTGAACTGAAACTGCCGGCTAAGAGAGATTCGCAGGCTTATTTGAAACAAGGATACGATCAACTGAAGTTTGCACAGGAAACAGGATGGCAGAATTTCCTAAATACCATCCTAGATTACACGCGTGGAACGTCACAAAGGGAGGTAACAGCCTTGAATAACGAAGATGACGGTAAGGGCAGCGGCCCTGCCAAAGGTAGCGCCGACTCGAAAGGCAGTGCCGATTCAAAGGGCTCAGGAAAATACACGGGTAGCGCTGGAGTGTTTGGGACGAGCTCGGCAAGAGAGGCAGGCGTGATCATACGAGCCACTGTGGAGGCATTTGGCCCGGTTGGGGAAACCGAAATGAACGTCACCGTCCGCTGGCCTGCGGGCGGTATGGGCAGTATCGTTCAGATTGACAGTTCCACCGAAGAGGAACATCGGAAGGCCACGGATAAGCAGTTGGGCGGAGCTACGGCGGCTCAGCCGGCCTCCCGCCCCCCACATAAGGAGCCGCCGCAAGGCGATAACAGTTGACATTTCTCGAGAAACGACGCTATCTCCATCCAGTCACATGGAGTCTAAGATAGTTTTGATCCGCACCTTTGCTATTGCGGGCTTTCTCTTCTGGCCGTGTGCCTATTGCCAAAACACCCAATCGTTGGAGGCGACCTCCTCCGGCCCGCTTATTGCGGTGAATCTGGGCGAAGTCCGGACGGCATTGGTCGACGAAACTCACGGGGCGGAGTTCGACTTACGTATCGCAAATATAAGAACCGCGCGAGTTGTTATCCAAGAAGACGAGCCAACGCTTAGATTTCGCCTTTTCTCTCCGGACGGAGAAACACTCCGAACCGTCGACGCCGGCTATCCCGGCACAATCATGGTTTCGTTTCCGGCGAAGAAAGAAGGCGCGTACCGTCTTGAAGTTAGCTCGCGAAAAGTTTTGCCGTCTCCGGCACAGATAAAGATTCGATTGGAGCAGGGGCCGAGTATAGCAGGCGATTTGGAGTTGCAGATGGAGGCCGAGCAGGTGTTCTCTTCGGCACAGCTACTCCGTATCGACGCTTCCGCGAGGGCGGCACACAAAGCAATTTTGCTGTATCGTTATGCGGGGAGCAAGTGGCGAGCAGGCCACAGCTTAGACGGGCGGTTCCTCGCGCTCGTATCGGAGGGCGATACCTGGCTTGAGTTAAGCCGGTATGACGCTTCTCTCCGTGCTTACTCTGCTGCTCAAGAACTCGCCCCGAACGCTGTAGGCACAATGATGGTCTTCAATGCAGAGGCACGTGTTTACCTGGATTGGTGGAAGAGCAACTTGGCATCCCCGCTCGCCGAACGCGCGCTCCAACTCAGCCACACGCTGCAGAATCGCTCAGCAGAGGCGCAAGCGTTAGCTAACCGGGGAGAGGCGAGATATCTGCAGACCGAAGATGAGCCCGCCTGGGCCGATTTGACTTCGGCTATGGATCTTGCACAGGAGACTCACGATCGGCCAACTATTGCCCGAATATTGCGTGTTCAGTCCTGGATCGAAAAGGATCGAGGGCGACTGACGCAAGCAGGCGCGTATATGCGGAGAGCAGACCAGCTCTTTGAGGAGCTGGGAGATGTGCGGGCTTCATTTAGTGCCATCTCCGATGTGGCAACAATAGATTCTCTGGGCGGCGATACATACTCCGCGCTTGTTAGACATGTAAAGCTGTCTGAACTCATCCATAATTCCGGACAGTTAAGCGTGGAGGCGTTTGCAAGAGAGGCGCTCGGCGCCGACTATGCCAGATTGAACCGCGGTATTGACTCCATCGAGTATTTCAAGGAGGCGCAGGCGATCTTCGCCAGCATTGGTCATGCCTTTGGTGAGGAGACTTCCTTTGGTCAATTATGCGAGGCCGAGCTGCTACTCGACCGCCCACGCCAGGCCATATCCTTTTGTAGAAACTCGCACAGATTATCTCTCCTGGCTCATGACCCCAAGCGCCAAGCCATCGCCGAGTGGCGTCTTGGAAGACTTGCGGAGGCGCTCAATGACGACCAGCAGGCTTCGTCTTATTACAAGAACGCGGTGAGGCTGAGCGCAAGCGTGAACGATCCCAGGTTCGAAGCCTCGGCGATGAAGGATCTCGCTCGAATCAACGACAGGGCAGGCGATCATGCATCGGCGGTCACACTTTATGTAAACGCCTTAGACCTAAGTCTCATCGCCGAAGACTCTCGTGGCGTGATAGATGCGCGGTTCCACATTGCCCAAAACGAAGCACAAGCTGGCCGATTCCTCGACGCCCAACGGGAACTGGACAAGGCCCTTGATTTAATTGAAGCGCAAAGAAACAAGGTAGAAAACGATCAACTTAAGACCTCTTACTTCGCCGCAACTCGAAAATGCTATGAGCTTTATGTCGAAATTCTGATGAAGCAATACGAGGGCGACGCTACAGCCGGTCTTGACGCGTTGGCGTTAGAAAAAAGTGAGGCCAGCCGAGCCCGGACTCTTCTCGATAGAAAAGCCGCGCAAACTGGGTTGCCTCGAAATGGAACAGTGCAAACGGAGGCTCCGCGATTAAAGCTGCTGCATCTGGCTCTCGATCAGGCATACGAGAAGCGACTTACGCTCATGTTACGGGGCAAGCCCGATAAAGAGCTGGCGCAAAGCGAAACCGAGATTCGGCGCTTGTCAAATGCATACGAACGGAGCCAAGACGTTACAAAGCAAAGTGCGCCGAGACCTTTTACGGCCCATAGTTTGTCTGCACGTGAACTAATCGATAAAAGCAAGAAGTTTGATTTTGTATTCCTGGAATACTCGCTCGGGCCAACACACAGTTATTTGTGGCGGATCGATCATGGAGTCGTGCGCGCGTTTATATTGCCTGATCGCGCAGTTATCACCCGTGCGGTCGAACATTGGCGACGGCTGGTTTTGGCGCGGCAGAGGCGACCAAGCGAATCGCTTGAAAACTACCGGGCTCGAGTTCACGTTGCTGACCGCGAACTCCCAAATCATGCCTCAAAGTTGTCTTGCATGCTTCTACGCTCGGTCGACATACCAGAACGTCGCTCGTTGGCAATAATCGCCGATGGTGTGCTTCAAAGTCTACCATTCGCTGCACTGCCGATGTATGCCTGCAGCCGCACTGACGGACCTCCTTTGATAACTGCCCACCAGATCTCATACATACCGTCCATCTCATTGCTGGTCGCGCAAGAGGACTCTAACGCGAATAGAGAGTTCGATAGTGATGTTGCCGTTTTCGCCGATCCCGTTTTTAGTGCGGATGATCCGCGAATCGAAGGTCCAATGCGGCGGTCATGGGATGTAGCTCGACCGCAAGGACTCCAAATGGCGTTGCGCGATGTGGGCTTAGGTCCGATCCTTCCGCGCCTGCCCGCAACGCGACAGGAGGCTCTTACGATCGCTCGTACTTTACCCTCTCTCAAGGTTTCTCTGGCTTTAGATTTCCAAGCGAATACTCGCACCGTGCTAAATAAAGAGATCACCAAATATCGCATTCTGCACTTTGCCACGCATGGTGTGCTTGATGAAAAGGATCCAGACCTTTCCGGGCTCGTATTATCTCTCTTCGATGCGAAAGGCCGCCCGATTCCCGGATATTTGACGACAGAAGACATATTCGATCTCTCGTTGCAAACGGACTTGGTCGTTCTTAGTGCCTGCGATTCTGGATTGGGAAAGCAAATCGACGGCGAGGGAACAATGGGCCTCAGCTACGCTTTCCTCCATGCAGGGGTGGGCCGAGTAGTCTCCACGCTGTGGGATGTTGATGACGTACAGTCATCGAATATCATGGCCGCGTTTTATCGCGCCCTGCTCGCCGAGCATACGACAGCTTCCGCGGCTTTGCAGGAAGCTCAGCTCGATATTCTTAGGCGAAAGCATCATTCGCAGCCGTTCTACTGGGCAGGGTACGTGCTCACTTCAAGCACTGGAGATCCGATCGAGTGATCTCGTCGACCATCAACCCTGCATGTGGCATTAAGCTTATAATCTGATTTCTCACCTGAAAAGCTGTTCCACGCTCAGGAGGAGCACGCCGACCACGCGCGGCCGCCTGTTGAGCTTGCTAGACATGAGCAGAATTTGTTCCTGCACATCAGAGTCGGATCGGCCGGTCACGTTCAGCTTCGCGGTGTCCGGTCTCTTCGCTTCGAGGCTCGGAATCGCGAATCACAGTGCTCGAAGTAATGCGCTGGGCTGGCGCGGCGGGGCTCCGGTCCTTCTTTGCTCGACGCCCACACACAATATGATCTGCGAATGACGCCCCAGTGCTCCCTCGTGCCTGTGCAAAGGCTTAAGATCCTTTTTCGCCGCAAGGCGAGTGCGGATTCAAGTCCCGTCCCGGGCACCACTTAGCCTCGTCTAATAGAAATCTCGCAGGATGCTGAAAAGGCTCCAAAACAAACTTACATAGAGAATGTTGGATATGTCTATGTCTCGATGCGCGGCATGGACCATCAGCAAAGACGGGATGTTCAGCTATCTGTCGCCGGAGAGCCGGGTAAGGCACGATCACCCATTGCGAGCGATTCGGATCGCGGTCGGCGAGGTTCTCGGACGGTTATCTCCAGTGTTGATGGCATGTATGCGACCACAGGTCGGCCTTCGATTCCGCCGGAGAAGTTGCTGCGAGCGCTGCTCATTCAGATGTTGTACTCGATCGGCAGTGAACAGTTATTGATGGAAGAGATCGATTACAGCGTGTTGTTTCCCTGGTTTGTGGGAATGCCGACAAGGGATACGACACCAAAGATTTCGTATAACTTAGTGGACGGAAACTGGGGTCACGCCAGATAGGATCGACTGTCTCAGGGCGCGTCAAGGTTTTGAACTATCACTTATGGGATCTGGCTGGATCAATTTGGGCAAGGGCATCATCAAGCGGCTTTCCGTTCGTCCATTCGCTCTCAAAAATACCAGCGAAGACGTTTGTCAGCTTGCCGTCGTGGGTACGGAAAGGAATTTCTGTTGCCGCGCCTGTTTCGGGCGCTTGATAATTGAATACGAATACCGCATCCTCTCCGTCGCGCAACCAAAAATATATCGGGAACCGATGATCTGCTACTCTGACCTCGGCACCCATGCTCTGGAACTGACGCGCAACTGCAAAGTCCTGATCCCTGAGAATACTGATTAGTTCCTCTTTACTGGATGGCTTATTCAAGTTCTTGTGGTAATCAAAATATTTCGCGAATCGGGGCTCCTTAACAAGGGTACGGGAGTCTTTTTGGAACTGAGTCGCGAGGGATTGCTGTGTAAGCACGGGATTGTAAATGAGAGCTCGTATCCTTACCCGATCTGTGGATGGTCTGTCGGAGAGCCGGTCTGAGCAAGTTTTGGTCTTTCTGCTCTCATCGAGCCGCATCGAGGCGATCTCTTGAAGTGCGAGATAGTATGAATTGAATTCGTCGGGAGCCGAATAGTGACCGTATGCAGCAACATCCACCAGTATCGTCATTTCTGCGCATGTCCGGCGAACGATGTCTGTGATCTCGTGAAGACTGTCGGGGAAAGTAGGTATGGATCTCGTAGAGGCAGCTTGAACGGCGAGACGGGCGTTCTCGCCTATATTGTCGAGCGTTTTTGTGTGAGTGCCGATATCTTCCAAGATCTTGGCCTGCACGTGAGCATCCCAAAATTGCCTTGCTGCGAACAGGACTGCAATAATCGCGAGGACCAGCTCTGCTATTTTGGCGCTTTTTGAAATCCATGCCCATAATCCAGCAGGTAAATGAATCGGCATAGGTAACTTCTCCTTCGGCGGCTTGTGCTGGACCAGCATTCTAACACTGATCGTGTCTTGCTGCGTCAGGTAACAGACATGCACACCCTGTAACGTCAAGAGGGTGTGACGAAGCGGGAGAAGCTAAATCCTTCTCTTGCTGAGAAGGCTGCTTTCGACGTCGAAATACCTTGCCTACCTGCTCCTGGGTAACGCTCAAGAATGAATATACTCGGGCACTTACCGGCTGCGGGTTCTAAAAAGCTTCAAGTTCTCTCTAGGGATAGCGCGCGGGTAGTCACTATCATTCGAGCCTCGCCTCTGCAAATAGGCCCATTTTTTTCAGCAAACGCGTCAGTTCAAGACGCTCCTTCGTCGTCAGCACGGCCATTGTCTCCTCCATATCGAGCGCGTGCTGCCGGAAGGCACATTGGATCACGCGTCTCCCGCTGCCGGTCAGTTCTACAAGCCGGGCGCGCTGATCCTCCGGGTGGGGCGTTCTATGGACCAGCTTCTTGGATTCCAGCCGGTCAATTGCTGTTGTAATCGAACCGCTCGTCAGCAAGACCCTTTTTCCGATGGCATTGATCGGCTGAGGTCCTTTGTGGAGAAGCACCTCCAATACCGCGAAGTCGGATAGGCCAAGTCCTAGGCCGGAGACGCTGCGGGTTGCGTTCTGCCCTACGGCGTGCGCGGCCTTCCACAAAATTAGCCAGATATGTGTTGCGCTTGTATCGTTTCCAGGTTTTGGATTGCGGCCGGACGGCATGAATCTTTTTGATTGCTCCCTACATCTATCTTGATATCAAGATATATTCTGGCACAATCCAGCCGGAAAAGGAGACACTGTGAAAACAGTCTACAAAATCGATTCGGCGCACTCCAGTGCGCAATTCGTTGTCCGCCACATGATGATCACCAATGTTCGCGGCGGCTTTAGCGGGGTTGAAGG
>Ga0335074_10003757_pt1 | contig 20838 bp, 19 predicted proteins | sample Lox_Sample_23_FD_206715 | JGI IMG/M metagenome (GOLD analysis project Ga0335074, IMG submission 206715) | Soil microbial communities from Loxahatchee National Wildlife Refuge, Florida, United States - Lox_Sample_2.3 | ecosystem: Environmental > Terrestrial > Soil > Wetlands | place: USA... | reverse complement strand
AGTCAGCCGGGCCGCCCGCCGATGGCCGCGCAGCACCTCACCGAAACCAAGAGATCTAGTGATGGACAAACGATACATAACGGAGGCTGGGTCAGACCCTGACGGGAAGGCGGCCGGAAGAAGGGCCACATCCGGCAGCCGGACATCTGAGGAAACTGGGGGTTTTCGCAGAAATGCCCCAATTTGGCGTACTACGCTCTAAACTGTGGTAATGCTCGCGGCGCGCGGCCGCGAGTTCATGGCAGAACCCGTCGCTTGTGCGGTCCGTCTCCCCCGCTGGCCGCCAAGCCCGACCTGGGAGCCACGACATCATGACCTGCCCGCAGTGCCAAGGTATCGACCGCCGTGCCTTCCTCGGCGCTCTCGGGGTTGGTGTCGCCGGTATTCTCGCCGGCTGCGACATCAAGCCCGGCTCTGCTGCCACCGCCGCTGGCAGCCCGCACCCAAGCACGCATCCCGCACTCCCGCCGGCCACCACCGCCCCGCCGGCGACAACCCCCCCGCCGCCGACACTGCCGCCGATCCCGCCGCCGGCGCCGGGCGCGTTCCAGGTGATTTCGCAGGGACCAGATGCGGCGGTAGCAGCCAAGCAAATTGCCATCACGATCGACGACGGCTTCTGCGCTGAGTGCGCTCAGGCCTACGCCACCCTGGCCCAGACCACCGGCCTCCACCTCACCTTCAACCCCAACGGCTGCTACAGCGAGATCTGGGCCCCGCTGGCCAGTGCCCTCAAGCCCCTCATCGAAGCCGGGCAGGTCCAGGTCGGTAACCACACCTTCAACCACTCCTGGCTCACTGAGCTCACCGACACCGAGATCACCGACCAGCTTGAGCGGAACGAGGACTGGATCCAGCAGACCTACGGAATCACCGCCCGACCCTGGTGGCGGCCGCCCTACGGCGCCCATGACGAGCGCACCGACGAACTCGCCGCTTCCCTCGGCTACACCAACGTGCTCATGTGGAACGGCAGCTACGGCGACTCCACCGACATCAAGCCCGCCGAAATCCTCAACCTGGCCCGGCAATACTCCCAGCCCGGCGTGATCATGCTCGGCCACGCCAACTATCCCGAGGTCACCACCATCTTCCCCCAGCTCGCCGAGATCCTCACCGCCCGCGGCCTGCAGCCCGTGACCCTGGACGAGATGTTCGGAACCAGCCGCGGTGTCGGGCGGTCAACGTGAACGAACCTGGATAACCATCGCTAGCGGCGTCACCGGCCGGACCGGTCGGCGCACTAGCCTGATGCATCGGCCGTGTCACCGGCTGCCTTCCATCCCGGCTTGCGGAGCCGGTCCAGCAGCAGCGGCGGCGCGATCCCGATGGCGAGAATCCCGGCAAGTATCAGGACGGCGTAGGTGAACGGGTTCAAGTGGCCGAACTGGGCGGGCGGAACGAATCCGATCACGAGCGCGGCCACCGACGACGCGACTCCGAGCACGCACAGTAGCCTCAGCGCCGGAGCCCGGTAGCCGCGCGGGTGGTCCGGCTGCGTACGCCGCAGTTTCATCGCCGCGATGAACATCAGCACGTACATGATGAGATACACCTGGGTGGCCATCGTGACGAAGATCCAGTAGGCGTGTGAGACGCTCGGGATGAAGGCATAAAGCAGCGCGATGAGCGTGATCACGGATCCTTGCGCGGCGAGAATGCGTACCTCGATGCCGCGGCCGTTGACCTTCTGAAAGTAGGGCGGGAGAAAACCCCGCTCGCGCCCGATCCGCCGCAGCCCCTCGGACGGGCCGTCCAGCCAGGTGAGCATCCCGGCGAACGCCGCGGCCGCCAGGGCGATCGCGATCAGCGGCACCGCGAACGGGACGCCGAAATAGTCGAACAGCCGGTTGAAGGCCTGCATCACCCCGGCGGTGAAGCTGATCTGATGGGCGGGAATTACCCAGGAGATCGCCAGCGTCGGGAGGATGAATACCACCAGGACCAGCGCCATGGCGACGAAGATCGCCCTGGGGTATTCGCGTGCCGGGTTCCGCAGATCGTTGACATGCACGGCGTTGACTTCGATGCCGGCGTAGGTGAAGAAGCTGTTGACGATCAGCACGATGCTGGCCAGCCCCTGCCACGGCGGCAGGATCTGCCGGGCGGTCATCGGCGCGGCCGGGTGGCTCACATGCAGCAGGTAGGCGGCGCCGAGAGCAGTGAGGATCGCCCCGGGGATAAGAGTCCCGATTATGGTTCCGCCAGAGGCGAGGCCGGCCACGAACGGGACCCCGCGCGCGGACACCAGAACGCCGCCCCAGAACAGCACGATGATGACGGCGGCGGTGTAGACACCATTACCGGCCAGGCGCGGATCGATGACGTAAGCGACCGTATCGGCGACGTAGGCCAGCAATGCTGGGTAGAAAAAGATTGTCTGGGCGAACTCGCACCATATCGCCAGCAGCCCCATCGGAGCTGAGATGCCCGTCTCCACCCAGTTGTAGACGCCGCCGGGCCAGCCGGAGGCCAGCTCAGCGGCGACCAGCGTTATGGGCAGCAAAAACACGACCGCGGGCAAGATATACAGGAACACCGAGGCCAGCCCGAGGACCGCCAGCGGGGGCGCTGACCCGAGATTGCCGACCGTTCCTACAGTCAGCAACGCCAGCGCGATCCAGGAGATTGTTCCTCGAGCCGGCGGGTGCGCTGCCCGGTGGCCCAGAAGGGGCAGGCCGCGAACCGCGGCGAAGTCACGGGCGAGCGTTGCCCGCGGATGCCGGCGCTGCCGTACAAACATGCGCTACCGCCCCCTGCGGCCCTGTTCAGGCACGATCAAATCGTAGAGGGCGGGTCGGGTTTCCGTAGCTGGCCCCACGCGGCATGCTCATGTTCACCCGCGGGACGATCAGATTTTGTCCGGGTTAATGATCTGGTTCGCCAGGCTGGCCACGTCGATATCGGAGTTCGCATACTTAGCGTGCGCATCCCGCAGCCGGGTAGCGTGCTGGCTGATCGCGGCGGCGAGCTGGGCATTCATTGTGCCGAGTAGCCGCACCGCTGCCTGCATCGCCGTGTTGACATCCGCGCCCCCTCCGTTGGGGACGGCGGGCCCGCCGGCCGGCATGACCCTGCTGAGCACGCCCGACTGCTCCTGGAACACGTCTGCGGCTTTCAGCAGGTCGCTCATCAGTACCTGGAATCCGTTAGCGCTCATCTGATGGCCACGCCCCTGTCCTTGCCGGGTGAAGGGTTCTGGACGGTGTCTGAAGATCCGGTGTCAGAAGACGTCGTCCCAGAGGTGCTCAGCCGCGTGACCAACGCCCGTGGCTGCGGCCTTGAACGGGTCGGTCAGCGTGTCGGCCGCGATGTCAAGGCTCTGCCCGACGCTCTTGCCCTCGATGAGACTGGCGACGAAGACGCCGACGCCATAACCGGCGAAGCCGACGAGTGCCGGCACAGCCACGAAGCCGAGGGCAGAGCCCGCCGCGATCGCAATTCCGGAGTCGAGGCCCAGCTCTGCGGCGGCCGCGCCGCCGAGGTCCGCGCCGGTCATGAAGGCGTCAAGCCCGCCGAAGCGAACAAGGCCGGCCTCGGCGGCGACGGCGCCGGCCGTACCGAAGACCTTGTTCGCCAGCGAGTGGTTCGGGCCGTTGTACTTCACCAGAGCGCTGACCGCGTTCTCGCGGGCTGTCTGGGCTTCCTGCAGGGCTCCGGTGTAGGTCAGCTGGTATTCGGTCGCGTAGCTCGATGCCGTCGGTGACTGCGCGGGTGGCTGGCCCTCTGGCCCGATCTGCACGCCGTGGCGGCTGGCATACTCTGCGCTCTGCTCCAGCGCGCTCTCGATCTTCGACAGGGTTACCGCGAGTTCGTCAATGATCTGGCCGATGCCGACGGCCATCGAGGCGATCTCACGAGCGTCGGTGGAGTCCTTGTCCCAGGAGGAAGTGAACGCGCTCGCTGCGGCTCCCTGCCACTGCGCGGCGCTGACCATGCCGCTGACCTGATCATCGAGCGTGCTGGCCACGTTGCCGATACTCGGCGCGTATCCAAGCAGCACACCGGCGAGCTGTGAAAGGCCGCGGATATCAGCGCCGAGCCATTCGTAATCGAACGGCGCCAGCGCCGCGGGAGCCATTGTCATGGGTGCTCCTCCTCTCAGCGCCGTGGCTGGTTGATCAGCTCGGCTACGTGGTTGCTGACCTTGGCCTGCTGTGTTTGCTCGCCAGGCGTGCGGTCCCGCTGCCCGGGGGAACGGGCCAGGTCGGCCTGCGTCCAGCGCCACGCCCCCCGCTCCACCGGAGGGTCAAGCAGCACCCGCGCGACGCGCCCGCCGTCCAGCGCCTCCAGCAACTGCGTCAGCAGGACGCATACCCACGGCTGGTAGCGGCCGAGCGCCTCGACCAGCCCGGTCACGCTGGAGTAAGCAGGCACGACCAACGCGCCGTCGGGCTGCTGGCGCGTCTCGAAACCCACGTTCCTGCCGCCCTCGGTATCCCCGGGGCGTGCGGGAACGTACACAAGCCGAGGGCGCGGCGGCTCTGCTGGCACCGGCACGCTGTCACCTCCGATCTAGGAGGGCCCACGCAATTGGTGCTAATGGTAGGCGTCAGCCCCGCAGAGTGTCAGACGGCTGTGACAGGAGCCTATAAGCGTCCTCGTTTCGCACTTTATGCGTGTGGAGTCCTGTCCTGGCCGATAGGAAACGCATATCCTCGTGTAGGACCGAAGAGCCGCTGTCGCACGGGGGCATTGGTGGCATCACGGGGGTCGTCATGGAGTTTGGGCTGCTCGGGCCATTGGCGGTGCGCTCCGGCGAGATGGCATTGCCGGTGCCGCCGGGGAATCAGCGGACATTGCTGGCCGTGTTGCTGCTGGATGCTGGCCGAGTGGTGTCTCTAGAAGACATCGCGGAGACGTTGTGGGGGCCCGCGCGGCCGCCGTCGGCTACGGTGACCATCCGCAATTACGTCAAACGGCTGCGGCAGGCGCTCGGTGAAGCCGGGCGGGATCGCATCAGCTTCCGCCGGCACGGGTACCTGATCAGCGTCGGCGAGGACGAGCTGGACGTGTCCCGGTTCGCGAACTTGCTGGCCTCGGCCCGGGCGGCGGCCCGTGTCGGCTCGTGGGACCAGGCAGCCGTGAAGGCGCGGGAGGCGCTGACGTTATGGCGCGGCGAGCCGCTGGCGGATATCGAGTCCGACGCGCTGGCGGTGCGTGAGAGACCGCGGCTAGCCGAGTTGCGGCTGCAGGCCGTGGAGACCCGTATCGAGGCCGAGCTGCGGCTGGGCCGCCACGACGAGGTGCTGGCCGAGACCGAGCGGCTGGCCGCCGACCATCCGCTGCGCGAGCACCTGCACGCGCTGCTGATGCTGGCCCTGTACCGGTGCGGACGGCAGGCTGAGGCGCTGGCCGCCTATCAGCAGGCCCGCGCCGTGCTGATCGAAGAGCTGGGTGCCGGGCCCGGGGCCGAATTGTGTGAGTTGCAGCAGCAGATCCTGGCCGCCGACCCGGTGCTGGATTTCCGGCCGCAGGCGAGTGCCGGCGGCACCCGGCCAGACCGCAGGGCCGGGCGGCGGTGCCGCGCCAGCTGCCGGTGGCGGTGGCTGACTTCACCGGCCGGGCCGGCGAACTCGTGGCGCTGGCCCAGATCGTGGATGCCGCCGGGGCCGGGACGCCGGGAATGGTCGTGATCTCGGCGATCGGCGGGACGGCGGGGGTGGGCAAGACGGCGCTGGCGCTGTACTGGGCGCATCAGGTCGCCGACAGGTTCGCTGACGGGCAGCTGTAAGTGAACTTGCGCGGCTTCGACCCATCGGGCACCCCGGCGGCTCCGGAAGCGGCGATCCGGGGGTTTCTGGACGCCCTCGGCGTGCCGCCCGGGCGGATCCCGCCCGACCCGCAGGCGCAGGCGGGCCTGTACCGCAGCCTGCTGGCGGACAGGCGGATGCTGATCGTCTTGGACAATGCCCGGGATGAGCGTCAGGTGCGGCCGCTGCTGCCGGCCAGCCCGGGCAGCCTCGTGCTGGTCACGAGCCGCCGCCAGCTGGGCGGACTGGCCGTCGGCGAGGGCGCGCGGATGCTGAGCGTGGACGTGCTCAGCCAGGCCGAGGCGGTGCACATGCTGGCCGCCCGGCTTGGTGCCTCCCGGGCCGCTGCCGAGCCTGCGGCGGTCGATCAGATCGCTGCATTGTGCGCGCGGCTGCCGCTGGCACTGGCGGTCGCCGCCGCCCGCGCCGCCACCCGTCCCGGGTTCGCGCTGGCCGCCCTGGCCAGCGAGCTCGCCGATTTCGCCGACCGGCTGGACGCGCTGGACGCCGGCGACCCAGGCTCCAGCGTGCGCGCAGTGTTCTCCTGGTCGGTCCGGCAGCTCAGCCCGGAGTCAGCGAGGATGTTCCGGCTGCTGGGCATTCACCCCGGCCCCGACGTCTCCATCTCCGCCGCCGCCAGCCTGGCCGCCATAGCCGAGGCCGAGGCCCGCCGGCTGATGGCCGAGCTGGCCCGCGCCAACCTGATCGCCGAGCATGCCCCGGGCCGGTACGCCTTCCTTGACCTGCTCCGCGCCTATGCCGCCGAGCAGGCCCAGCGCATCGACGGCGACGTTGACCGGCGCCAGGCCGCTGGCCGGATGCTCGATCACTACCTGCACACCGCTGCCCGTGCCGCCCGCCTGCTGGACCCGGCAATGGAGCCGGTCGTCCTCGTCCCGCCCGCGCCCGGTGCCGCTGCCGGGCAGCCCGCCGACTACCGGCAAGCCATGTCCTGGTTCGAGGAAGAGCACCAGGTCCTGATGGCTGCGGTTAACCTCGCCGCCGAGTCCGGATTCGATGCCCACGCCTGGCAGCTCCCCTGGGCCATGACGTCCTTCCTGCGAGCCTGCGGGCGCTGGCAGGAATATGGCGTGACGCAGCGCACGGCACTGGCCGCCGCGACCCGGACGGGTGACACGGCCGCGGAGGCACTGTCCAGCCGTCTCCTGGCAAACGCCTGGGCCCAACTCGGCCGCCATGATCAGGCCCGCGCTAACTACGCCAGCAGCCTCACGCTGTACCAGCGGCTCGGCAATCGCCTGGGCGAAGCGAAAATCCAGCAGAGTCTCTGCCGGCTAGCCGAACGCCAGGGCCGCTACGCTGACGCGCTCGGGCATGCCGAGCAGGCGCTGCGCCTGTATCAGGCCACCGGCGACAAGGCAGCGGCGGCCGAAGCGCTCAACAACATCGGCTGGTGCCACGGCCTTCTCGGCGACTACCAGCAGGCCCGCGCATTCTGCCGCCAGGCACTCGCCCTGAGCACACAAGCCGGCCACCGCTGGCTCGACGGAGCAGCCTGGCACAGCCTGGGGTACGCCGAGTACAACCTGGGCAACCACGCCGAAGCCGCAGCCTGCTACCAGCGCGCACTCAGCATCTTCCGCGAATCCGGCGACCGCTTCCACGAAGCCGACGCCCTCACCCACCTCGGTGACACCCGCCACGCCGCTGGTGAGCCAACCGAGGCCAGGGAGACCTGGCTGCAGGCGCTGGTCATCCTCGAGGATCTGCAGCACCCGGACGTTGGCCAGGTCCGGGCCAAGCTCGCCAGCATGAGCGCGCCCCGTCATCTCACGTTGTCGGCGGCCGGGATGTAAGCGGGGCGTCGGTACGATCCTGGACGTGGAGGAGTACTACCGGGTAGCTGCGAGCCTCCGCCAGTCATACGGTCCGGCTGCGGCGGCTGAACGCGACAGCAAGGAGAAGGAGGCATTCAAGCTTGACGAGCGGCGCCGCTTCCTTGAATTGCTCCGCGACCGGGGCGCGGGCAGCCTGCTTGAGGTGGGCGCCGGCACCGGGCATGACTCGCTGTACTTCCATGAGCAGGGGCTGCGGGTCCTGTGCACCGACGGGTCGCCAGCCATGGTCGAGCTCTGCCGAGCGAAGGGCCTCGACGCGCGCGTCGCCGATTTCCTGGGCCTGCGGGTTCCTCCGGCTTCATTCGACGCCGTTTATGCCCTGAACTGCCTGCTCCATGTGCCGACCGCTGATCTGCCGCGGGTTCTGGCCGCGATCGGTGCGGTACTGGTCCCTGGAGGTCTGTTCTATGTGGGGACCTGGGGAGGATCCGACGAGGAAGGCCCGATGCGAGACGACCATCACCGGGTCCCCCGGTTCTTCGCGTTCCGCTCCGACCGGCTGATGACAGACATGCTGGCGGAACACTTCGACGTCCTGTCGTTCACGGCCTTCGACACTGACGGGTATCACTTCCAGTCATTCGTGCTGGAAAAGCCGAGAACAGCTAGCTGACAAGGCATAAGCGCGGGAGGTGCCGAGGTTGTCTGGGCCGGCTGATCGGCGGCGGCTGCCGCTGCTGGAGGATGAGGATCTGGCCGGTGAGGCGGTTATTGAGCCGAGCCGGCTGATCCGTCCGGTCGACGCCCCGGCGGTCGCTGTGGCGTGTTTCTTCCGTGACGTCGTTGAGGAACTGTCCAGCCGTCAGGACGCGAGGTCAGTGTGCCGCCTGCACAGCGAGATGGGTCCGGCATCGTTGTGGGAGATCGAGCACCGGAGTGTACGGCTGGGCGTGTTCCATCCCGGAGTGGGGGCGCCGCTGGCCGGTGCCATGCTCGAGCAGGTCATTGCCCGCGGAGTTCGCGGGGTCATCGCCTGCGGTGCGGCCGGGGCGCTGGTACCGGAACTGGTGATGGGGCACGCGGTGATCCTGACCGGTGCTGTGCGCGACGAGGGCACGTCCTTCCACTACCTGCCGGCCGGCCGGGTCGTCTCGGCTGACCTGGGTCCGGCTGAGAGCCTGGCCAGCGCGCTGAGCGCCGCTGGCGTGCAGACGACCCGCGGCCTGAGCTGGTCGATGGACGCCATCTACCGCGAGACCCGGGCCCGCGTCTCGCGCCGGGTGGAGGAAGGCTGCCTGGTCGTCGAGATGGAAGCGTCCGCGCTGATGGCGATCGCCCGCTACCGCTCCATCCCGTTCGGCGAGGTGGTGATGGCCGGAGACTCGCTCGCCGGCCGGGAATGGCAGCACCGTGGGTGGATGACGGCCACATCGGCGCGCCGGCAGTTGTTCGCCTCAGCCGCGGACGCCGCCGTCACGTTGACGTCGTGACCGGCTCCAGAAGCAACGCAGCCGCCCCGGGTTATCGAGCACGGGCTTCCGGACAGGTACCCGCGCCGCTGTCTGGCTGGACGCGTACGAGCGATCATCCACCATCCCGCCAGGTCGGCCAGATCTGGATCAGGTGGTACTCGCATCGCTCGCGGTAGGCCCGTATCGCGGAGACCCGCACCCGGTAGTCCCTGATGCCGTCAATATCCTGCGGGTACTCCTGTGGCATGTAGGCGTTCAGGTTCGGCGCGAACATGTCATCGCGGCAGGCGAACCTAATCCGCTGAATGCTCAGCGGCATGGTGACCTCGGCGATGTCGTCAAACCGGTCCGGGTCCGGCGCGGCCGGCGCACTCAGGAACACTCCACCAGGACGTCGGCCTCTCGTGGCCCGGCGGTGAAGATCGCCGCCGTGTGCCCTTCCCCAAGAAGGCACACGACCTTGTTTTCCGGGCGTGGTGCCGTGATCCGTTCGAGAGTGCTGTCCCCGTACGGCCATAGATCCGTCATCCAGTACTGGCTGCGCTCGTCGGTCTCGACGAACAGGTTGGCCGGCAGCGCCTGTGGGTCCGGCTCTGGGGCGCTGTCCCATCCTGGCCAGCGCTTGCGCAGTACCGGGTCTGTCATCCGGCTACGGGGCCACAACTGGAGCCGGTACGCATCAGTGCCATCGGCCCCGGCGAATCCCTGCTCGGCGAAGCCCCGGCCAGATACCCGGACCCGGTACGCGCCCGGGGCGATGCCGGCCGACGTCGCCGGTCCCCCACCGGATGCTTCGAAGACGATCTGGCCATCGGGGATATCGAGGTCAGCGTCCACCACGTGGTCCCAGTCGCTCAGGTCGTCGGGAGGGTCGGCCGACCAGACTTCCAGGGACAGCGGTGTGCTGAAGTTGTACTGACCTGGTGTCATCAGGTCGATGAATCCCGGCTGGACACCGACATAACGCCCTGATCTGGTCGCCTCATCCAGCGCCGCCAGGCAAACGTCCGGATCATCCAGCGACTTTGATGAGTAGATATAAATCTGACCGTAGTCCGCAGCAACGATCAGATCCTGCGCGCTTATCAGGCGAGGCTCCGCGACCATACCCGCACAGTAACCCCCCACACTGACAGGATGGTCTGGTGCAACAGGAGCTCTTCCGCCCAGCTGGTGACGCCCTTGCCTTGGTAGACGAACTGCCCGAATGGTCGTTACTGTCACCGGTCGGCCACGTGGTGGGCTACTGGCGGTGGCGGGGTGCCGCACCAGGCTCCGCGGCCAGGCGAGCAGCCGCGTGGGGGTACCGGGCCGGATTCGGTGGCCATGGCGAGTACGGCGTCTTGGGTGCGAGGTTCGAGCCGCACGCGTACCCGTACCTCCGGGTTTCTGTGGCGGCCACCCTGGAGGCGGAGAGCCATCGCGCTCCAGGCCGTTTCGGACACGCCCGCGTCGGGCTACCCCTTGAGTACGTCGGCGGTGTACTCGCCGGGGCCTTTCAGGACCCCGCCATGGTCGGTCCGGGGACGCTGGTTTTCGACCATGCGGCAGTCCACGAGATCGACAGTTCCTGGGAGGTGTTCCGCCTGCTGGCGATCGGCGTTGCGCGGCTATTGGCTTTGCCGCCTGACGGCCGCATTCCGGTGAATCTCCTACCGAGGTTCGGTGGCTCCGAACCGCCATCACCTGGTGCTGGCTGAAGGTAGCTATTCACCAAGCGTCAGAGACTGCGGGTTCGCAGTCCACGTGCCACTTTGAACGGCCCGAGGGGTCCTTGTGCCAGTGTGCGCGCCCGGGGGAGACAGCCTGCTATCGTCGCCCTGGGTCGTGACTGGCGTGTTCGGATGGGCGGAACCATCGGGGAGCGGCCTCGTCGCTGAGATGTAACGCCGTGCGCCTGGGCTTTGTCGTGGTGGGCTGGAGGCGCGGTTGTGAGCACGTTCCTGGCTTCGCCGCTTGTCCTGGCGGGTCGGCCTTTGATCGTCGGGGTCGTCAACATCACCGAGGATTCTTTTTCCGATGGCGGCTGCTACCTGGCCGCTGAGGATGCGCTGGCACATGCCTGGCGGCTGCGAGCTGAGGGTGCCGACGTCATCGAGCTGGGGCCCGCGGCCAGTCATCCGGATGCAGCGCGCGTTGCTGCAGATGATCAGCGGCGGCGCCTGGCCCCGGTGATGGAGCAGCTGACTGCGGCCAACGTCCCGGTCTCGGTTGACTCGTTTCTCCCCGACATCCAGCGCTTCGCCGCTGGCCGCGGCGCGGCGTACCTGAACGACATCCGTGGTTTTCCCGATCCCAGCCTTTATGACGGGCTAGCCGCTGCCAGCTGCCGCCTTGTCGTCATGCACTCGGTGCAGCGCGATGGCCCCGCCACCAAGGTGGTAACCGATCCGGCTGCGGTCTGGGCGGGCATCGACGGTTTCTTCGCTGACCGCCTGGCCGTGCTCCAGGCCGCCGGAATCGGGCCCGAACGGCTGATCATCGACCCGGGGCTCGGTTACTTCCTGGGCAGCAACCCGGAACCGTCTTTGACGGCCCTGGCTGGCATCCGCCATCTCAAGGCCCGGTTTGGGCTGCCCATCCTGGTCGCTCCATCCCGCAAGTCGTTCCTGCGCACGCTCACCGGGCGCGGCATCGCCGACAGCGGGCCCGCCACCTTGGCGGCCGAGCTTCATGCCGCATGGCAGGGAGCGGACTACATCCGCACCCACGACGTAGCGGCGCTCAGTGACGCGCTTACCGTCCTGCAGGCGATCGCTGGCCGGGCTTGACGCCGCATGCCTGGCCGACGAGCCGCGAAGATGACAGCGCCCACCGCCGCGTGCCGCAGACGATCATCACGATTGGCGGCCATCAGTCAGCAACCCAGCACGGCGCGTCACCGCAACGAATCAAGCACCCGCTGACCAGCCATAAGGCGCCGATGCTTGCTGAATAGCTACGGCTGAAGCATCCCGCCTTCCGCCGGTCAGGTGGTCATAGCCGGCGAAGCCGTCGTGCACACCGATCTAGGCTAATATCGGGTGCACGAGGCACGGGGGTGCACGGGGGTGCGGATGACCGTCACAGCAGAGCGAAGCGTCCTCAGGGAATTCGAACGGCCGACGTGGCGCGGCTCGGCCCAGGTGACGACCACGGCGATCGGCTTAGCGGCCGGCTGGCTCCTGACCGACTGGGCAGTTTCCATTTCATGGCCGCTCGGTGTTGCGTCTTCGTTCATAATCGCCATATTTTCTGTGCGGGCTTTCATCATCTTCCATGACTGCGGCCATGGTTCGTTCAGCCACTCACGCCGGCTGAATACTGTCGTTGGGTCCTTAATCGGGGTTATCGTTTTCACTCCGTATTCGTACTGGAGCAGGACTCACCGCAGGCACCACGCTACGACTGGCGACCTTGACCGAAGAGGATCCGGCGATGTGTGGACGATGACGACTGACGAATACCGAGCCGCCTCGCCCGGGCAGCGCTTGTGGTACAGGACATACCATAATCCACTTTTTCTAATGTCCATTGGGCCGCTGATCAAGTTCGCGATAGCATACCGTCTTAATTTAAACCCAAAAGTGGCGGACCGGCGGGTGAGGACCTCGATCTACCTCACCAATACGGCGATCGCGGGCTACGCCGTGGCGATGTGCTTGTGGATGGGGACGACAAAGTACATAATCATCCAGCTCATGGTGCTGGCTTTCGGAGGGATTCCTGCCGCTTACCTTCTCTACGTGCAGCACAGCTTTCCAGGGACGTACTGGCGGCGGCACGCCGAATGGGACTACATGGAAGCGTCGCTGGCCGGAAGTTCCCGGCTCGTGCTGCCGCGGTTCCTGCAGTGGGTCACCGGCAACATTGGCTTTCACCACATCCACCACATAGCGCCCCGCATCCCCAACTACCGCCTGCCCAGGGCCCAGGATGCCTGTCCTCAGCTGCAGCCGGGCCGCACCCTCACGCTGGGGACGAGCCTTGGGGTCTTGCGGGCAAAGCTCTGGGACGAAGCGGCGGGATGTTACGTCACGTTCGCGGAGGGCGGTTTCTGAAACTGGGGGCGAAATCAAGCGGGGGCATCATCGCCGGGCTGGGCGTTCGCGCACATGAGGTGGGCCGCCTCCGGGCTGTGATGTTCAGTTCCTTCTTGCTCGGGGTGTCGCTCGTCTTTTATTATTCCGCGTCCAATGCCATTTTCCTTACGCGTTACGGGGTTCAGAAGCTTCCTTACGTGTATATCGTGAACGGGTTCCTCGTCATAGCGTTCGGTGTTGGGCTCGCCTTCCTCGGGCGCCACGTAACGTTCCGGACGCAGACGCTTACGGTTAACTTCGTCCTGGCCGCCACCATCTTTATTCTATGGGCCGGAGTAAGGACGAGCGAGAGCCACACCGCCATCTTCGTCATGATGGCGTGGTTCCGGTTGCTTTTTATTTATACGACGCTCGGACTGTGGGAACTTGCGTCGCGCTTGTTCGACATACGCCAGGCTAAGCGGCTCTTTTCCCTTGTCGGCCTTGGGGTGATGCTGGCGGCCGTTGCCGGAGGGGTCCTCACACCCGCGATTGTCGCAGCCGTCGGCACGGTGAATGTGCTGTTGCTGTCCGCCGTGTTCCTCGGCCTTTATGCCCTCTCGCTCTCTCGCATCCTCCGTGACGTGAATGAGACACGCCGGAACGCGAAGCGGTACCGCCGGGCAGACCTGAAGTACCTCGCGCGAGACCGCTATATACAGACGATTTCCGGCCTGCAGACGTTCTCCGTGCTGACCGCTTACCTGGTCGAGTATGTCTTCTACGAGCAGGCAGCCCGGTATTTCCCGGGCCAGGCATCCCTGGCCAGCTTCCTTGGCACGTTTTTCGGTGGCGCCACGCTCGCGATGGTTCTGGTCACCGCCCTCCTGACCAGTCGGCTGATAGCAGGCCTGGGAGTGCGTGGCACCCTGCTCGTGATGCCGCTGGCCATGATGGCCACGTCGTTGTCGGCGACCGCCTACGGCAGCCTGGCCGGGATCAATCTCGCCCTGTTTGGCCTGGTAGCAGCGGCCATGTTCGCGAACCAGGTGCTGGACAAGGCGGTACACACCCCGGCGTTCGTGCTGCTGTTCCAGCCGATACCCCGCGAGCGCCGCATGCCTGCGAGGGTGGCGGTAGAAGGCTGGCTGGGCTCAGTTGCCCTGATCCTCAGCGGCGCGCTGCTGCTGTTCGTGGCTTCGCTGCACCCACCCAATATCGTGCCGTTCGTCGCTCTGCTCGCTGTGGTGTCAGCGATTTTCCTGTTGCTCTGCCGAGCGGGCACGAGGCAGTACGTGACGGCCTTGAGACGCGCCACCAGCCGTGGCTACGTCCGAGAGCAACCAGCGGACGGGTCTTCCGCCGCCGATGGCCTGCTGGAGCGGCTTGCTCCGGGCACCTCCCCTGCCGAGCAGGAAGAAGCAAGAACCGCGTTGCGCGCCAGCGCCCCCTTGCTCGACAAGCAGAAGCTGAATGCTGCCGTGCAGGCTCAGGCCCAAAGCGCCAGTTCGCTGCTGGCGGCCGAGCGGGACCTGTCAGTTGCCTGGCCATTGCTGGCCATGTGCTTGCATGAGGAACTGACCCGGGTAAGGGCCAACCTGTTTTCCCTCCTGTGCTGCTCGCGCGATGCCTCTGGCGCTCCGCTGGCGGACATCATCATCGATGCCGAAGCGCGGATCACCAGCGGAATGGCCGACGACCGAGCCACTGCCATCGAGTTGCTCGACGTGACCTTGCCGAAACAGCTCAGGCGCCCCCTGGTGGCTCTGACCGAAGACGACAGGCCGTACCAGACGCTGCGCAAGTTGGGCCACGGCCTGGTACCCGCCCCCTTGGCGGCCAGGGACCGCCTGGCACTGATCGAACATGACACCTCACTCAGCAGCTGGACCCTGGGCCTGGTTCGGCTCGGCCTGGCCACAGTGAACGGCAGCGCCGCACACGCCGGAAGCACCGCAGACATCGGAAGCACCGCAAACACCGGAAGCGCCGCAAACACCGGCAGGGAGGTGTATGGCATGCCAGAGCCCAGCTTGTACCCGGCGGAGGTTGCCTCGGTCGTCTGGCTACGGACAGTCGACATATTCAGCAACGTTCCGTACCAGCTTCTCTCTGAGCTATCCGCCAGGCTGCGGCCCCTTTCGGTCTCTGCCGGGGTGCGCGTCGTGACGGAAGGTGAGGACGGCGATGAGCTGTACGTCGTGCGCGCCGGAGAGGTAGCCATCCAGCGTGTGGACGGTGCGGCGGCGCGGATGGGCCCCGGTTCGGTGTTCGGCGAATCCGCCGTGCTCGACCCCGCGCCCCGCCTGGCTGACGTAGTGGCGACGGTCGATGCGGATCTCCTCGTACTCGACCGGGCGACGCTCGTCGACCTCATGGGTCGTCAGCCGGAGGCCGCGGCCGGCATCATCGCGATGCTCGTGCGCCGACTGCGAGCGGGGAACCTCGGGGCCTGAAATGCCGATCCCCGACGCTGACGCCCCCGAAGTTCCGGGCACCGCCCTCAGAGATCAGCGCCTGCCGGACCTGGAGCGTTCGCTCACCCGCGTCGCTCTGGAGGCTGGGCAGGTTCTTTTCCGGGAAGGCGACGCCGGGGACAGTTTGTATGCCGTGGTAGCAGGACGGGTGAGGCTGCTGGCCGGTGAGGCCGGAGCCGAGCGGGAAATCCGCGATCTCGGCCCAGGTGAGCTGGTCGGCGAATCGGCCCTGCTGACCGGGGAACCACGGACCGCCACCGTCATCGCCGTGCGCGATACGGAACTCTTCCGGCTCAGCGCGCAGACCGCCGAGCACTGCCTTGTCGCTGACCTCTCGGCGGTGTGCCGGAAAATGATTGCGCTGGCCCGCCGTCCGGCCGGGGACCGGACGAGTGTCCCGGCGGGGCGGCCCTCCGTGCGGAGCGTGGCCCTGGCCGCCGCCGGTGACACCCCGCTGGCCGAGGTGATCCGCTTTGGTGAGGTCCTGGGAGCCTTCCTGTCCAGGCATCTGCGGGTAGCTGTGCTGAGCCGGCGAACCGTCGAGGCCGCCGTGGGGGTGGGAGTCACCGCTGGCAAGGAGGCCGCGGAGCCGGCCGGGCTTACCGGCTGGCTGAGCGATCAGGAGGACCGTCATGACGTTGTCGTGTACCTCCCGTCCGAGGGGCGCCCGGCGCCGGATGCCACCGGCCTGCACGCTGAAGCTTCTGGCTTCTGGGACAGGCTGTGCGTGCGGCAGGCCGATGTAGTCCTCTTGGTAGCGTGGGCCGATGCCAGCCCGGGGCCTGGGCCAGCCGAGCAGCGCCTGCTCGCGGGCAGCGTGACATCGAGCACTCGCCGGGAGATGGTGCTGCTGCACGATGACCTGGGCACGGTCCCCCGCTGCACGCAGATGTGGCTCAGTCAGCGGGAGCTCAGCCGGGCCCATCACGTGGTCGCGGGCCAGCCTGCGCACCTCGGGCGCCTGGCCCGCTTCCTGCTCGGCCGCCCGGTGGGCCTGGTCCTGAGCGGAGGAGGCGTACGAGGTTTCGGCCACGTGGGTGTCCTGAGAGCACTCCAGGAACGTGACATCCCGGTCGACGTCATCTGCGGGACAAGTGCGGGCGCCCTGGTGGGCGGCCAGTTCGCGATGGGCTGGGACGCCCAGGAGCTTGAGCGGCGGAACATCAAGCTGTTTGGCGGCCCCCGGCGGCGGCTGATGGATTACACGATCCCGACGACGTCGATAGTCGGCTCTGTCTCGCTGAACCGGATCCTGGACAGCGTTTTCGCAGATCGCCAGGTGGAAGACCTATGGACCCCGTTCCTCTGCACGATCTCCGACCTGACAGCGGCCGAACTGATAGTTCGCGGTGCCGGCTCCCTGCGAGATGCGGTGCGGGCCAGTTGCTCGCTCCCGGTGCTGCTGCCTCCTGTGGTAGGCCCCGATGGGCACCTGCTGGCCGACGGCGGGGTGCTGAACAACCTCCCTGTGCTGCCGCTGGTCAGGCGCATGGCTGTCGGTACGCTCATCGCCGTCAACGTCGCGTCGACCTTTTACACCGCCGACGAGGCATACGGCTACTCCGACAGCCTCCCTCTCGGCAAGGTCATACGCAGCCGCCTGAACCCGCTGGCGCCCAGGCTTGTGACCCCTGGCATCGCCCAGGTGTTGTTGCGAGCTCTGGAAATGGGTTCGAAGAGCCTCGAACCCGAGCAGATAGCGCGGGCAGATGTCTACATCCGGCCGAGCTTCGACCTGTCGTCCTACACAGATACAACCCGCCTGCCAGCCATCATCCAGGCTGGCTATGAAGCGGCCTGCCAGGCTCTGTCCGGGTGGGACAGCTCGGGCATTCTATTCCGATGACGGCGAGTTGACGGCAACGTTGTTCACCTCGCTGATCTGAGCCGCCGGTGCTCCGCGCAACCTTCGTGCCCGGGCGAGCAAGTCGCGAAGGATCACCAAGATCACCAGCGTGGAGGAGATAACGAAGGGAGCAGCCCACGGGTACACGGCGATGAAAATGACAGCGAGCAAAGCGATGCGGCCGGGCCACGACCGGACGATACGCACCGGTGTAAAGAAAGCACCCTTTTCCACTCGCAGCTTCGACAGCATGAGGAAAGACAACACGACCATCAGGGACAGGACAAGCCATGCATAGGGATAACTGTGCCAGACCCGCGAGCTGAACAGCGCGAAGCCGGAAAGCATGTTGGCCGCCGGGGGTGAAGGAAGACCGGCGAAATATAATGGGTCGCGCCCCTCGGCAGACTCGAAGTAGGCCAGCCGGGCCAGCACGGATACGGTCCAGCTGGAGGCGATCACAGCACCGCCGCTGCCCCAGCTCTTGAAGTAGACGACATACAGCAGAACTGCGGGCGCCACCCCGACGCTTACGGCGTCAGACAGCGTGTCCATGTGCTCGCCAAAGGAGCTTCCGGCACGCAGCAGCCGGGCAGCCGCGCCATCCAGGGTGTCGACGATGGTGGCTAAGGCGATGAAATAAGCGCTGGCGTCTACATGCCCCTGTAACGCAAATAAAATTGCCCGCATGCCAAGAAGCAGGCCGCCAACGGTTATGGCGGTGGGCACTACGCGGCGCAGCCCATCCCTCATCAGCCAAGTGTATCAAGTCTGACTACCAGGCCTTGCGCCCGATTGCCTCGCCGAGGCGCACCTTGGTTTCGATGTGTCTGCTTGAGTGCTCGATGACGTCAGGATCAATCTTAACCGAGCCCGGCTTGAGCAGCAAACATATAGTCGAGCCCCCGAGGCTGAAGTAACCTTTCTCCTGACCACGCTTGCAGTCAGTTATCCCGTAGTTATGAATACTGCCAACAAGAAGCGCTCCGACCTCGACCGTAACAACCGTGCTGAAGTTAACGGTCTCGATGACCGAGTACTGGCGGCAGTTCTCGGTAAAAGGCCGGTAACGTTTAGCTGAAACGGCCTGTACGGAGTGCAGTTTTCCGTTGATGGTGCGTGTGCGGATCACCTGGCCTTCGTCTACGAAGCAGTACCGATGGTAGTCGTGGGTCGAGAGGCGGAATACCAGGCACATGCCTTCGTTGTATGCGGCGGCCAGGGCAGAATCTCTTAGTAATTCGGTAACCGTGTACGAGCTCTGCTTTACCGGAATATGGCCGTCGTTAGTGATCGAGTATGCTTGGAGTTTTGAGTCAGCAACAGCGATCAGCGCATCGGGGTCGGCGGCTATTGGGCGTCTGGAAGGATCAATCTTGCGGGTGATGAAGCTGTCGTAGGACGTATAGGCCTGTTCAGGGTAGTCGCGCATGTCTACGCCAAACTGGCGGATGAGTGGTTCGATTTTCTTTCGCGAATATCGGGTTCTGTTCGAAATGGCATTCAGTCTCGAATACCAGCGACGGCTAAATATTAGTCCGAGCAGAATCCGCCCGAACGCGGTATCGTACAGGAAATGTAACCGCTTTTCGCCATACTGCGGCTCGTCGTAGACGGCTCTCCTGTCGCGATCATATACTTTAACGCCCACCCTGTTAGCCCACCCGCGACGTGTCTCTTACCAGTCCAGAGCCGACTCCTGTACGCATACATATGCTACTTCGATCACTCGATGATCGTGTCGCTGTCGCCGGACAGCACCATCTGCGGAACCTGGCTGAAGGAGTACTCGTCATTGGCGACGAGTGTGAACGCCCAGATCACGTCGAAGCGATCATCGGGCCACGTCTTCGGGATGACGGTGCCGCGGACCAATGGCAGTGCGGACGCCAGTTCGGGGATGTGGGCGTGATCCCAGCAGATCAGCACGGCGCCCGGCCCGCTGTTCGTCAGCCCTGCTGCGAGCTGCAGCTCATGGCCCTTCGCGAAGTCGGTGGCTATCGGGATCCCAAGCCGGTCTGATACACCCCTGATCGTCTGGTGGGTCCGGTGCTCGGCGGTCTTGGTGCTGTCACCGTACGAGGGTGAGATCAGCATCCTTGGGACCTGCAGTCCCGCCCGCTGCGGCCCCCCGGACGGATCGAAGAGTGCCGCCAGCGCCCCCGAACGCTGCCAGCCACGGGGAAGCAGGGAGTGCTCGTTCTGATTACCGTGAAAGTCAACGCCGCTATGCGCTGACCCAGCCCGCCTGGGCGCCGGCTCCCCGGGCTTCTCGCCGTGCCGGATGATGTAAATGACGTCCGGCGGCGCTGACCGATTACTCATGTCAGGAATCCTGCCAGCGCGGTGGCCGGCCCGCTGCGACCGCGCGGGCCGTGGGACACGCCCGGACGGCCCCGGCCTCGTTCGGCAACGGCCCCCGGACGGTCTAGTATGACCGCTTTGGACGGTTAGCTGGGAGCACCTGGTAAGGGGGGATCCAGCCAGTGGCTCGCCTGGCGATCGCGAAAGGCTTCCTGGCCGAATACGCCAAACTCGATGCGGATGCGCGGCGCACGGTGGAGGCCCTGGTAACCGAGTTCGCCCAGCGTCCGCACGCCTGGCGGTACCTGGAGAAGCCGCCGCAGGGGCTGGATGACCGGGTCCGCTTGTTCCGGATCAACAGCCAGTGGCATGGTGTCGTGCTGGCGCCGGATTCTGGTGACACGTACTGCCTGGTCACGATCCTGCCGCACGAGAAAGCCTATGCGTACGCGGCCGGTCACCGGTTCAGCGTCAACCAGGCGCTCGGGGTGCTGGAGACCCGCGATGAGGAGACCATCCAGCAACTGCAGCCTGCCCTGCAGTCGGCGGCCAGGCCCAACGGCCGGCGGCTGTTCGGGGATGTCACCGACGATGACCTGACCCGGCTGGGCGTCGACGCCCAGATCCTTCCCCTGGTGCGACTACTGGCCAGCGAGGCCGAACTGGAACGGCTGCAGATGGCGCTGCCTGACGCGCAATACGGCGCGCTGTACGCGCTGGCCAGCGGGATGACGGTGGATGAGGTCTGGGCGGAGCTGGCCGAGCTGGCCCCCGGCGGCCGGCCACCCGAGCAGGTTGACGAACACGACCTGGTCTCGGCGATGGAACGCAGCACCGACCAGATCACCTTTGTTCATGAGCAGGAGGAGCTGCCGCTCATCCTGGCTCGCCCGTTCGCGGCCTGGCGCACGTTCCTGCACCCGGCCCAGCGTGATGTCGCCTACCGGCCAAGTTATGCCGGCCCCGCCCAGGTGACGGGCGGCCCTGGCACCGGCAAGACGGTGACCGTCCTGCACCGCGCGGCCTTCCTGGCCGCTCGCGCGGAGATGTCGCCGCAGGCCGGCCCGCCGGTACTGGTCACCACCTTCAGCGGGAACCTGGCCGAGGCCCTGCAGGCCCAGCTGGACCTGCTGATCCGGGACCCGGCAGTACGCCGCCGGGTCGAGGTGCTCACCGTGGACCGGCT
>Ga0335074_10003756_pt1 | contig 20840 bp, 19 predicted proteins | sample Lox_Sample_23_FD_206715 | JGI IMG/M metagenome (GOLD analysis project Ga0335074, IMG submission 206715) | Soil microbial communities from Loxahatchee National Wildlife Refuge, Florida, United States - Lox_Sample_2.3 | ecosystem: Environmental > Terrestrial > Soil > Wetlands | place: USA... | reverse complement strand
CGGCGCGCTGATGGTCGATCTTGGTGATGACGACCGCGCGCGGCATGCCGACCGCGGCGCACTCCTCCCACAGCATCCTGGTCAGGCCGTCGATCCCCTCGGTGGCGGAGATGGCGAACAGCGCCGAGTCCGCGGCCCGCAGCCCAGCCCGGAGGTCCCCCGTGAAGTCGGCGTAGCCGGGCGTGTCGAGCAGGTTGACCTTGATCCCGTTGTGCACCAGGGGCGCGATCGTCAGGTTGACCGACCGCTGCTGCCTGATCTCGACCTCATCGAAGTCGCTGACCGTGGTGCCCTCTTCGATGCTGCCCTGCCGTTGAATGGTTCCCGTCGCGGCCAGCAGCGCCTCGATCAGGCTGGTCTTGCCGGACCCGGAATGGCCGACCAGCACCACGTTCCGTACCTGGTCGGCCGCCGGTGCCCTGCCCGCGGCTCCTCCCGCTCCACCCGCTGTTGCTGCCAATTGCCTTCGCCTCCTTGCGATTTCCTGATGCGCACGTTCAGCCTTAACCCGCGAGCACCATGACCACAACCCCCACGCCGAGAATCTTCCCGGTGACGAAAAAGTGAAGCGCACGTCCTTACCGGGGCCAGCACAGCCCGCCCCGGGCCGACACCGTATTATCGGACGGCCATGCTGAACCCGCTGCGGCCCGTCATGACGCGCGTTTTCACCCCGATCGGCGCGGTCTTGGCCCGTACCCCCGTCACGGCCAACGCGATCACGGTCATCGGCACCGTGGGCGTGGCGGGCGGGGCGCTCGGCCTGTTCCCGATCGGCGAGCTGTTTCCGGGCGCCCTGACCTGCACGATCTTCGTGCTCCTGGACATGCTGGACGGCACGCTGGCCCGGATCAAGGGCACCAGCGGCACCTGGGGGGCCTTTCTCGACTCCACTTTGGACCGCGTCGCCGACGCCGGAATCTTCTGCGGCCTGGTCATCTGGTTCTTCCGCGGCGGGCACGACCCGCTGCTGGGCGAGGTATCGCTGTTCTGCCTGGTCGCGGGCATCCTAGTGTCGTACGCGAAGGCCCGGGCCGAGGGCCTCGGGCTGCGCTGCGACGTCGGCCTGATCGAACGGCCCGAGCGCATGCTCATCTCGCTGATCGCGGTCGGCGTTTCCGGCCTCGGCGTGCCGTACATTCTCAACGTGGGGCTCTGGGCGCTCGCGGCGGGAAGCGCCTTCACCTTCGGGCAGCGGGTACGCGCGGTGTACCGGGCCGCCCGGCCCCCGGCAGACGGGTAGGAAGGTTCACGTGGCGGATTCACCGGGGTCCATGGGGCTCAGCGAGCGGCTGACGGGGGTCGCGTACCAGCTGGGCTGGAGGCTCATCTGCCGTATCCCGGAGTCGTGGGCGCGGTGGGCCTTCACCGAGGTGGCCAACATCGCCTGGCGGCGGCAGGGCCCGAAGGTCCAGGTGCTCGAGGCCAACCTGCGCCGCGTGCTGGCCTATAAGTACGGCACCCCGGAGGTGGACGGCAAGGAACTGCGGTCCCTGTCGCGCGCCGCGCTGCGCTCCTACGCCCGGTACTGGCTGGAGGTGTTCCGGCTGCCGGTGATCCCCGTCGACCGGATCGTGTCCGGGATGCACATCGACGCCGCCGGGGAGGAGGCCCTGTTCGCGAACCTGAAGGCCGGCCGCGGCGTGATCGTCGCGCTCCCGCACATGGGCAACTTCGAGCAGGCCGGCGCGTGGGTGGTCCAGCGCGGCGCAGGCTCGTTCACCACCGTCGCCGAGCGCCTGCGGCCGGAATCGGTCTACGAGGCGTTCGTCCGGTTCCGCCAGGGCCTGGGGATGGAGGTGCTGCCGCTGACCGGGGGAGTGAGCCCGTTCGGCATCCTGGCCCAGCGGCTGCGCGCCGGCAAGCTGGTCTGCCTGGTCAGCGACCGCGACCTGAAGGACACCGGCATCGAGGTGGAGATGTTCGGGGAGAAGGCGCGGATCGCCTCGACCGCCGCCCTCGCGGTGCACACCGGGGCCGCGCTGATGCCGGTGGGGACCTGGTTCGAGGGGGACGACTGGGGCGCGCACATCTACGAAGAGATCCCGGTTCCCTCCTCGGGCACCCGGGCCGAGAAGGTCGCGGAGATGAGCCAGCAGATGGCCCGGGTCTTCCAGACCGCCATCGCCGAGCACCCGCAGGACTGGCACATGCTGCAGAAGCTCTTCACCGCCGATCTTGACCCGGCCCGCATCCCGGCGCCCCGAGCGGAGAGCGATCCGTGAAGATCGGGATGGTCTGCCCTTACTCCTGGGACGTGCCCGGCGGCGTGCAGTCGCACATCAGGGACCTGGCCGAGGCGCTGATCGACGAGGGGCACGAGGTCTCGGTGATCTCCCCGGCCGACGACGACACGCCGCTGCCGCCCTACGTGGTGGGTGCCGGACGTGCGGTGCCCGTGCCCTACAACGGGTCGGTGGCCCGGCTTTCGTTCGGCTTCTTGTCGGTGAGCCGGGTGCGGCGGTGGCTGCACCAGGGCGGCTTCGACGTGCTGCACGTCCACGAACCCGGCATCCCGAGCCTGTCGCTGCTGGCCTGCTGGGTGGCCTCGGGCCCGATCGTGGCCACCGTGCACACCGCGATCCCGCGGTCCCGGGTGCTCGTGGTCACCTATCCGGTGCTGCGTACCGCGCTGGAGAAGATCAACGGCCGGATCGCGGTCTCCGAGGCGGCCCGCACCACGCTGGTCGAGCACATCGGCGGCGACGCGGTGGTCATCCCGAACGGCGTGGCCACCCGCCGCTACCGTAAGGCCGAGCCGCTGCCCGGCTGGCCCGGCCCGGACGGCGCCATCGGCTTCCTGGGCCGCATGGACGAGTCGCGCAAGGGCCTGGCCGTCCTGCTCAAGGCGTTCGAGATCCTCGGCCCGGACCGGCCCGGGCTGCGGCTGCTGGTGGCCGGGCCAGCCGCGGACGCCGAGGAGGTCCTGGGCCGGGTGCCCGCCGGACTGCGGGACCGGGTCGTGCTGCTCGGGCAGGTCAGCGAGGAGGAGAAGGTCCGCGTCCTGCACTCGGTCGACGTCTTCTGCTCGCCCAACACCGGCGGTGAGTCGTTCGGCATCGTGACCGCCGAGGCGATGGCGGCCGGCCTGCCCGTCGTGGCCAGCGACATCGACGCGTTCCGTCAGGTGCTCGACGGTGGCGAGGCGGGAGAGCTGTTCGCCGTCGGTGACCCCGTGGACCTGGCCCGGGCCGCCGGGCGCCTGCTGGACGACCCGGCGCGCCGCGCCGACCTGTCGGCCGCGGCGCTGGCCGCGGTGGCTCAGTACGACTGGTCGGTCGTGGCCCGCGACGTGATCCGCGTCTACCAGACGGTCATGCTCGGCCGCACCCGCGTCGCCGTGGACACCGGTGGTTTCCCGTGATCGCCGACATCATCCTGATCATCGCGGGCGCGCTGTTCGTCGGGGTGTACGTGTCCTGGCGGGCCGGGCGGATCGACCGGCTGCACGCCCGGGTGGACATGGCGCGCGTCGCGCTGGACGTGACCCTGCTGCGGCGCAGCTCGGTGGCCCAGGAACTGGCCACCTCCGGGCTGCTCGACCCGGCCACCAGCCTGCTCCTGGCCGAGGCGGTGCACGGCACTCGCGACAGTCGACCGGGGGGGCCCGGGGGGGTCGTCCCCCCGGGGGAACAGAGCGGGGACCGTCCTCGCGACCTGGCCGAGAGTGACCTGACCCGGGCGCTGCGGGCCGCGTTCAGCCAGCCGGACTTCCGGGCCTCGCTGAGCGGCAAGGAAGGCGCCGACGAGCTGCTGGCCGAGGTCGAGGAGGCCGCGCACCAGGTATTCGTGGCCCGCAAGTTCTACAACGACCTGGTCGCGGTGACCCGGGAGGCCCGGCGCCGGCCGCTCGCCCGGGTGCTGCACCTGTCCGGCCGGGCCAAAGCCCCGGTGTTCTTCGAGATGGACGACTCCCTGATCGCCGACAAGCCGGGAGCCTCGCTGGGGCCGGCTGGCCATACGATGTGGTGAGCAGTCCGAATTGATCAAGCGAGGTTCGAGTGTCCACTGTCAACCCTGAACGGACCACCGAGACGGCCGCCACCGGGACCGGACGGGTGAAACGCGGCATGGCGGAGATGCTCAAGGGCGGCGTGATCATGGACGTGGTCACGCCCGACCAGGCCAAGATCGCCGAGGACGCCGGCGCGGTCGCGGTCATGGCCCTGGAGCGCGTGCCGGCCGACATCCGCGCCCAGGGCGGCGTGGCCCGGATGAGCGACCCCGACATGATCGACGGCATCATCGCCGCGGTGTCGATCCCGGTCATGGCCAAGTGCCGGATCGGGCACTTCGCCGAGGCGCAGGTCCTGCAGGCCATCGGGGTCGACTACATCGACGAGTCCGAGGTGCTCACCCCGGCCGACGAGGCCAACCACGTCGACAAGTGGAAGTTCACGGTCCCGTTCGTGTGCGGCGCCACCAACCTGGGCGAGGCGTTGCGGCGGATCACCGAGGGCGCGGCCATGATCCGCTCCAAGGGCGAGGCCGGGACCGGCAACGTGGTCGAGGCGACCCGGCACATGCGGTCCATCCGGTCCGAGATCGCCCGGCTGTCCGCCGTGCCTGCCGAGGAGCTGTTCAGCGCGGCCAAGGAACTCGGCGCCCCCTACGATCTGGTCGCCGAGGTGGCCCGGGCCGGCCGGCTGCCGGTCGTGCTATTCACCGCGGGCGGCATCGCCACGCCGGCGGACGCCGCGCTGATGATGCAGCTCGGCGCGGAGGGCGTGTTCGTCGGCTCGGGCATCTTCAAGGCCGGCGACCCGGCCAAGCGCGCCGCCGCGATCGTGAAGGCCACCACCTTCCACGACGACCCGGACGTGGTGGCCAAGGTCTCCCGCGGCCTGGGCGAGGCCATGGTCGGCATCAACCTGGACACCCTGCCGCCCGAGCAGCACTATGCCGGCCGCGGCTGGTAGGGAAGATAGCCGCCAGCTTCAGCGTTTTACTTGGTAAATCCCGTGTTCTGAGGCGTGCTGCCTCAGCGTCGCGCTGCCCCGGCTCGGTCCGCAGGGCCGCGACCCCCGTCAGGAGGAATGATGAAGCCCGCAGGTCCCGTGATCGGAGTGCTCGCCCTGCAGGGCGACGTGCCCGAGCACCTGCGCGCGCTTGCCGACGCCGGCGCCCGGGCGGTCCCGGTGCGCCGCCCCGAGGAACTCGACCGGGTCGACGGCCTGGTCATCCCCGGGGGTGAGTCGACCACGCTGTGGCGGCTGTCGGTCGCGTTCGACATGCTCGAGCCGCTGCGCAAGCTGATCGCCTCCGGCCTGCCCGCGTTCGGATCCTGTGCCGGGATGATCATGCTGGCCGACCGGCTCGCCGACGGCGTGGCCGGGCAGCTGACCTTCGGCGGGATCGACATGACCGTGCGCCGGAACGCGTTCGGCCGCCAGGTCGACTCGTTCGAGAGCGACATCATCCTGTCTGGTCTGGGCCCGGGCGACGCCACGCCACTGCGGGCGGTCTTTATCCGGGCCCCCTGGGTGGAGCACAATGGCCAGAACGTCGCCGTCCTGGGCACCGAGGAGCACACGGGTAGGATCGTCGCGGTGCGGCAGGGGCCACTGCTGGCCACGGCCTTCCACCCGGAGCTGACCCCGGACCGGCGTATCCATGAGCTATTCGTAGACATTGTGAAGGACAACACATGAGCGGCCACTCCAAGTGGGCCACCACCAAGCACAAGAAGGCGGTGGTGGACGCCAAGCGCGGCAAGCTTTTCGCCAAGCTGATCAAGAACGTCGAGGTTGCCGCGCGCACCGGCGGGGGAGACCCGGCGGGAAACCCGACGCTGTACGACGCCATCCAGAAGGCGAAGAAGAGCTCGGTCCCGAACGACAACATCGACCGCGCCGTACGCCGCGGCAGCGGGGCCGAGGCCGGCGGTGCGCAGTACGAGAACATCACGTACGAGGGTTACGGTCCCGGCGGCGTCGCGGTGCTGGTGGAATGCCTGACCGACAACCGCAACCGGGCCGCCTCCGACGTACGCACCGCGTTCAGCCGCAACGGCGGCTCGATGGCCGACCCGGGGTCGGTGTCGTACCTGTTCCACCGCAAGGGCGTCGTCGTGGTGGACAAGAGGGGGGGAGGGGAGGTGGGTGGGGTGAGCGAGGACGACGTGCTCACGGCCGTGCTCGACTCCGGCGCCGAGGAGGTCAACGACCTCGGCGAGTCATTCGAGGTGGTATCCGAGCCCGCTGACCTGGTGGCGACGCGCAGCGCGCTGCAGGACGCCGGCATCGACTACGACTCCGCGGACGTGGCCTTCCTGCCCAGCGTCGAGATCGGCCTGGACGAGGACCAGGCCAAGCGGGTCTTCCGGCTGATCGAGGCGCTCGAGGACTCCGACGACGTACAGGACGTGTACGCCAACTACTCGGTCCCCGACGAGATCATGGAAAAGCTCGAAGGCTGACCGTCCTTTCCTTTTTTGGCCTAACGGACGGGGCTGCGTGCCTCTCTTATTCAGCGTGACCTGCCGGGGAGTCCTGCCGTACGGTGGTGTCCCGTGACCGGTCAGCCTGATACGCCGCCCGTCCTGATCCGGACCGTCAGTCCCGACGATGACCTGGACGCGCAACTCGACCTGGCCGAACGGTCCTTCGGGCCCACCAGCCCGGCCGAGCGTGACTGGCGCCGGCAGCGGCTGGCCACCCGGACGGCCGCCGGCCGGACCCTCGGCGCCTTCGACGGCGACCGCCCGGCCGCGGCCGCCACCTTCCACGACATGCGGCAGTGGTGGTGCGGCCGGCCGGTGCCGATGGCCGGGGTGGGCGGGGTCATGGTGGCGCCCGAGGACCGGGGCCGGGGCGTCGCCCGGCGGCTGATGGCCGCCCTGCTGGACGAGATGGCGGCGCGGGGCTATCCGCTGTCGGCGCTGTATCCGGCGACGATGCCGCTGTACCGGTCGTTCGGCTGGGAACTGGCCGGGGCGCGGGAGACCGCCGTGATCCCGGCGCGATCCCTGCGGCACCTGGTGCCGCCCGATCCGGCCACCGCCCCGGATGGCGCTGCCCCGGATGGTGCTGCCTCGGTGGCCGGGGCCCGCTCCCCGCGCCTGCGGCGCGCCGTGGACGGCGACGCCGAGACGGTGCTCTCGGTCATCGGCCGGGTGCACGCGGCGGCCCGCGACTGCGGCCCGATCACCTGGGACGCGGCGTCGGTGGCCGGCTGGCTCACCGACCCGAACCTGTACGCGTACCTGTGTGACGACGGCTTCCTCATCTACCGGTGGCACAACGGGAACGACGCCCTGTTCGTCGAGGGCGCCGAGGCGATCTCCGCCTGCACCGTGCGCGCGTTCTGGGCCCACGTCGGCTCGCATGCCTCGATCGCGGATCAGGTGTACGCCCGGGTCGGCCCGGCCGACCCGTTCTGGCGGCTGACCCGCGAGCGCGACGCCGAGATGGACCACCGCTCGCTGTGGATGCTCCGCGTGGTCGACGCCCGGGCCGCCATCGCCGCGCGCGGCTTCCCCGCCGCCGTGTCGCTCCGCGTACCGCTGGCCATCGCGGACGACCACCGGCCGGCCAACTCGGGCCGCTGGCGGCTCACCGTCGCCGACGGCCAGGGCACCCTGGACCCCGTGACGCCGGCCGACGGCGACGGGGCCCTCACCGTGGGCGCGCGCGGCCTGGCCGCGCTGTACGCCGGGACCCCGCTCCTGTCGCTGCGCCAGGCCGGCCTAGCCCGCGGCGGCTCGCCCGAGGACGACGCCGCCCTGGACGCCGCGTTCGCCGGAACCGCCTACATGCTCGACGCCTTCTGAACCAATCCGGCAACACGCCGCCCGGAGTACGGGACGAGGACGCCGCGGGCCGGTAGGTTCGTGACGAACAGATGTTCGTGACCCTGTACCCCGGACGGAGCACGCTGGTGAGCCTGACTTATGCGCGGCATCCGGTCCGGGTGCTCGGCGTGGACCCCGGGCTGACCCGATGCGGCGTGGGCGTGGTGGACGGGGCGCCCGGCCGGGCGCTGAGCCTGGTCCGGGTCGGGGTGATCAGGACCTCGGCCGACGACGACATCGCGGTGCGGCTGCTGGCCATCGAGACCGAGCTCGAGCAGTGGCTGGACGCGTGCCAGCCCGACGCGGTGGCGGTCGAGCGGGTCTTCAGCCAGCAGAACGTGCGGACGGTGATGGGCACCGCTCAGGCCGGAGCGGTCGCGATCGTGTGCGCCGCCCGCCGCGGGCTGCTGGTCGCCACCCACACCCCCAGCGAGGTCAAGGCCGCCGTGACCGGCAACGGGCGGGCCGGCAAGGACCAGGTCACGACCATGGTGACCAAGCTGCTGCGGATCGGTGATCCCCCCCGCCCCGCGGACGCGGCCGACGCGCTCGCGCTGGCCATCTGCCACATCTGGCGCGGCGGGAACCCGACGCGTACCGGCGTGCCGCTCGCGGCCAGCACAATGAAGGGGGTTGGGGAGGTGGGTGGGGGGTGATCGCTCATGTCCGCGGCACGGTGGCCGCGATCGCACCCGACGGCGCCGTCATCGACGTCGGCGGGGTCGGGATGCGGGTGCAGTGCACCCCCGGCACCCTGGCCACGCTCCGGCCCGGCGAGCCGGCCCAGGTGGCCACTTCCCTGGTGGTCAGGGAAGACTCGCTGACCCTGTACGGTTTCGGCTCCGACGACGAGCGGAACGTCTTCGAACTGCTGCAGACGGCCAGCGGCGTCGGTCCCCGGCTGGCGCTGGCCATGCTGGCCGTGCACTCGCCCGACGCGCTGCGCCGGGCTGTCGCGACCGAGGATCTCGGCGCGCTGACCCTGGTCCCGGGCATCGGCAAGAAGGGGGCGGAGCGGATCGTGCTCGAACTGCGGGACCGGCTCGGCCCGCCCGGCGAAAGCGGCGCCGTCGGCCTGCCCGGCGCCCGGCCGCAGCGGATCCCGGCCTGGCGGGACCAGGTCCAGTCCGGCCTGGTCAACCTCGGCTGGGCCGTCCGTGACGCCGACCAGGCGATCTCGGCCCTGGAGGAGGACGGCACGATCGCCGCCGCCAACGGCGAGCCGGTAGACGTCGCCGTGGTCCTGCGAGCCGCCCTGCGAAAGCTCAGTAGGCAATGACTGAGGACCGAGACTCCCTGGCCCGGGCCGAGGACGCCGAGCTCGCCGCCCGGCGGCGGCGGATGGACCGCGACGCCGAGGGCGCGCCCGGGTCCGAGGGGGTCACGGGGGCCGTGGGGATGGTCTCCGCGCTGGCCGACGCGGACGAGCGCGTCATCGAGAGCGCGCTGCGGCCCAGGCGGCTCACCGAGTTCACCGGCCAGGTCCGGGTGCGCGAGCAGCTGTCGCTGATCTTGACCAGCGCCCTGCGGCGCGGCCGGCCGCCGGACCACCTGCTGCTGGCCGGCCCGCCCGGCCTGGGCAAGACCACGATCGCGATGATCGTGGCCGCCGAGCTCGGCGCGCCGCTGCGCATCACCAGCGGCCCGGCGATCGAGCGGTCCGGTGACCTGGCCGCCATCTTGTCCACGCTCGGCGAGGGCGAGGTGATCTTCATCGACGAGATCCACCGCCTGGCCCGGCCCGCCGAGGAGATGCTCTACCTGGCCATGGAGGACTTCCGGGTCGACGTGGTCATCGGCAAGGGACCCGGCGCGACCGCGATCCCGCTGGAGATCGCGCCGTTCACGCTGGTCGGGGCGACCACGCGGGCCGGGCTGCTGCCCGCTCCACTGCGGGACCGGTTCGGCTTCACCGCGCACCTGGACTTCTACGCCCCGGACGAGCTCGAGCACATCATCCGCCGGTCGGCCGGGCTGCTCGGGGTGACGCTCACCGACGAGGGCGCGACCGAGCTGTCCACCCGGTCGCGGGGCACGCCGCGGATCGCGAACCGGCTGCTGCGCCGGGTCCGCGACTACGCGGAGGTCCGCGCCGACGGCGTGGTGACCCGGGAGGTGGCCTGCCGCGCGCTGGAGCTCTACGAGGTGGACGCGCACGGCCTGGACCGCCTCGACCGCGGCGTGCTGGACGCGGTGGTCCGCCGGTTCGGCGGCGGGCCGGTCGGCCTGTCCACCCTCGCCGTGGCGCTGGGCGAGGAAGCCGAGACGGTCGAGGTAGTGGCGGAGCCGTTCTTGGTCCGGTGCGGCCTGCTGGCCCGGACCCCGCGCGGCCGGGTGGCCACCGCGGCCGGCTGGGCCCATCTCGGCCTCACGCCGCCGCCCTCGCTGACCGAATTGCCGACCCTGTTCGACTAGCGCCCGGCGGCAAGATCGCGCCGAGGTCACGATCGGTGGCAAAACCCCGTAGCCTGTTGGTGCGCGGTCAAAGCGCGGCTAAACTTCGGCAGTTGGTCGTCGGCCTTCGCCGCGACCACGCATGCATGCAGAACCAACTGGAAGGATGCCCCGGTCATGGGGACTAATCTCGCAGCCGCTGAGGCGGCGGCCAAGTCAGGCGGCAGCAGCTCCTACACGTTCCTGCTCTTGATCGCCCTGGTCTTTATCGGCTTCTACTTCCTGATGATCCGGCCGCAGCGGCGCCGCCAGCAGCAGGCTCAGCAGCAACAGCGCACCCTCACGCCCGGGGCCCGGGTCCGGACCACGGCCGGGATGTACGCCACCGTCATCGACGTGGACGGCGACGACGTGATCCTTGAGGTCGCGCCGGGAGTGGACGTCCGCTACATACGGCGCGCCGTCATGGAGGTCCTCGCTCCCGGTGAGGAGGAGGAGACCGAGACCGTCGCGGACGCCCACGACGAGGAGTACGCCGAGGACGACACGCCCGAGGACACCGAGGCTTCCGCCGACCACGACGGCACCGCCTCCGCAGAGGAAGGCCTCGCCGCCTCGCACGACGGCAACCTGGCCAAGCCCGGCAAGGACAACGTCTTCTGACCCGCTGGCCGGCGTCAGGGTCCTTCCGGGCTCGTACGGGTAACGACCGATTTTAGACAGGCGGAGAAGTGGCAGCCCCAACGAAGACCGTCCCGCATCCGGGACGGGCGCTCGCGGCGCTCATCGCGCTCATCGTGATCATGCTCTTGGCCATCGCGGGCGGAAACCTGTTCAGCCCGTCCCAGTGGCATAAGGACTTCCGGATCGGCCTCGGGCTCGACCTGTCCAGCGGCACCCAGCTGAGCATGAAGGCGACCACCCTGAACGGGACCACCCCGTCCACGAGCGACATGAACGAGGCCAAGGCGATCATCCTGTCGCGGGTGAACGCCACCGGTAACACCGGCGCCCAGGTCCAGACCCAGGGCAACGACATCCTCAACGTGTCGGTCCCGGGCAAGACGACCGAGCAGACCGAGCAACTGGTCAGCGAGACCGCCTATATGAACTTCCGGCAGACCCTGCTCTTCGAGCCCTACACCGGCATCAGCAGCACGCCGTCCTCTTCCTCGCCCGGCGCGAGCCCCTCGGCCAGCGGGAGTTCCACCGCGAAGGCGACGCCGTCCCCTTCGGCCAGCGCCACTAGCACGGCCAAGACCTCCGCCAAGATCGTCCCGGCCGCGACCTCCAGCGCCAGCCCCAAGGCCAGCAGCACGGCTTCGCCCAGCGCGAGCGCGACCCCGAGCGCGACCCCGTCCACGAGTTCCACTGCGCTAGGTGACCCCAGCCTGGTCAACAAGGAGACGCTCGCGCTGTTCAACAAGGTCCAGTGCAAGCCGAACGACACCACGCAGTGGAAACAGCAGGCCGGGTACACCAAGTCCGAGGACTACGACAACCCGAACGTGCAGATCGTCTCCTGCGACAGCAGCGGGAACAAGTACGCCCTGGACGTGGCCAAGATCACGGGCCAGGAGATCGCCACCGCCACCGCCCAGCTGTCCACCAGCAGCAACGAGTGGGCAGTCCTTCTGGACCTCAAGAGCGGAGCGGTCGGCCCCTACGCCACCTTGAGCTCCGACCTGTACAACAAGTACTACACCGCTGGCGAAGACAACACCGAGACCAACGACTACTGGCTGGATACCCTCGCCATCGTGCTGGACGGCAACGTGGTCAGCGCGCCGGAGTTCACGTCGGCCATCCCGAACGGCGAGGCCCAGATCACCGGCAGCTTCACCCAGGCGCAGGCCACCCAGCTGCAGAACGTGCTGCAGTACGGGTCGCTGCCGCTGAGCTTCAACATCCTCACCGCGGACACGGTCTCGGCGTCCCTCGGCCATGCCCAGCTGGTCGGCGGACTGATCGCGGCCGCGATCGGGCTGGCCCTGGTGGTGATCTACTCGTTCCTGTACTACCGGGGCCTCGGCCTGGTCTCGGTCTTCAGCCTGGTGATCGCCGGCACTCTGGCCGTCCTGGCGGTAATGCTGCTCACCAAGTACCAGAACTTCGCTCTCGAGCTGTCCGGGATCGCCGGCCTGATCGTGGCCATCGGCATCACCGCCGACTCGTTCGTCGTGTTCTTCGAGCGATTGCGGGACGAAGTCCGCGAAGGCAAGACACTGCGGCCGGCCGTGGAAGCCGGCTGGAAACGGGCCCGGCGCACGATCCTGGTGTCCGACACCGTGTCCTTCATCGCCGCGGTGCTGCTGTACTACTTCTCCATCGGCGAGGTCAAGGGCTTCGCGTACACTCTCGGCCTGACCACGCTCATCGACATCATCGTGGTATTCCTGTTCACCAAGCCGATGGTGACGATACTGGCCCGGACCAGCTTCTACGGCGGCGGCCACCCGCTGTCCGGGCTCGATCCCGCCCGGCTGGGCGCCCGCGCCCCGTGGCGGTCCTCGATCCGGCGCAACCAGCCCGTCAGGCGCAGGCCCGATGCCGCGCCGCGTAGCCCAGTGTCCCGCAACACCGGGGAGGCATGATGTCGCGGCTCGGCCAGCTCGGCGGCAGGCTCTACCGCGGCGAGGTCTCCTACGACTTCGTTGGCCACAAGCGCCGGTGGTACGCGATCTCCGGTGCCATCCTGCTGATCAGCATCGTGGCGCTGTTCGTCCACGGCCTGGACTTCAGCGTGGACTTCAAGGGCGGCGCGGTCTTCCAGTTCAGCGCGCCGTCGGCGACGCAGACCGAGGTCCAGGACACGGTCAGCCACGCGGGCGTCAACGGCGCGGTCGTGCAGCAGCTCACAGGCAAGCTGGGTAACAAGTCCTGGCAGGTGCAGACCCCGTCGCTGCCCAACCAGGAGACCTACGCGGTCGAGAACGCGCTCACCAGCCAGCTGGGCGCCAAGAACATGAGCACCTCGTTCGTCGGGGCGAGCTGGGGCAGCCAGATCACCACCAAGGCGATCCAGGCCCTGATCACGTTCCTGATCGTGATCGTGCTGTACCTGTCGATCGCCTTTGAATGGAAGATGGCGGTGGCGGCCTTCGTGGCCCTGATCCACGACCTGGTCATCGCCACCGGCGTGTACGCGCTGACCGGATTCCAGGTCAGCCCGGCGACCGTTATCGGGCTGCTGACCATCCTCGGCTACTCGCTGTACGACACCGTGGTCGTCTTCGACAAGGTCCGGGAGAATACCGCCGGCTTGCTCGGCGGGGCCAGAACCACCTACAGCAGCGCCGCGAACCTGGCCCTGAACCAGACGCTGGTCCGTTCGATCAACACGTCCGTGATCGCGCTGCTGCCGGTGGCCGCGATCTTGTTCGTCGGCGGCGGCCTGCTCGGCGCCGGCGAGCTGAAGGACCTGGCGCTGGTGCTGTTCGTCGGCATGCTGTCCGGCACCTACTCCTCGATCTTCATCGCCACCCCGGTGCTCGCCGACCTCAAGGAGCGGGAGCCGCAGTACCAGGCGCTGGCCAAGCGGGTGAGCGTGCGCGAGTCCGGCGGCCGGGCGGCCAAGCGCGCCGCCGCCAAGACGCCGGCCGGCCGGGCCGCGACCGCGACGGCGACCGCGCAGGTACCCGTGACCGACGACGAGGCGGACGAGGGCGACGCCGAGTACGACGACGCCGCACCGCCCGCGAACGCGCTGACCACCGCGTCGCGGGTGCCGGCCGCCCGCGGGACGCCGGGCACGGCCCGTCCCGGGCCGCGACAGCAGCCGCGCCGCAGCGGCGGCTCGGCCCGGCATCGCCCGGCAGGCAAGAAGAAGCGGCGCTGAGCATGGCCGAGCAGGCGGAGGCAGCCGAGCTGACCCGCCTCATCGCCGCACGCATCCGTGACGTCCCGGACTACCCGCAGCCCGGCGTGGTGTTCAAGGACATCACCCCGCTGCTGGGCGACGGCGAGGCGTTCCGCGCGGTGATCGACGCCTTGGCCACCACCTACGGGCCCGTCGAGAAGGTGGCCGGCATCGAGGCGCGCGGCTTCATCCTGGCCGCCCCGGTGGCCACCCGGCTCGGCGCCGGATTCGTGCCGATCAGGAAGAAGGGCAAGCTGCCCGGCGCCACGATCGCGGAGGAGTACCAGCTCGAGTACGGCACCGCGACGATCGAGGTCCTGACCGACGCCTTCGCCCCCGGCGATCGCGTCCTGGTCATCGACGACGTCCTGGCCACCGGCGGCACCGCCTGCGCCACGGCCAACCTGGTCCAGCGCGCGGGCGCCCGGGTGGCCGGCATCAGCGTGCTGCTGGAACTGTCCTTCCTGCACGGCCGGGCCAAGCTGGCCGGCCTCCCGGTCACCGCGCTGATGACCGCCTGAGGACGTACGCCGATGTCGCGCCCTGGGCCCGCCTTCACCGATCCCGCCGCGGAGCCGGCCACGCCCGTCCCGGTGGCCGCTGACCAGGGCGGCAGCAACCTGGGGTTCCCGCTGCCGGTGGCCGGGGTCGCGATCTTCGCGGCCATCCGGATCCTGGCCGTGGGCGTCTCGGTGTGCCTGCTGCCGCGCGGGAAGTTCCGCACCCTGCACTATTCGCTGTGGCACCTGATCGCGTCCTGGGACAGCGGCCGCTACCTGAGCATCGCGGCCCACGGTTACACCTACGTGCCGGGCGACCTGCGCCATGACGTCATATTCGCCTGGTTCCCCGGATACCCGGGGGCCATCGACGCCCTGGCCTGGATACCAGGAGCCGGCGCCGACCGGGCCGCCCTCATCGTCACGGTCGCCGCCGGGCTGGCCGCGGCGTGGGGACTGACCCGGCTCGGCCTGGCCCTGACCGGTAACCCGCGGATCAGCCTGCTCATGGTCGCGTTGTGGGGGGTCGCCCCCGGCTCGATCGTGTGGACCATGCTGTATTCCGAGGCCCTGTTCTGCGCGCTGGCCGTCTGGGCCCTGGTCGCCCTGGTGGAGCGGCGCTGGCTGACCGCCGCGGGCCTGACCATCCTGGCCGGGACCGTCCGCAGCACCGCCATGGCCTTGATCGCGGCGGTCGCGGTCGCCGCGCTTGTCCCGGTGGTCCGGGCCGTGCAGGCGCGCGAGCCCATCGGCGCCTGGTGGCGCCCGCTGGCGGCCGTGCTGGCCGCGCCGCTCGGCCTGATCGGCTACTGGGCCTACTCGGCCTGGGCCACGCACCACCTGGCCGGATTCGTCTGGGTCGAGAAGAACGCGCACAACAGCTTCGACTTCGGCAAGGGCATCATCGTCAACGCCGAGCGCGCGATCATCTCCGGGCCGACCGCGGGGGTCGCGCTCACCCTGCTGGTCATCGCGGCCGCCGTCGCGCTCACCGCCTGCAGCCTGACCGAGCGCATTCCTCTCTTCCTGCACGCCTATACGCTGGTGGTCGTCTTCCTGGCCCTCGCCCCGGGGCCGTATTACCTGGGCTCCAAGCCGCGTTTCCTGCTGCCGGCCATGCTGCTCGGCCTCCCGCTGGCCCGCCCGCTGGCCCGGCTGCCCGTCTTGGTGCTGGTTCCCCTGATCGCGATCCTCGCCGCCGCGTCAACCTGGTTCGGCATCTACCTGATGACCACCGGCTGGCCTCCCTGACCCTCGGGAATCGCACGTACGTGATCAGCGTTTTAACGCATCTAAGTAGAATGGTGGCTTGGCAGATGTGAGGAGCACCTGTGGCCGGTGACGTCATCACGACCGGCACGAGGGCTGCCGACACTGCCCGGGTGGACGCGCCGCGGGGTACCGATCCCCTAACCGATGCGGAACAGGCCGAGGCAGGGGCAGCTGGCGTGCCCGGTCCCAGCGCGGCCGAAGACGCCGAACTGGCCAGCGCTGAACAGGCCGGCGCTGAACAGGCCGGCGCCGGACAGGCCGGCCAGAGCCCGGCCGCCGAGGAAGCCGAAGCCGCGCCGGCCCCGAAGCCCCGCCCCGCGCGGGCCAGAGCCGGGGGACCCGGCCGGGCACGGGCGGCGGTCGCCGCGGCGGCAGGCCAGGCCGCCGACGTCGCGGCCTCCGGCGTCGGGGTGCGGCGGCGGCTGGCCCGGCTGGGAGCCCAGCGCGGGACGACCCTCAGCCCGGTGCTCGAGCCGCTCATCAAGACCGTGCGCGCGACGCACCCCAAGGCCGACGTCCGGCTGATCGAGCGGGCCTACGACACGGCCGCCTACTGGCACCGCGACCAGAAGCGGCTGAGCGGTGACCCGTACATCACCCATCCGCTGGCCGTGGCCACCATCCTCGCCGAGCTCGGCATGAACACCGACACGATCTGCGCGGCGCTGCTGCACGACACGGTGGAGGACACCCCGTACACGCTGACCGAGCTGCGCGGCGAGTTCGGCGAGGACATCGCCGCGCTCGTGGATGGCGTCACCAAGCTGGACAAGGTCAAGTACGGCGAGTCGGCCGAGGCCGAGACCGTCCGCAAGATGGTCGTCGCGATGTCCCGCGACATCCGCGTGCTGGTCATCAAGCTCGCGGACCGGCTGCACAACATGCGGACCCTGCGGTACCTGAAGCGGGAGAAGCAGGAGCGCAAGTCCCGGGAAGTCCTGGAGATCTACGCGCCGCTGGCGCACCGGCTGGGCATGAACACGGTCAAGTGGGAGCTGGAGGATCTCGCCTTCCAGACGCTCTACCCGAAGCGGTTCGACGAGATCGCGCGCATGGTGTCCGGCCGCTCGCCGCGCCGCGACGTGTTCCTGCAGGAAGTCGGGGAGACCGTGCGCGGCGACCTGCGCGAGGCCAAGATCAAGGCCACCGTGACCGGCCGTCCCAAGCACTACTACTCGATCTACCAGAAGATGATCGCCCGGAACGTCGGCTTCGAGGAGATCTACGACCTGGTGGGCATCCGGGTCCTGGTGGAGACCGTCCGCGACTGTTACGCGGCGCTGGGCACCATTCATGCGCGGTGGAACCCCGTCCCCGGACGGTTCAAGGACTACATCGCGATGCCGAAGTTCAACATGTACCAGTCGCTGCACACCACGGTCATCGGCCCCGGCGGGAAGCCGGTCGAGCTGCAGATCCGGACCCTGGGCATGCACCGTCGGGCCGAGTACGGCGTCGCGGCGCACTGGAAGTACAAGGAAGATTCGGCCTTCAGCAGCCGCTCCTCCGACGCCAAGGACGACACGCAGGAGATGGCCTGGCTGCGCCAGCTGGTGGACTGGCAGCGGGAAACCGAGGATCCCGCCGAATTCCTTGAGTCGCTCCGCTTCGAGCTGACCGCCGCCGAGGTCTACGTGTTCACCCCGCGGGGCGACGTGATACCGCTGCCGCAGGGCTCGACCCCAGTGGACTTCGCCTACGCCATCCACACCGAGGTCGGGCACCGGACCATCGGTGCGCGGATCAACGGCCGCCTGGTGGCGCTGGAGTCCACCCTGGACAACGGCGACACGGTGGAAATCTTCACCGCCAAGACCGCCGAGGCCGGGCCGAGCCGGGACTGGCTCAAGTTCGTGCAGAGCCCACGGGCCCGGAACAAGATCCGTCAGTGGTTCTCCAAGGAGCGCCGCGAAGCCGCTGTGGAGGCGGGCAAGGACCAGATCGCCCGGGCCATGCGCAAGCAGGGGCTGCCGCTACAGCGGCTGGCGGCCGCCGACACGCTGATCAACCTGGCCCGCGACCTGCGCTACCCCGACGTATCCGGGCTGTACGCGGCGGTCGGCGAGGGCCGGGTCAGCGCCCAGTCGGTGGTCGAGAAGCTGGTCAGGTCAGTGGGCGGGCTGGCCGGCGCGCAGGAGGACCTGGCCGAGACCACGCTGCCGACCAAGGCGCCCCAGCCCCGGGCCCCGACCGAGAGCGGCGTCGAGGTCACCGGCGCGCCGGACGTGTGGGTCCGGCTGTCCCGGTGCTGCACCCCGGTGCCCGGCGATACAATCAGCGGTTTCGTCACCCACGGCCACGGTGTGTCCGTGCACCGGACCGACTGCGTGAACCTCGCGCACCTGAGCGACACCCAGCGGGAGCGGATGGTCGAGGTCCACTGGTCCCCGACCGAGGGTTCGGTGTTCCTGGTCGCCATCCAGGTGGAGGCGCTCGACCGGACCAGGCTGCTCTCCGACGTGACCAGGGTACTGTCCGACCAGCACGTCAACATCTTGTCCGCCACGGTTACGACCAGCCGGGACCGGGTGGCGGTCAGCCGCTTCACCTTCGAGATGGGCGACCCCAAGCACCTCGGTCACGTGCTGCGCGCCGTCCGCGCTATCGACGGCGTCTACGACGTCTACCGCGTTACGAGCTGAGCCTTCAGCTGGAGAACTCCGCGAGCGTGTGCTCGGCTTCTTCCAGCCAGGCGCGGCGGGCGGCCAGCGCTTCCTCCGCGTTCGCCGCGGCCCGGGCGTCGTCCCGCTCCCGCGCCTTGGCCAGCTGGTCCTCCAGCTGGGCGATGGTCGTGCGCAGCTGGGCCACGGTGCCTTCGGCACGGGCCAGCGCTTCGGGGTTGGACCGGCGCCACTGGGTCTCTTCGGCCTTGCGTACCGCCTCCTCGACCCGCCGCAGGCCCGACTCCAGGTGCTCGCGTGAGTCGCGCGGCACGGCGCCGATCTGCTCCCAGCGCTCCTGGATGCCGCGCAGCGCGGACCGGGCGCCGCGGATGTCGGTCACCGGCAGCAGCGTCTGGGCCTGATCCAGCAGCTGCTGCTTGGCCTCGGCGTGCTCGCGCAGCGCGGCGTCCTTGGCCGAGAACACCTCGGCCCGGGCGGTGAAGAACTTGTCCTGGGCGGCCCGGAACCGCTTCCACAGCTCGGTCTCGGCCTCCCGGTCGGCCCGCCCGGCCTCCTTCCACTTGCGCATCAGCTCCCGGAACGCGCTGGTGGTGGGGCCCCAGTCCGTCGATCCCGAGATGGCCTCGGCCTCGGCGCACAGCTGCTCCTTGCGGGCCCGCACGTCCTCCCGCTCGGCTTCCAGCGTCGCGAAGAAGGCCTTGCGCCGCTTGGTGAACGCGTTGCGCGCCGCGGACAGCCGCTTCCACAGTACGGCCTCGGCGGCCCGGTCGGCGTGCGGGGCCGCCTTCCACTCCTCGAGCAGTTCGCGCATCCGTTCGCCGCTGCTCTTCCAGTGGGTCGCCTCGGCGGCGATCTGCTCCGCCTCGGCGACGATCCGCTCCTTGGTCTGCTTGGCCGCCGTCCGCGCCTGCTCGCGGGCCGCCTTGACCTCCTCGCGGCGGTGGCCGACATCCTCGGTCAGACGCTCCAGGCGGGCCCTCAGGCCGTCCAGGTCTCCGAGCGCGTTGGCCTCGCTGACGCTGACGATCAGGCGCTGGACCGTCGCCGCGGCCTGGGCGGGGGCCATGTCGGTGGCGCTGATCCGCTGCTCGAGCAGCACCACCTCGGTCTCCAGCGACTCGTACTTACGCTGGTAGAAGGCCAGGGCCTCCTCCGGGCTGCCCGCCTGCCAGGAGCCGATTACCCGCTCGCCGTCGGCGGTACGGACGTACACCGTCCCGTCGGCGTCGACCCGGCCCCACGGATGGTCGGCGGTGCTCACGGCAACCTCCTGCGTCGTCTCGCTCGTCAGGTTTTCTTAATCGTCACGCTGTCAATGATGACCTTCTTCTTCGGAACGCCGCCGCCGGCCTCGGCATATGTGCACGAGGTTCCATCCTTCGCCACATTCTGAACGATATCCAGTCCGGAGGAAACCGTGGCAAAGGGCGTATAAGAGGTTCCCAGTCCGGAACTGCTGTCCTTGTACACGATGAAGAACTGGCTGCCGTTGCTGGTCGCCGTGCCCCCGTTCGCCATCGCGACCGTTCCCGCCGGGTATTTAGCGTCGGTCAGATTCTCGCTGGCGAACTCATAGCCCGGCGTTCCGGTGCCGACATCGCTGGTCTCACTGCAGGTCAGGTCCGTGGTGGATTTAGCGTAGGCATCGCCGCACTGCAGCACGTAGATGCCGCTGGTCAGCAGCCGGTGGCACTGGGTGTCGTTGAAGTAGCCCGTCTGGGCCAGGTGGATGAAGGAGTTGACCGTGCAGGTCGCCTTGCTGTTAAGCAGATTGAACGAGATCGGCCCCAGGTTGGTGTTGATCGTCGCGGTATAGCTCGCGGTGTAGTCCGGGGTGGCCGGCGGGAGGCCGACCGTCTTCGCGACGGGCGTGGCCTTGCTATAAGTACAGTGGTGCGCGGGCTCGGCCACGGTAGCGGCCGACGCGGTGGCCGACGCAGTAGCCGACGCTGAGGAAGAAGGCGACTTGCTGGCCGAGGCCGATGCGTGCTTGCCGTTCCCGCTGGGCAGGAATACCGCCAGCAGCCCGGCGATCAGGCCCGCGGCCGCGACCGCGCTGATCCCGGTGAGCCAGCGTTTGCGGAGCACGCGCTGTCTGGCGAGCCGCAGTTCCTGCTGGCGAAGGTGCTTCTCCCTGGCTTGCCTGCGCTGGCGTTCGTTCTTACCCGCCACCGGTTGCGTCCTCCTTGGCCTGTTGCGTTATCTGGCTACCGCTGGTATTCACGGGAGGCAGGCCTACGAACCCGTATACCGCTGATCCCGGAAGATGGCTGGGGCTGGTTGGGGGGACATCCCCCCGAACCCCCGCATAATTCGCGATCGCTCGCGAATCGTACCTGCCAGATGCCGGGACCGGTACCCTTCGTTATCGGTTCGCTGCCATGCAGGTCACCTCGGTA
>Ga0335074_10003754_pt1 | contig 20845 bp, 25 predicted proteins | sample Lox_Sample_23_FD_206715 | JGI IMG/M metagenome (GOLD analysis project Ga0335074, IMG submission 206715) | Soil microbial communities from Loxahatchee National Wildlife Refuge, Florida, United States - Lox_Sample_2.3 | ecosystem: Environmental > Terrestrial > Soil > Wetlands | place: USA... | reverse complement strand
GGACTAGGCTAGTTAGTCGTGCCGGAACCATTTCAGGTGGGCGAGCAATCCGTAGAACACCAGACAGGTCCAGAAGTCGACTGCCAGCCCCCAATCGATCTTATAGGGGACATGGCGGGCGGCCGGCGGAAGATAGCGGTCCAGGCTAAAGTAGAGGGCGTTGCCCAGCACCACCGCCGCCAGACTATGCCAGAACTGGCGCTTCGAAAAAAGCCGGGGCTCAGCCATCCGCCAGTTTTCCCACGGGACAGCTCTCCCAGGGCGCATCCAGAACTTCGCGCACCTTGGCCACCAGTTCCACCGAGGTGAACGGTTTCGGGAGAAAGGCTACGGATTTGAGGCTGGGGCGGCCCAGCATGGGATCGTCTGCATAACCCGACATCAGCAGAATCCGCATCTGCGGCCGCGACTTTTGTAGCCGCTCCGCCAAATCCGCGCCCTTCATGACAGGCATTACCAAATCGGTGAGAACCAAATGAATCGGATGGACATACGCATCGCACACGCGCAACGCCTCCCGTCCGTCGCACGCCTCCAACACCGCGTAGCCGTTCTGCACCAGCATCAGACAAACCAGGTCGCGAACGGCATCGCCATCCTCCACCACCAGGATCGTCTCTTTCAACTATCTCCCCCGAGATACCGGCGACGGGCCGTGTTATTGCACGTGCATCGCATCGCCGAAGTACGACAGAATCTGGTCCGAGCAGCGCCGGCAGGATTCCTCCTCATCCGGATCGCGCGCCTCACAACGGATCAACTCCCGGTCTTCAAACGCCATGCTGCGCCCGCAAACCCAATCTTCGCCGTCGCGGATGTGAATATGATTAAATTCCATCACCTGTCCGTCCTGTGGGCCGCAAGTCAAAGTTGCGCCAGCGGCCTCCCGCTGCTAAAATACTAGTTTCGCAGTTTTCAGGAGATTGTTGCAGCTATGGCACAAGTTTGTGATGTTTGCGGGCGCGGCCCGCAGTTTGGCCACCGGATCAGCCACGCCCACAATGTTACGAAACGCCGCTGGAATTTGAATCTACAGCCGGTGCGTGCCATCATTAACGGCGCCACCAAGCGGCTGCGCGTGTGCACTTCCTGCATCCGTTCGGGCAAAGTCCAAAAGGCCGCATAAGCCGGGCGCCGGAGCGGCGTTTCGCCTTACAAACCTGCTCAGAAACCGCGCGCCGAGGTTCCTGCTGAATGCGCGACCTTTTGCGCTAGATAAACATCTCTTCGTCTTGGGTAACGCGCCCGGGAGAATTGCGGTTGCCGCCTTGCGCGTAGGTGGAAACCGCCGCCTTTACGCCCGCCACGATGCCATTGACTTCCCGCACGGGCTTCATCACCGCGCTCTTCACCGTCTCGCTGGCCTGCTCTACCTGCCCAACGGTGTTTTCCACGGTCGCATCGATCTGGGCGATGCGGGCCTTGGCGCGGCCGTTAACGTCTTCGATTAACTCGCTAAGACGATCCACCTGTTGACGCGCGGATTTCACCGTGGCCAAGGTCTCTTCGGTGATGTGGGCGATTTTTCCGCTGTTCTCCTCCAACAGCTTGGTCGAGGCGCTAAAGAAACTCTCGAAGCGGTCCATGAGCGGACCAATCTTGGGCGTCAGTTCCTTACCCACCTTCTGCGCCTCGATGGCCGCGCGATACATGGCAAACAGAATGGCGGCCTGCACTAAAACGGCGAGACAGCCCACCACCGCGGAAACCCCCACCACCCATTGAAATGCTTGCGTCATGCGCGCGGCCTATTGGTGAGGCGCTCCCTCCGGCTGACTCTGCGGCGGCGGACTCATGGCATCCCGGTAGGCTTGTTTGCCCGCCTCCATGGCATCTGCGATGGTGTCTTTCTGCCGGTTCAACGCTTCTTTAGTCTTCCCAAGCAAGTCGTTCGCCGAATCCTTGAGTTCGGTGCTACGTTGTTTGAGATAATCCGCGCCTTCGCCTGTCTTATCCTTCAAAAGCTGTCTGGTTTCCGATCCGGATTTTGGAGCGAACAACATGCCGATACCGATGCCTACGCCGAGGCCCAACAAGAAGCTGGAGAATCCGTTCTTATCCATTCTTCGTCCTTTCCAGTCACCAGTATACCTTGCGTCAACCGGAGTTATGGCATGATAAACTTCTATCCCGTTGGGTTACCTTCGTTATGACAGGGCCAAAACGCACGCTGGATGCCGACCGCCTGTGGGAATACGCCCTGCGACTGCTGGCTGGCCGGGCGCATTCGAGCGGCGAATTGCGGGAAAAACTGCGCGCTAAGGCCAAACTCATGTCTGACGTGGATCCGCTTATCGCCCGTCTGAAAGAGTACGGCTATTTGAACGACAAGAAGTTTGCGGAGGGCTTTGCCGCGGCGCGTCTGGAAAATGACGGGCTGGGCAAGACCCGCGTCCTGGCTGACCTGGCACGGCGTCGGGTGGCGCCGGCCGTGGCGCAACAGACAGTCGGCAAAGTGTACGAAGCAGTCGACGAACAGGCTTTAGCCGAGGATTTTGTGCGGCGCAAATTCCGCGTGGCCGCGCGCGAGAATCTCTTCCGGGACGATAAGCAGATGGCGCAGGCATATCGAAGATTGGTGCGCGCCGGGTTCCGGTCATCTACCGTACTGACGGTATTGAAGAAGTTCGCCGCCAATCCGGATTTGCTGGATGGTTTCGAGCCGCCGGAAGAGCCTGGCGAAGAAGAATGACTTTCAGCCCCGCCCGTCAGAGCGGGATTCTTCGATAGTAAAGCGCACCAGCTCTATCAATTCCGCCGAAACGTCAGGCGGAAGCGAATCATGCGTCAGACTTTCGCACAGCGCCACCAGATTTAACAGCCGCGCCAATCGCCGCCAGCCATCCTGCAATTTTCCGCCGGCGCTCTGACAACCCGCGCAAAAATGTGGCTCAATAAGCGGCTGCGCCTGGCGTTCGTAGCGCAGAAAGCTGCCGATATCCGCGAGCGGCGAGCCGGACACCGCGAATTCCCAATCGAGCACGGCGGCGATAGTCCACTGTCCGCCGCGGCGCCGCACCAGCAGGTCGCGTTTATTGAAGTCGCCATGGACCAAGTGAGCTTCGCTCTCGAGACTGCCATATAACGGAGCGCACCGCCATACAAAGTCGCGCGTACGGTGGCGCAAATCGTCCGGCACGCGACGTTGCAGATTCCCCGCAGCCAGGCAAAGATCGATGAAGCGCGGCATGGCATCCGCTCCATCGAGCAGCGGAGCCGTGACCGCTGGGCCGGGCGCGATCCAGCCTGGCCGGGAGAAGGCGAATCGTCCAATGGCGGCCAACACTTCGCCGGCGGCCCGCGCCGCTTGCGCAACCGCGTCACCATCGCCGCTGCGTTTCAACTCGTGGAAGGTGATGCCCTCCTCCCAGCGCATGATGGCATATGGCGGCACGCCCGCTACCCCGTCAGGCGCGGCGTAAAGGATTTCCGGCGTTGGGACCGAGCCGCGCACCAGGCGCGCCAGATCGATCTCTTTGCGGCACAGCGAGGGATCGTGTTCATATACGCGCAGCACGGCCGGCCCGGGCCCATTATCCAGGCCCAGTTTGAAATTGGCGTTGCGGAGACCAGCCGCGAGCGGCTCGCAAGAAACCACGCGCGAACCCGGAAACGCGGTGTTCACGATACGATCCAGCACGTCCGCCGGCAAACTGCGGCGTGGCGTGGCGCATATCCACCGGGCTTGCTCCGGCGCACCCGCGATCACGCGTGCGCGCGAACCTCCGCCCGCCTTTGCGTAAGCGCTGGCGGAAGATGCGCCTCAATCTCCGCCGTGATTAACCCGGCCTCGTCCATATCCTTGAGATGCGTCTGGTCCTTCAGGCGGAAGCTGGTGAGGTTCATGCGGACCAAGTCCGCGAGCGGGATCAAACGCAGTCCGCGGATTTCGCGGAAGGTTCCCGGTTCGATGCCTTCGGGGCACAGATGAATTGCGCGCCGTGCGGAAGGTTGGCCGGCCCGCGCCAGCATGTCAACTCCCGCTACATGCCGGTGCTCAAAACCGAACTTGGCGGCAGCCTTCACGATGCGCCCCAGGTCCGCCCGGCGGATGGCGACATCCACATCGCGCGTCAATCGGCCGGCGTCCGGCTCGCGTTCTGCGACGTACAGATAAACCGCGACGCCCCCTACAATCCCGTATTCGAGCCCGGCGGAAGAAAAGATCCTATGCGCTACGTCCGCCAGATCGAACAATTGTTGCACACGTTCCTCGAAAAACGCGTTGATATATGCCGCCATGCATCCTTCATTATCGCCAATTCAGGCATAGGGTCACGGCCATCAGCGCGTGGTAGCGCCATGGTCCGCACTTACCGGCGGCATAGAATGCAGAAGATGTGGGAAAAATTCCCGGACCACATTGAAGAATGCGTCTCCGGCCAACCCGACCGCGAACGAGTCGGCAAAGCTGCCGGGACCGTTGGTGCTAGGCGGCTGATATAACCTCGACACGCCGGCGGAGATGGCATGGCTACCAACCAGCGAAAGCGAGAAATGCCGGCTGCCATCGCGATGCCGCGCCATCACCGTGCTCAGCAGAGCGTACTTCAGCCTGGCGCCGGCCCCCGACAGGCCGGAGCGGAAATAACGATTGTCCTCACCAAGCGCCGCGCTCAGGGGGTACATGCTAGCCGATTGGATTACATGTTGCGCGTAGGAATCGCCGAAGCGCCGGCTGTAACCGAGGGCGCCCTGGCCCCACTCATGAGGCGAATCCAGGGCCTGATCGAAACCCGCGGACGCCCCCGCCCTGAACAGCGATTCCAGGCTGAACATGTGCAGAAGATAGTGATGAAACTGCCCTTTTGCGTTCAGCGGAACGTAAACCGTCACGGCTTCCGCAGCAGCCGCGGCGACGGGTGCGGCTGCGCGATCCGCGCTATCACTCGGTTCCGGCGTTTGTGCCCAGACGTGCCAAGGCACGGTGAGCAAGATGATTGCGGCAGCTTTGATTCGAGGGCTCGGCGTGGACCTGGCGAACATTCGTGGCGTATCCGGCGGCTATCGAAACCTCGTAGCACGCTGTGAACCGAAGTGAGATTTAACCAATTCAACCGCAGGTTGACGTGCCGATTCGGAGTTATTGATCAAAGCTTTACGGCAGGACTGCCAAGCTGGGCATGCCAACGGTCAGGAACGATATGCACATTTGCATCTAGGGCTTTGTTATACCGCCCTGTTATGCGGTCTTTGCGTTACCCGCCTTCGTCCCGAGCTTCGATGACGACGACATTCGAAAAGCCCTCCGCTAAGCGCAGTAGAACTTGCTGCGCAACGCGCCCCTCGATTTTGCGATCTAATGGGCTTATGAGAAAGCTACTGGCCCTCCTGGTCTTTTCCGTTTCCGTGCTCCCGGCGCAATACAAGATGGAACCCGGCGGCGCGCCTCCCTCCGATCTGCCCGCTGCGTTTGCGTCCCTGCTTCAGCCGCAAGGCGTGAAGATCCTGAACGCCTCGGGCGCGGTTTATTGCGAAGTGTGGTACCGCAAGAACATCCCCGTCGGTCCGAAATCAACGGACGAATCCATCACCCTATCGATCCAGCAAGGCACGCTGCTCGGCGCGATCCGTTTCGCCGGGCCGGCCCAGGATCGCCGCGGGCAGTCGCTCAAGGCCGGAACCTACACCATGCGCTACAGCCAGAATCCGGTGAACGGCGATCATCAGGGCGTAGCGCCACAACGGGATTTCGCGCTGCTAGTGCGCGCCAGCGACGACACCGATCCGAACGCGATGCCGGGATTCGATGCGCTGGTGGCGCTCAGTTCCAAAGCCTCGGGCACTCCGCATCCCGCCGTGCTGAGCATCTGGGGATCGGCCGCCGACAAGTTCCCCAATTTCGAAAAGCAAAACGATCACGACTGGGTGCTCGATGAGAAAGTAGGTGACCTGCCGATTTCGATCATCGTGGCGGGCAAAGTAGAGAGCTAGCCTGCACGGAGCCATTCTATGCGTGATTTCCGCTACGCCCTGCGTACCCTGCGCAAACAGCCATCTTTCACCTGCCTGGCGATCCTTACCTTGGCGCTAGGCATCGGCGCTTCCACGGCCGTCTTCAGCCTGGTGAATGCCGTGCTGCTGCGCGCGCTGCCATATCACGATCCCGCGCGCCTGGCCTTTGTGTTTGAGCCGAACGATCGCTATAAGGAAGTGCCGCTGGAAGCGTGGGGGCCGTTCAACGCGGATTTCTATGATTGGCAGAAGCAAAGCCGCTCAATCGCGAATCTGGCGCTCTTCACTGTGGATCGCCTGAATCTGTCCGGGGGCGGCAACGCCGCGCGCGTGGGCGGCTCGCGCGTCACAGGAGAATTCTTCGAACTTCTGGGCATTGCGCCGGAACTCGGGCGAACGGTGGCTGCCGATGACGATCAGCCGGGCCGCGGACATGTTGCCGTTATCAGCCATGCGTTGTGGCAATCGCGATTCGGCGGCGATCCAGCGGTGCTCGGGAAACAATTGCTGCTCAACGCGCGGCCCTATCGCATCATTGGCGTGATGCCCCCGGGCTTTGCGTTTCCGCACGGGACCGAAAGCCTCGATACGAACGGCAAGTCCACAGACGTCTGGATACCGTTGGCTCTCACGCCGCAAGAGCGCGCGGCGCGCGACGATGGTCCGGGGAACGCCATCGGCCGGTTGCGGCGCGGCGTCAGCCTGGCACAGGCACAGGCGGAGATGAGTGCCATTGTGGCGCGCATCGATCCGCTGCATCCCGCGCCCTTTCGCGGCGCGCATGCCGTGGTACGGCCGTTTGACGCGGAGATCACCGGGGCGTCGCGCCGCGCGCTGTTGATCTTCATGGCGGCAGTGATGCTGGTGCTGCTGATTGCGTGCAGCAACGTGGCCAGCCTGATTCTGGCGCGTTCCACCGGCAGAAGCCTCGAATTCGGGGTGCGCACAGCTTTGGGAGCTTCGCGCGCGCGCCTGGTGCGGCAGATGCTGGCCGAGTCCGCGTGCCTGGCGGGCGGCGGATGTGTTTTGGGATTGCTGGGCGCGTTCGCCGCCATCCGTTTTCTGACGCGGTCGAATCCCGGCAACATTCCGCGCGCCGGCGAGATCTCGCTGGATTGGCGCGTGGCGCTGTTCGCGTGCGCCGCCTCGCTTGCGGCGGCCATTTTGTTCGGCTTGTTTCCTTCGCTCTCCGCATCACGCGCGAATTTGAACGAGGTGTTGAAAGGCGCCAGCCGCCGTACCATCCGCGGCGCGGCCGATCGTTTCCGCGGATCTCTCACCATCGCGGAATTCGCGTTGACGTTCGTGCTGCTGATCGGCTCCGGGCTGCTGATTCGCAGCTTCATCAAATTGCAGTCGGTGGATAAAGGATTCGCGTCATCGTCGGTGGTCACCATGAGCATTCAGCTCGACGACCGATACAATCAGCCTGAGCGCCAGAATGGCTTTTTCCACGCGTTAATCGACCGGGCGGGCGCGCTGGCTGGAGTGACCGCGGCGGCCGCGATCAATTATCTGCCGCTCAGCGGCGGCGAGTCTCTCACCAATGGATTGCACGTGGAGGGTCAACCCGCCGACCAGAAGACCATGGTGCAAGGGCGCCTGATCACGCCGCATTATTTTCGCGCGATGGGCATTCCCATGCTTGCGGGCCGGGACTTCACGGGTCGTGACACCACGGCCAGTCCGCCGGTCGCAATTGTCAGCCGTAATTTCGCCAACATATATTTTCCTGGCCGGGACGCCGTTGGAAAGCAGTTCACCTTCGGTGGCGCGCAGCAACCGACGACGATCGTGGGCGTGGTTCGCGAGGTACGGCACCAGAGCCTGGAATCCGCGCCATTGATGCAGGTCTATACGCCGCTATGGCAAAGCAGCGTGAACGCGGCCGCCGTGGTGGTGCGCACGAATCGCGCACCGGAGCGGTTGGCGGCGGACATGCGCGCGCTGGTGCGCAACCTCGATCCGGCTGTCGCGCTGGCGGACGTACGGCCCATGAGCCAATTGGTTTCCGCGGCATCGGCCGAGCGCCGCTTCGAGACTTTCCTGCTGACCGGCTTCGGCGGCATCGCCCTGTTTCTATCGCTCGTGGGATTGTATGCGCTGATGGCTTACGCGGTGGAGCAGCGCACGGCCGAGATCGGCATCCGCATGGCGCTCGGAGCGCCGCGCGGCAACGTGATGCGGCTGATCCTGCGGCAGGGATTGGCGCTGGCATTTGCCGGGATCGTTCTGGGTGGGCTCTGCGCTTGGGCTATGACCGGCGCCATCGCCAGCCTATTATTCGAAATCAAACCGGATGATGCGACGACGTTCCTGGCCGCCGCCGTTCTGTTTTGCGCGGTGGCATTGGCGGCGTGTCTGGCGCCCGCGCGGCGCGCCACGCGGGTCGATCCAATGGTGGCGCTGCGTTACGAGTGACAGACCACAAAACGATGGTCTGCCAGGCCTGTCCGGGTCTGTCCCACCCGGTTACTTCGTGGTCGTCAGATTGTGCTCGATGGCGAACTTCACCAACCCTACCAGTTCGTGAATATTCAGCTTGCGCATCAAGCTGGCGCGGTAAGTATCCACCGTCTTGGGGCTGATATCGAGCAGGTTGGCAATCTCCTTGGCGCGCAGTCCGTTCACTAAATGAAAGAAGACGTCGCGCTCGCGCCGGCTGAGATGCGCCAGCGGATCGTCTTCGTCCGCCTCGCGCGTTGACGGCAAAAATCCCGACACCTTCAGCAATGGCGATACATATACGCCACCGTCGCGAATGTAATTGATGGCATCGGTCAAGTGCCGCGGCGGGCCGTCCTTCAGCAGATAACCATCCGCGCCGACCTTCAAGGCTTCGCGGATGGCGCTTTCTTCGCGGCTGATGGTCAGAATGATACAGCGCGTGGGAATCTCGGCTTCCCGCACTTTCCGCACCACCTGCAAGCCGGTCAGCTTCGGCATATTCAGATCCAGCACGGCGAAATCCGGCTTGAGGTTGCGGATGGCATCCAGCGCCGCCATGCCGTCGGCGCATTGCGCGGTCACCTGTAAGTCGCGGCTTTGGCAGACCAGTGCGAGGCCTTCCCGTATGATAGCTTGATCCTCAGCGATCACCACCGTAGTTGGTTTTGGATTATTCATGAGTCACCGGTAAGGAAACAGTCAGGCGCGTGCCTTCAGGAGTGCTCTTCGCTTCCAGATATCCACCAAGCTGCCGCACCAGATCGCGCATCGACCGCAGGCCGATGCCCACAGATTCCGCGGGTGCATGAAAACCCGCGCCATCGTCCGCCACTTCCAAAACGACGCAGCCGGCTTCTTCCGACAGCGACAGGCGCACGCGGCGGGCGCCAGAATGCTGGATCGCATTCGAAATTCCTTCCTGCGCGGCCAGATAAACAGCGCGGCGTACTTCGGGCGCGGGCTCCGTAGAAAGCGGATGCAAGTCCAGTGTGGCGGAGAATCGCTCGGAAATTCCCGAGGCGTTCCAAAGTTCGCGCAAGGCATCCACCAGGGGATGCGCCTGCCATGCGGGCACGTACAACGTGCGAGATACGTTGCGCACTTGTTCCAATGCGGTGCGCGCCAGTGCCGCTATCTGGCTAAGGCTTCTGCGCACCGGCGCAGGCGGTTCCGGCATGGCCTCTTCGATCAGACTGACGTGCACGTGTATGCCGGCCAGCGCCTGTCCCACCCCCGTATGTAATTCGCGGCCCAGGCGCTGGCGTTCAGCTTCCAAGGCATCCGCCAGAATCCGGCCCACGCTGCGAGAAGCATCGCCTCGCGCCCGCGCGTGCAGATGGCGATCGGCTTCACGCAAGCGGAAATAGTTGCGCGATGCACGATGCTGCAGGGACGCGAGAATTTCCAATTCACGGCACTCCGCCGCGCGGGATATGCGAGATTCGGACCCGCACCTCGCCATTTGCCTTAACCGGCGTATGCCTTCGCCTGGACTTATTTCCAAAAATCCCGATGCCAACTCAGTCTATCCTTGAAGGATTTATCTTATTCAGCATGGCAAGTATATCAACTTATCGCAATCCTATTTGTACTTAGTACCTCAGTAAGATTCTTAGTACTTGCTCCGCTAATTTCGAAACAGTTACGTTGAGAATGTAGTGGTGCAGACCATCGTTTTGTGCGGTCTGCCATTTCTCAAGTTAATGCTCTTCGAACGATTGGCGGTGTTGCTGGGAGGCTTCGCCGCGGGTGCCCTCCTTCGACGCTGGCAATCGCAAGAGATCACGCCGTCCGCGCAACGGTCGGTCGACAGGCTCTCGCGTGAGTGGAAGGCGCAAACTCGCGCGCATGATCGCCGTCTGTCGCGCTTGGAGGGCCGTGTGGATGAACATGAAGGCCGGCTCAATCAAGCGCCCTCCACCAAGCAACTCGTCGCCGCCATGGACGATCTGTTGGCCAAGGCGCTCGATGGGCTGGAAGGCCGCCTCAATGCGCAATCGCAGTCCATTGAAACCTTGCAAGCCACGGTAGCGCAAACGGATGAACTGCTCGAGCGCGTCCTGGAATCGCTCGATACACTGCGCGATACGTCCCGGGCAGAGTAGACTTAACCGCCCAGCGGCTGCAAATCCCCTAGCATGGTCGGAATCAGTTCGGACACCGTGGGATGGATGTGCACCGCGCGCTGAATGGTAGTGTACGGCGCTTTCGCATACATCACATCCAGGATCGCATGAATGGCTTCATCGCCGCCCGTGCCTAATATCGCCGCGCCCAGGATTTCTTTCGATTGTTCATCCACCAGGATCTTCATGAATCCTTGCGATTCGCCTTTCTCGACGGCGCGCCCCACCTTGGTCATGGGCCGCTTGCCGATCCGCGCCGCGCGGCCGCGCGCGCGCACCTCCGCTTCGGTCATACCGGCGCGGCCTAACGGCGGATCGATATACAGCGCATACGCGAGAATGCGATCGCTCACCCGCCGCGGATCGTTATCGAGTAGGTTGGCCGCTGCGATCTCGAAATCGTTGTACGAGGTGTGCGTGAAGGCGCCTTTGCCATTGCAGTCGCCCAGCGCCCAGATTCCGGGTACGCTGGTGCGCAACTGATCGTCCACTTGGATGTACCCGTGCGCGTCCACCGCCACGCCGGCGGCGTCCAGTCCCAGATCATCCGTGTTGGGACGGCGGCCCACCGCCAGCAGCACGTGCGATCCGTCGATCTCGGGCGCGCCTTCCGTGCACTCGGCGTGCGCCACAATCTCTTCGCCGCGCTTGGCGAACCCGATGCATTTGGCGTTCAGGCGCACCTCGATCTCCTCGTGTTGCAGGATTTCGAGAATCGCCGCAGAGATGTCTTCATCTTCGCGCTGGACCAGGCGCGGCCCCATTTCGAGAATTGTGACCCGGCTGCCGAATCGCCGGAACATCTGCCCGAATTCCAGGCCGACGTAGCTGCCTCCCACCACGATCAAATGCTCGGGGAGGAAATCGACCTGCATCATGGAGCTATTAGTGAGGTAAGCGATTTGATTGAGCCCGGGCATCGCGGGAACCACCGCGCGCCCGCCCACGTTGATGAAGAGGCGCGGCGCGGTGAGCCTATCCGGCCCCACACTCACCTCGTGCGGCGAGACGAAGCGCGCGTGACCTTCGTAGACCGTGCAGTTCTCCATGTTCTTCAGCCACGATTCAACGCCGGTGCGCGACTTGGCCGAGATGGCGTCCTTGCGGGCTTTCACGCGCCGCATATCGACGTTCCAGCCGGGCGCGGGATCCACGCCATATTCCGCCGCGCGCTGGAGCATCCGCGCGGCATAAGCGCTGGCGACCATGGCCTTGGTGGGAATGCAGCCGGTGTTGACGCAAGTGCCGCCGAACAGCTTGCGTTCGACGATGGCAACGCGCATGCCGGCTTTGGCGAGCCGTCCGGCGAGCGAAGGCCCCGCCTGTCCGGTCCCGATAATGATCGCATCATAAGCAGACGGCATAGAATCTCCCAATCGCGCCATTTGGCGCTAGCCACTAGCTACCAGCCATGGCGGGAAGCGCCTTAGTACGCCCAACGCCACAAACTGGCGCCCGCTGTGTATCCCGCACCGACTGCGGCAAACATCACCAGATCGCCTTTCTTCAGCCGGCCTTGCGCGAGCACATCGCGGGTGGCAAGCGGCAGGGTTGCCGACGTCGTATTGCCGTAACGATCGATATTGATAATCACCTGATCGTCATTCAGGCCCATGCGTTCGCACGCGCCCGTGATGATGCGGCGATTGGCCTGATGCGGGATCAGCACGCGGATATCGGAAGGCTTCAGGCCGTTGCGCTCCAGCACCTCGGTACACATCTCGTACATCTTTTTCACGGCGTATTTGAACACTTGCTGGCCTTGCTGATGGACGAAGTGCAGGCGGTTTTCGACCGTCTCGGCCGAAGCGGGCATGCGGCTGCCGCCGGCGGGCATCTTCAGGAACTCGCCGCCCGAACCGTCGATTTCGCCGATGAAATCGATGAACCCCGCGCCTTCGTCGGCATCCTCCGCGGGCTCCAGCAGCATGGCGCCCGCGCCGTCGCCGAACAGGATGCAAGTGCCCCGGTCGGTGTAATCGATGATCCGGCTCATGGTATCGGACCCGATCACCAGCACCTTGCGGTGCGTGCCGGCGGCGATCAGCGCCGCGCCGGTAGTAAGTCCGTACAGGAAGCTGGAGCAGGCAGCTATCAGGTCGAAGCCCCAGGCGCGGTGCGCGCCCAGGCGGTCCTGGATCAGGCAGGCGGTGGAGGGGAAAAGCATGTCCGGTGTCACCGTGCAAACCAGGATGGCGTCGAGCTCGGCGGGCGTAATCCCGCGCACGGCCAGCGCCTCGTGGGCAGCTTCGAAGCCCATATCGGAAGTCGCCACCTCCGGCGCGGCGATGTGCCGCTCGCAGATGCCTGTGCGCTCCACGATCCACTCGCTGTTGGTATCGACCATGTGCTCCAGATCTTTGTTGGTAAGCACGCCCGGCGGCACATAGCAGCCCAACGCACTGATTTTCGCTTTCGGCAAGTTTCCTCCGGGGCCAATTGCCCCATATGCTAGATTGTTAGAAATGCAAGATCGCGGCGCGGGTTCGGCCCTCTCCGGATTTCAAAGCGCGCTTCTGTTTGAAACTCCGGAAGAAATCTACGCCCGCGTCTTTCGGGAACTCAAACCTCGTACCCCCCTGCCGCGCATCGCGGTAGAGTTCTGCCGCTTCGCCAATGCCGACAGTTTCATTCGCCTGGAGGCCGGCGCCATTCAAGTGCGCATCTCGGACCTGCTCGAGGGCGCTCCTGCCCCGGTCGCGGAAGCTCTGGCGCATATTCTACTGGGAAAACTTTTTCGCCGTCCGGCTGGGCGAATCTATACGCACCGCTACCGGCTCTATCTGAACCGGCGGGACGTAAGGCGCCAGATGCATCTGGTGCGCCAGATCCGCGGCCGCAAATTCGTTTCAGGCCCACAAGGAAGTCATTATAACTTGGAGAAGGTTTTCGAGGCGTTGAATACCGAACACTTCGCGGGGCTGATGGCGCGGCCACAACTGGGCTGGAGCAGGGAGATCTCGCGCAACCGGCTAGGCCACTTTGACCCGTCGCACAATGCCATCATCATCAGCCGGATTTTCGACAGCCTGGACGTGCCGTCGCTGGCGCTCGAATACGTGATGTTTCATGAGATGCTGCACCTGCGCTATCCGGTGGAGCATAACGGGGCGCGCCGGCGAGTGCACACGCGGGAGTTTCAGCAGGCAGAAAAACAATTCGCGGGATTAAAGGAGGCGAAAGAGATCTTGACAAAGCTGTAGGAAAGCGCGCCGTTTTTCTAAGCGGCGGCAGCGCCTTCAGCGGGAATCATTTGCCGCAGTTCCATGCGCATGGATTCCATGGCGCGGACCAAGCCGCTAACGTCCACGGTTCCCCATCCGCACACATGCAGGAACAGCCGCCACTGCACGGCCAGCATTCGCAGAGCAAACAGCGCTTGTTGCTTATAAAGAATGCCCGCCAGATCCGGCCGGTCTTGCGCGGAATACATCATCATCAGGCGCAAGGCTGCGCCCACCAGACTGAAATCGCGGCTTAGGCATGCCAGATATCCGCGGAAAAGTTTCCTGCGCTCCGCCCGCATGCGCCGCAACGTGCGCTTGTCGAAACCCGGCTGGCTGGCCAGAAAAGAATAATCCTCGTTGCTAAGCAGCCTCTCCATGGGCCGGTAGCGCGCCACGGAAAGATCGTTAATCCAATTCACCGAAACCGGCAGCGACTTGGGACCGGCGATCAGCCGGCGCAACAAAAATACCAAAACCGCACCGACTGCCAGACACGCCGCAGCGGCCAAGCCTAGGATGAGATCCATGACCTCTTTTACTCTCCAGGGTGAGAATAACGTGACTTTAATAGAAAAGCAATGGTTACTTTGGTCTATCTCCGGCCAGCCCTTAGCAGCGCCGCGTTGAGGTATTTCAATTGGTTAACCAAGTCTTCTTCCTTACCGGGCATCCATTGGGGACGCAGCGCCAGTTTGCGCGTTTCTCCGGCGGGCTTCAGTAAGGCCAGCCAAGCGCCTAACGCCGCCAGAGCGCAAGCATCCAGAGCGTAGGTGACGAAAATCAGGAAGCCTTTTCCGCGCGTGGTCACCATCAGGTACAAAACCGTATTTCCAAGAAAATAAAAGGAGAATACGAAGCTGTGTATGACGATGTTGCGGCTGGGAGCTACGGGATACTGGACCATGAACGCCAGGATCGTCAAAAGGAAGAGGGCTAAACTTAGGTATACGGCCCGCTCGGCCACATAATAATAGCGCATCAGGTGGCCCTGAGTCGTCAATTGGGAAGGAACCATCAGACTCGCAAGCGAAGCTCCTACGGCTAGCACAACCGCCAGAATCAGTGTCCAGCGGCCCACCGTGGCCAGCCCCCTGTAATCCTGCAAGACTAGCGAGTAGATTTCCAGCACCAGAAGAACAAAAAACAGCCATTCAACCGGTTCGGTCAGTACCCAGATGTGCTGGTACGCGTCACTTGACTGGGAAAAGCTATCCAGGACGCCCAAGTGCAGAGTCGCGAATGCGCAATACAGGAAAAATACGCGATAGCGCCGATGCAGCCCCGCCGTGAACAGACGGACGGCGAGAAGCGCAAAGCCCGCCACAATCAGCCAATCCACAAAATCGAGTGCCCGTGACATTCGAGATCCAAATCGGCGCTTGGATACCCGATTCTACCAGCACGCTGGACCGAGTGGCCCGTATCCGCGGCGGAGATCCGGGCCGAACGATGGCTAGCCCTGTTAATTCACCCAGGGGCAGGGATCGCAAGTCGGCGGCGGCGCGCTGGCAGATATGCTCATAGCGGAAACAAAAGAAAGGGCGAGAACAAACGCCAACAAAACTCTCTTAAACATAAGGTTTTTTCTCCTTGCTACCTAAAGTAAACTATGTACAAAAGTTATACTGTGGCTATTCGCAGCGGTTGTGTTGAATGAAACTTTTCTGATTTTGGAACAAGGATTAACCAAGGATAACCGAAAAGAACCATGAGGTATAAGCGGTCCAGGACTTATAGGCCATGGCGGGCCTGCCCCTATTTCCGCGGAATGCCGAAACGGAGCTCTAGGAGGCAACCATGAGCGTGGGACATTTCGATGCCGGACGGCGTTCCGGCCAAGAACCAGCCGGCGATGTCTGGCGTCACACGTTGGCCCGGATTCCAACGCTATTCGGCCGGGTCTTGTATCTGGCTTCGCTGTACGATCCAGCCACCGCGGAGTACAGTCATCCTGCGTTGGCGCAGATGGTCGGCGATGAAGAAACCGGCGCGACTCTACGCAGAAGCCACGCGCGCGTCTTTCAGGACTGGCTTTGCCTCAGTCTTGAGCAACAGCGAGCCGACTTGCAAGAGTATCTGGCGGAGACGGCTAAGCCGGCCGCTCTGCTGGCCGAATGGGAGGAATCCGCGGTATATCGAAACTGGACGCCGCCGGACGCACAGGACGTTGAGCGGCGCCTGTTTTCGAGCGACCTGGAAACCCTGATCGAGTTGCTCAGGCGTGAGTACGGCGGCGCTTCCCCTGATCGAGAATCATAGCCACGCCGGATACCTGGCCGATCACGTCAATGTCGGACGGATAGTTGTAAACTACCGGGGAACACTGCGAGGCCGGGTGGGGCTGCAAGACCAACTGGCTGCCGTTTAGGGCGCACCAGCCCACAACATAGCCGCCCCGATGCTCCAGGAAGTAGATGGGGCGTTCGAACTCGTTGCTCCAGCCGCCATTTACAATCTTGCGGTGGGCTTCATCGATGAGAATCAGCGCGCCAGGCTGCAGCAGCGGATACATCGACCAATCCTCCGATCCCACGAAGGCATACCGGTGATGCTTGAGATCCACGGCATTTAACAGCGAGAGCGGCAGCTTACCCCAGCGCCGGATGGCGCGGCTCAAATAGGTGGTTTTGCTTAAATCTACACTGGGATCCATCACCAGGGGAACCTGAACCTGACCATGCAACCCGGCGTCGAATCCGATCAGATGGGTGGCCTCCACCGGAAGCAGCGCGGCATCCGCCGGCAGGACCGCCAGATCCACGCCGTACCACTCCAGCACTTCCGCCATGTCCAGGCGGTAGATGGCGCACAGCGAGTAGAGCCGGTAGATAGTAGGAACGGTGCCTTTGTTCTCGATATCGGAAAGGCGGCTGAGAGCGATCGAGAATTCCTCGTTGGCGCGCATCTCCGCGATGCGAATGCTAGCCTGCTCCACATCCCGATAGCGCAGGTTGAGCCGCTCGCGCGCCTGCTTTAGCCTAAGTCCGGCATCCGCCATGGTATGATCCTGATCTGGTGCGACTTGGCTCCCATGTGCCATCGTTTCGTAACAAAGGAGCACGCACCGCTGCCCGATTATATCCGTAGGCGGCTTTGCAGGCAAGCGGAATTTTATGGATTTTGTTCTGAATTCAGAACAGAGGTTCGCGGAAGAGGTCAATTTTGAAAATTGTGGTAGGAATCTCCGGAGCGAGCGGTGCTATCTATGGCGTGCGGCTGCTGGAGCGGCTCAATCGCAATCCAGCGGTCGAGATCCATTTGGTTCTGACCCGCGCCGGCGAAAAGACCCTCTTTCTGGAGACCGGGCGCCGTGCGGCGGACCTTAAGAACTTAGCCCATTGTTCTTACTCCATTGAAGATATCTCCTGCCGTTTGGCGAGCGGTTCGTTTCCCATCGCTGCCGTGGTGATAGCGCCTTGTTCGATCCAGACGATGTCTTCGATCGCTGCCGGTATTACCTCGAATGTGCTGTTGCGGGCCGCGGACGTGGCCTTAAAAGAACGGCGCAGGCTGGTACTGATGGTGCGCGAGACGCCCTTCCATCTCGGCCATTTGCGCGCCATGGCCGCGCTCACCGAGATGGGCGCCATCATTGCACCGCCCATTCCGGGATTCTACAATCATCCGCAAACCATTGAGGATCTCGTAGACCACAGCGTTGATCGGGTCTTGGATTTAATGGGTGTGGCGGATGAGCAGGTGCGCCGGTGGGATGGTCCCGCGCGATGAGCCGCCCCAGCAAGCCTGCGCCGATCGCGTTTCAGGGCGAACGCGGCGCATTTAGCGAAGAAGCCGCTCGTAAACTGTTAGGCGCGCGAGTGGACATGCTGCCGTGTTCTAGCTTTGAAGCCGTTTTCCACAGCTTAAGCGCCGGAACGGCCGCGGGTGCCGTGATTCCCATCGAAAACACGCTGGCCGGGTCGGTGCACGAGAATTACGATCATTTGCTGCGCTACGAGTTCCCCATCGTGGCCGAAACTAGCGTGCGCATTGTGCACAATCTGATCGCGCCGCCAGGCGTGCCATTCGCGCGAATCCACAAGGTTTATTCGCACCCTGTAGCTTTGAACCAGTGCCTGGACTTCTTCCGCAGCCATCCCGAGGTTGAAAAAATCACCTACTACGACACCGCTGGCAGTGTAAAGATGATTATGGATGAAGCACTTAGCGATTCCGCGGCGATCGCCTCGGCGGTGGCGGCCGAGATCTACGGCGCGCACATTTTGCGCCGCTCGATTGAAGACGACCGCCGCAACTTTACGCGCTTCTTCCTATTGAGACCCGCCGTGTACGCCCTCAAAAATCCCCCCACCCCACCCTCAAATGCGCAGTGGAAAACCTCCCTTGTGTTCTCCACGCGCAACATCCCCGGCGCCTTGTTCCGCTGCCTCAGTGCTTTCGCACTTCGGGATCTGAATTTAACAAAAATTGAGTCACGCCCATTAAGGGGTAAACCATGGGAGTATCTTTTTTACCTGGACTTCCTGGGCCGCGTGGATTCGCCCGCGGCCAAGAACGCTCTCGGGCATCTGCGGGAGTTGGCAGACGTGCTCAAAGTGCTAGGCTGCTATCCGCGAGGATAGCGGCGGGCGCCGAGGGACAGGGATGGGGGTCAGGGTTTTGATCCGGCCCCCAGACCGGGGATGGGTTTTTGATCCAGCCCCCGGACCCCCATCCCCTAAGCCCTAATCCCCGCCGCGCGAGGCGCGCCTTGGCCGGTGTTATTCTGGTGGAAGGCACTCGTCCATGTACTTTCGTACGGCGTTGGCGGCCGGATCGCTCGGATTGATTGGCTTCTTTGGTCTGCTATACGCGCAGCGTCCCTTCAAAGAATATCCCGCCATCGAATACGAAAACTTCCCGATTCCGCCCGATTGGAAGGATCCACACGACTGGGTGCGGGCGCGCCTGCGTTACCCCGATATCTTCGGCTATCCGGATCACTCGTTTCTGCGCATGCGCAGTGGAGAAGCGTGGCCGGGGCAGTGGACCATGGATTATCCCAGGTCCGACCGGCACCTTCTACAAGGCGTCCGCCGGCTGACCCGCATCGATACGCGTTCGGTGGAGCAAATCGTGGACCTGGATGGCACCGACGACGTCTACAATTGGCCGCTCATGTACGCTGTCGAGGTGGGCCATTGGCTGCTGCCACAGGCGCAAGCGGATCAACTACGCGAATATTTGCTGCGCGGCGGCTTCCTGATGGTGGATGACTTTCACGGCTCGGAGCCTTGGCCGGATTATGCCACGCGGCAGCCGCTGAACGAATGGCAAACCTTCGTCAATAGCATGAGGCGCGTGTTTCCGGACCGGCAAATCGAAGACATCCCCAACGACGACCCGATTTTTCACACGATCTACGACTTGCAGGACCGCTTTCAAGTTCCGGGCGCGCAGATTTTCGACACTGGCATCACCTACGAAAAAGGGCCGACCGGGAAAGTGCCGCATTGGCGTTGCATTCGCGACGACAAGGGCCGCATCATCGTGGCCATCTGCCATAACATGGACTTGGGCGATGCGTGGGAGTGGTCAGACGATGCGAAATACCAGGAGAAATGGGCTTCACTCGCTTACCGCATCGCGATGGACTATTTTGTTTACGATTTGACCCACTAGTTAAGTTACGCGTCCGTTCTGATGGCGCTTCTCACCCAGGGCGCCGGTGACCTACATCTACAAACACAGCCCGGCGACCGTGCCGTACAATTTGCCATCCGTCGCTCTGGACGAGATTACATGGGGAACATGCGCCCTGCCCTCACTGCATCCGGCAAGGTAAGTGCCAACGCGTCTTCGCTGCTTTTGTGGTGCATGCGGAATCTCCGGTGCGTAATGAATCGAGAGGAGCTTCGCCAGGTGGATTTGTCAAAATGCAAAAGCGCGGCGGCCGCAAACCAAGCGCTCCATTGTAAGATCGTATGGAAGCCCATCATGCGCCATCGCCCGGCGGAGACCCTTCTCCTTATGTCCACCCTGATCGCCGCGGGATGCAGTTCGCCCCAACGCCATTTCCAAAAGCTGGCGGACGGGTTCGTCTACACCACGCTGAGCTTCTCACCCATTGCGGCCACCGGGGCCGGATTGCACCAATACCAGGGCCGCAACCTCGATGAAGATCTCGATGACATGAGCACGGCGGCGCTCGACCACCATCGCGAATACTATGAGCGCTTCCGCGACCGCCTGCAAAGCGAAGTGAAACCCGACGCGCTCTCCGCCGAGGACCGCGCCGACTATCACATCATTCAGGATCAGGTGGCGCTGGCGCTGCTCGACTATGAAGAGACGCAGAGCTATCTGCATAACCCCACGTTGTACGTCGAGATGGCCGGTAACGGGCTGTTCACGCCGCTTAGTGTGAATTACGCGCCGCTTCCCACGCGCATCAAGCAGATCATCGCGCGATTGCAAAAGCTGCCCTTATTGCTCGATCAAGGCCGCATCAATCTGATCTCCGCGCCTGATATCTGGACAAAAGTGGCGATCGAAGAAAACGAAGGCAACATCGACCTGGTCGACAAGACGATTCGCGCCGCGGTGCCCGCCAATCAGCGCGCCGATTTCGATCGCGCCGCCCGCCCGGCTCTGGATGCTCTGCATGCGTTTCAGAGTTACCTGGAAACCAGCCTTACCGTGCGCGACAATTATGATTGGCGCCTGGGCCGCGACCGCTACACGCGCAAATTCCGCTACGCGCTGGCATGCGGCTCCGATCCCGCCGATGTGCTGGAATCGGCGTCGCGCAGCCTGGTGAACGTGCGCGCGCGCATGCTGGCCTTATCGCTGCCGCTGCACGCCAAATATTTCCGGGGCCACGCCGACCATTCCAACCTGGCCGGTCCGGCGCGCGAGAATCTGGTGATTTCCGAAGTGCTCGGCCACATCGCCGATGAACATTCCACGCCCGCGGGATTTATGGACGATGCCAAGCGCGATCTCGACGAAGCTCGCCAGTTCGTCGCGCACGGACATCTGGTTTCGCTGCCGCCGCATGCCAATCTGCAAGTGATTCCCACGCCGGAATTCATGCGCGGCATTTACGCGGTGGGCGGCTTTAATCCAGCGCCGCCGCTCGAGCCGCAA
>Ga0335074_10003753_pt1 | contig 20846 bp, 25 predicted proteins | sample Lox_Sample_23_FD_206715 | JGI IMG/M metagenome (GOLD analysis project Ga0335074, IMG submission 206715) | Soil microbial communities from Loxahatchee National Wildlife Refuge, Florida, United States - Lox_Sample_2.3 | ecosystem: Environmental > Terrestrial > Soil > Wetlands | place: USA... | reverse complement strand
TGGGCTTGGGTGGGGATCGCCTTGATGGGCCAGGCAGAGGCCAACTCGATCGGGCGGCACATGATCGTCACGATTCAGGTTTAAGCCGCAGACACGGCTCCTCAGTCGGTGACCATGGACGGCACCGCCAGCTGCAGGACCTGCGTTGGCGAGCAGTGCATAAAGGAACGCGGCGCACAATACTCCGATCCTCGCGCATGGAACGGGGACCGGCGCCGGCTCGTTCCCAGGGGCACGCCAGCACTACTCCGGGTCGGATAGCGATTCGCGGGAGCGTGTGGACGGCTGCGCGGACTAGGCCACGCGGCGCAGCAGCATGGACGCATGTGACCCGACGAGCCGGGGTGCCGCAGCTGCGCCCCTCGGGCCTCCAGCAGAGAGCGCTCTGAAGGGAGCGCTAGGTCGCGGCCATCGGGGCCATTAGCCCGAGCACACGCCTGATTAACCAGGTGCCGTCGCCTACCACCTGTGGCACACTCCCCCGGTGCCTGAATACCTTGAGCTGAACCGAGCCAACTGGGATGACCGGGTGCCCGCGCACGTCGTGTCGGCGGACTACGCCATGCAACGGTTCCTCGATGATCCGGCGTTCCTGTCCGATGTAGTCAGGTTCGACCTGCCGTTGCTCGGGGACGTGTCCGGGTTGAACGCGGTGCACCTGCAGTGCCACATCGGGACTGACACCATTTCCCTGGCCCGGCTCGGCGCGTCGATGACCGGGCTCGACTTCTCTGGGCCCGCTGTCGCAGAGGCGGCCAGACTAGCCGCCGCGGTCGGCGCGGACGCCAGCTTCGTCCAGGCAGACGTCTATGACGCGGCTGACATACTCAAGCCTGGCTCGTTCGACCTCGTCTACACCGGGGTCGGGGCGCTGACCTGGCTGCCGGACATCCGCCGGTGGGGACGCGTCGTCGCGGACCTGCTGCGGCCCGGCGGGAGGCTTTTCATCCGTGACGGACACCCGATGCTGCTCGCCCTTGACGTCGATGACGACGGTCGGCTCGTGGTCACCGACCCCTATTTCGAGACCACCGAGGCGCGGGTAAGCGACTACGCCGGCACCTACGTGCGGACCGACGTCGCGATCGAGCACACCGTGACCCACTGGTGGAACCACGGCCTCGGGGAGACCGTCACCGCCCTGCTGGAGGCAGGGCTGACGCTGACGGGCCTGGCCGAGCACGACACAGTCCCCTGGCGCGCGTTCTCCGGAGAAACGATGGCGAGTGCCGGCGGCGGTGAGTGGCGGCTGACCCAAAGGCCTGAACGGCTTGCCGCTAGCTTCACTCTCCAGGCCGTCAAAGATTCCTAACCCCGGCGGCTGCCGCAACGCCGTCCAGTGCTTCTCACGTTCCAGCGGCCACCGCGCAGCGCTCCTGCTTATAGCAACCAGCGGCCACGAGCGCGTGGCGACCCTGCCCCGTAGAAATGGACGCATGCAAGGCCGTCGGCGGGACCTCTCTGCTGACCGAGAGTGCTAGCCATCCGGCCGAGCGTGAGAGCTTCCTCTGTTAGAGGTGGGCCCGGTATAGGTCGTCAAGCGCTCGCCAGTGCCGGGCGCTAGCGTCGGCGTCAAAGGTCGGGTTGTCCGGTACCGCAAAGCCATGATGCGCCTGATAGAACTCGACGGTGTGATTCACACCGGCATCGGTCAGTGCGCCGTCGAGCAACTCGGCCTGCACCTGCGTGAACGAGTCGTCTTCCTGCGCTCCGGCCACATAGACCGTGGCACTGATGCGGTCCGCGGCTAGGTGGGGACTCGACGGGTCGTCGACGACAGCCAGCCTTCCGCCGTGAAACGACGCCGCAGCGGCGATCTTGCTGCCGAGTCCGCCGGCGGTGACCAGTGACAGACGCCCACCCAGGCAGTAGCCCGTGGTGCCGATCGCGTTCCCGGATACCTCCGGCCGGGCCAGCAAGAAGTCTGCGTACGCATCCGCATCGGCGATGACCCGGTCATTGGTGAGTGTGTGTATGAGCCCGAAAAGACGGCTGCGCTGCTGAGGATCGGTGAACACAGTCGCGATGTCAAAGGGGGCCCACTCGCCGGCGCGATAGTAGATGTCCGGGATCAACGCGACGTAGCCCGTGTCGGCCAGCCTGTCGCCCATGTTCCGAAACGTTTCCCGCGCTCCGCCCGCGTCGGGAAAGATCAGCACGCCGGGCCAAGGCCCGTCGCCGTCCGGGATGTGCAACGTCCCGTTACTGCTGCCATCTGGTGTGGGGATCTGAATCTCAAGCCGTCGCATGCCCCTGCCTCCACCGGGCTTATCGAAGCGAGCCGCTCGGAACGTATGAACCTGCTCGGCTGCGCGCTTCATCGCGAGCTCGATTGTGCCAGCCCTGGGAGCGGATCGCGTCCGCAACGCGGCGCAGCCGATTAGTACCCAGCCGACTAGCACTCCACCATCTTCGGTCACTTGTAGTGTGACGATCATGGCCGATGCCAGCTCGGTAGAGCTCGAGGCGGCCGCGGCGCACTTCCGTGAGCACGGTTACGTCGTCCTGAGCGGCTTCCTGACCGACTGTGACCTCCGTCCAGCTCTCAACGAGCTGGGGCTTGTGTTCCCGACCGCCGATGAGTACCACGACAGCCGGGACCCGGAGCTGCGGGCAAGGTTCGCCGGCGGCGTTAACGCTGGCATTGACTACTTCCCCTTCGCAAGCGTGGAGTGGTCGCTCCTCGGAGTTAGCCAGCCACTCGTCGGGCTCGCTGAGGCACTGCTGGACACCTCGGCCATCCGCGTCTACGAGCTGCACAACTGGGCGAAGTACACGGGAGCGGCCGACTACGAGCAGGACTTGCATCGGGATTACGGTGACCACACCTTAGTCGTGCCCACCAGCGATTCGGCTTTGGGCGCGGTCGAGATGTTCATCTTCCTGCACGATGTCCCGGAAACCCACGGCCCGACCCACGTGGTGTCACAACTCGTCACTGCGAGCCTGCCGCCGTCGCTGCAGCGGATCACTAGGGACGCGTATCCGGAGATCTACGCTCATGAGGTAAGCGCGGCTGGCCCCGCAGGAACCGTCCTGGCGTACCGGACCGACATCTTTCACCGGGGCACATCGATGACCGCGCTGCGAGGTGCCCGCTTCGCGCTCAAGGTGAGCTACCGGACCGTCAGTGACATCTGGCACGTCTGGATCGACAGGCTCGGCGCCAACGCGCAGATCGGGCTTGCAGAGGAATGGCACAACTTCGTCGAAAGGGCGACCCCTCGCCAGCTTGAACTGCTTGGTTTCCCGCCTCCAGGTCACCAGTACTGGAACATGCAGACCTGGTCTGCGGTCTGCCAGCGCTACCCGGCGGGTGACTTCTCTGCCTTTCAACCAGCCGACGACTAGCATCCTGTCGGGCTCCCCAGCACCCAGGACATCGACGTCACCGACCGGACGCCGAACGCGCTCGTAAGTATTCGGCCAGCCCGGCGTAGTAAGGACTGCCTGCGTCGGCTCGCGGGTCAGTTGATGTCTTGCCGAGCGGACAAAGCGATACCGAGAATCCCCAGTACGCCGGCCCAGGCGATCAAGGTGATCGCGCCGACTGCTGGTGAGAGCAGGTGCCGGACGCGGAGGCCCATAAGTGCGTCCGAAGCACGGTCTGGCATGAACCGCCCCACCGAGGGGGCGAGGCCGAACAGGAGGTTGTCGACGACGAGGCCCCAGGCCAGTAGCGTGATAATACTGCCGACCTGGTTGTGGATGATCGCTCCGAGGCCGGCGCCGATCGCGCCCCACAGGGCAGCGCCGGCGATCCCGCCGAGCGTAAGCAGCAAAATCTCGCCGCTGCTGAGCACGACGGGGATGTCGCGCCCGCTGAGGATCGCGTATCCGACGGCCCATCCGATTGCCACGCCGACGGCTCCGAACACGATGCCGGCCAGTGCGCCGGCGGCGGTCTTGGCGGCCAGGACGTGTGAGCGCGCGGGGTTGAACAGGATCGTCGGACGGATCGTGCCGAAGCGGTACTCGCTGGTGACCAGCAACACCCCGGCGAGGGCGGAGAACACGCCGGCGAGACTGCTCACGCCCAGCAGGTCACGCTGGTCCTCTGTGCCGGCAAGTCCGGCTGGGTGGGTGAGCAGCCCGGTCAGCAGCGTGATGAGCAGCGTCAGCGCCATCATCGCGAGGATCAGCGCGATCGTGGTCCGGGTCGAGCGAATCTTCAGGAGCTCTGCCCTGATCTGCGCGGTCATGCCGTGGCCTCCGCGGTGAGTTCGAGGAAGGTGTCTTCCAGCAAGCCTGTATCGCTGACCAGCTCGTGAACCGGGATGCCGGCGGCGAAGGCGATCTCGCCGATCTGCTCGCTCGATGCTCCCTGGACGAGCAGCGCGTGGTCGGTGCCCGCCGTGACCTGCAGCGCCTTGTCACGCAGCGCGCTGATGAGCCGCTGCGGGTCGGCGCTGCGGACGCGAACCGCGCCGCCGGCGTGCGCCGTGAGGTCTGCGAGCGGGGAGGAGAGCACGAGCCGGCCGCGGCTGATTATGAGTACCCGGTCGACCGTCTGCGCGACCTCGGCGAGCACGTGACTGGAGATGAGCACCGTGCGGCCTTCTGAGGCCAGGCTGCGCAGGAAGTCCCGCAGCCAGCGAACTCCCTCCGGGTCAAGCCCGTTGGCGGGCTCGTCGAGGATCAGCAGCTCCGGGTCGCCCAGCAGGGCCACCGCGAGCCCAAGTCGCTGACGCATCCCGAGCGAGTATCCCTTCACGCGCCGCCGGGCTGCGTCACCCAGCTCTACCAGGCGCAGCACCTCGTCCGCACGTGAGTCAGCGACGTCGACGGCCTGCCCGAGCATCCGCAGGTGATCGCGGCCGGAACGACCGGGATGGAAATCGGTTGCCTCGAGCACGGCACCGATCCGCAGTGCCGCTTGCGGCAGCTGGGCGTAGGGACGATCGAACACCAGCGCCCTTCCGCTCGACGGCGCAGCGAGCCCCAGGATCATCCGCAGCGTTGTCGTTTTGCCAGCGCCATTCGGGCCGAGGAAGCCCGTGATCGTCCCGGCCTCCAGTGCAAAGGACAGGTCTGTGACCGCTGAGACCTTACCGAAGCGCTTGGTCAGCGACTCGGCCTTGACGACCACGGTCATCCGCGTGCCTGACCGTTAAACGGCGCCGCATCGTCACCGAAAGCCTCCTGCCCGGCTTTGCTGGACAGATCCAGCCGGCGCCGGACCTCGGAGGCGTTCACGCCGAGCGCGCCCAGCAGCGCCGCGGCAGGATCTGGGGGCTGGAGAGCGACGATCTGGGCCAGCAATTGCTGAGCCGTGACCTGGGACTTGATGCGATTGGGCTTGGCTGCTCCCTCCAGCACTTTCTTGGCCGCGGGCGTCATGCGGAGGCGATCTCTCTGCAGCATGAGGTCCTTGAGCTTCGGCTTCTTCGGCACGGCGTGCATCGGCAGCTCGGGAGCATCGGCGCCGGACCCCAGGCCCAGGGCACCCAGCGCTTCCCGATCGAGCGAGTCCAGGGCCTGGCGAGCCTGCTGCAGGCTCACGCCCAGCACGCCTTCGGCCGAGGGGTCCTCCAGCACGGCGAGCAGGACATGGTCGGTGCCGATCCGGCGATCACCCCGGCGATGAGCCTCCTCGCTGGCCTGCAGATAGATGGCCCAGGGGTGAAGCATCTCTGCCGGCGCGGGTTCGGTGGTCATTATCACTCCTTGTTGTACTTGGTGTGCACGGACTGGCGGGTGACGCCCAGAGCATCTCCGATCTGCTGCCACGACCAGCCCTTTGCCCGGGCAGCCGCGACATGGCTGGCTTCGACCCTCTCAGCCAGGCGGTGGAGCGCCAGCGAGGCGCGAAGCCCGATCGCCGGGTCATCCGAGGAGACACTCACGCTGAGCTCTTCGATGTCCACGGCTGTCAATTTAGACTGACAACCAGAGCTTGTCAAACCAAACTGACACCGGCCTTGGCGGTCGTCAACTGCCCGCTCAGCCGGATCGCGCTTGCCGACGTATCTGCACCGGGCCATCCCGATGGCCGGCCCCTGCGCTGAACACTGCCCAGCTCTCACCGGCCTGCTGGTGGCAGAACAAAGTACGGACTGTGGTGTCGATGCAGGGCCTCGGGCGGCCTGTCTCAGCCAATCTGGTCCGTCCCAGCCCAGCACTCCCCCGCTGGCTAGGATGAGTGAGACGGGACAGCGGTGCGTCGTCTCATTGGATCTGGCCCGCGCACGTTAAGTTCAGGGTCATGGGCCGGCTTGCAGCGAATCGATGCGGATGGCCCCTGCGCCGATATGACCTGGGCAAGCCGTGAGACTGCGCGGCGTGACCTACGACACCGGGGTCGTGTTCTCGGGCCCGGGGTATAACGTCCCGACCCGCCCGAAGCTCGACCGCGCCACCGCGGAGCGCGAGTTGCAGATCGCGCGTGACGACCTGCACTGCAATGCCGTTCGCTTGATAGGCCGCGACGTCGACAGGCTGGTACATATCGCCGAGCGCGCCCTGGAGCTCGGCCTTGAGGTATGGCTGTCGCCGGCGCTGTGGGGCCGTCCTTTTGAGGAGACGCTCCGGTACTGCGTTTCGGCGGCCGGGCGGGCCGAGGAGCTACGCCAGCAACACCCTGACCGTTTCGTCCTTGTCCTGGGCAGCGAAATGACGCTGTTCATGGAGGGCATCGTGCCCGGCGAGGACTTCGCCGCGCGCACCCGCGAGGCCTTCACCCGGATGAAGGCCGGAGACCGCAGCGCCAGCGACCGGCTCAACGACTTCCTCGGCCGCGCGAGCGCAGCGGTCCGCGGCGTCTACCACGGGCCGCTCACCTATGCCTCGCTGATCTGGGAGGAGGTGGACTGGGATCGCTTCGACCTGATCGGCGTCGACCACTACCGCGACGCGCGGATCACCGATCGCTACGCCGAGATGCTGCAACCGCTCCTGGCGCTCGGTAAGCCGGTCGTCAACACCGAGTTTGGCATGCGGACGTACCGTGGTGCCGAAAGCGAGGGAACTCCCGGGTTCGGCGTAGCCGATCAGCTGAGGGTGGGCCTGCGCCGCTGCCGCTTGTCGGCCCGTTCGTTCGCGAGCGTCTCAACGGGGACTACGTGCGCGACGAGGCCATGCAAGCCCGCGAACTCACCGAGACCCTCATGATCCTCGACGCCGCGGGCGTCGACGGCGCCTTCGTCGCCGAGTTCGTCACCGCCGGGGCCACGTTCAGCGACAAGCCCCGTTACGACCTCGACATGAATGCGTTCAGCCTCGTGATGACCTACCGGCACAGCAAGGGAACGACCTACCCGGACATGAGCTGGGAGCCGAAACAGTCCTTCCGGGCCGTCGCCGACTTCTACGCCGGACGCTCCGGTGGCGCGGAGCACCCCAGCAGATGAATGTAGCGCGCGGCCTGTCGAGGCTGCCCGGCGCGTGCTACGCGAGCGCGATCGACGTGGCCAACCCTTCAGGTCGGACAGGCGCGCATTTCGGCCCCGTCAGCCTAGCGCTGTCGCTTGCCGTCCTGGCAGGCTCTGTCAGGTGGCGGAGTTCGACGAACTCGTGACCGAGGCGATGACCGAGCCGTTCTCTGGCTGGGATTTCTCCTGGCTGGACTGCCGCTCCTGGACCGAGCCGCTGAGGTGGGACTACACCGCCCGTGTCGCGACCGAGGCGTGGCCGCCAAACGTGCAGGTGGCCGGACAGCGCCTGCTGCCACTCGGCATCCCCGTGATCCAAGACGAGGGCGCCCGCGACAACATGGAGCAGAACGGGTCTGACGATGGCGGTCGCCTGCCGTTCCGCGACGGGTCGCTGGACCTGATCTGCAACCGGCACGAGTCATTCCTGGCCACTGAGGTCAGCCGCGTTCTCACGCCGGGCGGCAGCTTCGTGACCCAGCAGGTCGATTGCCACGACAACGACGACCTAGCCCAGATACTTGGCATCGAGATGCCACAGGAGCCGGACAGCTGGATCGGGCTTGCCCAGCGACAGGTCACCGAAGCGGGACTAGTGATCGAGGAAGCTTCTAGGGCCGACCAGCGCATACGCTTCGCCGACATCGCGGCTGTCGTCTTCTACCTGAAGGCCATCAGCTGGTCAATCCCTAGGTACAGCCTGGAGAAACACCGCCCGGATGAGGTGCCAGGCCTGTTATCGCGCCGTGCAGCGGGCCACTTCAGCGGCCGAGGTAGGCGAGGACGGCGAGGACGCAGCGCGGTTGTCATCGTCGGAGGGATGCACGCGCAGTTCGGTGAAGATGGACGAGGTGTGCCTCGCGACAGCCCGCTCGGTCCCCATCTGCTGCGCGATCGCCGCGTTGGACCGGCCCTCGGCCATCAGATCCAGTACCTCCCGCTCCCGGGGCTGAGGCGGCCCAGCTCACTGTCGTCGGCGTTGTGCGCGAGCAGCCGAGATCACCTCGGGGTCCATCGCCGTGCCTTCGCTGGCAACGCGCCGCAGGGCTCGGCGAACTGACCACTGTCGAAAACACGATCCTTGAGCAGGTAACCGACTCCCCCGGTGCCGTCGGCCAGCGGTTCGCGCGCGTAGATCGGCTCGACATGCTGCGACAGCACCAGGACCGGCAGTCCGGGCACGCGGCGGCGGGTCTCCAGCGGCCCGCAGCCCGGCCCCGGTGTCCACCCCCGACACGACGTCAAAGCCATGCGCCTGGAGTCTCCGGATGAGGCCGTCCCTCAGAAGAAAGGGGTCTTCGGCGATGAAACGTCCGTCAGATCTACCTGCCCGAGCTAGATCCGACGGATGTTTTGCAACGGCCTAACCGAGCGTCGCGTGCCTTGCCTCAGAACTCATTGCTGAGCTTGTCGGCTTCGCTTCTCAGGTCACGGAGCCGCTGGTAGGCGGGTCGTTCGCGGATGCGATCGAGGACCCACGGGATGGCTTCCGCGCGGGTCGTTGCGGTCCCAGCCATGATCAGCGTGTCCAGTGTTTCCAGGCCAGCCAGCCCCAGCATGGCGAGCACGAAGGTGGCCTCGCCGTGCTCCCACTCCTGGATGTCCGATAGCCGCTGCGCGACGGGAATGCCGCACCGGGGTCCATCGCCGTCGTAGGTGACGGGGCTATTGCTGAACACGTACTCGACCGCCATGATCTCCCGGAGCTTTGCTGCCAGGTAGCCCCGGAACTGCTCGATCGCCGCCTCGTTGGCCTGCTGGAGTGCCGTCATGGGCGGCCCCCAGTCGTCCTCCGGCGCGTCCGCGTCAATTTCGCGCTCGATCGTGTCCAGCACAGCACGGTCCATCGCGGCCTCCCTCAGCGCCAGACCTGAGGGTGATTCCGCAGCGTCCGCGATCGCGAGGCAATATTTACGGTGCCGGTCCAGCCAGTCGGACTGCGACCTTCGACGCGGACGAACACCAGGTGATCGCTTTGTCAGTGGGCCAGATTACGGTGCCTGTCATGGATACAGACAGCGCGCTATCGCGGCACGACGGGCGGCATGACTTCGACTTCCTGCACGGCCGCTGGCAATCCCGCCAGCGCAAGCTCCGCAAACGGCTGGCCAACTGCCAGGACTGGGACGAGTTCACTGCCGAACTGCACTGTCAGCCGGTGCTCGGCGGTTTGGGCAACTTCGACGAGCTCGCCTCGCCGGCGATGACCTACACCGGCCTGGCGCTGCGGCTATACGACGAGGCCACGCGCACCTGGTCCATCTACTGGATCGCGGGCGGCCTCGCCGCGGTCGACCCACCTGTCGTCGGTCATTTCGCCGACGGCGTGGGTGACTTCCTCGGGCCCGACACCCACGAGGGCACGCCTGTCCTGGTCCGGTACCGCTGGTCGGGCATCACCCCGACGACCGCCCGCTGGGCCCAGGCGTTCTCATGCGACAACGGGGTGACCTGGGAGACGAACTGGACGGCGGACTTCACCCGGACAGCACCACCGGTCGGCTAACCAGCTGGCAACCGCTGGGGCCGCCTCCGTGTCGGCGTGCCCGTGCTGCATCCAAGGTGAATGGCACGGGACACGCCGACGGGACCGGTTGGCGCCTGCAGGACTACTTGGCGCCACGCCGGCGGAAGCCGAAGCCATCCGAGCGCGTGCGGGTAGCGGTGAAGGTGTCAAACTCCAGCGGGGTCGGGTATGGGCCCGAGCCGGACCAGGCCGAGGTGTGGTAGTAGGTGAATTTCATCGTGGTCTTGTCACCGGGGAAGCGACCAGGATCCACGTCGAACACACCGATACCCCACGGGTAGGTGGTATTGGGGTCGGTGACCGCGGACCACGGCGCGTCCTCGGTCTCGATCTCGGTCCCGGAGACGTTGACGCCTTCCTCCGGTTCGGAGTCCGCGGTGTCCGTCATGTAGACGTCGTCGTGACCGTGGGTACCGCCGGTACCGATCACCAGGTGCACGAGGCCGAGGTCGGAGTCCACGTTGGTCAGCTCGGTGCTGACCACGTGCGGGCGCAGGATGGTGCCGGGGTCGGTGCCCTTCACCACATAGCTGCGCTCGTAGTCGTGGTCGTGGCCGGCAAGCACGAAGTCGACTCCGTACTTGTAGAGCAGCGGCATCCAGTTCTGGCGGATGCCCAGGTCGGAGCCCTCCGCGTCAGAGGTGGACATGGCCGGCTGGTGCATGACGACGACGATCCAGTCGACCGAGGTGTCGGTGGACGCTTCGCGCAACGTTTGCTCTAGCCACCTCAGCTGCTCGCCGCCGGAGTAGCCCGTCAGGAGCTGGTTGTCCCCGGTGCTCAGGTAGGTGCCGGTGTCGACCTGGTAGCAGACGTCGTTGTTGTCCAGCATCACGAACAGCACCGAGCCGATCTGGAACTTGTACCAGTTGCCATCGAAGTCGGCGGAGCCATTCTTCGGCAGGGCGAACCGAGTCTGGTAGGACAGGTAGCCCTGCGGGCCGTTGCCAGGCTCGTTCTCGTGGTTGCCCAGGGTCGGCATCCAGGGCCGGTTCGCCGCCGAGAGCTGCGTGTTATCGAAGTACTCTTCCCAGACCTGGGGCTGGTACAGCTGGTTGGAGTTGGCGTAGGACAGGTCGCCGTTGACCAGGTGCACGACCGGGTCGAATAGCTCGACCGACGCGGCAGTCGCCACGGCGTTGAGCGAGGCCTTGGAATAGGCGGTGTCACCACAGGCGATGTCGCCGACGCTAGTAAAGCGGAACGCTACGCGGCCCTCCGGCGCAGTGCGGAACGCGCCGGAGATCTGGGTCTCGCCATCACTGACGATCCGGTACACGTAGGTGGTGTCGGGCTGTAGGCCCTCGACCCGGGCGTGCTGGGCAATCGTCTGGATGCCGTTGTTCGAGTCGGTGTACGTGCGGGTCTCGGCCCCGATTCTGCGGCCGAAGCCTCCGGCCGCGGTACCGACCATCACCGTCGGGCTGGACACCGAAGTCGGGGTCACCCAGGACACGGCGATCTCACGGGCTGGATCCTGGCCGAAGGTCAGGTGGACCTGCTCAGCCGTGACTGTGTCGGCCTTGGCGGCCTGCTGCCACAGCACCGGGCTGCCGGCTACAAGAAGACCGCCTGCGGTGACACCGACACCGCCGATGAACGACCGGCGCGAGACCCCGGTGCGCTCCACACTCTGCGTCATTGCTGTCCTTCCAGGGGCATCCGACAAAGCAAGCCAATGCTCCCGGTCAGGACGGTCGGCCAGACAAACTGAAGGTTGACATTTTGTTAACTGTTACAGCCGTTAGAGACCGGACGTAACAAGGCGGCTTCTGGCGGGCAGCCCGCCGCTTACCGCACCTCGAACCACTCGTAGTCGAGCGACAGGTCTTCGTGGACGATCCCCTTGCCGACCGCCTGAATCCGGTTGAGCCACAGGTAGCGCTCGTCGCAAGTCTCGAAGCGGGGGGCGACGTAGACAGTCGCTGGCAAGGTAAGCCCCTGCGACACGTCTGACCGGCCGTGGTACTGCCCGAAGATGGTCGCGCCGTCGTCAGTGGTAAAGGCGAATCGGACATCCAGCGTCCCAGTTCCCTCAGGGCCTACGAGCAGCCAGTCCGCGCCGGCGGATCCGATCATTTCGCCAGCGAGGCGATCTCCCTTGATCTGCGCGCTCGCCACTTCGAAGATCAACCGCGTTCCGCATGGTCCCGCCCCGACCTCGATCGGCGGCTTCAACTGAATGTGCAGCGTGCAAAGCGGTAGCAGCTCGATCGCCATGACCTGTCCTCCCCTGACACATGAGCGAACCTCGCTTACCCAGCATGCGGCAAGCAGCCCGCCGGAACAACGATCGGAGATAGGCGCCGGGCTGTCGCGGCCGCGATGCCACCACTGCGAACCTGGCGCGCCGTCTCACATTCCGCGGGGTTTCGTCGTCGTAGTGGAGAGATGAACACCAGCCAGCGGACAGAGCCCTTCCAGCCGCGACCGGTTGGACGTGACCAGGAGGCAAACATGCAGGCAGCGTCAGGCCAAATGACCGCACCAGTCGCGCAGGCTCTACTGAAGGATGGGACCCTAGCCGGTGAGTGGGTGCTGGACCCGCGCAATTCCAGCATCCGGCTGAAGACCAAGGTTCTGGGCCTAGTCCCGGTGAACGGCATCTTCCGCGAGGTCACTGGGAAGGGCACTATCTATCCAGACGGCCGGGTCAGCGGCACTGTCACGGTGGCCGCCGCGTCAATCGAGACTAAGAACGCCCGGCGCGACACGCACCTGCGCTCAGCTGACTTCTTCGATAGCGCCAACAAGCCAGCCATCACCTTCATCGCGGACGGTGTCCAGTTGACAGGCCTGGGTGTTGCTGTGACAGGTGCGCTGACTGTGCGCGACTGTACCCGGTCGCTGTCGTTCGATGCCGCCGCGTCAGTCCGGGGCGACGGCGAGATCTGGCTCGACGCCGAGGTCTACATCAACCGGGCGGACTTTGGTCTCACCTGGAACCAGATGGGCATGGCCTCGATGAACAACACCCTCGCCATCCATGTCGTGTTCACCGCTAATGATCCCGCTGAAGTGACGCAAGGCGGCCTGGATCAACAGCCAGGGCTAGCATGGCCAGGTGAAGCGGAGGGTATGGACTAGTTAGCCCGGATGTGCTGGTTAACAAGGTGTAGCAAAATCGGGAGCAGTTGATGGCTGTCCAGGTTGGCCGCCGCGAGTCGTTCAATGCAGCGCACCAGCTCTACGACCCGGACCTGTCGGACGAGGACAACCAGCGCCTGTTCGGCAAATGCGCGAACCTGCACGGGCACAACTATGTCCTTGAAGTGGTCGTGGCGGGCGAGGTCGATCAAGCTACTGGCTACGTCATGGACCTGAAGGTGCTGGCGAAGATCATCGGCAGGCAGATCATCCAGGACGTGGATCACCGCAATCTGAACACTGATGTCGCGTGGCTCAAGGGGCGCGTCCCGACCGCGGAGAATCTGGCCGAAGCTATCTGGGAGCGGCTGCAGCCAGAACTTCCCGACGGGCTGCTGCGGTCGGTGCGGGTCTGGGAGACGGATAAGAATTGGGCTGAAGTCGGTGACCAAGCCTGAGCCTGTAGCGAAAACGGGCGGAGTGCCGCCGGAGGCCTCTGCCACGTCAGGCTCGGAGTTGCGCAGGCGGTACACGACGGCGGACCTGCGCGTGTTCACTCGTGATGAGGCGAGCCGGTTTGTCCCGCGCGGCGACGGTGATCCGCAAGTCGACGTGGTCTTGGCCTGGGAGCTGCTGTATCGGCTCGAGCCTGAGCTCTATGACCGGCTGGCCAGCGCCGAGCGGCTTCACCCAGGGGTTGTGGGCTGGCTGCCCTGTGGCCTCAAGCGGATTGCGGAGGTCGGCGCCGGCACGGGACGGCTGACGATGGAGCTCATCGAGCGCGGGCAGCACATTGTGGCGGTGGAGCCTGCGCGGCCGTTGCGCCAGATTCTGAGGCGGAAGCTCGCGGCCGCTGAGGGCGGAGACCGGGTCCGGGTGGTCGAGGGATTCTTCGACCAATTGCCGTTGGCCGACGGTTTCGCCGACCTGGTTGTTGCCTGCTCGGCTTTCACCGCGTCGCCGGGGCACGGCGGCGAGACCGGCCTTGCAGAGATGGAGCGGGTGTGCAGGCCGGGCGGATGCGTGGCGATCGTCTGGCCGAACCAGCTCCCCTGGCTTGCCGAGCGGGGCTACCGGTATGTCAGCTTCCCTGGTGCCATGTCCGTTAAGTTCGAGACCTACCAGGAGGCAGTAGAACTCGCCGAGATCTTCTACCCCCAGGCGGCCGAGGAGGTTCGGCGGCGTGGCCGGCGCAGCGTCCCGTTCGAGCTGCTAGCCATCAATCCACCGCGCGATGTCGCATTCAAGGTGCTTACCGGATGAAGATCGCGATCATGGCGCCGCTGGTAACGGCCATCCGAGAGCCCCAGCGCGGCGGTTCGCAGGCATTCGTGTCCGACTTGGCGCGCGGCCTGACCGGACGGGGACACGACGTGCATGTCTACGCCGCCTCGGGTTCCAAGATCCCAGGGGTTGAGGTGGTCGACATAGGCGTCGACTCCGAGTCTCTGGCCGGTACGTTCTACCGGGCATTCGGGCCATCCGCAGCCGCCCCGGCCGAAGCCGAACCTGCGAATGCAGCGCGCAATGCCGCTGCGGCCGCTCAGTCTGCATTCAGGACGGCCTATACGGCTATGCAGCTGACCCGCTATGACGTGATTCATAATCACGCCTTCGACGCGCCCGCCATCCGACTTGCGACGGCGCTGCAAGCACCGGTGGTGCACACGGTTCACCTGCCTCCGGACACGGCTGTGTCGGCAGCTCTTCGCCATGCCGCCCGCCACCGCAGACCTCCCACGGTGGCGGCTGTGTCGGAGTTCCAGGCCACGGCCTGGCGCCGGGTTGTCCGCGTTGACGCGGTCTTGCCGCCGTATCCGCCCATTGGGGCCATATCGTGGTCGCAGGCGGCCGGGCACGGAGCGCTGTTCGCAGGTCGGCTGAGCCCCGAGAAAGGCGCGGCCGAGGCGATCGAGATCGCCCGCGCGACAGGAGTTCCGATCGACGTTTACGGCGACGTTTACGATCTTCCCTACTGCCAGGAACAGATTGACCCGCGGCGAAGCTGGCCAGGGGTATCCGTTCATGAAGGAGTGCCAAGGGTCTCGCTGTGGGAGGCTATGGCCCGGGCGGCCGTGGTGTTGTTTCCAGCCCGCTGGGACGAGCCCTTCGGGATGGCCGCTGCAGAGGCGCAGGCCTGCGGAACTCCCGTCGTCGCCTTCCGGCGCGGCGGACTCAGTGAGGTGGTCGTGGACGGCGTGACCGGCTATCTGGTGCCGCCCGACGACCTGCGTGCGGCTGCGGAAGCGGTGTCAAAGCTGGCCGAGATCTCGCGAACGGCCTGCCGGGAGCACGCCGAGGAGAAGCTTGACTTGGAGCTGAGCCTTGACGCACACGAACGTCTCTACAGGCGAGTAGCCGGTGAGTGACTGGCTAGCGGGACGGCTCGTGGTGGTCACGGGGGCGAGCCGCGGGATCGGGGCGGCGACCGCAGCGGCGGTGGCAGCGGCTGGCGCTCACGTGGTGCTGGCCGCGCGGAACCGTCAGGCTCTCGAGAGCGTGGCAGGCCGGATCAGGGACCGGGGCGGCGAGGCAACGCCCGTGCCGACGAACGTGAGCGACGAGGCTGCGGTCGAGCATCTGGTGACCACGGCCACTCGGATTGGCCAGGTCGGTGCGCTGGTCTGTGCAGCCGGGGTACTGACGCCTTCACCTTTTGCCGAAACAACGTCCACAACATGGAGCGAGACCCTCGGCGTCAATCTGACGGGGACTTTCTTGTGCTGTCGCGCCGCGTTTAACGCCATGATTCCCGGCGGTGAGGGGCGGATCGTCACCATCGGCTCGCTGTCTGGTGTGTATGCCACCGAGAAGTTCCCGGGGCTAGCCGCATACAACGTCTCCAAGTACGGCGTCATCGGGCTTACGGAGGCAATCGCGGTGGAAGGCAAAGAGCACGGCATCAGTGCCATTTGCCTGAGTCCGGGCGCCGTCGACACCCAGATGCTGCAGCGCGCCAATCCGGCGCTGCGCGCTGGCCTGACGCCGGACGACGTCGCGGAGTTCATCGTCGCGCTCCTCGACGGCCCTCTCCCCCCGGCCAGCGGGGCGAACATCCCGCTGTTCTCGAACGCTTAGGCCGCGTTTCAACCTGGCGATAGGGACCATAGGTCGGTGCTGTCGTCGGCAAGCATCGTCGGCTCCGGCCTGGCTCGCACCGACACCAGGCGAGCGCAGGCCGCCATCTCGCCGTCGAGGTCCAGTTCGGGATCGCCGCCGCGGTCCAGGCCGACGGCGGCCCGGACGACCCCGGCCACCAGGTAAAAGCCGATCAGCTTGCCCTCGGCCACGCTGCCACGGACCACGAAGTCATCCCACCTGTCGACGTGGCCGACATACTCGATTTTGTGGTCGTACTGATCGGACCAGAAGCTGTGTAGGTAGCTGTACGGATCTGTTGAGCCGAGCATCGACCGGGCCGCGGCAGCGCCCTGTTTCTCTGCGTTGTTGAAGTGTTCAACCCGGACCCGCCCAAACAGCGGGTGGAGATGGTTGGCCACGTCTCCAGCTACGTAAATGTCAGGCGCGCTAGTACGGCAACGCTCATCGGCAAGAATCCCGTTCTCCTGCGCAACAGAGACCACCGGAACCTGTGGCTGAATGCCGACTCCCGCCACGGCAAAATCGCACTCGATACGCCGACCAGCGGCGGTCACAACGGCTTCCAGGCGATCGGCACCTTCGAAGGCGGCGACCTGTTCTTCGGGTAGCAGCTCGACACCGTTTGCCCGGTGAATCGCGCCGATCAGCGCGCCAACCTCATCGCCAAGGATCCTCCCGAGCGGGGTCTGACCCGGGAAGACAGCCGTAACCTGAACTCCCAGCTGGGTGAGAGAAGCCGCGACTTCGCAGCCGATGAACCCCATTCCCACCACGACCGCGCGCCGATCCGGCAGCGCTTCTCGCTTGATCGAGTCGCACTCAGCCACCGTGCGCAGGTAGTGAATGCCAGGCAGGTCGGTCCCGGGGAGCCTGAGCCGCCGGTTGCGCCCGCCGGTAGCTATCAGAGCCTTCTGGTAGCCCAGTTCCTCACCGGAGTCCAGAGTGACTGCGTGCGCATCCGGATCGACTGCCACCACAGCGGCGCCATCGCGAAGCTCGACATCGTGGTCGGCATACCAGCCGGATGGCCTGACGTACCAGCCTTCGAGATCCTCCTCGGACCGCAAGTACGTCTTAGACAGCGGCGGTCGGCCGAAGGGGACGCCGGGTTCGCGGCTGATAAGGACCACCGGCCCAGGGAAACCTTCCTCCCGGAGCGTCGCGGCCGCGTTGCCGCCCGCGACGCCGGCGCCGATGATCACAATGCCGCTTCTGGCAGATCGTACAGCCACGCACTGATTCTGCCGCCAGGGCTGCTGACTGAACCCCCGGGACGGTCGCCTGGCGTGTTCAGGACGACTGCATGTGGGACAGTCCTGACTGTGTCGCCAGGTGATCTGCCTGACTGGTTGCCGGCTTGGTGTCTGGACCACCTCGGTGGCGAACCCGTTGACGTGCTGTTCTAGCTGGAACAGGTCTCGATGGTGTTCGGTCTGCGGTTGACCGGTGATACGGACGTGGTAGTTAAGGCGCGCGCGGATGACGGCCGGGCGGTGTCGTGCGTCGCCGCGCAGGCACAGCTGGCCAAGCGCGGGTTTCCGTGTGCCCGGCCCGATTCCGCGGTGTGGCCAGCGATCGACTTCCTCGATAACCGGGACCAGGCTGTTGTGCCAGCATATGTCGTTGAGACGGCTGAGCGGACCCGGCGGCGGATACGGGCCGCCGGGCTGCAGTGCGTACTGGGCCGCGCTGACTTCGACGCGCAGAACCTCCGGTGGCACGGTCGGGAGGTGTGGGCGGTGCACGATGGGGACAGCCTGGCGTGGCAGCCGGAGGCGGCACCCGACGCCACGATTGACGCCATGGCAACCGGCATAGCCGTGCTAGCACGTCCGCAGCCCGGCCACTTCGACCTGGCGACCGGCTACCACGGCGACCTCTGGCTCGATCTCAATGCGCTATTCTTGCGACCCGCGCTGCTACGTCCGCATGTTCGCTGGCTTGCAGGACAACTCGGCGCGCATGACATCGACGCGGTGTGCGGGCCTCTGGACGGTGGCGCGTTCCTGGCGCAGGCCGTCGCCGACGTGCTCGACGCGGCGTTCCTTCCCGCATACCGTGACCCCGCGAAAAAGCCCGCGGGATATCACTTGCCGCCGGTTACCGAGAGCATCAGCGGATGGCGCGTGGCCGTCACCGACGACGCGGTGAACGCCGGGACCGCTGTGCGTGCCTGCGCCGCCGAGCTACGCAGTCAGGCAGCTCAGCCGGTGGCTGTTGGCGCGCTTCTCGCACTCGGACCAGCAGCGCTCAACGTCGGCGTTGATCTGTCCCTGCCCTTCTACCCGGTCGAAACCATGACCAGCCAGGTCTGGCCTGCCGACAACTGCCCGCTGTGCGCTGAAGGCACACCCGTGACGCGGCCCTCGTTCTGAGCGACGGAACGCCGCCCCGTCAGGTCGGTGGCTGGGCCGGTCTCAACCTACGGGTGGATAAGGGCGGTGCCGGATCAACCTCTGCGACGATGTTAGTGGGACGAGCGCGCATAGCCTTAAGCACAACCGGTAGCGCACACGTGGAGGCGACGACCTGTTTACCGTCCTGAGTTGGCCGTGATAGGCGTCGGGCGTGCGCTGCGGGATATGGGCCAGACCCGACGGCGCATCGCTGTGGCTGCTGGAGCGGTGGTGCTCCTGGTGGCCGGGCTTAGCGTGATCTTGGCTGCACCTGGGCACTCGCGTGCGGTTCAGGACGGCGCGCTAGCTGCGCTCCTGGTAGCGGCGGCGGGCACGGTCCTGGTCCTAGTTCGGCAGCCACGGACAGGCGGACCGGATCTGGCCGCCCTGGTCGTGGTCGGTTTGGCCGGAGCGGCGTTGGCCGCGCTGCTGCCGCAGACGCAGGCGTACCTGATCAGCTATCTGGCCCTGGCTGGGCTGGGCCTGCGCGCAACGCTGCGGTCGTGGGCCACTGTCGGTGGCGCCGTGGTCGTTTTTGGCGCCATGAACATGGCGTACGTGCTGGTGGCTGACGGATCGGTGACCGGGCTGATCACCCAGGACATCGGCCTGGTGTTCATTTTCGCGTTCGTGCGCGCTTTCCGGCTCGCGGAAGAGCGGGCGCGTGCCGCTCAGCGGCAGGCTGAGATTCTCGTGGCTGAGCTGCGGAGCACCCAGGGCGCACGGGCCGAAGCGGTCGCACTAGCCGAGCGCAGTCGGCTGGCACGGGAGATCCACGATGTCCTGGCCCACGCCCTGTCCGGCCTAATCCTGACGCTGGACACGATGGAACTGCTCGGCAGACAGCCCGACACCGGCGAGGCCACCGTACAGCGAATGCTTGAGCAAGTCGTGCGGGCCCAGCGGATCGCTAGGGATGGGCTGGACGACACCAGGCGGGCGATCGCGGCGTTGCGCGGTGACGCTCTGCCCGGGCCGGCTCTGCTCGACAGGCTCATCAGCGACACGGCGGCGGCCGCCGGGATCTCTGGCCGCCTGACGGTATGCGGCACCGAGCGGGCGCTGCCGCCGGAGGTGCGGCTCGCGTTGTACCGGACCGCGCAGGAAGCGCTGACAAACACCGCTCGGCACGCCGGGCGCGGGGCCGCGGCCGAGGTCTGGCTCAACTACAGCGACGACGCCATCGAGCTGGTTATCGAGGACCAGCCCCCTGCAGAGGCCGGGGCCAAGACAGTGGGCCTGTGCGGCGGCGGCTACGGGCTGACCGGGATGCGGGAACGGGCTGAGCTGCTGGGCGGCAGCTTGACCGCAGGCCCGACCGATACCGGGTTCGCGGTCCGCCTCGAACTGCCTGCCGAGCCAGCGCTCCAGCGGTCGGCTCTGGCGGAGACGCCGACCGCCTCGGCGGACGGATCATGACACCCGGCGAGCCTGGGGCCACCAGGGACGAGCCGGTCCGAGTGCTAGTAGTTGACGACCAGCGCGTGGTACGGGAAGGTCTGGTGTCGCTGCTCAGCTTGCTGCCCGGCATCGAAGTGGTAGGGGCGGCGGTGGACGGGGACGACGCGATTCGCCAGGCGGTCGCGGCCGACCCGGACGTGGTGCTGATGGACCTGAACATGCCACGCTGCAATGGCGTGGAAGCAACCGAGCGGCTGCGGGCGGAACGGCCGGAGACCGTCGTCGTTGTGCTGACCACCTACTCCGATGACGCGTGGGTGTTCTCCGCTCTGCAGGCTGGTGCGCGGGGGTTCCTGACGAAGGACGCCGGCGCGGCAGAGATCCACCGCGCGCTCACCACCGTCGCGGCCGGACATGCGCAGCTTGATCCCTCTGTGCAGAGCAGATTGCTCGACGCATTGCAGCGAGGGCAGCAGTTCGCCGTTGACGGCGGGCCCGCGGCCCCAGAGCCACCCGCGCTGCCTGACGAGCTGACTCCACGCGAGGCCGAGGTGCTCGGCCGGATCGCGGCCGGATTGTCGAATCAGGAGATCGCCACAGTTCTCTTCGTGTCCGAGGCGACGGTCAAGACACACATCAATCACATCTTCACCAAGACCGGGCTGCGAGACCGGGCGCAGCTGGTCGGGTACGCGTTTCGGCACGGACTCGCTGCGCCGGAGTGACGCTTCGCATGGAACTGCGGTCGGAAGTAATGCGAGCCCGGGACGTCGCTGGTTCAACCCGTGGCTTGAAGCGGGCGGACCGCAGATTCAACTTCGGGGCCGATGGGCGCAAAAGAGGCCGCTGCCTAGCGTTCTCCTCATGGCGACAACAACGATCACGTATGCAACAACCCAGGGCACAGGCGACGACTCTCTTATCCCTCTCTACCGCAACCCGCTGCGGCTGCTTCTATCAGCC
>Ga0335074_10003752_pt1 | contig 20847 bp, 20 predicted proteins | sample Lox_Sample_23_FD_206715 | JGI IMG/M metagenome (GOLD analysis project Ga0335074, IMG submission 206715) | Soil microbial communities from Loxahatchee National Wildlife Refuge, Florida, United States - Lox_Sample_2.3 | ecosystem: Environmental > Terrestrial > Soil > Wetlands | place: USA... | reverse complement strand
CCCGCCGTGCGTCTCGGCCATCACCTTCGTCAGCGCCGCCGTCAGCGTCGTCTTCCCGTGGTCCACGTGCCCGATCGTCCCCACGTTCACATGGGGCTTGGTACGCTCGAATTTCTCTTTGGACATGGCATGTTCCTCAAGGCATCTTCAGGGCACTCGGCCCGCCGCAAAGATCAAAGCACCGCTACCACAAACGCGAGCGATCTGGAGCCCACGAGCGGGATTGAACCGCTGACCTCGTCCTTACCAAGGACGTGCTCTACCAACTGAGCTACGTGGGCTCGGCTCGAGGCAACCTGGAGCGGGTGATGGGAATCGAACCCACGTCATCAGCTTGGAAGGCTGAGGTTCTACCATTGAACTACACCCGCTGATGTCGCCGTCACCACCGGCCCATCCGGCGCAGATCCGGACCTACCCCGCCCCACAGCCTCAGACTGGTGGAGGGGGTAGGATTCGAACCTACGAAGGCGTAAGCCGGCAGATTTACAGTCTGCTCCCGTTGACCGCTTGGGTACCCCTCCGCGTAAACGAGCCGCGTATTTTGATTTCCGGCCGCACGGGTGTCAATGCGGCTGGCGCGCTAATTGCTAGTGACCGTGGCCGCGGGCCTCGCCTTGGGGGCCGAAAAGGCGTCCGCGGAAGCCCTGCGACTATGCCGGCGGCGTACAGGCGGCCGCGAGCCGCGCGACCGAGCGGCCTTCGAGGACGCGCCACTGCCCGGGGCGCAGATCCTGCGGCAGCTCGATCGGCCCATAGCGGATGCGCAGCAGCCGGCTCACCTCATAGCCGACCGCTTCCCACAGGCGCCGCACCTCCCGGTTGCGGCCTTCGTGGAGCACCACGCGATAGGAGGCGTTCCCGGACTCGGCCGAGCTCTCGACCACCCGGTCGAAGGCCGCAAGCCCGTCGTCGAGGGGAATGCCGCGAAGGAGCTGACCGACCGCGCCGGGGTCGGGCCGACCGCGCACGCGCACGAGGTATTCGCGCTCGATGCCGCTCGAGGGGTGCATCAGACGGTGAGCGAGATCGCCGTCCGTGCTGAAAAGTAGGAGACCGGACGTGTTGACATCGAGCCGCCCCACTACGATCCAGCGGCCGTGCGCGGGCGGCGGCAGCCGCTCGAACACCGTGGGTCGCCCCTGCGGATCGCGGCGGGTGGTCACCTCGCCCACCGGCTTGTAATAGAGGAGTACCTGCCGCGCCGCGGTCTCCGGGGTGCCGAGGTCGAGCCTGCGGCCATCGAGGCGGACCTCATCCGCGGGGCCGGCGCGATCGCCGAGCTTCGCCACCCGTCCGGCCACGGTGAGGCGGCCTTCCGTGATCCACTGCTCGACCTGGCGGCGCGAGCCCAAGCCAGCCGCCGCCAGGAGCTTTTGCAGCCGCACACTCATCGGGCGAGAGCGTCGTGCAGTTGGCTAAGCAGGAGAGGCTGCCGCATACTGACCGCGAGTCTAACGGGTCGCGGGAACCCTGCGGGTCATAACCCGCAGGTCTCTGGAGATAGCCCCCCGTTGTTTGTAGCCGCGGCGATGGCAAGCGTAAAAGGGGCGCCTATGATCCATGAAAGCATTCTGGGCACGATCGGCGGCACGCCCATCGTTCGCCTGCATCGACTCGCACCGGCGCACGTCGCCATGTACGTCAAGTGCGAGTTCTTCAACCCCCTCGGGTCGGTGAAAGACCGGCTCGCGATTGCGATCATTGAGGACGCGGAACGCTCGGGCACGCTCGCACCCGGCCAGACCGTCGTGGAAGCGACCTCCGGCAATACCGGTATCGCCCTCGCCATGGTGTGCGCGGCCAAGGGCTACCCCTTTGTCGCCGTGATGGCGGAGAGCTTCTCGATCGAGCGGCGGAAGATCATGCGCATGATGGGCGCGAAGGTGATCCTTACTCCCGCGGCGGAACGAGGCACGGGCATGGTCCGCAAGGCCGAGGAGCTTGCGCGGAAGCACGGCTGGTTCCTGGCGCGCCAGTTCGAGAACCCCGCCAACCCCGCCTACCATCGCAACACGACCGGTCCGGAGATCCTGCGCGATTTCGCGGGCCGGCGCCTCGACTACTTCGTGAGCGGCTGGGGCACGGGTGGCACTCTCACGGGGGCGGGCCAGGTCATTCGCCTGGCGCGCCCGGAGGTCAGGATCATCGCCTGTGAGCCGGCAGCGGCCGCACTGCTCTCCGGCAAGCCTTTCACGCCGCACAAGATCCAGGGCTGGACTCCGGATTTCGTGCCGGCGGTGCTCGACCGGAGCGTTCCTCACGAGATCGTCGCCGTTACCGATGGTGATGCCATCGACACTTCCAGAGCTCTCGCCCGCAGCGAAGGCATCTTCTGCGGCATCTCCTCGGGCGCCACCGTCGCGGCGGCGCTGAGGACCGCCGCCTCGGCGCCGCGGGATTCCGTCATCCTCGCGATGCTTCCCGACACCGGCGAGCGGTATCTGTCGACGCCGTTGTTCGAGGGCATCTCCGACGCCGGAGATCCGGAGCCTTGAGCATGGCCGCCCCGATCACCCAACCCGAGCCGCGCGAGCCCGACGCCCGACGCTACGCGAGGCTCACCGACCCCTTCCCGATGTGGCGCGGCGGCGTACTGCACGGCGCCGAGGTCGCCTACGAGACCTGGGGAAGACTCAATGCGGCGCGCGACAATGCGCTGCTGCTGTTCACCGGCCTGTCGCCTTCCGCCCATGCCGCATCCTCAGCGGAGGATCCGCGCGAGGGCTGGTGGCAACGCATGTTGGGACCGGGGTTGGCTGTCGATACCGACCAGTTCTTCGTGGTGTGCGTCAACTCCCTCGGCAGCTGCTTCGGATCGACCGGTCCCGCGTCGCTCGATCCGGCGACGGGGCGGCCGTATCGCCTGAGCTTCCCCGAGCTCGCGGTCGAGGACATCGCGCGCGCCGGCCACGAGGCAACGCGCTCGCTCGGCATCCGGCGCGTCGATACGGTCATGGGGCCGTCCCTCGGCGGCATGGTGGTGCTCGCATATGCGGCGCTCTTTCCGGGAGCCGCCCGGCGCCTCGTCAGTATCTCCGGCACGCTCGCCGCCTCGCCCTTCGCCATCGCGCTGCGCTCCATCCAGCGCGAAGCCGTCACGGGCGACCCGGATTGGCGCCACGGCAACTACACTGCCGATCGGCCACCGCGCACGGGACTGCGGCTCGCGCGCAAGCTCGGCACCGTCACCTACCGCTCGGCCGAGGAGTGGCAGCAGCGCTTCGACCGCCAGCCGGTAAGAGCCGACCTCAAGCGCCCGGAGCCTTTCTCGGCGGAGTTCTCCGTCGAGGGATACCTCGAGTCCCAGGCGCGCCGTTGGGTCAATGCGTTTGATGCCAACTGCTATCTTTATCTGTCGCGGGCCATGGACCGCTTCGATCTCCGGGCCCACGGCGAGCCGGCGCAAGTGCTGGCAAAATCCGGGTGCGAGCAGGCGCTCGTGATCGGGGTGGAATCGGACCTCCTTTTCTCGATTGCCGAGCAGCAGGAGGTGGCGCAGACACTCGAGGCCGGCGGGGCGAGCACGCGGTTTGCGCCCCTCAAATGCATCGAGGGGCACGATTCTTTCCTGGTCGATATCGAGCGGTTCGGACGGGAGCTGCGCCGATTCCTCGGCTGACGGCGCCGGCATTAAGTTCAACCGGCGTGCTCTCGTTACGCGGCCGAGGCATAATGCCGGCGTCCACGAGCCAGAAAAGCCAGAACTGCGCGAGGGCCAATAGTGGAACGCCGCCTGCATACGAGGCACCGAGCCCGGACGACTGTCTACATCACCGTTCCCGGCGGTTGCCGCAGGCTTTGCAAGGCGGTCAACTTGAGCGCCACGGGCGTGTTCATCGAAACCTCGAACCTCGGTCTGCGCAAGGGACAGACGGTGGTGCTCTCGTTCGCGATCAATCTCGGCACCGTCACCAAGCTGCACCGGCGCACGGCCGTGGTCGCGCATGTCTCCCGCGGCGGCACCGGCCTCATGATGGAAAGCTATACCGCTCGCGCGAATTGACCATTGGTCGAGGCTCAACCTCTCATCGCGGTGCGCAACGTCAGGGCGAGTAGCCGCTGGTACGCCGCGCTGCTGGGCGCCGACCCCCTGCCGGAACACAGTCATCGGGACTTCTACGATCGGATCTGGTGCGCGGGTCGGCTGCTGCTGCAGCTGCACGCGTGGGACGCGGAGAATCATCCCAACCTCGTCAACGCGGACGCGGTGCCGCCGGGACACGGGGTGTTGCTCTGGTTCCAGGTCGATGACTTCGACTCGGTGGTGAAGCGCGCCCGTGGCTTGGGCGCCCGGATCATCCTCGAGCCTCACTTCAACCCCGCGCCCCGGCACCGCGAGATCTGGCTCGGCGATCCCGACGGTTATGTCGTGGTGGTGGCGAGTCCCGACGGCGAGAGCGGTGCGTGAGCTCGGGGACGGGCCAGTCAGGCCGTCAGGCTCTTCGACATCGGCACGAATTCAATCGCCAGGCCCGAAGCGAGCGGATAGTGGACTCGCGCGCCGCGAATGTAGCCGCGCGCCTCGTAGAGCCGCAGCCCCGGCAGCGTCGCCATCATCTCCGCGCGCCGAAAGCCGTGCCGGCGTGCTTCGGCCTCGCAGCGCTCGAGGAGCGCGCTGCCGATGCCCTGCCGGGCCGCTTCCGGGTCGACGAAAAACGCCCGGATCTTCGCGGCATCGGTGCGCGGATCGAGGATGCCGGCATCCCGCTCCGCGCCCGCATCGCCGCCAAAGAGCGTGCGCCGGTAGCTCCAGCCGCCGCAGCCGATGAGCCGGCCCGCGCTCTCCACCACGAAGTAAGTCCCGTCCGCGATGAGCTGGCTGTCGAGACCGAAGGCGCCCTCCAGGGCGCCCTCGATCTGCTCGGCGGAGTAATCGGCGGCGCCGAGCCGGCGGATCGAGCGGCCGATCAGCGCTTCGATCTCAGCCGAGTCCTCCGTGGTCGCCTGACGAAGATGCCACGACATGAGACTCCTCGACCGCGCCGACTACTTACCGAAGTTGTAGCTCACATCCAGGCCGTACGTCACCGGCTGGTTGACGATGTAGCGCGTGAACTGCGGAATCGCCAGATTGATCTGCGGCAGCGGATCGAGCAGCACCTGGTTGTTGGTCGCGTTGTCGACGAACAGGGCCACGCTCCAATTGGCCGTGCGAACCCCCGCGCGCAGATTCACGATGCCGTAGGACGGCAGGTTGATCTTGGTCTGGTCGATGTTGTTGAGATACACCGTGACGCCGTACGGCAGATCGTAGCGCGATCCGACATAACTGTACGTGACGTTGCCGAAGAACGACATGGTGTCAGTCAGGTCGTGATCGTAGTTGAGCGATGCCGAGCCGGTGAGCTTCGGTGTATCCGGCACGGCGAAGCCGCTGGGTATGCCGTCGATGGGACTATCGGCCAGGAACTTGCTGTGCGTATAGCCCCAATCCGTGTCGAAGTCGAAGCCGGCGCCGAGATTGGCGCGGAACTCGGCCTCCAGTCCGTAGATGTCGGCGTTGGCGCCGTTGACGGTGAAGCCGAAGCCGGAAATGTTGGTCGCGATCTGTGGATCCATCCACCGCTCGAAATACCCGGTCAGGTTGAACAGGGCGCGATGGTCGAAGAGCTCGTTCTTGGTTCCGATCTCGTAGTCCCACACGGAATCGGAGTTGAACTGCGGCACGCCCTGGCTGTTGACATTGGGGAAGTTCGCAGTCGTGGTGTAGATGGTACCCGGATGGGTCGGCGTCGCGGAAAGCTTGTTCTGCAGGCCGCACTGCTCGAGTCCGGCTAGGGACGGTGGGTTCCCATACGGACACGTCGCCGCGCTGACCGAGGTCAGGAAGCCGACGAAGGGCTGATCGGTGCCGCCGAGGCGAAAGCCCTTGGCGACCGTGCCGTACACCATGTGATCGGGGTCGATCTGCCACGTCAGGTTGAAGCGCGGATTGGTGCCGCTCGCGCTGTTCGCGGCGTTGGTGACGAACGCCTTGTTGTTGCCGGCTACGGTCGGCGGACCGTTCAGGCCGAGAAGATTGTCGAAACCGTAGGGCGTGAAATCACCCCACTCGGCGTTGTTCTGGGAGTACGAGTAGTGATACCAGCGCGCTCCCACGCTCGCCTTGAGGCCGTGGGTGAATTCCCAGGAGAGATTGCCGAAGAAGGCGTTCTGCAGGATGGTCTGCGGCATGTAGTCGACGTAAATGTTGGCGATGGGCCCGGCCTGCGGATTGACGGACCACATGTCCCATTCGGAATCGAAGTCCTGATAGTAATATCCCGCCAGCCACTGCAGCGGCCCGCTGCCGGTGGAGGCGAGACGCAGCTCTTCGCTCGCCTGCCGGGTGTAATCCCGCTCCTCGACGCCGGGGCCATACGGCCCGGGGCCGGTCGGGCCGATACCGCCGGCGGAAGTGTCGTAAGGCGGGGCGGGCGTCGCGGGATCGCTGGGCCCGAGCGCAGTCGAGCTCGAGTTCTCCTCGGTCCCGTCCTGCGATATCAGGGAGTGATTCGACCACAGGGCGGTGATCGAGGTGAGGCCGATGTCGGGCGTCAGGGCGTATTCGACCTTCAGGCTCCCGAGCGTGAACCGATCCCACTGCGGCTCGGAGGTCTGGTAGATCTCGTAGTGACCCAACGGGTTGGGCAAGGTCGGATTGGTCGGCGAGCCATTGACGTCCACCGCGTTGGGCGCGCCGCTCGTGCCTTCCTGCCACATGAGCATCGGCGTGATCTTCAGCTGATCATTCGGCTGATAGAGCAGAATCGCGCGGAAGGAATCGTTGGTCGAGGAGTTGACACCGGTGGCGGTCGAGAGGAGCGGCGCGGTGTAGAAGTTCGCCGGCCGGGAATTCGCGGGATTGGAGCCGGCGTCCGTAGTCACGGCGCCGTCGGCGAGCACATAGCGGTTGAGCCAGCCGCTGGTCGAGGAGGCGGAGCCGACCAGCCTCAGGGCGACCGTGGATCCGAGCGGCAGGTTGACCATGCCGTTCTGCGCGAAGTTGATGCTGCCGCCGGAACCGGTGTCGGAGACGGTCGTCTCGCCGCTGATGTCGAATGCTCCGAGCTGCGGCATCGCCGGAATGAGCCGCACCGTGCCGCCCATCGAGCTCGATCCGTAGAGGGTTCCCTGCGGTCCGTGCAGCACCTCGACCCGCTCGAGGTCGTAGAGGTTCGGGTCGATGATCACCTTGCCGAGCTGTTCCGCGGCGGGGGACGAGAGAGCGACTTCGTCGAGGTACACGCCGACCATGGAGGTGTTGCCGCCCGCGGAATTCAGGCCGCGCATCTCGTACTCGGTCTGATTGGGACCGGAGGTGCGCATCGCGAGATCCGGGATGCCCTGCGACAACGTGTTGAAGTCCGTGAGCCCGCGATCGGCGATGTTGGCGGCGGTGAGCACCGTCATGCTGATCGGCGTATTTTGCGACAGCGTCCTGCGCTTGGTCGCGGTGACCACCACCTCGGCAAGCTGCTGCTGCGGTACCACGGTGGGTTCGGCGGCGAAGGTGGCGCCGGCGCCGGCAGCCCCCAGGGCTGCCGCCACGGCCAGCGGGATCAGACGACTGTTGCGACTCATTTGATACCCCTGAGAATTTTGGCTGATTTGGCGGCGTCGCGGACGGCGACCGACCGGCCGCTTCGCCCCTGCATAATGGCGCCAAGATAGCTCAAGCGCGGCAGCTTTTCAGCAACCGTGGCGCGCACGCAACATGAGTGCCTCACGCTCGGCACACCATGTCTCGGCTGTTATTTGTTGTTGTCGCCGCCGTTCAATACCCGTCGAAGAATCCCTTTACCGCGTAGAGGCAGAACGGCGGCACCAGGCCGGCGTGATAGTCGGCGAGCACGGCGCTCGCACCGCCGTCGGTGGCGCCACCGGCGATCGCGGCGGCGGCCACGGCCGCCTTGGCCACCGCGAAGCCGTTCTTGATGTCCGCGTACGGATCGCTCGTCCCCGCCGCCGAGTCGACGTCGAGCACCGTGACCTGCGCGCCGGGCGCATGCGCCGCCCAGTAACCCTCCACCAGCTGCGTGTTGAGCCAGAACACCTCGGGATCGCCGTCACCGCCGCACAGAAGGACCGGGACCGAGGGAGTGAAGTCACGCAGATCGTTCTTCGCCAGATCCTGCCGCAGGCCGTTCGCCGGGCTCGCGGGCGGCTCGTCGGTCGTGGTGTTGGGGAAGCCGCCGTCCGGATGAGCCTGCGCGTCCTCGAGGTAGCTCAGGCGGTAGGCGTTGGTCACGAGCGGGCTCGGGCCGAAGCCGAGGGCAAAGGCGGGCGCGAGGTCGGCCGGCGTCGTGGCGGGAGTCATCGACGCGTACTGCGGCGCCGGTGGTGTACTGCTGAAGAGGGCGTACTGCGGCAGCAGCCCCTGCGCATAGAGGTTGGAGCGCGTGGTGTCGGTCGGCAGGAGCGAGCCTATGTTGGCGGCGTACTGCGCCGAGAAGACATCGGTCGGATCGGTGTACACATTGCCGTACGAATGCTGATAGGAATCCACCAGCAGCGTAAAGTTGACCGGTGCGCCCCCGTCCACCTCGCCCATGAAGATCGCATCCGCAAATGCCGACAGCGCGTAGGGACCTGACATCGGTCCGGCCGCCGTCACCGGCACGCCGGCCGACTGCATGGCGCGCAGGGTCGCGAGCGCCACGTACCCGCCCTGGGAGTAGCCGGTGACGAACAGCTTGCTGTCATCGCTCGCACCAACCGCCGGGAACGCGCTGCGCGCGGCGGTGAGCGCGTTCATCATGTCCGCGGACTGCTGGTTGGCCACGAGATAGGGATGATAGGACAGGGTCGAGGTGTCGTAGCCGGCGTAGTTCGGCGCCACCACGATGTAGCCGAATGCGGCGAACACCGTCGCGAGCAGCACGCCCTCGGTGTTGCTCGCGCCCGAAAGATCGGCGATGTCGTACGACTTGTCAGTGGAGGTGCCGTGCGCGTAGAGGACCACCGGCCGCGAGCCGATACAGGCGGAACCGATGCCGCGCGGCACCATCAGCGCGCCCGAGGCGGTGGTCGCCTCACCCTGCCCGCCCACCGTCTCGTATTCCAGATGGTAGACATCGACCGAGCAGACCGGCAGGAAGGCCGCGAGCTTGACGAGCTGCGAGGCGTCGCTGTCGGTGCTCAACATCGAAAGGAGGTCGGACACCGAGTAGGAGCCCGTCTTCTGCGGCGGGCTCTGCAGGAGCTGCCCCGGCTGCGGCGTCGAGGGCAGGGTGCCGGACGAGCCCGTGACCGTCCCGTGGCAGGCCACGAGCGCAATCGTGGCCGCCGCAAGGAGAGCCGGGGCGGCGATCGCCGTGAGGATGCGAGCGGTGCGGACCATGGCACTCGAAGTTTGCGCCACCCGCGCGCAACATGCGCGCCCGCGAAGCAAGGAGCGCTCCGGATCGCGTCCGAAAATGGCTAGTCCGCGCCGGGGTTCACGCGTATCGTCGGCTCCCATGCAGCAGATGCCATTCGATCCGGCGGTGCTCGAGCGCGCGCGCCTCAGCCGCGATCCGCGCTTCGACGGCAAGTTCTTCATCGCCGTGACCTCGACCGGCATCTACTGCCGCCCGATCTGCCCGGCATCCCCCGCCCCGCGACGGCGCAACGTGCGCTACTTCAGCTCCGCGGCGGCGGCCGCCGAGGCGGGCTTTCGCCCCTGCCTGCGCTGCCGACCCGAAGCGGCGCCGGGAACGCCGGCCTGGCTCGGGACCTCGGCCGTCGTGAGACGCGCGCTGCGTCTCATCCACGAGGGCGCGCTCGATGAGGTGAGCGTCGTGCAGTTCGCGACGCGTATCGGTATCGGGCCGCGGCATCTCGATCGGCTCTTCCTGCGGCACGTGGGCGCCTCCCCGCTCGCGGTCGCGCGCACACGGCGGCTGCATTTCGCGAAGCGGTTGATCGATGAGAGTGATCTGCCGATGACGCAGATCGCGCTCGCCGCCGGCTTCGGCAGCCTGCGCCGTTTCAACGATGCGTTTCAGAACGCGTACCGGCGCGCCCCGCGCGAGCTTCGCAGGCAGCGGCGCGAGCCTCCGGCCCGCGGTGTGGGCGCTGAGGTCTCGCTCGCGCTCTGCTACCGGCCGCCGTACGACTGGAATCATCTGCGGGATTTTCTCGCGCTGCGCGCCACGCCGGGAGTGGAGCGCGTCGAGGACGAAAGCTACCGCCGTCTCATCCGCACCGACAGCGGGCACGCCGTGATCGATGTGCGCCCGCTCCCCGGCAAGAACGCGCTGCAGCTTCGCGTCCACGGCGCGCCGGCGTCGGCGCTCTTTCAGATCGCGACGGCCGCCAGGCGCGTGTTCGACCTTGCCGCCGACCCGGCGCTGCTCGCCGCGGCCCTCGCGGCGGACCCGCTGCTCGAGCCCCTGGTGCGCCGCCGGCCCGGCGTGCGCATCCCCGGGAGCTGGGACCCGTTCGAGTGCGCGGTGCGCGCGGTGTTGGGTCAGCAGGTCACCGTGGCGGCTGCACGCACCCTCGCCGGGCGGCTCGTCGCGCGCGTGGGACCCCCGGTCACGTCCACGGTGGCGGGACTCGACCGACTCTTTCCAACACCCGAAGCGCTCGCCGCCGCGAGCCTCGATGGCCTCGGCCTCACCGGCGCCCGCATCAACGCCGTGAAATCCCTGGCTGCCGCCGTGGCGGAGGGCCGGATCGCCTTCGATCGCCCGGTCGATGAGATCCTCGCGCGCCTCACGGAGCTGCCGGGATTCGGGGAGTGGACGGCGCAGTACATCGCGCTGCGCGCGCTCGGCGAGCCGGACGCCTTTCTCGCCGCCGACCTTGTCGTGCGGCGGATGGCCGCGGACGCCGGCGGCGCACTCACGGTGAGGGAGCTGGCGCGGCGCGCCGAGGCCTGGCGGCCGTGGCGCGGCTATGCGGTCATGCACCTCTGGTGCGCGGCCGCCGATCGGGAAAGAACCGGAGAGCTATGATGAAGACCGTGACCGAAACCCTCTACTGGCACGAGCTCGACTCGCCCGTCGGCAGACTCCTTCTCGCCGGCGACGGTGAGAGTCTGATCCACGTGCACTTCCAGTCAGGTCCGAGACCGCTGCGTCCGGCGGACAGCTGGATTCCCGACCCCGCGCCGTTACGGACCGCGGTCGCGCAGCTCGGCGAGTACTTCGCGGGCGAGCGACGCCGCTTCGACCTGTCGCTCGCTCCCCGCGGCACAGAGTTTCAGCGGCGCGTCTGGCGCGCGCTCCGGGAGATTCCGTACGGCAAGACGATTTCCTACGGCGAGCTCGCGCGTCGCATCGGCAACCCGAGCGCCTCGCGCGCCGTCGGGCTTGCCAACGGCGCGAACCCCCTGCCCATCATCGTGCCTTGCCACCGCGTGATCGGCGCCGACGGCACGCTCACCGGATTCGGCGGCGGCCTGCCGATCAAGCGCAAGCTCCTCGCGCTCGAAGAGGCGACCGCCGAGGAAGGCGGGCCTCAGGGGAGCTTGTTCGGCCGCGTCCCTGCGCCGAGCCCGTAGGGCCTGCCAGCGAGCCTCAGGGCCGAGGCGCATGGATGCGCCGAGTAAAATCGCTCCCGGCGATTGTGTCAGATGGGCTTCTGCCCCAGGGCCTTCAGCCGGGCGTTGAGCCTGGGCACATCGACCTGCTCGAGATGCGCCCACTCCGCCAGCGTCGCCGACACCATCCGCGACAGCGTGGCGTAGGAAGTCAGATCGTCCGGACTCGGATCGGCATCGGCCCCGTCCACGGCCGACTCGAGACTTTCGAGATCGGTGACGAGCGCCTGCAGACTGTCGGTCCGCCGCGGCGGCATCGCCGGAAACGGCACGCGCTGGGCCGCTACGCTGGTGCCGGAGACATTGGTGGCCTTCGCCACGAGCGCCGCCATCTGCCGATGCGCGCCGCCGGCCATCGGCAGTCGCGCATCGAGGGCTTCGAGCAGCTTGGCCGCGCGCTCGAGCGCCGCCGAGGCCTGAAGCCGCGAGGCCTGCACTTTGCGGGCGAGCTCGAACTCACGCTCGAACGCGGCCTGAGGTAACTTGACGCGCGGATCGGGCTCGACGATGAGCGGCTGGCGGTAGTCGCGCCCCGCCACGGTGAGCTCCACCGTGTAATGGCCGGGTGGCGCCCACACGCCTTGCTCGCGCGGATCCCTGGCGCCGGACTCGGCGGGCAGGGCGTAGTGCAGATCCCAGACGAACCGCTGCATGCCCGGAGCCGCGGACGGCACGGGCGTGGGTGGCACCCACTGCGGAGCGAACTTGAGTTTCGCGGGATCGGGCGCCGGCACCCGCTCGGTGCTGCTGTAGCGGCGGACGACCTGATCGCCGGCATCTAGAATCGTGACCGCCACCGGGCCCTGCACGTCGGCGGGCAACACGTAGTCGATGATCGCGCCGTCCGGCGGATTGGCGGCCATCGGCTCGTCCTTCGGCATCGGTGTTCCGGCGAAGTTGGGGGGGCGCACCCGAATCGCCGGCGCGGGCGCAAACAACGTGACCGCATCCGGCCGCACCCGATCCATCTGCCGCAGCGCCGTGATGTCATCCATGATCCAGAAACCGCGACCGTGGGTCGCGATCACGAGATCATCGCCATGAACGTCGATATCGCGGACCGAGGTGACCGGCAGGTTCTGCTGCAACGACTGCCAGTGGGCGCCGCCGTCGAAGGAGAGGTAAATGCCGAACTCCGTGCCGGCATAAAGCAGGCCCGGCCGCACGGGATCCTCCCGCACCACATTGACGAAGCTGCCGCGCGGGATGCCCGCATCCAGCCGCTTCCAGCTCCTGCCGTCATCGTGCGTGACATAAATGTAGGGCGTGTCATCGTCCAGGCGGTGGCGGTCGACCGCGAGGTAGGCGACCCCGGGCTGGAAGTGCGACAGCTCGATGCCGCCGATCTTCGACCAGGGCGTGAGCTCGCGCGGGGTCACGTTGCGCCAATGCGCACCGGCATCGGCCGTGCGCCAGACGAGGCCGTCGTCCGTGCCGACCCAGATGACGAAACGGTTGAGGGGCGAGGGCGCGATGCTGTAGATGACGCCACGGCGCTTGCCGATGTGGTAGTCGTCGCGCGCCGCCGTGGGATCGAGATTGGGCGGCGTTCCCGGATCCCGGCGTGTCAGATCGGGACTGATGGGGCTCCAGTGCAGCCCGCCATCGCTCGTGCTGAAGAGTCGCTGGTCGGCGAAGTACAGAGTCTTCGGGTCGCGCTTGGAGAAAACCAGCGGCATCGTCCAGGTCGTGCGGTAATGATCGAGCGGGTAGGCCAGAGTCGGATTGAGGCTGCGGACCTGTTGGGTCTTCCAATTGAGCTCATCGACGCTCGCGCCGGCATCGCTGCCGTCGCCGTAGACGAGGTGCGGGTTCTCGGGATCGGGGGCGATCATGCCGTTCTCGCCCCCGGGGCTGATCTCGTGAAACTGCTCCATGGTGATGCCGTCATAGCTCGAGTCGCGGCTCGGCAGTGCGACCGCGCCCGAGTCCTGCTGCGCGCCATAGACCCAGTACGGAAACCGGTCGTCCGTGCTCACGTGATAGATCTGAGCGGTCGGCTGGTTGTACCAGCTGCTCCAGGTCTTTCCGCCGTCGACCGTGACCTGCGTACCCTGATCGCTGCCGAGGATGCGCACCTTGGTGTTGGTTGGATCGATCCACAACGCGTGAAAGTCATCGCCCGTCGGGTCGCCCTTGAGCGCGAAGAAATGCGCCCCGCCGTCGGTCGACTCGAGCACGATCGTATCCATGACATAGATCCGATCGGCATTGGTCGGGTCGGCCGTGAGCGCGCAGAAGTACCAACAGCGCTCCCAGATCCTGGAATCCGACGAGATGTGCCGCCAGTCGGCGCCACCGTCATCCGAGCGGTAAAGACCGCCCTCGCCCCAGGGGCCGTCGGCCAGCGCGTACACGCGGTCCGGCTCCGCGGGCGAGACCGCAAGGCCGATGCGGCCGGGCTTGGACGGCAGGCCGTGGCCGACGATGTGGTGCCAGTGATCGCCCCCATCGTGGGAGATGTAGAGCCCGCTACCCGGGCCGTTCGACGGCGGATAGACACTCCAGGGCGGCCGGCGGGTCTGCCAGAGCGCGGCGTAGATCGTGTCGGGATCCCCGGGTTTGAAGGCGAGGTCGGCCGCGCCGACGTTGGCATTCTCGTAAAGAATCCTGGTCCAGTGCCGCCCGCCATCGCGCGAGCGGAACACGCCGCGCTCGGGGTTCGGGCCATAGGGGTGCCCGAGGGCGGCGACATACACGAGATCGGGATCGTGCGGATCGACGATGATGCGCGCGATCTGACGCGTGTCCGTCAGGCCGATATGCGTCCAGTGCCTGCCGCCATCGGTCGACCTGTACATGCCATCGCCCTGCGCGATGTCGGAACGCATGTCGGCTTCGCCGCTCCCGACATAGATCGTGCTCGGGCGCGAAGGTGCGATCGCGATGGCGCCGATCGAGCCCACCGGCTCGCGATCGAAGATCGGCTGCCAGGTGCGACCCGCATCCTGGGTCGCCCAGACGCCGCCGTCCACGGCGCCAAAGTAGAAGTGGCGGCCGTCACCCGGGATGCCGGTGACCGCAAGCACGCGCCCGCCGCGAAACGGGCCGATCAGACGCCAGTGCAGCGCCTGGTAATCCGAAGGATCGACGGCAGCGGGGCCGGGGGCGGCGATGGGATCCGCGGCGCACGCCCAACCCGCGAGCGATAATCCGACCACGAGCCATGCAAGAGCGCGCATTCGCACCGGAAGCCTCCGAAGACCCACAAGCGAGAGGCCTCACTTTATCCGCAGGCGGAGCTTTTTGCTCAGGCTCCGCGTGTGCCCGCGAGCCCAGGCGAGCGGCGGCCGCGACGAGTCGCTGCGGCTTCGAGCCGGCTGTGAGCTAGACGATGCCGATCGAGAAGAACGCCACGATGGCGAGGAGCTTGGTGACGAGCCCGGGTCTTGCGAGATAAAGCACTCGCAACGGCAGCGCGAATCTTTGCCATCGGGTCGAGGGGTGAATCAGTGCGGTCGGTGAGCGGTCCACGGCGTACTCCCGGTGGTGGGACTGGGAGCATTGGGCGCCGCAATCCCCTCATCTTTATGGATGCCGGGGTGGCAAGGCACTGAGCAATTGTGACGAAAGCAGGCGGGCGCTCGGCCCGCCCGTGCCGATTGCCGGCACGGGCGCCACCGGCGCTTGACTAATGGAAGAGGTTGACGGCGACGTCGACCACGACCCCGGTTGCGACAGCCGCGAGAACCGCGTTTCCATCCACACGCACCCAGTAGTAGCCCGGCGGCGGCGGACGCAGGCGATAGAACGCGTAGTTGGAGATGACGTACGCCGGCCCGCGCCAGGCGGGCGGCAGGCGATCGCCGCGTCGCCAGCGGTGCGCGTAGTACCCATGCGGCCGCACATATCGGCCTGAGTTGAACCGTGCGGGCGCGCGATGCACGGCGCGCCGATGCGGCATCACGTGATGTCGCTCCTGGTGATGCTCCTGGTGATGCTCCTGGTCGTACCCCTGCGGGGGATCGGCCAGTGCCACAGATCCCACCGCCAGGGACAGCACCATTGCCGCCCAGACCGTTCGCTTCATGGTTGAACACCTCCGGTTGACTTGCCCACAGCGTGGCGCACCGTACCTGAGCCAGAGCTGAACGGCGCAAAATCGCGCTCGCCCGGGTGCCGCCCCCGGGGGAGAATAGCAGCGCGCCACGCCGACATGAGCTCGGTCAACCGATAGGAGCCAGCATTCGATGTCAGAACAAGCATTGGTCACCCACCGCGGCGGCTGTCACTGCGGCCGCGTCAGGTTCGAGGCGCTGGCCCCCGCCAAGGTAGAAGTGTCCGACTGCAACTGCTCGATCTGCGCCAAGTCGGGGTATCTTCATCTCGTCGTGCGGGCGGAGCATTTCACGCTCCTCTCCGGCAAGGACGCGCTGACCACCTACACCTTCAACACCGGCACCGCGAGGCACCTCTTCTGCTCGGTGTGCGGCATCAAGTCCTTCTATGTGCCGCGCTCGCACCCGGACGGCTTCAGCGTCAACGCCCGCTGTCTCGATCCCGGCACCATCGAGGAGCTCACCGTCAGGCCCTTCAATGGACAGAATTGGGAAGGGCAGTATCCGCAGGGCCGAGGCGAGTACCGCAGCTGAGAGATGCGCGCCGCGGCGGAGCTAACTCAGCACGCTTATTCCCGAGCGGACGGATCTGACGGCGCCGCCGCCGCCTCCCGGCAGGCTCATCAGGTACTGCGCCGCGACCGGATGCCGCAGAACCTCGTCCAGGCGCAGCACCGGCGTCACGCAGCAGTCGCTGCCCGCAAAGAGACTCATCCAGTGCGCGAGCGGCTTGTCGGCGAAGATTCGCCCGAGCTCCTCCACCAGCGCACGCGCGTCCGCGCCGCCGATCTCCTGACCCCTCTCCCAGTGGCGCCCCGAGAAATCGGGCCGGCCGATCGTCTCGCAGAAGCGCAGCCAGAATTTCGCTTCGAGGGCCGCGACGGCGATATGGCGCTCATCGAGCGTGCGATAGAGCGCATAGCAGGGCAGGCCGCCGTTGAGGAGATCGCGGCCGCGACCGGGCGCAGAGCGGCCGGCCTGCGCGTATGCGAGCGGCAGCAGGTTGCTCGCAGTCAGCACCGCGGTGATCGACACATCGACATGGCGGCCGGCGCCGGTTCTCGCGGCATGGAGGAGCGCGCTGACGGCGGCGAAGGCGGCTGACAGGGCGCCGCTCAACACATCGCCCAACTGCACATTGGGCGGTAGCGCGAGCCCTTGCTCGGGCAGCAGCTCCTCGAGCCAGCCCGACAGGGCGAGAAAATTGAGGTCATGTCCGGCCATGCCCGCCATCTCGCCCCGGGCGCCGTAGGCGCTCAAGGAGACGAGCGAGATCCTCGAATTGAGCTCGCGCAGCCGCTCGAACCCGAGACCCAGACGCTCGAGCACGCCCGGGCGGAACGACTCCACCACGAGGTCGGCGTGGCGGAGCCGCTCGAGGAACGCTTGCTGGCCCTCGATCCGTGTCAGATCGAGGCAGACGATCTCCTTCGCCGCATTCAGCCGGCGATAGAGAAAGCTCGTGTGCCCATCCCCGGGGCCGAAGCGCTTCGTGTGGTCCCCCGCCGGTGGCTCGAACTTCACCACCTGCGCGCCGAGACTCGCGAGATGCCATGTTGCCAGGGGGCCGGGCAGCAGCCGCGAGAGATCGAGCACGGTGATGCCGGCAAGTAACCCCTCATCCATGTCTAGTGCCATTCCCGGAGGTGGACGATCCGTCCCTTTGGGCGGGCCGCCCGCAGATATCCTTCATCCGCGGTGATCAAGACCCCATCGCTCGTTTCCAGCGCCACTGCATGATAGTACGTGTCAAAAACATGCTGCCGGAGCTCAACGGCCAGTGCGCATGCGCGTGGCAGGACGAGCGGCTCGTCCGCGACGGGAAGCTCGAGCGCGCACAACATTTCACTATCCTCCACAGCCGTTGATGCGCTCGTGCGCGAGAGAACCGCCGCGACTTCGGCAATCCAGTGACATGGCTGCAGAGCGGCTTGCTCGCCCTTGATTATCGATCCCATGAGCCGACTCGCCCTCTCGGTATCCGCTTCCCTCTCGGCGTCATCCACGAGCCACCTCAGCACGACGCTCGCGTCAACGACCAGAATCACGGCCTGACGGCTTCCCTGGCGGCTCGCATGCGCTCATCCGACAGACGCGGTCGCCGGGCGCGGCGCTGCGTCAACTTACGGAAAAGATGCTCGCGGCGCTCGCGCCGCACGGCCTCCGCCACCGCCTTGCGCATCAAGTCCGCGATCACGGCGCTCTTGTTCTGCGCTCCGAAGACTCGATCGAACGCCGCCTTTACCTCATCGGGCACACTGAAGTTCACGGTCGCCATGGGTCTCACCGATTGTTGAAATCTTCAACAATGCCATGATACGCTCGGTCGGAGCCCGGTCAATACCCGTCCGTGGTCCAGATCTCGGAGGCGCCTGAACGGCCATGGCCATTACCTATTCCCTCGAGCCCGAGCTGACGGCGGAGGAATTTCGCGCGGTCCTCATCGCCTCCACTCTGGCCGAGCGCCGCCCGGTCGATGATCTGGCGCGACTCGATCGCATGCTGCGCAATGCCGACCTCATCGTCACCGCGCGCGATGGCGGGCGCCTGGTCGGAATCTCGCGCGCGATCACCGATTTCTGCTACTGCTGTTATCTCTCGGACCTCGCGGTCGATGCCGGGTATCAGCGCCGGGGCATCGGCAGGCGGCTCATCGAGGAGACGCACAAGAGCGCGGGTGAGTTGACGAGCCTGGTGCTGGTCGCAGCTCCGAAGGCCGAGTCCTACTACCCGCACATCGGTATGAAGCAGCGGCCGTCCTGCTGGACGCTGTCGCGAGCCGGGTGAGCCTGACGTCGCGGGATTAAAGCGGTTGTTTCGCGAGCGCGGCGGCGGCCCGACGCACGGCGGCGTCGCGCTCGGCTCTTAGCGCATCCGAGCGCTTCCTCGCCGCCGCCACGATCTCAGGGCGGGCGAGCTCCGGCCGTCCCGAATCAAAAGGCGGCTGCGGCGCATACTCGATCCCGAGCTGGACGGTCTGTGCGTACTCGGCGCCGGCGATCTGCGCCAGCACGCTGAGTGCCATGTCGATGCCCGCGGTCACGCCGCCGCCGGTGAAGATGTTGCCTTCACGCACGACACGCGCCGGATCGGGAATGGCGCCAAAGGCGGAGAGCGCATCGCGCCACGCCCAATGACAGGCCGCCCGCTTGCCGACGAGCAGCCCCGCGGCCCCAAGGAGCAACGAGCCGGTGCACACCGAAGTCACATACCGGGCCGAGGCCGACAGGCGCCGCAGCTGCGCGAGGTAGCGCCCATCCTGCAGGGCCCCGATGGTGCCGAGGCCGCCTGGCACACAGAGCAAGGCGCAGGAGTCGATGTCCTCGAGTCGGCGAACGCCGGTGAAGGTCATGCCGCCATCGGCCTCGACCGTCCCGCCCGCGACCGATGCCAGGACACAGCGGCCGCCAGGCACGCGTGAGAACACTTCATAGGGGCCGGTGAAGTCGAGTTGGGTGACGTTTGGATAAAGCGCGAACACGACCGGAAAAACGGCGCTCATGAGGGACCTCGCTGCTCGCTCCCGAGGCGCGCAGGCTCACCGCGGGAATTGACCGTGGCAGCATGCGCCGCTACGCTTCTGGCGTAAACGACATGATTCCCACCTTTTCCGCCATGCCCCGCCGGATTGCGTTCCTCGTCTTCCCGCAGTTTCAGCTCCTCGATGCGGCAGGTCCCATTGCCGCCTTCGAGATCGCCGAGCGGCACCGGCCAGGCACCTATGCGCTGCGCGCCATCGCCGCGATCCCGGGTGCGGTGGCAAGCTCATCGGGGGCCTGCCTCGAGGCCGCAGCGTTCTCGCGCGCCGATGGCATCGACACTCTGATCGTCGCCGGTGGCGAGGGGTCGCGCGCCGCGGCCGCCTGCAAGAAGACGCGCAGGCTGGTGTTGGGCTGCGCGGCGCGTTCGCGCCGGGTTGCGACCGTCTGCTCGGGCACATACGTGCTCGCCGCCGCCGGATTACTCGACGGCAGGCGCGCGACGACTCACTGGAGCCTGACGGCGGATTTCAGCCGGCGCTTTCCCAAGGTGCGCCTGGATGCCGACCGCATATACGTGAAGGACGGCAAGTTCTGGAGCTCGGGCGGTATCACCGCCGGCATCGATCTCGCGCTGGCGTTGATCGGCGAGGACTTGGGCGATGATGTGGCCCGTCGGACGGCACAGCAGCTCGTGGTGTATCACCGCCGGCCCGGAGGTCAGTCCCAGTTCTCCCCGTTGCTCGCGCTGGCGCGCTCCGACGGGCGTTTCGGCCGACTGTTGGATCACGCGCGGACCCATCTTCGCGACTCGCTCGATGTCGCCGAGCTCGCTGAGCTCAGCTGCATGAGCCCGCGAAACTTCTCGCGGGTCTTCAAGGCGGAGGTTGGCATCGCCCCGGCGAAGGCGATCGAGCGGCTGCGGGTCGACACCGCCCGAGCGGCGCTCGAAAGCGGCCAGCCATCCATTCAACAGGTGGCCGCCGAATGCGGTTTCGGCGATCCGGAGCGGATGCGGCGCAGCTTCCTGCGCGTGCTCGGCGCGCCGCCCTCGGCGCTCAAGCGGCAGGGGCGGCGCGGCTGATCAGCGCGATGCGAGTGCGCGGGATTGGCCCGCTGTCAGCGACGCCGCCAGCGGCCACCGGCCATGTGCCAGCCGCGCGGGCCACGCACCCAGTGTCGGGGCACCCAGCGAAAGCCGGGACGCGGCGCGGCCCAGTGCCCGGGCGACCACACATAACCGCCCACGCCCCATCGCCAGAAGCCTCCCATCCAGAAATAGCCCGGATAGGGCGCCGCGCCGTAATACTCAACACGCGGCGGGGGCGGCGCCACGGCCACATAACCGCCGCCGTAATAGCCGGGGGCCGGGGCAACCACGCAGCCTCCCATTGCCAGCGAGAGACCGAGGACTACCGCTACATTGCGCAGACGGGGGGCAACACGGAGCATGTGAACCTCTTTGCAGATTGACGGCCGCGGTATCGCGGACCGCTTGTGTATGATGAACGCGCCATCCCTGACTCGGTGCACACGCCGTCACAGTCCCGCAAACGACGCGGCCACCCTTGGGCGCCTATCATACAGCCACCGTGAATCAGCCTTACAAACCGCTGCGCGCACCACGCTACGAGGACCTGACTGTCCGCGGAATGCGACACCGAGTGACGTGGTGGGGCGAGCGTACCGAAACCCCCCTCGTGCTCCTGCATGGCTTCATGGATTGCGGCGCGAGCTGGCAATTCCTCGCCGACGCCCTGCCACCCGATGGGTCGCTGGCGGCGCCCGACTGGCGCGG
>Ga0335074_10003751_pt1 | contig 20848 bp, 13 predicted proteins | sample Lox_Sample_23_FD_206715 | JGI IMG/M metagenome (GOLD analysis project Ga0335074, IMG submission 206715) | Soil microbial communities from Loxahatchee National Wildlife Refuge, Florida, United States - Lox_Sample_2.3 | ecosystem: Environmental > Terrestrial > Soil > Wetlands | place: USA... | reverse complement strand
CTTGAGACCCAGGATTGACGAGGCAAGATCCGTCACAGTGCCGCAGATGGTTCCTTCTTCACGAGCGAACAAGTCTGTCAGCGTGAAATAGCGGATGACCTGCGGTACTCGGTGCAGTAACACAAAGTCTTGAATGCTCGCATTACCCGGTTGTAGTCGGATCACCACAAGACGATGTTTGCGGCAAGCCGGGCGAGTTCTCACCAACCAGCGCAAGCGCCCCTTGGGAGTCTTAAAAGAGCGCCCCATTTCGAAATCCAAACAGCCGCAACCCTGCACGCGGATCAAAGGGCCGGCCTGTGACCACCCTCGCTTCGCGTCCAGAAGCATTTCTTTCAGCTTTTGCACTATGCCGATCTTGAGCTGAATCATCCGTTGGCGGCTCTCCAAGCTGGCCATCGTGTACCGACTGCTCCTGTATCCGATTTGTGCATATGCGTCCATCAAACCCCCAAATCGGGCCCGGTAGGTCGAAACCGAGGCGACACCGTTTTTCGCCGTTAGGAGTTCTGGCGTGATTTTCCCGTACTGATCTACCAGGGCACGGAGTTCTGCCAAAAGCCGATCGTTTGACCGGCGGTTTACCAGATCGCCCAGCTTTTTCTGGACGCGGTTAAAGACGTCGATTGGAATTATGGGCGGGAAGCTGTCATGGCGAATTACCCATTTGTCGGGTGGATTGCGTACTCTCTTAGACCGAAGAGTTTCCGAGGTTCGATTGAACACAACTGAGCCAGCATATTTGGGATGGCTGAGAATGGCATGAACGGAATTCTGGTCCCAGGGACCGCAGTTTCCATGTGCGATTCGTCGTTCGTTCAGTAAGGTGGCAATCCTTCTGATCGGCAGATGTTCGTCAAGGAACATCGAATAGATCAGACGCACGACACGGATTTCCTCTTCGGGTCCCGGCACATAGATCACCCGTTCGGTGACGAGGCTCTTTCGCTCACCGTCGCTCAGAATGGCTTTGGGTTTGCCATCGGCGCCTATCAACAGTCGACGCAGGCCGAATCCGGGCCGACCACCAGGTTTGAATCCATTCGCTGCGATTCGACATTGACCTGCGTGCACCTTCGCCGACAGCTCCCGCAAGTATTCCGCCGCCATGGTGCGTTTCATCAACTTCAGAAAGGTTGACGCCAAGCTGCCATCATTGCTGAACGGTTCGGCGCAGTAGTGCACCTTAATCCCTGCGCGCTTGCAGAGGAACTCATAACAGGCCGCTTCGTCGCTATCCTGGAAACGCCCCCAGCGACTGACATCGAATACGAGAACGGCCTGATAGTCGGCTCGGCCGCCCACCACGTCATCGATCAGCGCTTGCAAGCCCGGCCGGCGTTTGATGTCCAGGCCGCTCCTTGCAGGATCGGAATAGGTGTGGACAATCTCGAACTCGTGAAGTGACGCATAGGCAGCTATTGCAGTCATCTGGTTGACCATCGAGTATTCCTGGCGTTCGGTAGACATCCGGACGTATTGGGCAGCACGCATGAGAGAACCCCTTTCAGAGCCGTAGGTGGACGGCCCTTCTCCACATCGGCGGAGAACGCGCAGGACTTTAGCGTTTCTGTGGAAAAACAAGCGACCGACGGGATACCACGAAATAGGCATCTTGCAACAGGCAGCCGTGACGTACATCACAGCTTTGGGTCGCGAAGCGACGAAAGAATGGCTATACTCCCTGCTCGACTCTCTGTCCGTAGTATGGAAAGATCAGGATGGTAGGCCGCGCCCGGAAGCGGCTACGGACAGAAGAGTCGAGATTCCCAACGAGGGGAAGAAAATGGCTGGCACAACACAAGTCCCGAAGGCTTGCCCCATCTGCGGCAGCAATTCGGTGACGCGGATGATGAATGATACGCTGCTATCCGCGAAGCCTGATGGGTTAGCGCCCCACATGCTGGAAGTAGTTGCCTACCAATGCGATGCCGCTCATGTGTTTCTGTTGGTGAATGACGGCTTTTGGTGGAGGCAGCCACGCAAGTCCGGTAGCGGCTACGAAATCGCACTGTAAGATGAACAATAGGGCGGCTACTCGGCGTTGATAAAGGAGAAGCCTGGAAGCTGTCGCGCCCACGTTGACTGCGGCCGGCGAGACCGAATGCTTTGGTGATAAGGCATCGATAAGGACGAAGACTGTGTCAAGGGCAAACTTCTCCCGTCCGGTGTTGTGACACCGCGTTTGTGGCCAGAGTTTAGGTTGAGGACCAAGGCTCCGGACATCACGCTGTCGTCAGTGATCTGGCCAGGCTAATGAGCGACAAGCCAAGAAGACAGCTGGAAGCAGATGCGGTTGGTCGTGTAATCAGGCGATAGCGCTCATAATACTCAGCCCGGCCCGGAAGCGAACCCTTGCCAGTCCACGCGGCCTGCCGTAGTTCCCATGCTACGGCACCCAGGAGGCCGTCGTCATCCGCAAAAAGAGAGTCAAGCCAAATTACCGTCGCCGGGTCCTCCGGATTCCAGACCTGGACCATTGCAAGCTGGCGGTCCTCAACAGTCTCATTTCTCCTGCCTCGCGCCGGGTGGCTGTCCATAGCGCCGCGCGGATCGCCCAGGTTCGCCATGTGGGGATTGCCCTGAATATCCCCCAACCCGAACATACGCTTGCGCCGAATCAGAGTTTAATGGCTGCTATTTACGCAATCGCTTTATGCGTGCCAGCGACAGCAACTACCAGGGGTTGCTAGGCTCCGGAAAGCAAGCCGCACTCGCCGATAAAGTTAGAGCGGCGAAAGTTCCCGAATCCTATTGCCGTCTCGCAGAGGCCCCTTTTTGGAGCGGGCAATAGTCTACTCACGACCTTTCATTAGCTGTGCGGGGGCAGGAACGGCGCTGTGAAGAACCAAATCAGAGTAAGCACTCTCAAAACCGTCTCCGTTTCAACGATGGGCCTGTTATAGCGTCCCAAAAGGCAGACGAAGGCTTCGCGGCCAGAACAAACTACCTCTGATCCTGCCTCTGGCCCAGAGTGGCGCTGTTGCCGTCAAAAGCAAACTTTCTACTGCGTACATCGACCAACCTGGCAAAAACAATATCGATGAGGAAGCGGGAGCAAACCGCATGCAGCTAAGACCTGGGATAAGCGTGCTCTATGGTGAACCCCTGATGGCAAGAGTCCAATTGCCCGGGCCCATCGCTAGTGGCAGTTCTGGTGGCAGTTTGTTCCGGAGAACCATGCTGTCGGGTGCAACTCGCTGCAAGCGCAAATTAGCCGATAACTACAAGCTTCTTGGTTAGTTTGCTGTCGATAGGTGCCTCTGTGCGTCTCTGTGCAAGACGGCAAAAATAGGACTTAAAATCCGCGGACCCGAAAGGGTTGTGGGGGTTCGAGTCCCCCTCTCGGCACCATTAATATTTTGTGTCCCGTCAGGGTCTGGATCGTCTTCAGAGGAACACCGGCCATAGCCAACCTTGAGCAGAACGTATGCCGGCAGTCGTGCCAGCGAAAATCCTTTACCCCTGACTGGGCGCGTGCCGATTCGAACCATCCTTTTGAGTCCTTGATAGAGAAGACCGGCTACTTGACGGCATAGCGCGGCTGGATGAATATGGTCGCCACCGGACGCCGATGAGACGCCTGTCGAAATGTCGAAAAGCTTCCGCTAATGCCTAACCGACGTAAGCGACCACCAAAAGGGCCTTCGCCCCTCAAGCGACGATTCGATGCGGCGATCAAACGCGCAAATGCCGTCGCCCGCACTGCGAGAGCGCTCAATATCCTAGCAGTTATTGCTGGGGTTATAGCCCTGTCTATCGCCAACAAGACGCACGGCGACAACTTAGGCCGGGTGGCTCAGACGATCTACATTGTTGGCTTTGCAATATTCAACTTGCTTGTGATGTTGGCAGTCAGGCCGTTTTGGGTCGCGCGCCAACAATATCCAGATAGCAGTCATCCAGTTTTTCGCGCGATCTACTTGAAATCGTTGCAGCGATACGCCCTGGCCGACGCCCTACTTCTTGCCTGGACAACGGCGTTATTGCTGCAGGCGTTTGGCATAAGCCAGCACCTGGCTGGATTCATCGCCAACCTCCACTATCGGCAAGGGCTGGCGTGGATTATCACTGCGGCAGTGTCCGGTGCAATCGGCAATGCAACATTCTTCTTACTCATTCGTGGTCTTTCAAAGCTCCGCTCGGAGTGACTATCCTCGGTATCCCCTAAAGGTTGCAGCCTCATCCCCTGTTTGTTCGATGAATTGTGCAATCGTTGCCGCTTAGGATGCTGGAACATGAGGATGGTTTGCAGTGTCAACAGAACCAGCTAGAGTTCCCGACCCGACCGTACACGCTGCAATCGTTTGTCCCGTCTGTTGGGACCATGCTATTGAGCCAATAGAGGGGATCGTTCTGTCAGCAAGAGCAATCGGCGGTCGTGATCTTAGTCAGGTGTCACTCTACCGTTGTTCGCATTGGCACCTGTTCGCCCTGTTCTATCAGCCAGCCGATTGGGAGCAACCGTGAGTACCGTCCATGAGTGGCCTGTATGTCCGGTCTGCGGAAATTCGAATGTTAACCCGATATATCGCAAGTGCCTGTGGACTCAGCAACCGCTATCGCCAGAGGTGATCGCGTACCGCTGTGGAAATGGCCACATGTTCACCCCGCCTGCGAAGCCCAAGGCAGCCGGATAGCCTGACGTGCAGAAGCCGTGCGCACGGCCCAGAGCAAGTAGCCCTTTATGACTGCGCGAGGGGATAGTGCGCCTATGAGGCGAGGGTCAGCATAGGCGCAAACTAAGTCTTGTCGATCTGGCCAGGGAACGGACGGTCGAAGCCCTCGCGGATGGCTTCCTCCTCTGCCTGTTTCTTGCGAACCTCACCGCCCTGTTCTCGCGCCACACGCGCAAGGTCAAGACGCTCCCGCACTTGCCGGTGTACCTCTTCAAATAGATTTAAGGACTTCTTGTTTTCCATTACCTGAGTGTACGCTGTCCGCGCCGATGTTCAAGCGAGATAAAAAACCCTGTCGTGGTCACACTGGCCGGGAGGTGCTCTTCCGCTGCATGGCGCGCGGTTGAGGGCTAGAGCCGGCCACCACTTCGTGAAGCTGCTGAACATGGCGCACTCCTGAAGCGAAGAGTTGCGGTTACTTGGCCCAGGAACAGTTGCCCGATAAATAGGGGCTGAAACGATGGAACAGGAGCAGCCTCTCCTACGTGATAAGCGTCTATTTCTCTCGCCCAGCAATCATGGATTGAGGTGCTCCGGTTCCACCCGTAATCCTCACCCACCCAACAAGGCTTGGGTGGGGCAGCTAGCCACTTTCTGGTTGGCGTCAGGGCCGAGTGCCTTCTTACTGAATCGGCACATGGGTCGGGAGCTTGGTTGGTTCTACTGACTGCGAACCGTACACTGGCCATCCGGAGCAGCACTCGTACACGTTTTCTCCGGTACCTAAGTCGCTGAAAAGAGTGCCGGACGCGCCAAGGATATCAAATGCGCCCAGCGCCATCTGGCCGCGGCTGTTCCAGGTGGCGCCGAAGTCGAGAGAAAAGAGATCGAGCCCCGTCGCCCCTGTGTAATTGAGGTTCCACTGTTCCGAGGTGGTAGTGTTTGGGTTCGTCGGACCCACGACGATCCAGTAGTTCGTGCCGGTTGACAGGTTCAAACCCGAAATGCCGGAGATGGAGAGCAAGCCACAGCAGCCTCCGAAACCCTGGGAACTGCTCCTGTCAAAATCCGCCAGCACCGTGCCCGGCTGGCCGTTGTTATCTGCGGCAATCTCTACGATGAACGAGTTCTCACCGCTAACATACCCCACAGCAACATCAATTTGCGAAACGCTACCGCCGACGGTGACCTGGAATTCGTTGGCGGCAGTCATACTCGGTGGTGGCTGCATCACGATGTCAAAGGCGCCCAGCGTCTGCTGGCCGTTGCTGTTCCATGTCCCGCCGCCATTCGTCGAATACAGTTCCAGCCCGATTGTGGCCTGGCTGTTAGCATTCCACGTCAAGCTGCTGGAACCACTAGGATTCTCGGGACCTATAACCAGGAAATACTGCTGGCCGGCCGTCAAGTCTAGCCCAGAAACGTCACTAATCGTAACCACGCCGCAACACAGTCCGGAAGATAAGTTGCTGGACAAGTTATCCCAGCGGGCTAATTGAGTGCCTGGAAGACCCCCATTGCTTGTCCACACCGACGCGTAAAACGAATTGGGGCCTGACACCCAGCCGATGCCGACGTCAATTCTCGAAACCCCGCCGCTGGCCACGGCAGTAAACTGGCTCGCAGAAGTAAAGCTGCCGCCGCTAGCTCCGCTGCCGGACACAGGCCATCCAGTGCAGCACTGGTAAGTGCTCGCTCCCGAACCTAGGTCGCTAAAATACGTGTTGGTGCTCAACGAAACGGGCGTTATAAATGAGGCGGAAGTCCCGGGGGCGCCGATCATAAAACTGGTGCCTGTAGCTTCCTCTATGCAACAAAGCGTACTCCAGGTATTTGAGCCCCACACAAGGCAGTTATTACACGTCGTGGGGCCCTGCGCATTTGAATACGTATACTGTGTTGGAATGCCCGAAGGAGTATCCCCGGGTAAGTCATAGGTCTCGCAGACCTCCGCATCGGTGAGCGAGTTGTCCTCTTGAAGAGCGTAAGTGTTGGTAGTGCAAATGGTTATTTGTGGCGAAAAAGTACAACAGAAAATGTTGGGGTTATAACCAGATCCGTAGAGGACGGGTGGGTCGATTTCGTTAGGGGCGGGGTGAGTTGCAGAACCCGGAGAGGCTGTCGGCGGGACGTATTTGGAATTCAACGCGAAGGGAATTCCGTCGTAGACGCCGGAGGAAGAGACGTTCCAAACACCGAAGGAGTCTAACGTCCCCGATGTGGTAAGGGTGATGGCCTTCCCCAGGTAAGTCGTTCCAGCGTTCAAGGAGAAGTTGAAATTCTGACCCGCGGGATCGACAAAGGTTGAATAATTGAGCGGGGACGCCGGATCCGGTCCGAGTGCACGCCCAATGGAGGACAGAACTGCTGTTTGCTGGTACGTCATCACTTCGTTTGCCACTTCAAAGGGAGTAAGTTGTTGGGCCTTCAGGGGGAGCGTCGTGAACAGCATGGCGGTCACCAAGGTAAGGCAACAGACTGCGTAGCTTTTCTTCATACGATTTTTCCTTTCTTCGGTTAATGCTGAGGAGACCAGGTCGGGTATTTGCATTCTTGCTGCGATCGCCTGCGATTTCATTGCGGCCTCATCTGTATTTTGGTCATGAGTGGGGCCGTCGAACCTGACACGGCCCCTGCCCAATTAGGTGTTTTGCGACCCGAGGAGCTACTTGCCAACCAGGGTCAGGGGCGTTCCGACGCCGGTGCAGAAGTCCCATCCATACTGAACGCTGTATTGGCCGGAGGCACCGCACACATTAGTCCCTGGCGTGCCCTGATTAATGTCTGTGAAATCTGTCGGGTATGTCACCGCTCCTCCCAGTTCGGAGTAGAGCATGGCGTTTTCAGGGATATAGCCCTTACCTACCAAACCATAGGAATTGAAGTTGCCAGCGGAGTTGACGATCCCAGCTAGTGCCGGAGAAGCAAGACTAGTACCACCAACGTAACCGGGGATCCATCCGGAGTATGGATAGTTAGTGTCGTATACCCCTACGCCACTGGCTGGGTTGGCTTCAAAAGATATGTCGGGAGTACCTCTCCAGCCGTTGAGGAGGCTGTTCAAGGAAGCTTGCCAGGTTGGAATTGGCTCAAAACCGTTGCTGGGGCCGCCGCCGCCACCTGTCGGTGGCGTATACCAAGTACCTTCTCTAACAAAGTTACCAAATCGGTCACGGTTTATGGTTGTGCCGCCGGCAGAGACTACCCATGGCGAAACGCTGGGCCAATTTACTTGCAGGTTGTCGCCCGCAGCCGCAAAGACGACCATTCCTTCGCTGTTGCAGTGAGCTTGGAAGGGGCAAAACGAATAGGGTTCGAAATAACCGTCGTAGGCCACCTCGCCGGAAAACTCAGGTCCGCCCCAACTGTTGGAGATTTCACCAGGGCCGAATGACTGATAGCAAAACAACTGCGTGCAAACTTGCTGGAACAACTTGGTTGCGACAACCTCCGCGTCCAGCAGGTCTGTGTAGAGGCTGCTTTGGGCTTCCACCAGGACGATTCCAGCGTTCGGGGCCATGGCATGGGCCCACTCGATGTCCAGCGCCTCCTCGCCTTCCCAGCCGCCGGAGGGATCGGTGGGCGGCGGCGTAGATGTTCCGTTAGCATAGATCTGCGTGACCGATATCGATGGCAATCCGTAATATGCAGAAAATGCCTGAAGATCGGAGTTAGCGTTTGGGTAGTCGTAGGCGTCCACAATGACGATAGTTCCGGAGCCACCCGTCGGAAGGGTTGTGGTGTTGGATTTCTTGCATCCAGCTGGGTAAGGACCTGGAACAAGTTGGTAAATGCAAGCGAGAGAGGCTGGAGTTTCCACCTCTGAAGGCGGTCCGCTCGGGTTCATCAATTGCTGCATACCGGCCGGGACAAAAATTTCATAATTGGTATGAGCTCGCACTCCCGCGTCCTGAGGCCGCGCCATGCTGCTTTGAGGAACGATCAAGGTGCCTTTGGCGGGAGACGAGAGGTCTTGCGCCTGAACGGGATTGGTAACACTGATCAGCAGAAACATGGCCGCAATCGTCAACGCCCCCACGCCCGCCCCCACCCCGGGGAAAGGAAACTGCTTGCTAGTCTTGTTTTGTATCTTCACGATGCACTCTCCCTTAACCAGTCAGTGCGAACAGGGCCAACCTGTTTCGAAGCCAGGATTGGGAGTTGTTTCGCCCAATCCAGAGCAGAAATGTGCGATGGGCCCGAACCCTGGCTCACAAAGGAAAGAGTCGCAGCACGACGCGTTGCCGGACCGGCGCAATACCGTGTCCTTTTGGGCTATCGCCCCCTGTCAGTAGTCTGTTGCGAATCTTCCCGAGTAACCCGGGACCCCGGCAGGCGGTGCACCTTTAGACATCCGGTACCTACCGTCGACCAAGGGCGGCCAGAGCTGCGCAATTCTGCTTGCTTTTGCTGCGCCCCACTCTTGTCCAGCACGTTAGGACGGATTGGCTTTTAACTCAATGTTCTGGCGATGGATTGTGGATGGATTGCAGATGTACCGGCCTAACCGATTGAATATCATTGTCTTGCTCAGTCGCCCAGGACTGGCCGGCGGCCCTTTCGCAGATATATCGGAGCAAAAGTAACACTTTGAGCACTCCTCGGCAGGTAGTAGACTTTGTTGCAATCAAGTTAAATAGATGACCCAGGCATTGCCCTCTCGCGTTCGTTGCGGAGATGTCGAGGTCGACCTCAAGGCCGGCGAGTTGTACGCGCTCGGCCAGAGAACCCGTATTCAGGAACAGCCGTTGCAACTGCTGCGCATGCTGATCGGGCGTGCCGGCAAGATAGTGACTCGCGACGAGATCAAGACCACTCTTTGGCCGAATGACACGGTAGTGGAGTTCGATAACGCCATCAACACCGCCATTCGCAAGCTCCGCATCGCGTTCGCCGATTCCAACGAGCATCCCCAGTACATCGAAACCGTGGCCCGTCGCGGTTACCGGTTTATCGCCCCGGTGGAGCAATTAGTCTCCAGCGCGGGAGACGACCTGCGGCCGAATTCTGCTACCCCTGCCACAGAGCCCGCCGCCTTATCCGGCAAAACGGTTTCGCACTATCACGTATTAGAAGTCATCGGCGGCGGCGGAATGGGCGTGGTTTACAAGGCAGAAGATTTGAGGCTGGATCGTGCGGTAGCGCTCAAGTTTCTTCCCGAAGAAATGGGCAGCGATAAGCGGGCGGTAGAGCGCTTCGAGCGCGAGGCTCGCGCCGCTTCTACGTTGGACCATCCCAACATTTGCTCAATCTACGAATTTGGCGAGCACCAGGATCAGCCATTCATCGTAATGCCTTTGCTGCAAGGCCAAACACTGCGTGAGCGGCTGGCCACGGCCGAGGCAGGTAACAGTGGTCTGCCTCTTGCACCGCTGGTCGACTTGGCAATCCAGATTGCCCGCGGGCTGGCTGCCGCGCACGAGAAGGGCATTATTCATCGCGATATAAAGCCGGCCAACATCTTTATCACCACCAGCGGAATGGCAAAGATTCTGGATTTTGGCCTGGCGAAGGTGCTTGAGGGAGCAGGCGATGCCGTGGCTGTCGCCGCCGGTGCTCGACCCGCATCCGGCTTGGATATGGCGGCTCTACCGGCGGGTATGACCCTGAGCCATACCGGCATCGCCATCGGCACTGCGGGCTATATGTCGCCCGAGCAAGTACGGGGAGAAGCCTTAGACGCGCGCACGGATTTGTTCTCGTTTGGTCTGGTGCTGTTTGAGATGGCGACCGGGCGCCGCACCTTCAGCGGAGAATCGGCGGCGGATGTCCGCGATGCCATTCTTCATCAGACGCCGGTCTTGGCCCGCAAGCTGAACCCCGGCGTTCCGGCGAAGCTTGAGTCGATCATCGATAAAGCCATTACTAAGGATCGCGAACAGCGATATCAGAGCGCCGCAGAGGTCATCGCTGATTTGGATGAGATCGATGGCGGAACGCGCACGGACGGTGCTTGGCGACGCAAACGCAGCTACCTTAAGCCACTGGTTGCGTCGGCGATTGGCATCGCCATCAGCGCTGCTGGAGCGCTCTACTGGGGTTCACCAAAAGCTCCCATACTCTCCAATAAGGATAAGGTCGTCCTGGCCGACTTCGCCAATACCACAGGCGATGCGGTGTTCGACGATGCCCTCCGCCAGGCGTTGGCTTACCAATTGGACCAGTCGCCTTATCTGAACGTGCTCTCCGACCGCAAAATGATCACTGCGCTTCGGCAGATGGAGCACTCCCCGGAACAGCGGGTGACGCCGGAAATTGCAACTGAGATTTGCCTGCGCACGCACAGCAGAGCGGTGCTGGCGGGTTCGATTGCGTCCGTCGGAAGCGCTTACCAGATTGCGCTCAAGGCTCTGAGCTGCCAAACGGGACACACCCTGGCGATGGTCTCGGTGGAGGCGCCCACACGGGATGCGGTCCTCAAGGCGGTGGGCGCAGCCGGCAATCAGATGCGCCAGAGGCTGGGGGAATCGATAACTTCCCTGAGAAATTTCGATCAGCCTCTTTTGGAGGCAACTACCTCCTCTCTGGAAGCTTTGCAGGCCTTTTCTAAGTCGAAGAAGTTTGGCACTCCTACAGAAAGCATTCCCTATCTCGAGCGCGCTCTGGAACTGGACCCCAATTTTGCTCTTGCCTACGCCAACCTGGGGGCGGCCTACATCAACGTCGGCGAGTCGACCCTGGGGGCGCAGAACCTTAAGAAAGCGTATGAATTGCGGGATCGCGTGAGCCAGCGCGAACGCTTCTACATCGAAGCGTCCTACTATTCGCTGGTTACACGCGACCTGGACAAAGGCAAGGAGTCCGCGAAGGAATGGGTTCAGAGCTACCCGACGGACTGGCGTCCGCATAACGACCTTGCCATCATCTACGCCCAGCTGGGCGAGGCCGATGAAGCCGTACGCGAAACACAAGAGAGTATCCGGCTTGCTCCCGACAATCCCGGTACGTATGCCAACCTGATTGGCATGCTTATCGCGGCGAACCGGCTGGCGGAGGCCGAAGCTGCCTCAGAGGACGCGCGCTCACGCAATCTAAGCGGCCCATATCTTTGGCAGTTCGACTATGTTCTGGCTTTTCTGCGCGGCGATGCTGCCGGCATGCAGAAGCAGCTGCAACAGGCAGCGGGAACGCCAAGAACGGAGGACGTATTACTCTCGGCCCAAGCCGATACCGAAGCTTATTACGGCCGGCTGGAGCGGGGACGCAAGTACGCGCTAAGCGCGACGGAGTCGGCTCAGCGTGCCGATGCCACCGAGGCGGCGGCCGACTGGAAGGCTCAGCAGGCGCTACGGGAGGTGGAAACTGGAAATTCGGCCAACGCCAAGCGCGCGATCAAGGAAGCTTTGGCACTGAATAGCGGACGCGATGTGAGGATCTTCGTTACCCTTGCCCTGGCTCGCGCGGGTGAGGTCACTCAAGCTCAACAGTTGGCGAATGATCTCGATCATGAGTTTCCCCTGGATACCATGCTGCAGAACTACGCGCTGCCGGCCATTCACGCCGCAATCCAGCTGCAGCAGAACAAGCCGCTGATAGCGATCGAAACGCTGGAAGTAAGCCGCCCTTATGCGCTAGGTCAAGGCTCTTTGACTAACATGTACCCAACCTATCTGCGCGGCGAAGCGTACTTGAAGACGGGACAGGCGCAGAAAGCATCCGCAGAGTTTGAGAAGATTATTGACCATCCGGGGGTGATGGCCAACTTTGTCACCGGCGCTCTCGCGCGACTACAGCTGGCACGGGCACAGGCCGCCGGGGGAAACCAGCAAAAAGCGCGGAGCGCATATGACCAGTTTTTCGCGCTGTGGAAGAATGCCGACTCGGATGTCCCGATTCTTATTCAAGCCAGGAATGAATCCGCACAACTGCAATAAGGACATTTCACCTTTTTAGGTTGACATCTCACCCAAAGAAGCAGATATTTGGGTGAAATGTCTACCCAAGAACCGAAGGAACGACTGGAACTATTGCAGGGCACGCTGGATTTGTTGGTCCTGCGCACGTTGATTTTTGGACCGCAGCACGGACAAGGCATTGCCCGCGCCGTCCAGCAAACCTCGCAGGACGAGCTGCTGGTCGAGCACGGCGCGCTCTATCCCGCACTTCAGCGTCTGGAAGAGCGAGGCTGGATCTCAGCCAAGTGGGGAATCTCCTCCAACAACCGCAAAGCTCGCTTCTACGCGCTCACCTCCGCGGGTCGCCGGCAACTCGTCCGCGAAACCGACAAATGGAAACGATTAGTGACCGCCATTGGGAGAATCCTGGGTCCGGAAACCGAAAAAAGTTGACGTCATGGTGCTGCGCAAGCACAAACTGGACGACTTCACTGCCGAAATCGAAGCCCACTTACAGCTTGAGATGGAAGAGCTGCGCCAGCAAGGGCTGGACGAGGAAGAAGCGCACGATGCGGCGCACCGTGCCTTCGGCAACGTCACCCTGGTCCGAGAGCGCTTCTACGAGTCGGGCCGCTGGCTGTGGTGGGACAGCCTTGTCCAGGACATGCGTTTCGCCTGCCGGATGTTGCGCAGAAATTCCGGCCTGGCCATTGTTGCCGCTATCACTCTGGCCCTTGGCATCGGGGCCAACACCGCCATCTTCTCCGTACTCAATGCCGTGTTGTTGCGTCCCTTTTCCTATCCCCACGCGGAACGCCTGGTGACGTTGTCGGAGCGAGCTCCAGGACTGCCCCTGATGTACATCGCCCTGCCGAATCTCGACGACTGGCGGGCGATGAACACGGTCTTCGAGAGTATCGAGGGCTTTCGCTCCGCCGACGTCACTCTTACCGGCCACGGCGATCCGCAACGGCTGTCGACACGGCAAGTCTCTGCCGGTTTGTTCCCCATGCTGGGCATCAACCCGATTCTAGGGCGGCCGATCATGGCCAAGGACGACAAGCCAGGCGCCAGGCCGGTGGTGCTGCTGAGCGATTCGTTGTGGACGCACGAATTCGCAGGCGATCGCGGGATCCTGCATCAGCAGTTAGTCCTCGATGGGCAGACCTTCACCGTCATCGGCGTAGTTCCTAGCAGCCGCTGCCACATGACGTGGCGGCAGATAGATGCATTTACGCCTCTCGGCCTGATGGCCAACACGCTCGGCGGCCCCGCGCGCCGCGACGTCCATAGTGGAGTCTGGGCCTACGCTCGCTTGAAACCCGGCGTCACCATCGAACAAGCTCGCGCCGATATGGACTCGATTGCGCGCCGCCTGGAGAAGCAATACCCGAAAACCAATCTCGGCCAGGGCGTAAACGCCGATCTCCTTCAGCAGCACTTGGTTCGCGATTCGACGCGTCGCCTGGAGTTGCTGATGGGTGCAGTCACTCTCGTGCTGCTCATAGCCTGCGGCAATGTTGCCAATCTGCTGATGTCGCTAGCGGTGGTGCGGCGTCGCGAGATTGCGGTGCGCAGCGCGCTGGGAGCCGGCGCGGCGCGTCTGGCGCGACAGCAGCTCTGCGAGAGCCTGCTGCTGGCCCTCGCCGGCGGCGCTGTGGGACTGGCGATCGCCTGGGGTGCGACTTCCGCTCTCGCCCACCTGGCTGCCGCCAGCCTGCCCCGCATGGAGGAAGTCTCCATCGATCGCACGGTGCTGCTCTTTACTTTGGCGGTGTCGCTGCTTACAGGAATCGTCTTCGGCGTTTTTCCCGCCCTGATGGCGCTCCGCGTCGATCCCAACGACGTGCTGAAAGACGCGAGCCACGGCTCACGTAGCGGCCTGACGCGCATGGGTCTTCGCGGCCTTCTGGCTGCGGGCGAGTTGGCCCTCTCCCTGGTGCTGCTGGTCGCCACCGGCCTGACCACCAAGAGCCTCTTGCACCTGCTCCAGACCGACTTGGGATTCCAGACTCAAGGCGTCCTCACGGGCTCCCTAAGTTTGCCAGCCAACAAGTACGCGAACCCTGCCCAGCGCTCTCTTTTCATCGAGCAATTTGTGGCCAAGGTCGCGGTACTGCCCGGCGTGCGGGCAGCAGGATTCAGCGACCAGTTGCTGGGCGGGGCGCAAACCGACTTTCGCGTCGAAGGACATCCCGCCCCGCGGCCGGGAAATGAGCCCTATGTCGAGCTTTCCAAGGTCACGCCGGGAACTTTGGAGGCATTGGGCGTTCAGCTTTTCCATGGCCGCTTCTTCAATTCCGGCGACCGCGAAAGTGCGCCCCTGGTTTGCATCATCGACGATACTTTGGCCGAACAATATTGGCCCGGCGAAAGCGCCGTGGGCAAACGCCTGAATTTCGATTTCGTCAGCTCGATGGGCTTGCAGAATTCCTGGTGGACCGTGGTGGGCGTCGTTCATCACCTGAAGTTCTATGGTCCGGCCCGTCCGGCGCTGCCAGAGGCCTTTCTTTCCTTCCAGCAATTTCCGAGCGCGGCCGGTAACCTGCTGGTTCTCTCCGACGTGGACAGGAGTTTGCTGGAGCCGATGGTGCGCGAGTCGCTGTACTCGCTCGATCCCGACTTGGCTATTTATGACGTGACCCCGCTCGCTGAGCTCACAGATTCCTATTTGGCGCCGCAAAGGCTTTCCACAATATTGCTCAGCATCCTGGCGGGGATTGCTTTGCTGCTGGCAGCGGTGGGGACTTACAGCGTGATGGCTTGCATGGTTGCCGGACGCACCCAGGAGATCGGCGTGCGCCGCGCCTTAGGAGCCAAGCCTTTCGATGTTTTGCAAATCGTCTTAAGGCAAGGCATGTACCTTGCCTTGGGAGGCTTGCTGGTCGGCGTCCTTACCTCGATCGCGCTGGGACGCATCCTCAGTCCGATGTTGTTCGGGGTGAAAGCCACTGATCCCATCATCTTCGCCAGCGTCGGCGGCTTGCTACTGGCTGTGGCGATGGCCGCCTGCTACATCCCGGCAAGAAGGGCGATGCGCCTGAATCCTACCGAGGCGGTGCGGCATGAGTGAAGAATTTTGTAGTTATCTGCGGAAGTCAAACTGGATGAATCTCCCTTTCGGGTTAGCTTCCATGACTTTCAACTTTATAGTTGCAACCGAAAAATAGGAGTGAAGATATGCTTGGCAAGCAATTGAAGATTCTGGGTACGCAGGCAACCAAGGCTGTGACGATATTAATTCTGGTACTTGGGCCAATTAGCGTCGCGGCCAATGCCCAAACCTACTCCGTCCTGTACAACTTCACTGGCGGGCAGGATGGAGCAACTCCCAAAGCTGGAGTAACTCTAGACCAGGCAGGCAACCTCTACGGCACCGCTTGGCAAGCAGGGAGTGTAGACGGCGAGTGTAGCACGCGTCTCCAGGGAAGGCTGGGCTGTGGTACCGTTTTTGAACTGAAGCACACCGGCTCTGGGTGGGTACTAAACCTGCTATATACCTTCCACTTTGATGATGGCGCTTCGCCCTACAGCCGGGCGGTCTTCGGACCCAACGGCCTTCTCTACGGAACAACTGGACATGGAGGAAACGATCCGCAGGGAGCCTGCGGTACGCAGGGATACGGCTGCGGTGTGGTTTTCGCCCTCTCCCCGCCCGCAACCATTTGCCGCAATGTTTCCTGCCCGTGGGCCGAGACGGTTCTTTTCAAGTTCGGCGCGGGTCCGAGCGGATGTGAACCATTGTACGGTGATGTCGTTTTCGACCCAGGGGGAAACATGTACGGCACGGGACTTGACTGCGGCTTCGGACAGGGCGTGGTCTGGGAACTTACTCCGTCAGATAGCGGCTGGACCGAGAGCGTACCGCACGAATTTGCGACTGCGCCTGCGATTTCCGTACCTTTTGCCAGTGTGACCATCGACCCGGCGGGTAACCTCTATGGAACGGCGATTTTCAACGGCCAATACGGGAAGGGCGGGGTTTTTGAGTTGACACCCTCCAGCAGTGGCTGGATATACAGCGAGTTTTATGACTTCAGCGGAGAGAATGACGGAGCTATTCCTCGGGGCGGTCTTATTCGGGACCAAGCAGGAAACCTCTATGGAACCACATTTACCGCTGGCGCAAACGGTGGCGGGACGGTATATGAGTTCTCACCGTCGAATGGCGGGTGGACGCTTACTACTCTCTATAGCTTCTCCGGCGGCGGTGGTCCCTATGCCGTTCTAACCATGGATGCTGCCGGTAATTTGTATGGAACGACGCTTCTGGACGGAGCTTATGGACAAGGTAATGTCTTCAAATTGACTCCCTCGAATGGCAGCTGGACATATACGTCCCTGCATGATTTTACCGGCGGCAGCGATGGAGGCCAGCCCTTCGGACAAGTTACTCTCGACGCTAACGGCAATCTCTACGGCACTGCTTCGATAGGCGGGGCTAGCAATAAAGGCGTGGTTTGGGAGATCACGCCATAGCAAAACGAATCCCTGCCCTAAAGAAGGAGAAACATAATGCCTTGTATAAAGCTAAGAATTAGACGCGCAGCATGTAATACGATCATGCTAGTCCTGATAGTCGGGCTAACCACCATTGCATTAAATGCCCAAACCTTCTCTGTCATTTACAACTTTACCGGTGGACAGGATGGTGGAACTCCTAAGGCTGGAGTAACTCTAGACGAGTCGGGAAATCTCTACGGGACAACAGCAACGGGGGCCAGTCTGGCGGGCAATTGCAACGTTATAGGAGGCTGCGGCACAGTTTTCGAGTTAAAGCACACCGGCTCGGGATGGCTCTTTAACCCGCTCTACACCTTCCATTTCAGCGATGGCGCGTCGTCGTGGTCCAGGGTGGTATTCGGTCCCGGCGGTCTTCTTTATGGAACTACCACATGGGGCGGAAATGTGTTTCGGAATACGTGTGAGAACGGCTGTGGAGTGGTTTTCAGCCTGCGACCTCCAGCGACTGTTTGCAAGAGCGCGCTGTGCCCGTGGACGCAGGCGGAGGTATACAAGTTCAGCGGCTCCGATGGCCAGAACCCCTGTATGGGGGATGTAATTTTCGACCAGAGTGGCAACCTCTACGAGGTGAATGCGGGCAGCCTGGCTGGCCAGGTTGACGAACTTTCACCCGCGGGCAACGGTTGGACGGTGAATGTTCTGTACTACTTCCCTCTGGAACCACATCCGGGTTACACCTCACCAGCAGCAAGCGTGATCTTCGATCCCGAGGGTAATCTGTATGGTGCCGCACAGTCCTTCGGCGAATACAACGGCGGAGCAGCCTACGAACTGACGCCGTCCTCACCTTACTGGAACTTTATCGATCTCCACGACAACATGGGTGGAAGTGACGGTGGTTTGATGCGCGACTCCGCCGGCAACCTATACGGCACGACACTAACCGGAGGCGCCAATGGTGGCGGCACGGTCTACGAACTATCGCCCTCGAACGGCGGCTGGACATTTAGTACCCTCTACAATCTTTCTGGCAATGCTGGTTCCTTTGCCGTACTAACCATGGATGCTGCCGGTAATTTGTATGGAACCACGCTGCAAGACGGCGCTTACTTGCAAGGCAACGTTTTCAGGCTGACCCCCTCGAACGGCCAATGGATCTACACATCACTGCACGACTTCACGGGTGGCAGCGATGGAGGCCAGCCCTTCGGACAAGTCACTCTCGACGCTAACGGCAATCTCTGGGGAACTGCTTCGATAGGCGGGGCTAGCAATAAAGGCGTGGTTTGGAAAATTACCCCCTAGAAAAGTAGTCGATAGAACAGGCCAGATATGGCCCGCGGTCTTGTTCGTGGCTGTGATGGGGGCCAGCTCCTACACCCACGCGGAAGCCATGCGCGACCAGTAACTGGAAGCCTGGATTCAAGCCCATATCCAGCCGTGCGACAAGGGCCATTGAATTTCGAACATCTCGGAGTCTGCTCGGAGCTTTAAGCGGAACCAGCCCGTAGCTTACGTAACATCGCCTTATCATAAATAACCGGGTCGGGCAGGACTACTGGTGCTAACGTGTTAGCGCCAATCATCCGCAGTAATGCAGCCCAAATCTTGAGTTCTCACGCTGCTAAAGCGTAATCCAAAATCAAGGTTCTCTGACTGACAAAGCGTGCTACTATTCTGCGCGAACGAAGGGAGAACCAGCATGGCGGTCCCGCAGCAGACTTCGATTTTCGACATCGCCTCAAAAGCGAGAATCGGGGCGCTTGTCTCTGTGGCGACAATTCTCATGATTGTCTCCGCTGCGCAGGCGCAAACCTTCACGGTTCTGCACAACTTCACGATTGGTGACGACGGAGGGCGTCCTCTGGATACGCTGGTGATGGACCAGGCCGGCAATCTGTACGGTAGCACCGAATATGGCGGCCCAGCCGACGACGGAGTAATCTTCAAGCTTCTGCATCACGGCTCCTCTTGGCTTTTGTCTCCTCTGTACTCATTCCTGCCGGAAGACGGCGGCCAGCCACATGGGCCGATTACGATCGGATCCGACGGCACTCTTTACGGAACGACATTCGCAGGCGGTCCCGGCGGCGGTGGGGTCGTCTATCGGCTTAGACCTCCGGCGAGCGCACCGGTCTCAATCATCAGTTCCTGGAGCGAGTCGGTTTTGCACGAGTTCAACATCGACAATGACTCTGGCGGCGCCTATCCGGCATATCCTGCCCTGATTTTCGATTCAGCTGGGAACATCTACGGCACAACCCAATCGGGGGGTGCCGGAAGCGGCACCTGCGATGCTATTGCTGGAGGCGGGGTTGTTTTTGAGTTGAGTCCATTTGGCGGCGACTGGAATGAGACGGTTCTTTATAGCTTTAATGCCGGATGTCCGTACTCGGGGGTGGTCATGGACTCCGCGGGCAATCTTTATGGCGCTGTGCCTGGCGGGGGTACGAATGGAGTTGGCATGGCTTATGAGCTAAGTCAAACACAATCGGGGTGGCAACTAACCACCCTCCATAACTTTGCTGGGGATGACGGCAGCGTGTCCAAGGCTGGATTGATCATGGATCAGGCGGGAAACCTCTATGGCGCGACCTCGAGCGGTGGTAGCGGAGGCGGCGGTGTTATCTATGAGATCTCCCCCTCCGGCGGCGGGTGGTCATTTCAGGTCCTTTATAACCTCACCGGCAACGCCGGACCGCAGGAGAACTTGACCATGGACAGCGCCGGAAATTTGTATGGCACAGCCCTGGGCGATGGAGCTAACGAAGCAGGTATGGTTTTCGAACTGAGCCCGTCGAACGGCGTTTGGACTCTCACTGATCTTCACGATTTCTCACAAGACACGGCGTACGCTCCCTACGGAGGAGTAACTTTAGACGCAAACGGCAATGTCTACGGCACAACTTTTGAGGGAGGCGCGTATGGCTACGGCACGGTGTGGGAGATCACGCCGTAGCCCTCAATTGCTGTTAAATCGCGATAGCGCAAGTAATCGGATGAGGGGTCGGGCAGCTAGGTTCTCCCCTACGTCGGGACGAGCGATGGCACGGGCGGTATGAACGGCATTTTGGCAGGTGAACATCAGTTCTATGCCTCGCATCCTCCCCATGACGAAGCAGGTCGGGATCAGCCGGACTGCCGCCTTCCTGCCTGTTCGATGCGGGCAAGTGGAGAGTAGATGTGAGTCAGGAATCTCCCGTCTGGGCGCCTGAACCGAACCGCGGTAGTGCTAGCAATCCACGAAAGCCGGAATACATCACGGAGTTATTTCAAAAGCGACGCCGTATCCATCTGCGCCGCCATTGATAGTCGTGCCGAAGATGTTCCCGCTGCCGTCGAGGATGAGCGGACCCACGGGATTTGCGCCATCGCTACCGCCGGTGAAGTCGTAAAGGTCGGTGTATGTCCAGCTGCCGTTGGAAGCTGTCAGCTTAAAGACATTGCCGTATTGATACGTACCACTCCCGTAGCTCGCACCGTAGAGATTGCCCGCCGAGTCTACAAGCAAAGTCCCCCAAGGTCCGGAGCATCCTCCGCTACCGAACGGAATAAAACACGATTGCTCTGGGTTCCCGTTGGGTAAGGCATAAATCGGATTGTAGGTCCAGCCTCCGCCTGACGGTGACAACTGAAAAACGACTCCGCCGCTTCCTGCCCCGCCACCGGACGTTGCACCATAAAGGTTGCCTGCCTGGTCGGCCACTAGCCCTGCTATCGGATATTTCCCATCCTCTCCATCCGTAAAGGTGTAGATGATGTCCGCATTCCAGCCTGAGGATGTTGGGATCAACTGGTAAACCGTCCCACAGCCGTTTCCGTATTGCCCAATCACGCAATACGGCCCATCATTTGGACCTAGCTGCGACGCTCCGTACAGGTTGCCAGCCGAGTCGAAAGTTACTCCATTGACTATGAAGCTGGGGGTGG